>Ga0208951_1000544_pt1 | contig 17336 bp, 23 predicted proteins | sample GreLakmeMI27MSRF_FD_187702 | JGI IMG/M metagenome (GOLD analysis project Ga0208951, IMG submission 187702) | Freshwater lentic microbial communities from great Laurentian Lakes, MI, USA - Great Lakes metaG MI27MSRF (SPAdes) | ecosystem: Environmental > Aquatic > Freshwater > Lake | place: Great... | reverse complement strand
AGCCTGCTCTATATGTATGCTTGGGAGATGGGCGAGGAAGCAAGCAATGCACTACAACTGCCGCTGGGGCCCTGAACCGCCGCTGAGCATACACACTTGCTGAGACGCCGCAGCTGCCCAATGTGCACACGCACACAGCGGCAGCATTCTAACGCATGCACTTGAAGCTGCAATCTCGTGTCCGCTGAATCTCGCGAGCACAGAAGCCACGCGGCAGCAGGTACTGCCTGCATGAGCGGCAGACGAGACCCGGTGTTAATGAGAGCCGGCGGCCTTGGTGTTATATGAAGACCGTCCAGCATGTTATTGGCGAGAGCGCTGAAGGAAGGCGCAGCGCTGAAGCGCAGTGGTAGTGGCACGCCGCCACCGGCGGCATGTGACATTGCGAGGGCCGCCATGCTCAATGCAGTGTACCAGACCGTTCTCGTTGAACGCAGACAGCGCACGCATGCTATTCTGACACAGCGTCGTCGGCGTCTGCCTCAAGCTCAATGTCCACCAGGAATGACCGCTCACCCATGACGCAGGCCAGGCCACGCTTGCTGCTGACGGCAAGCGGCGGTGCAACAGCCGCGGGCAGCGCGATGCTCTTCGGGCAATGTCCCATCACGAGGGAGGCACCGTGACGCAGGCACTCTGTGGACGCGTCAGCGGTATGCGCAGGGGCATAATGTGTGCGCACCGTCGACGAAACTCCCGCCGGGCGCGATGTCTTGAAAGGGGACTGTCTCGCAGTCGACTATGTCAAGTCTGGCACTGTCTGGGGCCTGCACCAGCACCGCTAACTGCGCATCGCGGTAGAAGCAAGCGTCCACGACGCGCTGGCCCGCCGGGGGCTGCAGCATACCGATGGCGTGAGTGGCGGCGTTGAGAGGGCGGCGGGAGAGAACGAGGAAACGCTGCCCCCCTGCACATGCCAGGCAGCACCCGAACTCCGTGCCCGCGGCGGTGCACTGGAAAGACCAGCCGGCATGTTCAACCGACTCGCTCATCAGACTCGCGCGGGATGCGGTCATTGAGGCAGAGACGGCCAACGGCGGCGCATCAAACAGCCGTACGCTCGCTTCCCGCGCCTGAGCTAGCTGCTCCGAGAGAATGAGGGTGCCAGAGTACCCAGCATCCGCGGGCGCTGATGTGCTGAACAACTTCGCAAGAGCGCTGCAATCGAAATCCTGGGCTAGGAAGTGCGCCACCGCGAGAGTATCCACGTGCGGCACTGGCAGAAGCAGCTGCTGCTCCGCATCGCCGCCCTCGATGCCGAGCCTGCGGAAGGGCACGCGTCAGACAAGAGCGCCGCGCCAACATTGCGTCGCATGCCTGCGCATGTAGTGCTGGAGCCAAAGAAAAAAGTTGCGAAAGCTGGCGGTGGCCGAGCAGCAGGCGGCAAGTGCGAACTCCGCCGCGAGTAGGGCTCGCTCTGCTCCGGCTAGCATCTCCGCAGCCACGCTCTCCTTTATTCCGACGGATTGCTCGCGTCTTCGCCAGCGCGCCAGGCTGAACAGCTCGCTGGCATTAAAGAGCAGCTCCTCCAGCATCGGCCTAATGCTGTCGATAAGCGTGGCATGCAAAGTCAGAATGGCCGCATCAACCGACTTAGACAGCCGCTTCAGGCCTAACTCGCCGAGCGTGACGGACAGGAAGTGGTGGAAGGGAGCGCTGCGGGGTGTGTCAGACGTGAGAGACGAGGAGTACCGAGCTGCAGTAGCACCTGACGATCCCTGTCGCCAGCAGGGACATCATCTCGTCAGCGGCCGACGACTGCGCGTTGTGGTCCCGCAACAGCGTGAGCAGCGCGTCGAATCTGGTCGATAGCGCCTTGCTCGCCTCGGACCAGGTGCGCAGACAGGTCGCGATGGCGGCCTCCGTCGCGCCGAACAGGAACTGCACCCGATGAGCGCCGCGCGCAAGGTGCCCGATGTCACAGCGCCGCGCGTGCAGGACGGGCGTCTCGAAGGTAGCAATACGCAGGCTCCGTGTGGGGCCGTGCTGGGCTGCAGCAAGAACGGTGAGATGGGTGAAGTCCGGCGAAGCGCTCGCATGCAGCACAGCTAGCGGCGCAGTTAAGGCGTCTGCACCGCAGCATGCGCGCGTGTCAATGCGCCCAATCTGTGATGCAAAAAGGAATGTTGAATGAGGGCGCGCGTCGTAAGAATCGCGGCACGCCACGCACCGGAAAGACACCGAATGCGGAGAGTTCGCACATGCCCGTTGCGTCACCGCTGACCAGGAGATGGACGCGCCGAGCGTCCGCGATTTCCATGTCGTAGCCGACAGAAGAGGTCAAACTGTCGCTGCTTACCGCTGCAATGCTGCGCAGTGAAGGTGGATTTGTTACTGGAAAGAGATAGCGTGCCACGAACTGAATTGAATGCTCGCACGCGAAACGCACCTGCCCTCAAAGTTGCGGCACACCCACGCCGCATTCAGCTGAGGTGCCCATTTTGATAAGTCAGCCGAACGGAGCACGTGGGGGACGCGGCGTGCTAAGATGGGAGCATTGCCGCACCTCCGATTCGTTGTCCACGGAGCTGTCCAGCTGCCAGCTCAACGAGCTCACGGCAGAGCTGTGAGCTTGTCGCCTCGCACTGATGGTCTGAGCAACCCACACCACAGTCAGGCCGGCGCCTCACAAGCCACAGATTATGGATGGGCGTTGGTGGCGCACCTCGCCATTCTCCACGTCGTGCAGGGAGATAAAGCCGTCTGAGCAGTGAGAGTGGGGCGTGTTAAGCATGAGTCGGCAAGGTGCAGCTTGTTCAGAAGAGGAGGGAGTCGCAGAGAGAAGGCAGCCTGAAAACGCCCTCGTCGAGGAAACACAAGTGGCAGCGCGCCAGGCAGGGCAGTGCGCAGCTGGTGTGCGAGCGTGCGCCCCTGCAGCGCCAGCCAGAACGCACAACAGGTGCAGGGCGCAGCTTGCCACGGAGAATGCTGTCAGTGCACAGACAACAGTCTCTTCCTGCACTCACCCGCATAGCCGACGGCCACCACCTTTTCGTCCGGTCGCCAGCAGAGCGAGGAAACCTGGGCGAGACACGTGTGAATCAGCGGAAGGGTACCGGCGCTTGGTGGAGGCCGGAAGCGCACGCACTTCAGCGTCACAACGTTGTGCCCATAGCCGTTGCCAGCTCAGGCGGTAGAGGCTCAGCTGACGGTCCGAAACGACGGCGACCAAGTCCACGTTCGGAGCCCAGCAAGCCAGACTGCCGGCGTGGCCTTGGCGCTCGCTCACGATACTCATGCTCGTCACCGGGTCGTTGGACAACTGTGCTTAGACACAACGCGGGTGTTGGCTAGCAGCGGGCCGAGCGACACAGGAGCCTACGGCGCGCTGAGGCTGATTTGTTCGAAGGTTCGACCGAATACCGCCGCCCGACGAAGCGGAGGCGAGTGGAGTGCTGCCGGGTAGCCCGCCGGTACCGCAGAAAGCCTTTGTCATTTCCCACATTTGCCTATTGCTCATCCTCGTCCGACCCATAGGCTGCGAGACCAAGGAGCACTGACGATGGCGGCGTGCTCGCACGCTGCCGCTTCGCCTGTTGCTCCTCTGCATCTGATGCTCGCGGCTGCATGCCGGAGCGGATGACTGCTCAGTCATAGCCGCTGCATGCATTGTGAGTGCGCAGCGCACCTTAACAATGGTTGTAAACTTGGGCTTTGGGGCCGCTTGAGGGACTTTCTGCTGCACAGATGGTGGAGCGCTTCGGCTCTACAGACCCCAGTCAGTGCATTGATGCACTCGCGCGGCGGGGAAGAACGTACAGGCGCCGGCTCTGTCACCTTCTTGACCAGCATTTGCTCGCGCATGAGCTGTATGTACAGTCAGTCAGACTGCGTGGCAAGCTGAGGGGGCGCGAACCTGAAAGGACTCGACTTCTCTGGCCAGCTCCGCACGCTTGCTTTTCTCCTGCTCGTGCTCCTGCTGTGTCACGGTGTCCAGAAAGGCCACCTCGTCGTCCTCTAGCGGCTTGTTCTGCCCCTGCTTCATCAGCCGCCACTTATCCTGGAACTCCGCCTCCTGGCGGATAGACGCGTGGAGTCAATGGCTGAGTGCGCTGCTGAGCAGCTCGAGACACTCACCTTCTTCTCCTTATTTTCGCGCAGCACCTCGTGCAGAGGCTTATCAACAGAGACGGTGCCGTCCTCCACACTGCCGCCACGCAGCGCCTTAATCTGCTCCAGCTCCGTCTCGGTCACGAAGCGGGGCGCGTTGAGGCCTGCGAGAGACGGCTCAGGACACTGGCGTTGCGGGACCTGGCCGAGGCTCGCCTGCAGCCGTAGCGAACTCGGTGAGGGCGCTCTTGGAAGTTGAGGGGAACACGGAGCTCGTATCGCGGCCTAGCAGTGCCTCGCGGTCATAGAACCGCTCAGGCTGCTCCAGACGCTCCAGCTCCACGCCCGTGTGCTCGCCTGCCATATCGCTGCGACCGAGACTCCAGCGGCGTAGATATACGGTTGGTGAGAGCCGAAAGTGAGAGAAAGAGAGCGCGAGGGGAGAAACGATGTCACATTTGTGATGGAGCGAGAGCGATTGAAAAGCGTTCGACAGACCACGACAACTCGCCTGGAAACGACCTAGCTTACAATGAAAGAAGAAAGAATCAAAGCCACCCTGCTCAGCCGACAATGAAAGAAGAAAGAATCAAGCCACAGCCTCCTTAGCCGCTGCCTGTTCATCACCGTCCATCCTTGTTGTGACCAGGTGGCGGTCGCCATACACGTTGTCCACGCGCGCGGTTGTGGGCCAGAACTTGCCCAGCTGGCGCACCCAGGGCGCCGGGAAGGCTGCCGTCTCACGCGAATAGGGGCGGGACCACTTGTCGGACAGCACAACAGACGCGGGGTGCGGCGCATGCTGCGAGAGAGAAGGGAGCGTAAGCGCGCACGCATCGCATTGCGCTACATGCAGCGTCGCACCTTCAACACGTTGTTGTCGCGGCTGGTGACGCCCTTCTCAATCTGGCGAACCTCCTCGCGGATGGCCACCATGGCGTCGCAGAAGCGGTCCAGCTCAGCCTTGGTCTCGCTCTCGGTGGGCTCAATCATGAGCGTCCCCGACACAGGCCAGGACATGGTAGGAGCGTGGAAGCCGTAGTCAATCAGGCGCTTTGCCACATCCTCAGCCTCAATGCCGGCGGAAGCCTTCAGTGGGCGTAGGTCGATGATGAACTCATGCGCGCAGGTGCCGTTCTTACCGCGGAACAGCACGGGGTAGTGGCTCTCCAGCCGCTTTGCCATGTAGTTGGCATTCAGGATGGCCAGCTTGGAGGCGTTCTCGAGCCCCTTTGAGCCCATCAGCGCGATGTAGGAGAAAGAGATGGGCAGGATGGCCGCGGAGCCGAAAGGCGCGGCGGCAACGGTGCCAAAGGACTTATCGCCGCCGGTGGGGATGACGGGGTGGGAGGGCAGGAAGGGCGCCAGCTGCTTCTTCACGCCGATGGGGCCCATGCCCGGGCCGCCGCCGCCGTGCGGGATGCAGAAGGTCTTGTGCAGGTTCAGGTGGCACACGTCCGCGCCGATGTGACCGGGGCTGGTCAGCCCAACCTGAGCGTTCATGTTTGCACCGTCCATGTACACCTGCCCGCCGTTGTCGTGGATGATCTTGCAGATGTCCGCGATGCTGTCCTCGTATACGCCGTGAGTGGAGGGGTACGTGATCATCAGCGCAGCCAGGGTGTCCTTGTGCTTTTCGGCCTCCGCCTTGAGCCGCACAACGTCCACGTTGCCATCGTCATCGGAGGGGATGACGATAATCTGCATGGACGTCATGGATGCACTCGCCGGGTTGGTGCCGTGCGCCGAGGCAGGGATGAGGCACACGTTGCGGTGGTGGTCGCCACGTGACTGGTGGTAGGCGCGGATGGCCATGAGGCCGGTGTACTCGCCCGCGGCGCCAGAGTTTGGCTGCAGCGAAACTGCGTCAAAGCCCGTGATCTCGCACAACATCTCATTCAGCTCCTTGAACAAGATGCGGTAGCCCTCCGTCTGGTCCACCGGCGCAAAGGGGTGGAGGTTGGCGAACTCGTTCCAGGTGATGGGAATCATCTCGGATGTGGCGTTCAGCTTCATAGTGCAGGAGCCCAGCGGGATCATGGAGTGCACCAGCGACAGGTCCTTCGCCTCCAGGCGCGCCAGGTAGCGCACCATCTCATGCTCCGTGTGGTAGGAGTTGAAAACGGAGTGCTGTAGGAACGGGGAGGTGCGCGCAAACTGGTGCGGCATGGCGGGCGCCTTGCCGGCCAGAGACTCTGCGCTGAATGGCACCGCCTTGCCCTGTGCCAGGATGCTCAGAAGCTGGTCCACGTCAGCCAGAGAGGTGGTCTCGTCCAGCGCAATCGTCACCGTGTCCTTGTCCAGCATGCGCAGGTTGCAGCCCTGCTTAACGGCGGCGGCGACCAACTTGGCGGCGCCCCCCGGCACGCCCAGCTTGACGGTGTCGAAGAAAGGCGCCGGGTGCACCTGCAGACCCAGCTGGCCAGCACCGACTGCCAGCACGCCCGCCAGGCCGTGCACGCGCTGCGCAATGGCCTTCAGCCCCTCGGGCCCATGATACACCGCGTACATGGCCGCCATGTTGGCCAGCAGCGCCTGCGCGGTGCAGATGTTGCTCGTCGCCTTGTCGCGCCGGATGTGCTGCTCGCGCGTCTGCATTGCCATGCGAAGGCAAGGCTCGCCCTCTGCGTCGATGCTCACGCCGATGATGCGGCCGGGCATGAGGCGCTTGTACTCCTCCGAAGTGGCCAGGAAGGCTGCGTGCGGGCCACCAAAACCCATGGGCACACCAAAGCGCTGGGCAGACCCGATGCAGATATCGGCGCCGAACTCGCCCGGCGGCTTCAGCATCGTCAGCGACAGCAAGTCGCTGGCAACCACTACCTTGACGCCACCCGCGTGCGCCTTCTTGACAAAGTCGGAGTAGTCGATGACAGCACCGTCCGTGGCCGGGTACTGCACCAGCGTGCCGCACACGTCGTTGCCGCTGGAAGAAAGTGCGAGTCAGATGTGCGATGAGGGCAGGGGGCGCCGGCCCGAAACGTGCCTGAAGTCAAACTTGGCGTGGTCGCCCACCACCAGCTTCAGGCCGAGGCCCTCGGCGCGGGACTTGCACACGGCGATGGTCTGCGGGTGGCAGAGATCGGAGACCAGGAACTTGAGCTTCTTGCCGCGCGCCACAGCGCTGCACATGGTCATCGCCTCAGCTGCTGCAGTCGCCTCATCCAGCAGAGATGCGTTGGACATGGGCATCCCTGCGTGAGCTGCTGCGTGAGTGCGTGCAGATGCTCGAGGCGGATTAAGGCTGAGACGCGCCGGTCAGGTCTGTGATCAAGGTCTGGAAGTTGAGCAGCGACTCCAGCCGGCCCTGCGCAATCTCCGCCTGGTAGGGCGTGTACTGCGTGTACCAGCCAGGGTTCTCCAGGATGTTGCGCAGGATGACGGGCGGGACGTGCGTGTTGCTGTAGCCCATGCCAATGTACGACTTCAGCACCTTGTTCTTCTCCGCAGTCTTCTTCAGCGCGGTCAGGTGCTCGCTCTCAGTCATCGCCTGGTGGTACTTGCCCAGGTTCATGGGCTGGGCGGCAGTGTGGTGAGCGTAGAGACGTGAGGGGGTACAGCAGAGTGCATACCTCGCGGCGGATGCTCTCTGGCACAGTCGCGTCGATAAGCGCGTCAAGCGACTTGAAGTTGAGGACGCTCAGCATGGCCTTCTCGTCATCCGCCGCGATGCTGTTGTGGCGGCGCTCGAAGCTGTAGGGCGAGGTGTGAGGAGCAGTGCAGAACCCCGGGCGCTCAGGCCGCACCTGTCCTGCGGCTTCAGCGCCGCGACAGAGATGCTGCGCTGCACGCCAAAGAGAGCGCCGCGCGCCAGCAGGCCAGAGGCGTCGGCGCGGCGCGCCAGCAGCGCAGTCGTGGCGCCAGGCGCCTGCGCACGGGATAGGCGGTCGCGGCGGATGTCAGACACGACCGGTGGTGCAGGTGCATGGTGTGGGACCTGTTTGCAAGTGCCAGCGAGGCGCAGCAGGCCACAGGCGCGAGCCGCGTGGCACCGTGTACGCACCACATCCGCGGCGCTGGCCACGCCTGCCTGCGCCTGCCACCGCAGGCGGCTGCGCAGGAGAAGCGATGGAAGGCGGCGAGACTGCTGCATCGAGCTGCGTGGCACACGGTGCGTAAGCAAGCGCCCACAATTTCGTGGCGCCAGCAGCTCCTTCCACCCTTCCTCCCCCCAGCGAGCCGCCGCACCCACCGAGCGACCAAGTCCGTTAACTTTAACCACGGGCCCGCTCTGCAGTTGCGCAACCGCCGCAGGATTCGCTCTAGGTTAGGAGGGCGACGACTTCGTTGTTCGTTCGCGTCGAACAGTCGAACGCATGGCCGTACGAAAGCGTCAGCGAGCGCGGCAGCGCGCCAGGTACCAGAGCTAACACGCTAAGCTGTCGGTGAGGCGTATCGTCTTCATCTCGTGCCCCAGCTAGGTGCGAGTGTGCCAGCTCTCTGTGCGAGCGGAGGCTCCACCGGTGCTATCGCGCCGCCGCTCGCGCTCGCAGTCTGTCACTCGTGCTCACATCCCACCGTGTGCCTGTGGCAGAGAGCGTGACGGGCAATGGGCGACCTTGCAGCCCCCGCGCCGCGCGTGAACGGCGAACTACTGTCTCGCTTCATCGGCCGCAAAGTGTTGCTGCTGGGCAAGGCTGAGTCGCTGGACAGCGGCGTGATGCAGCTGCGTACGAGCGACAACCGGTTGGTGCGCGTAGCGTTGAAGGGCAACGCCGCAAACTACACATCAGACTTTGTGGAGTTCGAGGCTATTGTCGACTCCGCGGACGGTGTGAACGAGGTGGAGCACTCCAACTTCGGCTCCGCCTTCGGTGCGCCGCGGCCCGCGTGGCGCAAGAGAGCTTGCCGCCAAAACGCGTGCCCTCTGCTCCTGCGAGCAGCCGTCATTGCGGCATCGCGCAGCGGTCCTTGCGGCATCGCTCCGCGCACACTCACGCACGGTCCTTGCTGGCGCGCAGACCTGGCCAACTACAACGACCTGGTGCTGCTCATTCACGGCAAGGCGCAAACCTTGTTCTTCTGAAAGTCATGGCGACTGCGTGCGCCTCTTCACCAAGACAGCCTGACCGGACCGGACCAATGAGGGTGTTCTAGCACGTGCATGTGCTTCTTTAAAGGGCCTGCAACCAGACTGCTGAATCTCCCACTGCTTTTCCCTAACAGCCTTCAACTCAACCTTTACTGGAAGCCGCAGGGCAGGCAATCGCTGGACTGCAGTGCGAGCAGCGCGAAGCCAGCAGCGTGGCCCAGGGAGCCCCAGGCCATGACGTCCACCAGGTTGAAGCCCGAGGGGTCGCCCGTCTTCAGGACACCAGCAGCCTCCTCCGCGCGGATGTCGCCAGCCTTGGCGTACACCATACCGTTCTGCACCGGCAGGCCAGCCTTGGCCACCTTCAAGGCAGACGGGCGGGAGGGCGTCAGTGGGCATAAGGTGGGAACGCGAGAGGGGAGCGCAGGGGAGCAGAGCACAAGATTCACCCGAGCTCACGCGCAGGGCAGGAGCAGGACGTGGAGGAGAGAGCAGGAGCAGGGCGCGCGACGTGCCTGCGCGCGCTGGTAGGGCAGAAAGACGAAGCGGCCGAGCGACAGCAGCGCCAGGTTCGCGCCACTGATCACCACGTTCACGTCCGACAGGCAGGTGGTGGCCTGGGCGTGCGCGTGTCAGTAGATAAGTTGCGAGCGATAAACCTAGCGCTTTGCGTGCGGAGCCAGCCCTCAGCACCAGCCCCGCGTGTGCTCGCAGCCAGACGCGCTAAACCATACGGGAGCTAGGCGCGGGCGCTGGCAGTGTCGCACGCGTCGCATGGACCGAGGAGCCGCGAATCGGTTGGGCACGGACCTTACGGACAGGCGCCGCACGAGCGGACGCACGGCTCGACGCGAGGCGAGACGGCGCAATCGCGCGGCAGTTCATGGACGCGGACAGAGTGGCGGACATTGCGCAGACGGAGGCTGGAGCTGTGCCCGATTTCATTTGCGCAGATGATGTGCGCCGCTGGTCGTACGACGCGCGGCGGCGGGCGGCCCCCCGCGCGAGAGCAAAGTGACACGCGCTACGTTGGATATGGACAAGCACGCACGACCGTGAACAAAGGAGTTCGTCACCCGTCACTGTGCGCGCGCTGCTGCAAAAGCTGAGGGCCTTTTAGCAACGCATTCACGCTCTCACTGTGCGCCTCAGCGGCTTCGGTCTGGCGGCAGCCCGACTTTCTGGCCGCAGCTGCCATGGCCTGGCCCGCGGGTGAGGCGACGCCCTACGAGGTGCTGGGCGTGCCGGCTTCTGCGAGCGCAGCTGACGTTCGCAGCGCCTATCAGCGCACGGTGCGCGCTGGCAGACACGCCAGATAGGCTGCCGCTGACGCGGATGGCGAGCAGGCGCTGCGAAGCCACCCAGACCGAGCGGGCACAGACGCAGCACCCTTCCGCCTCGCTCAGCGCGCGTGGGAGCTGCTTCGGGTGCGTGCATCACGCCCGGTGGCACAGTTGCTGCGGGTGCTGAGCGCAGTCTGCAGGACCCGTTGCTGAGGTCAGAGTACGACAGCCGCTCCCTGTCTGCCCTGCCCTGCACGGACATAGACCTGGACGACTTGCGCGCCATCACGCGCTGCGCAGAGGCTGGCGTGCGGCACGAGTTTGAGCACGACTGCCGATGCGGCGACACGGTCCGCTTCTCCGACGCGGACCTGCGTGAAGACGCGCCCAGTGTCGTGTTCGCATGCCGCTCCTGCTCGCTTTGCATCAGAGTGCTCTACACAACATACAGGGCTGCTGGTCCGGCGGAGGGCTGACACAGGGCATGCGCTTGCTTCATCTTCACCCTCAGCATGCAAATGCCGGCATATTCACTGCCCGGCCGGCACGTTTCTCCGACGGTGTTGACACGTTGACAATGTGCCATCAGTGCAGGCCCCAAATGCCTGCAGGCGGCAGCGAACCAGACCACGGATGCGCGTGTAAGAAGTTGCGGGCGGCACCGCGTGTCTCGAAGTTCACGCTGCCCAAACCACAACCGTCTGCATCAGCGTGTCGACGGCGCAAAGTAGGCACACAAGCGCCAGGATTATGCCAACGAGTAGACAAGCCACACGCAGCGTCGCCACCCACGTTTGGCGAGTAAAGAAGGACTGCTCTGGCCACACGAGCAGAGGAAAGAAGTTCAAGAGGCGAGTGACGCCGACACCTCGGCTCGGCCCGGGTGTGCTTCCCACGGAAGCGTCGCTGCTGGCGGTAACAGCCACCCGTCGTACGTGTCCCGGGCGGTGGACCGCAGTGACAGCTGTGCAGTGTGAGTGGAGGACTGCAACGCGAAGCCGCGTGCGCTTGCAGCTCCTCGCGGCAGATGCGGGTGCGGCGCAGCGTGTAAGCGAAGGCAAGCCCAGGATCATGTTGGCACTTGGCAGCGCACTGCAAGCACCGAGCGGTGGCCCAGCGGCGAGAGAAGACAGGACGCACCACAGAGGGTCAGACGTGAGAGCAGAGGCTGAACTGTGGTGACGCGTTCGTCCGTTCGACGTTTGACGATCCATCGATCCAGCGCTGGCATCTTTTTATTACAGTCAGCGGGCCTTCGTAGTGCAGCCGGAGGTGCCTCAGATGAAGGGGAACATTGCGTATTCGCTGTAGAACAGCGTCCAGATGAAGCGGTAGAAGCTCTGAATCGCTTCCGGCGTGTACTTGGCGCGCTCCAGGCCAAGCGCCTGGGGTTGCAGAAAAAAAGGTCAGCGCCAGCAGTGGAGTAGACAGGCGGGGTGCGCACATGCACCACAAGCGCCACAGCAAGTGCCGCGTGGCCGCCCGCCATCACGGGCACATTGAAGACGCCGGGTAACTGGAATGCCAGCACGACAGCGCCGGCGTAAGCCGCAAGCAGCATGCCGATGGCCTGTTGTGACGTGTTAGCCAAAGAGGGCAGGGGGCTGTTGCGGGCGCACCATGAGCGAAATGTTTCGCACACCCAGCTGCGTCGCGAACGTCTGGATGTTGTACTTACGGTCTCCCTCCACGTCCGGCAGGTCCTGCAAGGGTTCGCGTGAGCTGGCACAAGAGCCTGGCAGGGATGGAGCGTTCACACCTTTGTGATGGCAATCACGGTGGCAAACAGAGTCACGAAGCAGGTGATAAATACGATGGCGGGGCTCCACTGCTCGCGGAGGTGCGGCGGTGTCAGCAGTCCGTCAACAAGCTGGGGTAAAGGGGCAGACCTCGAACGGCAGGAGCAGTGCTGCACGCGTGGCGTAAAAGACACCAAAGTTGAGAAGGAAGCCCCGCACGGTCGCGATGATCAGGAACGCCGGCAGCGGGAAGCGCTGAGCGGGGCGTTAGACCACAGAGCGCAGCGCAGCACGCGTGCAGCACGCGCACGCACCTTCAGCCGGAACGGGGGCACGCTGTACACCGTGCCAAGCACCAAGCCGAACGTGTACAAGCTCTGACACACCGCGTAAGCCAAAGAAGCGGAGCGGGCCCGTTCAGCACGCACTGTGATCAGGCCCCCAAAGTTTGTGGCCACAATCGTGGCGCCGAGGGCGGCAAGCGCAACTACAGCGACCCAGGCGACGGGCACCGACATCTCGCCCGACGCGACGGGAAGGAAGGGCTTGTTGACCTTGTCAATGCTGATGTCGTAGATCTACATCGGGTGGGCTCAGCCACCGCCTCAGCTGTCGCGCATGCGGTTTGCGCACCTGGTTAATGCCCACAATGTAGCCGTTGCCACAAAGCAGCGCAAGCAGGCCGAGCAGCGCACGCGGCACAAGTGACAGCTCAATCAATGACGGGTTCTGGGATAGCGCGCGCAAGACAACCTGCACGCCACCAGGAAGCAGGGCGCAGAGGGAGGCGTCAGCTCCTGCGGATAACAGGAAGCAGCAAAAGTGTCATGGTGCAACGGCGCGCACCGCGGTGGTGCCCAACACCGTGCCGCGGATCGTATGGGGCCGCAGAAACTTCCAGAAGGCAGAGAGCAGCGAGGTAGACGGCACGGGCTGTGACAGGGCGTCAGCTGAGCTGGAGCGCCAGCAGCCACACAGCACTCCTGCACGCACCTGGCCGCCGGGCACAGGCACAGCTGCTGCAGCGCTGCGCACGGAGATCCGTCGTCTGTCGCGTGCACGCAGCACCCATGAGGCTCAGCGAGCGGTGGGTTCCTCGGCATGTAGGCCACGCACCCTCCGTAGTGGCCTCCGCTGCGCTTCCGCGACCGCAGCGCAGCGCCCAGCGGCACAACGTCACGATTCAACGTGCGGCTGCTGACTGCGGTGGCCTGCGTCCGCTTCGCTCTCACCAGAGGGGCTGTTCGCGTGGGCGGCACCAAAGCAGAGAGCACCCCGACCGACGGCATTGCGGTCGCGCAGTGCGACAGTTTCGCAAGCGCACAGATGGGCGAGACTCGCACAGGAGACGCAGAGGTGGAGAGGTTGTAAAATCGAAGATGCCGAGCGAGGCCCGCCGCCCGCCCCTGCCAAAGAGGCAAGCAAGTGAGCGAGTGAGCGTTCCACCAGTGCGGCCAATCAGCGGTCCCTCGTACACTCGTCTTCGCACGGCCGCAAGCCCAACGGCATGTGATGTGTGAGCAGCATCGCGACCAGAACGAAAGCAAAACTGCAAAAGCATGCCGAGGGATTACGCCTGCGAACTGCGAGGCGCCTTGGATGCGGCGGGTCCGCTCCCCGACCGCCCCGCGTCCCCTCCCCGACCGCCTCTATGCGACTGGAGTGGCTTTGAGCGCCCACGTCCAGTCTCGTCAATAGCAGCAGCAAGCACACTCGGGGCCTCTGCCACGCTACGCCTGGTGCGCCTGCAGGAGCCGCACGCGGTCTCAGTGCGTGCGCGGCATATGCACACGCGCAGTGGGCGCACTTTGGCTGAAAGAGAGCGTCATTCCCCTGCACCTGTGCAGCCCAGGCTAAAAGGTCCGCCTCTAGCTCAGCATACTTTGCCTCCAGTGCTGCACACGCCGCGTCAGAGAGGCACCGTGAGGCCGCGCGCGTATCGCACCGCTAGTGTTGACGAGCACAACTAGGTCCACCCTGCTTGGAAACAGGGCCTTGTGCTTGCGGAAGATGTTCTTCACGCGCCGCCGCATGAGGTTACGATCCACAGCTCGTCTGAGCGATTTCTGGGGGTGGCACAGCGTGAAAATGCGTGTAACAGACCTGTGCACAAGGTCACACCTTCGTGGTGATGATTCCGATGCGCGTGCACGTCGCATCCTCAACATCCACGTTGCTCGCCACTTGGAGGCGCATGTGCTAGAGCGTGGCCGCATCAGAGTCTGAGCAAGCACAATGGTGCTCCTGCACGCACCTGCAGCAGGAAGCTGCGCCCGAAGCGCTGCACGCGCTGAAAGCTGGGGCTACCTATGCCAGAGCGTCAGAGCAGGCCTTCCGCGAGGGAGAGTGTACGCACCAGAGAGCCGCTCACGTCGGCGAAAGCGCTCGCCGGAGATGTCACTGGGCCAACGCTGCGAGTCAGGACGGGCAGGTGCCGGCAGTGCGCGCAGGGAAGACCTGAGAGTTGGCACAGACGTCGAAGGAGGTGGTGCTGCAGGCTCGGCCGCAGGCCTGGAGTGGGGAGAGCCTGAGTCGCTGCTCAGGTGCGTAGCACACGTGACACACCGGCCGTGCGAGTCGAATGTGCCGCCCCCGCCGTCGGAAGCTGAGTTGTGCGCCGCAGCGCGAGCCCTGAGTGAGCCTCGAGCGAGCGGCGGCAGCGCTGGCAGAACTCTGGCACACGTCGTGAACGCGAGAGAGCTGCCGCCGACCTTTCCTGCGACTGTACCCTGGCGGCCGGCAGCAGCCCGCTCCAGCAGAGGAGGGGTGCGCCGTATGGAGGGCAGAAGTGCGCAACAAGATGGACGAGGGCAGAAGGCGTACCACGCCCGCACGGGCGTCCTGCGCGCGCGTCGCATGTCAGCGCTTCGGGCGACTGCTACGAGCGGACGCACCAGCGGCTGAGCCAGAGCGAGCACAGCATCGGAGAAGAGGCTTCGCTTGGATGCTACCAACTTCGGTGCACTGGCCGGGCTCCGAGCGCAGGTTCTCTCTCCTGTCTTTTTGCAGTAGGTCACAACGAGCACGAGGGCGTTGAGTACGTCCATGCCACGTCAGCAGCAGCTGATGAGCACGCTGCGTTCGGCTTCGACTGCGTCGTACCTCGTAGTACGACGAGGCCTTTGACGCCGCCCCTGCTCCCCTGCTCACCAGTATGCGATGTGCGCCCCTATACATGCGCCTAGCCGTCCGGCCGTTACACCACCGTCGAACGTTGTGCACTGCCTCTTTGCCGCGTCTCTACACCTCTCCGCTGCCGAGCAAGGCAGTGGAGCTGTGCACAGAAGAGAGCCGGCACGCCACTCGTGTGCTTCGGCTGCAAGTGGGTGACGAGTGTGAGCTGTTCGACGGAGCTGGCGGGCTTGTGCGCAGCCGTTTGGTGCACGTGGACGCTCGTGGCGGAGCCACTGTGGAGCCGTGCGCCGACGCAGTGCACACGCCGTGGTCAGGCGCGAGATGGGACCTTGCCGTCTCGTGCAGCGGTCTGACGAGTCGGTCTGACTGGCTTGTGGAGAAGGCTGCGGAGTTGGGCGTGCACGCCTTCCTGCCGCTGCTCACGGAGCGCTCGCCGGCTTCGAAGCAGCGCCGCGCCGAAGCTGCTTCGGAGTGCGCCCGATGGGAACGACTCTCCCTGGCGGCCTCCAAGCAGTGCCTGAGGCTGCACTTGCTCCAAGTGCGGCCAGCAACGACGTTGAGCGACCTGCTGCCTGCCGTGAGCAGCGCAAACCTGACGCTGGTGGCGCTGCAGGGAGGCAGGCCACTGCGGGAGGTGCTTGGCAGCAGCAGCGCCTCGGAAACAGGAGGCCTGCTGGTGGTCGGCCCCCCGGGGGACTTCAGCGAGGCTGAGAAGGAGGCGCTGCTTGCCGCGGGCGCGCTCGGAGTGGGCCTTGGCAGCCTACGCTTGCGGACTGAGACGGCTGCGCTTGCGCTGGCCGCTGCCACTCTTCTCTATTAGATATTACTTGATGACCGCGTGCGCAAGCGTCGCGGCGGTGCAGACGCCCGCGCTGGTGGTGAATGGCGAGTCGCGGAAGAGGGCCACCCGCTCTGCACTGGTGCGCAGGTCGGGCTGCACCGCCTCCCACACCTTCTTCTTGGGGTTAAGCTGCGCGTCCGGCGCGCCTGGGAAGCCGGGAAAGGAGAGCAGCTCGCCCACGGGCGCCCCCTCCGGCGGCAGCAGCAGCTCCACCTGCGTGTGCTCCGCGTTGGAGGCTGCGAGCACCATGGCCTGCGACACCACCCCCCGCATCGTGGCCGGCTTCAGGTTGCACAGACACAGCACCCGCGCGCCTAGCAGCTCCTCGCGGCGCATGAACTTGACGAGGCCGGAGACGACGGTGCGGGGACCCGACGGCTCGCCCAGGTCCACGGACTCCACAAACAGGTGCTCTGCGTCGGGGTGTGGCTCAACCTGGCGCGGCGCGTCAGAGGATGCACCCAGGGGTGGCCTCAAAGTGCGCACCGTGAGCACTTTGCCAACGCGGATCTCAAGGCGCGACGCGTCCACGGGCGCGTCCACAGCAGCCTTCTTTGCCGGCTTGGCGGGTGCAACATCAGCCTCTGCCGCTTTGGGCTCGAACTTTACGAACAGAACGTCGCCGCTCTGCACGGGTGTACCGGGCGCCAGGTGAACAAAGTCCGGCTGCAGCCGCCAGATGGGCCGCGGCGGCGTGGCCAGACGCGAGAAGATGGCCTCTGTGGCGGCGGGGATGTAGGGCGCCAGGAAATGCGCCAGGATGTAGGTGGCCTCCAGCACGGAGCGCACAACGACAGCCTTGCCAGCGCCATCCTCCTTCATGTGCCAGGGCGCCTTGTCAGTGAGGTACTTGTTGGTCTCCTTCACAGCGTTGATGGCTGCCTCGCATGCCTGCTGCAGCGCGAGGCCCGCAAACAGGCGCTCTGTGCTCGCCCGCAACTGCTCCACGTCAAACACCACGTCCACGGGCACGTCGGGCACCGCGCCGCCGCAGAAGCGTAGACAGAGGTTGGCGGCGCGGTGCACCAGGTTGCCGAGCGTGTCTGCCAAGTCTGCGTTGTGCATCGTCTGCAGCACCTCCTCCGAGTAGGGCACGTCGGAGCCGTACACGGCGCCACGGGTCAGGTAGTAGCGGAAGGTGTCGGGCGTGCACTTGGCCAGCACGTCCAGAGGGTCCACCACGTTGCCGATGCTCTTGCTCATCTTCTGCCCGTCGGAGGCAGTGACAAAGCCATGCCCGAAAACGCGCTGGGGCA
>Ga0208951_1000542_pt1 | contig 17396 bp, 17 predicted proteins | sample GreLakmeMI27MSRF_FD_187702 | JGI IMG/M metagenome (GOLD analysis project Ga0208951, IMG submission 187702) | Freshwater lentic microbial communities from great Laurentian Lakes, MI, USA - Great Lakes metaG MI27MSRF (SPAdes) | ecosystem: Environmental > Aquatic > Freshwater > Lake | place: Great... | reverse complement strand
TGATGCCATCCGAAACGGAAACCTTAGGGTTTGTGGTTCTGGAGGCCATGGCGTCCAGCCTGCCTGTGGTGGCTGTCGCGGCCGGGGGTCTGCCAGACATCGTGACCCAGCCCGGCGCCAACGGCTTCCTCTACCAGCCGGGCGACGCGGCTGGCGCGCAGCGCCAGGTGCGGGCGCTGATGAGCGACCCGGCGCTGCGGCAGCGGGTGGGCGCCGCCGCGCGCACCGAGAGCGAGCAGTGGGGCTGGGCGGCGGCCACGCGCCAGCTGCTGTGCGAGCAGTATCCGCTGGCCATCGCCATGCACGAGGCGGGGCTGCACCGTTGGGGGGCGCGCAGGCTGCAGCAAGCTGGGATGCCCGGTGGGGAAGGGCAGGGGCGCAGGCTTGTCACCACCTCTGCCAAGCTGGCAGCGCTGCGGGGACTCTACTCCACCGCCACGGGCAAGGCTGCCCGCCGGGCGGCTGTGCGCAAGGCTGGCAAGGCTGGCAAGGCGATTGTGCGCAGGGCGCTCGCTGCGCTTTGAGGTGGCATCGGCATCAACAGCTCCGGTTTTTATAGACATACATCTTAGACGACCACTGCGCTGAGTCCAGCAGAACAGTTGGGAGAACCAGAGAGAGTGCGCAGCGCTGTTGTAGCCACCAGTGCAGTTTTGCCCGACGTGATGCGCATGGGGAAGCGTTTTTTTATTCGCTCAGCTCGCGGCCCTCCGCTTCTGCGTGCGCCAGCATGTCACCGGCGTCGTGAGTGCGAGGCGAGATGGATGTCCACGCATTGCGCCCAGGCACTGCGGCGTCGAGCGGCGATGAGCGCCCCTCCACCGCCACCGCACACGCGTCGTTCGACGCAGTGCGAGTGGCTGTGCGCGCTCGCCCGCTGGTGCCCCACGAGAAGGCTGCGCGTGCCAAGGAGGCTGTGCGCGTGGGCGGCGAGGGGCGCAGCGTGGTGGTGGGCGCAGACCGTCGCTTTGCCTTCGATGTAGCCTTCGGCCAGGGCGCCACGCAGGTTGCAATCTATGACGACTGCGTGGCGCCGTTGGTGGAGAGCTGCTTTGCCGGTGAGAGAAAGAGCTTGCGCTCACTACTCTTCACGCGTGTGCTGTGCTGACGCTCCCGCCAGGCTACAATGCCACGCTGCTGGCGTATGGCCAGACGGGGTCTGGCAAGACGCACACGATGGGCACGTCGGCCGCTGACGTGGCGAGCGACGAGGAGTGGGGCATGATCCCACGCGCCATTCGCCACCTCTTCCGCCTCAAGGCTGAGCGCGAGCGCACGTGCGCAACCACCATCCGCTGCGCCTTCCTGGAGATCATCAACGAGGAGGCGCGTGCGCGTGCGGCGCTGCCTGCGCCGTAACTCGGCCAGGGTTGACCGCTCGCTTGCACGCAGGTGCGCGACCTGCTGCACCCCGACACGCCCAGCAAGTCGATCTCCATCCGCGAGCGCGCGGACGGCGCGATCCTGGTGAGCGGCATGAAGGAGGAGGTGTGCCCAACGGTTGAGGCGCTGGAACGGGCCTTGGAGCGTGGTGCGTTGTGTCGCACAACCGGCGCGACACGCATGAACAGCCAGTCCAGTCGCAGCCACGCAATCTTTACCGTCATCGTGGAGCAACGGCTTTTGTCGCCTCAGCCGGGCGAGTGCGCATACATGGCCGCCAAGTTTCACCTTGTGGACTTGGCGGGCAGCGAGCGCAACAAGAAGACGGATGCCGCGGGTGCGCGCTTCAAAGAGGCGGTCAACATCAACAGCGGATTGCTGGTGCTGGGCAACGTGATCAACGCGCTGTGCGATCGTGGCTCAGGGGGCCTGAAAGCCCGCGGCCACGTGCCCTACCGCGACAGCAAGCTCACCCGGCTGCTGCAGGATAGCCTTGGGGGCAACGCGCGCACGGTGATGATCGCGTGCGTGAGCACCGCGGACAGCAACATCGAGGAGACGGTGAACACGCTGAAGTACGCAGAGCGAGCTCGCGCCATCCGCAACCGCCCCACCGTCAACGTGGACCCGGCGGCCGCCTCTCTGGCCGCCTACCGTGAGGACGACGGCGATGCGAGCGTGCAGGCGATGGCGGCGGCTGCCCAGGCAGAAGCGCGAGCCGCCGAAGCGGTGGCTGTGTCGGCGGCGGCCACGCTGCAGGTCTCCAAGCTGCGCGCGGAGCTGGAGGCGGCCAAGCGCGCCACCTGCGCGGCAGAGGAGGGGGCGCGCGCCGCCCGCGCGGAGCGGGAGCTGGCGCAGTTGGAGCTGGCCGCTGAGTCTCGGCCAGGAGGGACTCCCCACCCTTCCGGCGAGGGCCTCAAGCACACCTTGCGCAGCCTGAGCGACGTGGAGGCCCGCCTGCTGGCCAAGGAGACGGCCCTGCAGCAGGTGGAGGCTCTTCTGGCGGAAGCTCAGGCAGATTTGGCGCGCGACGAGCTCATCTTCCGCGACAAGCTGCAGGAGGCCAAAACGCTCAAGCGCGCGCTCAAGGAGGCCACGCAGGCGCTGGAGGAGAGCCGCGTCGCGGGCGAGGCGCTGCAGCGACAGTGCGCCGCTGCCGCTGCGGCTGCTGCGGCGGCGCAGGCGGCGCCCGCTGTGCCCCCGGGCGCGTGCGCGGTGTGCGGCCGCACCGGCGGCGGCGGCGGCGGCGCGGCGCCGCCGGATGCCGCGCCCGCCACGGCGGGCAAGGATGAGGAGCAGTTGCCCGGCTCCTCTGCCCACGGCCGGCGAGGCTCGCTGGACGTCCCTTGCCGCGCCTCCGTCGTCTTCAACCCAGCCGCCCCCCAGCCCGCCGCCCCAGGCGATGACCCCCCCGCGCGCGAGGTTGAGGCCCTGGAGCAGGCCCTCGCCCAAAAGGAGGCTGAGCGAGCGGCGCTCCTGGCTGCAAAGTCACGTGCCGAGGCGGCGCAGCTCATGGCGGAGGCTGACGCCGAGCGCGAGGCGGCCGACTTTGCGCGCTCCAAGGCTGGCATGGAACGCCAGCTGCGGGAGATGGAGTTTGCCATCAGCCGCAAGGAGGAGCTCTGCGCCGACCTGGCGCGCAACGAAGAGGCTGCCCGGGCGCTGTCACAGCGCTACGAGGCGCGCATGAAGGACCTGGAGGCTGCGGTTGCTGCGCGAGAGGCTGAGGCTGAGGCTCTGCGGAGGCAGCTCGAGTCGTTTGACGCAGCCTCCAAGACGGGTCATCAGGAGGACAGCCGCGCGCAGGCGGTGGCGGAATCTGCGCTTGCGGCCGCCAACGCACAGCTGGCTGCCCTGCGCGACGCTCAGCGTGCGGGCGCGGCTGACCTCAAGTTGCAGCGCGCGGGCGAGGCCAAGGCTGCAGCGCTGGCGGCCGAGCTGCAGCGCATGCGCAGCGCTCAGGAGCAGCTGCGCAAGAAGCTGAGCTCCACGGCGGACGCGCACGCGCTGGAAGCTGCAGCCGTGGCCAAGGACATGGCCACGCTGCGCCGCGAAGCGGAGGCGTCATGCAAGCGCGTGCGGGACCTGGAGGCTGAGAATGCCAGACAGAGAGCCGTGCTGCAGAAGCGCGCGGAGGAGGTGCTTTCCGCCCACCGCAAGCTGCGGGGTGCTCCCTCCACCACCACCCCTTCCATGGCGGCGCCGCCAGGCGCGCCCGCGGAGCCCTCCTGGTGGCCCGGCCTGGGCGGCGCGCCCGAAAAGGTGGCAGGCATGGCGGCGCATGCAGCCGCCGGCCTCCGCGCCAGTGCCTCCCCGCTGCCCCAGCAGCGCCCCAGCGCCGCTTCTCCGTCTCCCTCGCCGCTGCCCGCCTTGCCCGGCGCGCGCGCGCGCGCCGCGTCCGGCGTGAGCAGCTCCGTGACGCTGGTGCCCCGCAAGGGCAGCCCCAGCGACCCAGGCGCCCCGCCTGCGGGGTGGCTCACCCTGGAGCTCGCCGCGCTGCTGCGCTGTCGCGAGGCGCAGGAGGATGCCGCCGCCACAGCCTTGAAGCGCGCCGGCGTGGCCAGGGAGCGCCAGGCGGTGGCGCAGGACAAGGCTGCCCTGGAGCTGCGCCGCGCGCGGGCGGCGGCGACCCTGGAGGCGTCCTTGGCAGCTAGCGCGCTCAGCATCTCCGAGGCAGAGGCCCACGTGTCGGCGCTGCTGGCGGGGGCGCAGCCGGACGCCCCGGCGCTGTGTGCGGCGCGACTGGCGCACGGCGAGGCGTACCGAGAGCGGGCGGCGCTCGAGGCGCGACGCCGGGGAGGCGTGGCCACGCTGCTGGGCGCGGCGGAGGGCGCGGCGGCGGCGGAGCTGGACGACCGGCTGGACGCGCTGGAGACGGAGGAGGACTACCTGGTGGCGGCGTCCGCAGAGGCTGCGCGCGAGGCGGAGGCGGCGGCGTCGGGCGCCGCCTCGTTCAAGGCGCGCGCGGCGGGGCTGGGCGCGGCGGACGCCCGCGCGGCGCTTGCGGACGTGGCAGACGCGGCGGTGGGCGCGGCTGCGGCTGCGAGGCGGGACGCCCAGAGAGCCGCGGCGGCGGAGGCTGCGCTGGCTGAGCGGGCGCGCGAGCTGGCAGAGGCCACCGCCCAGCTGGCTCGCCGTGAGCTGGACTACGACCGTCGGGTGGTGGCGCTGCAAAAGGAGCACGCCAAGAAGGTGCAGGTGCTGCTGCAGCAGGCTGCGGCGGTGGGACAGCTGGCGGAGCGCCCGGACGCCGCGTCTCCTCGCCCGCAGCTCTGGGTGCACGCGTCGCTCGCGTCGGACGCGGCCGCGTTCAAGGAGGAGCAGCTGCGGTCACTGGAGCGCGACGCTCGCTACCACAAGCAGGTCAACAAGGAGCTCAAGCGCAGGGTTGCCGAGGTGACCACCGAAAAGTCGGACGTGGAGGCTGAGCGGGACGCGCTGGCGCTGAGGCGGGAGGAGGCGGAGGCGCTGGCGGCGACGCTGCTGGAGGAGGTTGCCGGGCTGAGAGACCGCCTGAGGGTGACCAGCGCACGAAGCGCAAGCGACCCGCTGCAGCCGCCGCCGCCCTGGCTGGCCGCGCCGGCGCCACAGGCGGCTGGGGCGGGCGGGGCGTCCCCCGTGCGTGTGGAGCGCCCGCTGAGCAGGGGCGGCGGGCGGGCGGCACCTGCACCGGGGGCGCCGGAAGTGTCCAGAAGCGTTGATGCCGGGGTGAGGCTCAGCGGAGGCCTGCCGCCGCGTCCGCCCAGCTCGCACGGGCGAGCCACCGAGTGAGCGACCGCACTCACAGTGTCACAGAAGGTTCACAAGGTAGTCTGTCACACGGAAACTGCTCTACCACGGTCCAGGGAAGTGCTTAGTCGGAGTACACGCGGCACTCGTCAGCAGAGGGGTCGGTCTCGCAGTACGCCTCCAGGGGGTCAACCTTGTTCGCCTGAAGCGGAGATAGCGCGGCAATGCGTCAGCGAGCAGCCCGCAGCAGCTGGACGAGAGCCGCCAGCACAGCGGGAGTGCCGCCCAATGACACACGCGTGTGCGTGCCGGCGCAAACTGCGCGTGTGGCGCCCGGCAGCCGGGGGCGCGGGGCCGAGCAGGAAGCAAGCGAAGGAGAGCCAGAGATCCGGGCCGAAGCCGCTGGACGCCTGGCCGCCTTGCCGCGTTCACCCGCGGCTGCTCGTCCCGCGGCTCACCCTCTCCGGGTGTGGACGCACCGCCGCCTTGCCCTTGGCGTCGGCCGCGCCGGCCGACACCTCCTCCACTACGTCCCACGCCGCCGCGCACTCCGCGGTGCTGCCGTCAGCGCAGGCCGCCTTGGCCTCGTCGATGGCCACCTCAACCTTGCTGCTGTCCTGCACACGCGTAAGGAGGGGCGGCGAGGCGCGGGCGCGTGAGACGCGAGCAGACAAGAGAAAACCTCCAGCGACACGCCCCGACACGGCGCGCCCGCGCCACAGAGCGCCCTTGCGGATACGGCGCAGTGCTTGCGCGCCAGGCGGCCCCCTTTCGCGGACGCGGCACGGCCGGCGTGGGCACGGCGTGGTGCCTCATGGTCGGCAAGCCACACACTCACGACACCACCGTCGCTCGCCCGCCGCACAAGCAGCACCGCCCGGCGTGCCCCACGGCTGGGCTGCGCGGAGGCGGCGGTGCCCACGGTCCAAGGCGCACCTTGGCGGCGGCACGCAGAGGCGCAGCGCGGCGCGCTGCCGTCGGCCTGCTCAGCTGCGCGCGGGCAACCACGGGTGAGGCGGCGGCAATGGAGAACGACATGCTGTCTCGTAGGGCTGGAGAAAGTGGGACAGGCTTCGAACGGACGCACGAACGCCGTACTTGTCAGCACCACGCACGCACGCAGCCAGCAGCCGCAACGCGTTCGATGTCGAGAGCGCTTGCAACTTGCCCGGACGCGCAGCACGCACTGCGCATCCATTACGCTGCAGCCCAGGAGGAACGAGGGTGCATATCAGATCTGCATAATTTACAAGTCGTGTGAACGCATCGTCGGCTCTCTCTCCCTCAGTGCTTGTTACGCGTCATGGGCTCGGTGGGCGGGAAGCTGCCTCTGCGCCCCGAGCTGAGGCTGCGCCGCGACTGCTGCTGCGTGTCGCTCTGTGCCTCCAGGTCGTTGGCGAAGCTGCTGTGGCGCTTGCCGCCGCAGGCGGGGCTCAGGCGGGGCCGTCCGTCGCCGTCGCCGTCGCTGTCGCGGGAGGGGCTGGTGGTGCCGGGGTCGGCGTGCAGGAGAGGTGCCTCCGAAAAGAGGTGGCGCACCGCCCCAGAACTGCGCCGCAGCCACTGCGTTCCCCCGGCCCCACCGCCGCCCCTGTTCTGCTTGCGCGGGCTGGGAGAGCGCGACGTAGCGCTGCTCTGGCGGGAGGAATGCCTGGACAGGGAGGCCAAGTGCGCACCTAGCGCTGACGCTCCGCTGGGCGGCTTGCCCTGGAAGCTGCGCACCGCGCGCAGCTTGCTCGCCAGGGTGCTCGCCGCGTCGCCCGGCGCGTGCGATGGCAGGGACCGGCCGCTGGCGCTCCGCTCATACGACGGCCCATCCCCGCAGCCTGCGCCGCCGGGGCAGCTGGCCGCATCCTCCACGGGGCAGGCCACCATGACGGGCCCCGTGAGAGGCTCGTACTTTTCGCGAAATGCGCGGTGACGGTTGCGCATCCTGCCCACGTCCCACGCGCTCGCATCTCCCCCTGCAGCCTTGGCAGCGCTCGCCTCAGCCGCGTACTCCCCCGCCAGGGTGCCTCGGTTGCGCAGCAGCTGCGCCAGCAGGGGCGTGAGCTCCGGCAGGGCGCGGGCGAGAACCGCGAACAGCGGGGCTACCACAAACTCCATGAAGTTGATCTGACCCGCCGCGCGCGAAGTGGCGATGTGACGGTCGTTCATGGGCGCCACGGGCAGGTTGAGCGCCCGCTCTGAGTCGCCCTGGGTGAAGAACTCGGTGAGCACACGGTCGGCCCACTTGACAGCGATGTGCTGCGGCTTGGCAGGGTTGCTGATGTCCGCCGCGTGAAGCAGCAGCGAGAACAGCAGCGTGCGTTCGTCCGGCGAGGCGAAGGCGACGGAGGCGCCTGATGCGGCTGCGCCGCCAGGCTGGTCGCCGTCTGCCAGGTCAGACGCGCACTCCTCAGGAAACCCCTCCACGGCCCCGGCGTCCCCGTGCAGCTGCAGGTACAGCTCCGCCCGCGAGATGAGTCCCCCATGCAGCGCCATGTCCGTGTGCAGCACCGCAGCCACCACCGTGCGGCGTGCGGTCCGCCACACACCCTCCTCCAGACAGCCGAAAATGTCAGCCTGCCCGTCCACCGTGCAGATGTCGTACAGCGCCGCGATGTGGCGGTGCTCCAAAGGCGCGCTGTCGCTGTACGTGAGCGCCCACGGATGGCGGGTGGCGATCAGGAAGCTGTTGTTGAAGCCGAAGTGCTCGCAGTCGTGCGCCAGAGCAGCCACCAGCAGCGCGAACTTGTCTGTCGCCGCAAGACGGGTGCGCCTGTCGGTGAGCTTGAGGATGCGGTACAGCGTGTGCGTCACGTCCACCGCGTGCGCGAAGGTATGGTACGGCGTTTCCTTGCAGTAGCGAGCCTCCAGCGCGCCCATGAAGGACCAGAGTTGCTGAGGCGTGGTCAGCCGCGCGGCAAACAAGCCGGTAGCGTCGAACATCTTGACCACCGCAGCAAACAGCTGGCCGGTGCTCAGCTCCAGGCTATCGAACTCCCAGCTGTCCAGCAAGCTGAGCGGGATCTCAGGCTCGCCTGCTGGCAGCGCGTAGCCGATGGAGGGGGCTCCCGCTGTGCCACGCACGCCTTCCGGCGCCGACGGCCACAGCAGTGAGTTGATTCGCGGCCGGGGCTGCGGCGAGTTGGGAGCGGAGGAGAGTGCAGAGGCGTGGCGTCCGTTCTCGCGAGCCTGGCTCTCCAGCCACGCCCGCGTATGCTCGTCCATGTTCTCGTCGCCCACGTACGCCTCGCTCCCGCCGCCCACGCCGCTGCCACGCACGCCTCAGTCATCGCTCGCGGCGACGCGAGATATGCACAGGACGCACCTCATGTGAGACACGAGCGTGGCCAGACGGACCACTGCGCTCTCCACGCCCTGCATCGCAGCCCCGCCGTCGCCGTCGTCGCGCCGGCCGCCCTCCATGCGCAGCACTTCCAGCGCGGCTGCTGCGGAGGCCTGGATGAGCTCGAAGATGTTGCGCAGGGGCGCGACGACGTGCTGGTGCGCGCTGTGTGACAGCGCTGCTGAGACGAGCAGCAGGGCGCCCACCAGCGCGCAGGCGATGAGGACGTTGGTCTTGGCAACATAGCAGTTGGTGCGGGAGACATCCAGCAGGAAGGTGACGCCCGAGCCTGCACAGGGAGAGCGGGGGGGAGGCGCAGTGAGCTTGGCTGACCGCTGCTGCACGGCTGAGTCACGTGCGAGTCACGCGGCGCGCACCGGTGATGCTCAGGCGGTCTTCGGTGCGGACTGGCTGGCTGTCCGCGCCGGTTGGGGCGCGCCAGCTCCACGCCACAGCCGGCACGGAGATGCTCAGCGGCTGACTGGCGGCGCCCAAGAAGGAGGCTGCGCAGGAGGCGGCCAGAGCCTGCAGGATGGGCACAGCCTGGGGCAGCGGCTGCCCAGACGCAGCAACAAAGCTTGAGTGCCAGGCCAGCGCAGCGCTGTTGTTCTCCACGTACGTCAGCAACGGCGTGGCGCAGATGTAGGCGATGATGAGGACCACAGCCAGCTGCAGAGCACGCGGGAGGGGCGGCGAGTGAGAGGGGCACTTGTGGGCACGCGGCGGCAGTGCTCTGGGCCCGTGCCTTGTGCGCCACCTCCTCGCAAAGAGCCGCTGCGATGGCTGACGGCGCCGCGTCCAGCGCCGCGTCGTCCAGCGCCTTGCCTCCGCGCGCGAGCCAGAAGAGCGCTGCGTGGGTGTGGCGCGCCAGCCTGCTGAAGCGCACCAGCCGCGCAGCGCGAGCGGCGCGCAGCAGCGCCGGCGAAGAGCCTGCGCGCAGCCAGGACAGGTCCGCCACCACGGTTGCGGTGGACAGCGCGTCCGTGTAGCAGGCGGCGGTGCGCCAGAAGCCGGGCGACTGCTCGCCTGCCGACACTCTCTGACTGGCTCGAACCAGCCAGTCGCCTGAGAACGTGGCCAGCACAACCACCAGCGCGCCGTCCAGCCCCTCCGCCGCGCGGCCCTGGTCCGGCAGGCGCAGCAGCACGCTGGCGTCCACGCCGAACACGGCCACCACCAGGCACAGCAGGTGCCAGACTTGGTACGCGTTGCTCTCCGCCGCGCGCAAAGCGCTCGCAAGATTGCACACCAGCACAGCCTCGCTGAACAAGCTGCTGTGCGACAGCGCGCCGCTGCTGCGCCGCGAGCAGGCGCGCGGCCGGGAATGAGAGAACAGCCCGCCTGCTGGCTCGCCCAGCGCCAGCAATGCACCGGCCTCCTTCGCCTTCAGCGCCTCGGCGGGCCCGCGGGGCTCCGGGGCGGGCATTGGGGAGACGCGCGCGGTGAGCATTGGCCGGGGGAGCGCCGTTAAGCGCGAGGAGCGGAAGGGCCCTTTGGCTTGACGGGCAATGCCACCGAAGGAACCAGGAAGACCCGCGGGCCGCTAGCGCACGTCTGTCCGGTCAAGCCCAGAGGATGCGGCGAGGCCACGCAACGCGGCGCGACGGGCGTAGCTTTTGAAGTCGCGGTTCGCGACCGGTCGCCATCATGATCGATGGCTCACTGTCGTTTCGTATCTCGCGTCGCACTCGCTTACTATCTCGCCACCATGCCACGTCACTCAATCGCACACGCGCGCCCGTGTCCGCCCCGCTCACCCGGCCGCATGCCGCCGCGGGCTGTGGCAGCTGAGGAGGCTGAGGAGGAGCTCGATGTCGATGCAGAGGAGGAGGAGGAGGAGGAGGAAGAGGGAGGTGTGCGCTTCCCTGTACTTCCCCGCGCCGCCAGCGTCGTGCAGCCTATCGCCGTGCTGCACCGTCTTGCTCTGGACGCACTGAGAGCTTCCGCCCATCAACCCTACTCACATGCGTGACATCTGCAGGAGCAGGGCCTCTGGGCGGGGAGGGCGCCTGGGACGACAGCGCGCTGTTGAGTGCGTACGAGGACGCCGTGCGTCGATATCGCGTGGCTCACGGGCTGGAGGGTGGCGGTGCGTTGTCAGTCTGGCAGTGCCCCGCTAGTACACAGCCTCTGAGCACGCTCGCAGGCGGCGGCGAGGGATGTGCGAGGGGCTCCGGGGCGCGAAAGGGCCAGCGTGCCAGCGCCAGCACGCCTGCCGCCGCAGCGCAGCCTCCCCGAGTTGCGGCGGCCACCCCGCCCCGCTCGCGCGCAGCCGCCGCCGCCGCCGCAGCAGCAGCAGCAGCATCTCCCCGACAGCAACAGCAGCAGCAGCAGCCCTCGTGGGGCGACTGGTACGCGGCGCAGCAAGGGGAAGGTTCTCCCTGGGCTCAGACGGGCTCAGCCACCCCGTTTTACCCCTCTCCACCTCCTCCTCCTCCCGCCTCCTACCCGGGCGACCCCCGCGCGGCGCCTTACGGCCAAGCAGCACCCCCTTACGGCTACGGCTACGGCTACGGCGGTGGATACAGTTACCCGCCGCCGTTCCCTCCGCACCATCGTCCCCCTCACTACGGCCAGCCGCACCATCCCGGCGCTGGCTGGTACGCGCCGCCGCCGCCGCCGCTGCAGCAGCAGCAGCAGCGCGGCGCGGAGGCGCCGCCCGGGGATGGTCCCAGCGTGGGCACTGCGCGCGCAGCAGCCGGGGCTGCTCTCGGAGGCGCCCCTCGCGGTGTTGTGGCACAGGAGGACCTGGCTAACCTGCTGATGGCCTGGTATCATGCGGGGTACTACACCGGCCGGGTGAGCCACGGCCTCAGCGGTGCAGCGACGGAGGAGGAGGCTTGACATAGAAGATGAAGAGTTTAGAGAGAGTCTACCGGTCTCCCTGCGGACGAAGGGAGAAACGGGTCCGGCAAGCCGCTGTTCGTTGCACGCAGTGTCTAAGGTGGAGCAGACACTTTTCCGTCACTTGATGATGGGGTTGCGGCTGCGAGCCTCCGCCTCGTTGGCCGCCTGGATGCGCTTGCACTCCGCCTTGTGCGTGCCCGTGGTCCACGCCTGAGCCAAGCACGCTGCGCTGCAGAAGGACGCGGACCCACATGCCGAGCAGGCGCGGAGCCGCTTGTCAGAGGCGCCGCAGCCGGCGCAGAGGAGCGGAGCTGGTCCACCGCCGCGGCACTCCAGCAGCTCGGTCATCTCCAGTTGCACGGGTATTTCTCCGGCTAAGCTACTATTGCCCCGTCCAGGGGCGCCCCTGCACCGCCTCCCAGGGGAGCGGCTGCTGCTGCGCTTGCTGCGTCTGCGATGCGCCGCTCTCGCGCTCCGCCTGGTCCAGCCGCGCCTCCAGCGCCGACCCCAGCTGTGCGGCGCTGGCCCGGGGCGAGGGGCGGGGCAGGGGCAGCAGCGTCACGGAACCCCCATCGGTGAGGCGCAGCGCCAGTCGGGGCGTGTCCATGGACTCCCTCCCCTCTTCCACCGTTTCCAGCCTCACGCCGCTCAACGCGCCGCCCCGGAACGCCGCCGCGTCCAGCACCGCGCGAAGCTTTTCCTCCAGACCGGCGCACAGCGGGCAGTCTGGTGGGCGTGGGGTGAGACGTAGAATCAGAAGCACACAGGGCGAGAGCGAGCGACCACGTGCGCGCCTGGCTTGGTGTACAGCACCACCGTCGGGCGAGCTGACGCGCTGCAGCGTACAGGCAGCCGCGAGCGCGCGGCCAACGCACGCACAACACCACGTGAGGCGGCCAAAGGTGGTTGCGAAGCGCACGAGCTGCGCATGGAACCAGCCTGCATCTCACTGTAACCACGCGCAGCGCGGATACGCGGAGTGGGGGGATGCAGTGTGACGAGATGCACGGCATGATGCGGGGCCCACCACCCAGCGATAGCGGGCCAGGGCGCCCCTGGTCAACCCTTCGACGCCCTCCGCTCAGCGCATCTACTGGCAGTTTGGAGCAAGGGCATGCGTTGATGAGCGGCTCTCCGGGTGGTCCCTGGGCGGCTGCGAGCCCGGTATGTTCGCCGCAAGCCGCTCCGTCGCATAACCCGTGGCTCCCCTTGTCGCTGCAGGCGTCGCCGGTGGCAACACCTCCTCGCGGCGCGGAGCGTGAGGAGTGTGAGGAAGCCGCGCTATTAAGCGTGCTAGACGCGGCACGACTGAGCACGTGTCGCACGTCTGCGCTGGAAGCGCGCCTGCACCAGCTGCAAAGCCGGCTGCTGAGCTGCGAGGCGCAGGGCGCCGAGGCGCGCGAGCAGGCGCGCGAGCTGGCGGCGGAGCGAGACGCCGCGCGGGGGGCAGCCCAGGCAGAGGCGCTGCGCGCAGACGCGGCGCTGGCGCAGGCGGCGGACGCGGCTGCGGCGCGCCAGGCGGCGCTGCAGCTGGCGTCAGAGGCGTGCGGGCGCGCCGACCAGGCGCTGGCGCAGCGAGACGGGGAGCGAGCTGGAGGGGAGGCGAGCCACAAAGCAGCCGAGGAGCTGCAGGCTGAGCTGCAGGCGAAGCTGCAGGCTGCGGTTTTGGAGCGCCAGCACGCGGAGGCTGTGGCTGCGCTGCGTGAGCGCGAGGCTGGCCAGGCGGCGTGCGCGTGCGAGGAGGCGCTGGCCGAGGTGTCCCGCCTGCGGGTGGCCCTCTCCACAGCGCTGCGCCGCGCCGAGGCGGCCGAGGCGGACGACGCGGCGCTGAGAGGGGCCACCTGCGCGGCAGAGGCGGCGCGTGACTGTGAGGCGCTGCAACGTGAGCGTGTGCGCGCAGAGGCGGCGGAGCAGCGGGCCACGCGCGCAGCTGTGGACGCCGCACGAATGGTGGACGCCATGCTGAGCTGCGTGGCGGAGCGGGAGGAGGAGGTTGCCCTGCGAGAAACCTCCGGGTGGGCGCGAGAGCGAGAAGCCTTCAAAGCGGGACTCCTGGCTGCCGCAGCCCCACATCCCGTGCCTCCCGCTCTTCCTCCTCCTCCCAGCGTGGCATCCACCCCCGTGCCCGCGTTCACGCCCTTCGCACAGCACCTCACGCACGAGACTGCACAAAGGCCCCTCTCAGCTGCAGTTTCGCCCGGCGCCGCAGCCAAGCTGAGAGCGCTCATGACGCAAGCCTCGCAGCTGCGCGCAGAGCTGGTGAGCAGCGTCGCTTTGGGCGCCGTGCAGTGCGCGGAGATTGCGCTCGCTCGCTCGCAACGCTCCCGGGCCGCCTGGACAGCCGAGACGCAGGACACATGACCTTGATTCGACATATGACGACCCTTCGACTAACTAACAGCGTCAGGTCCGCGTGCGTCACGGTTTGCATGCGTTGTTGGCTTGTTGGTTCATGCGCGGGCGCCCGCAGCCCCGCACACGAGCACACGAGGAGCCTCTCCGGCAACCATGTCGGAGCGCAAGGCGGTCATCAAGAATGCGGACAGTGCGTGGCTTGTGCTCGTGGTGGGTCGCGTGCGCTAACAACAGCGTGCGCAGTGAGCGAGGAGATGCAGCAGGAGGCCATCGACTGCGCCACCCAGGTGCGAGCAGTGAACCTGGCCGTCACCCGTGGCCCGCCTCGGCTTTGTGGCTGGCGGAGCAGAGCGGCGGGAGTGCAGGAGATGTCATGGGGGGCCGTCCTCCGCCGTGCACGCTCGCAGCGGCTCTGCAGAGCCGCTGAGCGACCGTCTTCTAACCAGCTGGTGGCGCTGCTCGTGGCCACCGTGTGGCCCTGTGGCGCGCGTGGCGAGCAGCAGTTGGCGAGCCCTGGGGGAGGTCGCTCCGGGCGACCGGCCTCCTCCGGCCTGGCGCACTTCCTGCCGTCCGTCGCACGGCCGGCCACGCACGGCACGCGGCTGGGAGGCGGCGCTGCCTGCCGTCGGCCTGTGGCGTCGGAGTGCACAGTCAACACCCAGGCAGCATCACAGACCGGCCCTCTGAACGCTCTGCACGCGCTGCACGTCCCAGCGTCTGCCCACCCTCCAGCGACGCGAAAGCGGCCTCATGGCCGCACATTGCTGCACGCCTCTGACTGGAATCTGCTTTGCGCTTCGTGGCAGGCGCTGGAGAAGTACAACATCGAGAAGGACATTGCCAGCTACATCAAGAAGGAGTTTGACAAGAAGTTCGGGCCCACCTGGCACTGCATTGTGGGGCGCAACTTCGGTGCGTGTGCCTGCGTGGTGCGAGCGCAGCTCAGCCCTAACAATGCACGCTGGCGCACTCTCCCAGGCTCGTTTGTGACGCACGAGACCAAGCACTTCCTCTACATGTACCTGGGCCAGGTTGCGGTGCTGCTCTTTAAGTCTGGTTAGAGGGGAAAGGGTGCACCTGCAGTGCAAGCAGGCGAGAGCAAACGACGAGGTGAGAGTGGCACGCGCAGGGCGCGCGTGTCACAAAGAAAGCATACTACGCACCACGTCCTGGCGGAAGTGCGGGTGTGTCTTTACAGGGCAAACTTGCGTCGCGAGGCCCCGGCCGCGTCCCCAGGCGGTGGGCGCAGCCACTCGAACTCGCCCTGCTTGGGATCGAACAGCCCCTTCTGCAGGCTCTGCAGCTTCAACGTGAAGCGCGGGCCCAGCTCCTGCAGGCGCGCAGTGACGGGCGTGTTTCCGTCCTCAACCGTCCCCGCAGCAGCCGCACCGCCGCCGCCCTTCTTCTTCTTGCGCCCCTTCACGCCCGGCGGCGGCGGCGCGATGGCGGGAGCAAGGTGACCCGTGTGCTCCTGCTTCACGCGCCCGCCCTCCCGCTGCTCAAACACGTAACGGTGGTGACGGAAAAAGATGTAGTCTCGCTGATTGTGCAGCGTCACCACTCGACGACCCCGAAACTGAGGCTCCTGAGGCAGCAAGCTGGCAAACATGCGCCCCACTCGGTGGCCCAGTGCCGTGGTGAAGTTGTTCAGGATGAGCTCTGGTGTGTGACTAGTTGCGCGCCCGTGGCCCGCAATGTCCTTGGTGAGCGTCAGGTTGGAGAGCCGGAAGTGCGCGGAGGGGCCCTCCGGCAGGTGGATGAGCAGCAGGCCGTCCACGCGAGCGCCCTTGCCGAACTTACTCACCTCGTTGAAGATGAGCAGGTTGGTGAAGCCGCGCGCGTTCGCGAACTTGCAGATCTGGCTCACCTGCGCCCTGCGCGTGAGCCCAGCAGTGCAAACAACACCGCGCCGTCATGCCGCCTGCTTACCGGGTATGCCTTGCGCGCGTAGTAGGTTGCGTTGGGCAGCGTCTCGAACAGGTTGGACAGGAACTCGAAGATGCGGCCGCTGGGCTTGCGGCTGGTAGTGACCAGCAAGCTGGGCTCAACGTCGCGTGCAAAGTGTGCCGCAAACTCATCCTCTGCCACGCCCGCGAGAGCTTCCTCGTCGTCTGGCTGCACGATGGTGGGGTCCGCCTCGCGGGTGTTGTCGATGGTCTGTGGCACGGGCACAGGTGAGCTGCGTGCGTGCGGAGGCGCCATCGCGAGCCGCCGTCGTACCTTTGGAACCGCTCGAGGCGGCGGCAGAACGCCCTGCTCGTAGGCATTCGCAACCTCCGCCTGGCGCTTGACGCGTGCCTTCTTCTTAGCCACCTGTGGAGGGGGGAGGGAGCAGGGGGGGCAGCCGCCGGCGTCAACTCTCTGCGCATCCCCGCCCCTCCAGGGCGACGCCGCCGCAGGCGCGGGCGTCTTCTGACAATCAGACACTAGAGCCCCCCCAAGGCAGTGCTCACGCGCAGCTGTGCCCACTGGCACGCACCGCAGCCTTGTGGCGCAGCTTGTCATACACCTCGCTGCGGCGCTGCTTGTTCTTGATGTGACTGGTCATCTGCCCTATGCTCTTCTCCTCACGAGCGCCGCCGCCGCCGCCGCCATCCTCCTCGCCGCGAGCATGGCGACGCGGCGGGCCATCGTCACTGTCGTCGCGCCCGCGCTTGCCCATTCAAAGCCGTGCGATACCGCCCTGCAGGTGCGAGTCGCCACACGAGCTGCTCGTGCACTCTCGCACTGAACACGATACGCGGGCGCAAAGGAGGAGTTCGAACAGCAGTAGAACCGGGGGTGGTCAGCCAAATCGGCAAAACTTTAGCGCCGCCTCCGGCGTTGCCTACGTGCGGTGCCGCTCGCGCTCACGCCTGCCGCGAGGCATGATCATGTCGAAGGCGGCGCTGGGTGCGAACGCGTTCGCGGTGCTCGGCCCGGAGGCTGGCGGGGAGGCACGCAAGCGAGGGGGCTCTCAGCGTCGCCGCACAGCCTCTCCCGTCGCTGTGGCGGCGCCGGCTGCGGTGGAGGCGCCGGCTGCGCCCGCGGACGGCGAGGCCCAGGCCCAGGCTGGTGCGGGCGCGTGCGACGAGCCGGGATGGTTGCCCTCCGGCTCGCGACACAGCCGCCACCGCAGCGGCAGCGCCGGCGGGGGCAGCTCGGGCGGCCTGGCCGCAGTGCTGGCGGCGGCGGAGGCACAGGCTGCGCCCGAGGCGGCCCCCGTGTCTGCAGCCGCGGACCCCCAGCCGCGCACCCGCGGCTCGCCCGCCGCCCCGCCACCCCAGGCGGCCGCTGGCGGCGCCGCCCAGGCGCCGGACAAGCTGCGGCAGCTGCGCGAAGGCATCGAGCAGGTGCGCGGCTGTGAGCAGAGGGCGGTGCGCTCTTTCTGCGCTGGGGCCCGCGCTCACACCCTGTTCTCTCCCGCCCTGACCGCTCCCCTGTCGCGCGCGTCCGCGCAGGCTGCCGCTGCGCTGTCGAGCGCTCGTCGCGCTGTCGAGCGCGCCGAGTCGCGCGCGGAGGAAGCTCGCCAGGCGGTAGTCGCGGCTGAGGCGCTGCTGTTGCAGCGCTCAGCGGCACTGTCAGCCTTCCAAGGAGCCCAGGCCGCGCCGGCGTCGCCGCGCCGCGCCAATGCGTCCGCCTCGCGCGTCAGCCCCGCCGCAGCTGCGCCCTCCCTACCGTCCCTTCCACCCTCCCCGCCGCGCTCAGACGCCATGCAGGCCCAGCTGGCGGCCGTGGAGCGAGAACTGTGTTCTCTGCGCCTGGATTTGGCCGC
>Ga0208951_1000541_pt1 | contig 17405 bp, 12 predicted proteins | sample GreLakmeMI27MSRF_FD_187702 | JGI IMG/M metagenome (GOLD analysis project Ga0208951, IMG submission 187702) | Freshwater lentic microbial communities from great Laurentian Lakes, MI, USA - Great Lakes metaG MI27MSRF (SPAdes) | ecosystem: Environmental > Aquatic > Freshwater > Lake | place: Great... | reverse complement strand
ACCATTATATTTAAATGCTCAAAAAAATAAAACTAAAATAGTAGATTATGTTAATAGACTATTAAAGGAAGAAAATTATGTTGATGCTGTATTAACAATTAGTATGTGTATAAATCCAAAATCAGGACGAAATCCTTCAATATTTGAAGGATATTATGAGTATAAACATGAACCATATGCTGAATTATATTTTATAAATGAAGCACGAAAGATTAAGTATAATAGTATATTAAGACAACTTATACAAAAGAGAAATATATTAGAAAAACAATTAACAGAAGAAGAGGAGCAACCAATTGTGAGAGATTTAATCACAATTAAACCAGAAGATACTCCTTATTTGGGATTAGAGAAAACAGACCCTAGAATTAATAGCGAAGAATTTGATATTAAAGAATTTGTCGATGTTGATGGTGGCAAATCAATTTTAAGAAAAAAAAAGAAGTCTAAAACAAAGAAGTCTAAAACAAAGAAGTCTAACTCCAATAAGTCTAACTCAAATAAGTCTAAAACAAAGAAGTCTAAAACAAAGAAGTCTAACTCAAAGAAGTCTAAAACCAATTAAAAAACAAGTCATCAATCATAATAACATATATAACACAATATATGTTATTAAAAGTAATAATATTTTTTATTATACTTAAATACTTAAATACTTAAATATCTAAACTCACAATATTTTTATCGCTTCGTTGCCTGCGTTTAGATTTTGTAGGTATTTTAGCGTTTGTCAAATCTCTCAAGTCTTCAATACTAATAGTGCTAGATTCATTATTTTTTTTTTCATTAACATCAAGTTGTCTAGTCTTTAGACCACTTAATAAAGACGCAATATTTTGACTGGGAGGAGCAATTGAAGGACCTTTCATTTCTGGGCGTGTAATTCGCTGTTCGCTAAAAGGATTACCTTCACCATTATCCATTTCCATACCGCGTGCCGACATAATATCTGGGCGATTTATTATGTTTTGCATTCTTTGACTGCGTTCAGGTAATTTAGATTCAACTGGTGGTGGAGGTGGACCAGAATTTACATTTGGTGGCATAGATGCTCCAAATCCAGGATTTGAACCATTATTTCCAAATAATCCATTCATAAATCCACCTAATCCGGGTTTAGATTGTCCCATAGTATTTACCGCGGCTTGTGTAAATTGCTTCATTAATTCAGGATTTTGACGCATAATATCATCCATTCCAGGCATCGAAGATTTAAATAGTGTATTTGACATATGAATCATCATTCCTGAACCGCCTAATTGAAACAATAATTTTAATTCTGGAGACATTTTTGCTTTAGATTTATATTTTTCGTGTAATTCGGCAAAAATATCATCATATTCATCAATATTCTCATTTATTTGTTCGCCCCAACCATCAAGTTTAATATCAAAAGGATCAAATTTATTATTTAAAAACTCTAACCCAGTTATACACGCCATTAACATTTTTCCTTGAAATTTAATAGCGTTTGATTTTTCCTTTTCGGCAATAATAGTTTCATATTCTCCAATCATTTCATTTAAATTAGAATCCATATTATAACGTTTACTGAGTGAAACCCCCTTTTTCTCTAGATCTTCTAACTTGCGTAAATATTTGAACTTTTCTTTTAATTCTTCTTCTTTTGTCAATTCAGGTTTTTCTTGTGCTTTGTCTAAATTAATAGGAACATTATTAAATTTACCAAATCCGTCCCAAGTTTTATTTTCATTCATATTTGCGGTTGATTTTCCTAAATTTGCTGTCTCATTTTCATTATTTTTTGTAACAGGTTTAACATTTGCACCATTGTTTTTAGAATCACCAAATAAACTTCCAAAAATAGATTTTTTATTGGCACCGGTTGATTGATTATAATTTATTTCTTTTCTATTATCCGAGTCTATACTAGTATTTAGCTTTAGTTTTTCATCAAAATGTTTTGAACTGGTATTATCTGTTAAATCATTTAATTCATTTTCTAAACTTGTAATGTCTTCAATATCTATTGATGTCGATGTTTTTTTATCAGTTATATTTTTTCCATTCATTAATAATTCAATACCGCCTCCAAAATTAGAAGATGGTTTTTTTGATATAATTTCTTCTACATCTGAATCGTTTATTTTAAATTCTGGAATTTGAAAATTATCAATGTTTAAAGTTTCAGGTTCTATTTCTATAATATCCATTAAAACTATTATGATAAAAATAGAAGTTTAATTTTTAAATACTCCGCAATATATATTATATAATAATTATTAGTTATTTTAATACATTAAAATTTTCTAAATAATAAATTCCTTGTAAAAAACAATCTGCTAAATCATCTTTTTTTGAATGTTTAATAAAAAAAGCAACGTCTTGATACATATTTTTATGTTCTAGTAATTGTTTTGTGTAATAAATACTAAGTTTCTTTCGCTCATTATATGATAATTTTTTATCTTTAATTTCTTTAACTTCTTTAGTTTCATTAACATCGCCAAGATATTTACTTTCTTTGCTAATAAATGGTTTTAATTTATTTGTTGCCGAGATAAATTTAATATTATAATTATTACAATCTATAAAATATTGAGATATCATACCTTGAATAGTTTTCATCCTGTTAGCAATAGGACTTATTTGATTTTCTAAAATAATTTGGTCAATTGTGGACAAATCAAAATTTTTAAATAATTCGTTTAATTCATTTTTAATACTAATTCCTATATCTATTAAATTTACATTGTTTGCGTTAACACTTTCAATTGCTTCAAAACACGTTGTATTTAAATATTCTTCTAGTAATTTTATTAGTGAAGTTTTATTTATAGGTTTTTCTATTTTAATTTGATATTGTTCAATAAGAGTGGAGAGATTAGCAACAGATTGCTTATGTAAAGTTTTAATATTACATGTTGGTAAACTATATTCGGTTTTTTTTGTATGATTTTTACAATAAAAAACATTGTCTTTATGAAATTTGGCTTCTTTTGAGCAGCATAGTTGATTACACGAAATCAATTTGTTACATAAATTTATTACATCCCATTTTATAATTTTAAATTCTTTAAAATCTTTTAATTCATTAGCATTGGTATTAAATTTTTTATCTATAACATCACATTCTAAAATTACATATGCTAAATTTTTAATACCAATATCTATGCTTAATATTTTCATAAGTATTATAGGTTTATTATTATAAATATTATATATTATTAATTATATATATAATATTTACTTATTTGTTTCTATATATTATAATAAAAGTTTATTTAAAAGCACCCAAACATACTGAATAATTCAATCTATAAAGGTAATACATCAGCACAAAGGTCAAAAAATATGATATTGCGAAACCAAGTATCTTATAATTCTTTTTAACTAGAGCTATTATTATTCCTATAAATGTTAAAAGAACTCCTGCTAAACTAAAATATCCCATGTAATAAAAAAACATACAATGCTCTTTGCCAAAAGGCGACATTAAATCATCAAAATAAGCCATATTTTATTATATTATATTATATATTATTAATAAAATAAAATATATTATTATAAAATAAAATATTATAAAATAAAATATTATAAAATAAAATATTATAAAATAAAATATTATAAAAATAAAGTTAAGTTACTCATTGGCATTAATTACATACTTTGTCACATGTTTTTGCGCATCTAGTTGTTGTTTAGACAAGTATACATTTTTTAAATCACTTGTTTCATATCCATATGGTTGGTCGCGCGACAAAATAGAATTAAAAATGTAAGGAGTTTTATTAGATACTAAAGGTTCAGAATTATTATTTATATTTGCTCCGCATTCAAGAATGGAAACATATTGATTGTTTTTAATAATATTATCAGCATTTACTTGTAAATATTTTCTATAATCACTATTATTTTTAATATTTTTATTATTTTGAAAAACACTATCATTAAGAACAGATGAATAATAATTGCTAAATAATCTTGAATCGTCCATTAACGGAGGAAAATTGAAGTGAATATTATTAGAACCACTATAGCAAGTTCCCCAACTCATAAAATTAATATTATATTATGTAATAATATTAATATTTTATAGATTTTAAATTAAAACTTATATAAAAATATTGCTAAGTAAATTTATTTTTAAAATAAATCTTTATTTAATTTATTGGGAAGTCCATGTCCAAACATTACCATATATATCAAAACGAAAGCCGCAATTACTATACTTCTATTTTCAGCAACTATGTGTCTTTGACCGAGAGCATAAATCATAATAACATACAATAAAACACCAAGTATAATTGAATGAATTACCATTATTATACCACGCTCCATTTTTTATATAATATAAAACAATATTATTAATTTTTTAGTATAGATTTTTTTATTGTTTTTGTAATAGTTTTACTAAATCAGATTTTTTCATTTTTTGAGCACCTTCATTATCTATTAAATTTTTAGTAACAACTAAAGTTTTTAAATCATCTACCTTCATTTTTGAATAATTTTTTCTTTCACCTGTTTTATCATTTGACTCTTGAATATTTTCTAAATTTATTATTTTGGGGTTACTATTTGTATTATTTAATGTAAATGAATCTAAATTTATTGGTAAATTTTTTAAAAATGTTTCATCATCAAAACTTGAAATAGTTTGCTCATTTAGTTCAATATTTTCTGAACTTGTTAAATCTTCTAAATCTTCTAAATCTTCTAAATCTTCTAAATCTTCTAATTTATTATTAGAAATAGTTAAATTTTCTGAATTATTTTTGTCATCATCTTCATCTTCATCTTCATCTTCATCTTCATCTTCATCTTCATCTTCATCTTCATCATCTTCATCTTCTTCATCTTCTTCGTCTTCATCTTCTTCATCTTCTTCGTCTTCGTCTTTGTCTTCGTCTTCGTCTTCATCGTCTGATACAGATATTTTTTCCCCTAAATTAATTTTTTTTATTTTATCAAATTCTACATATTCGGTTCTATTATTTTCAACATTACTGCTATTAGTATTGGAATTAGTAGTGGACATAGGTTTATTTAGTAAACTGAAATGTTGCATTTGAATATTATAATTAATAATAAAATTTTGTAAAATTTTACCATGCTCAATGACACTTTTTTCTAACAAATTTAGTCTTCTATAGCAATATAACATAATTCCTCCACTTGTTAATAAAATTAATCCTAATGTTAATAAAAATCCTGAATCTATAAATTTAAATAAAAATGACATTTATATTAATGTATAATTATATTATTTTAAGTATTGTTTAACGAATAATATATTTAATTTTTCATATTTGTAATAATATTTTCTGGATAATTTAAATCTTGAAGCACTTTCATAGCGCCTTTTACTTTTGAAATACCCTTTTTAATCTTATAAGTATATTCAAAATCTTTGGCATTATTATTTACTTTCATACAGAAATTATTATTTTGCTTATTTAATTTTTTACATAATTTAGTATAATGTGTTGTTAAAACATAGTCTATATTATTAAATTTATTTAAATAATTTAAATAACCATAAGCACTATCAATAGCTTCCTCTGGATTGGTTCCGCTATATAATTCATCAAATACACAAAAGTGATTTTTAGTACTATTGTTTTCAATTGCTTCTAATATATTTTTACATTGTCTGGCTTCGGCTTGATATAAACTATCGCGTCCTCCAGTGTCCGGAATATTTATATAACAATGGATATAATCATATATTTTCACTGAGGCACTATTATAAAATCCACATCCAATTTGTTGAGATAGAATAATGTTAAATAATGTTGATTTTAACAAAGTAGTTTTACCAGAAGCATTTGGACCAGTAATAATTATATTTTTATCTAGTGAATACGAATTTTTTATAATTTTTGTTATACTATCTTTTGTTTCATTTACAGAAGTTTCTATAGCATTTAAGTTAGCAAAATAAGCATTTTCAAAAGAGGTAGGTTTAGAATTATTGTAGTTACAATAATTTATAACTTTACTATTTATAAAATTTTGTAATGTATCTAAATTTTTCAAATAACCATTAAATCCAAATGAAAAATACAAACTCTCTATAATATTTTCATTTTTATTTAAGTAATAAAAGCATTTCATTAAATGTCCTAATTCTACTAATTTATTAATACTTAAGGAATATGGCGTGATTTTATCTAAATCGTCTAAATAACATGTAAAAATGCCTATATTTTTATTAATAGCATCATTAAAAGATTTATAATTAATTAATTCTCGAGAATATTTCAAGAAATTTTTGTATTTATTTAAAGAACTCGCTATATATTGTTTCAAATCGTATAAAGTTTCATGAATAAATTTAATATTTGTAAAATATTTAATACAACTAGTAAAATTTAAATACATTTGGAAAATATAGAATCCAAAACTAAAAAGTAGGTAAATTTTGTTTGTAAAATTAGTTTCACTAAATGAAGTAAATAATTGCCCAATAATATGATTGGAAAATACATTTTTTAAATGTTCAAAATATAGTCCAAATGTAATTTTATGTCCTTGTAATTTTATTATAAAAAAGGGGAGCAAAAGAAACAATATTGGAATAAGCAAAGAAAAAACAGGCGAAGAAAGATTATATATACTTAAAGCTTGTAGGCATAAACTATTATTATTAAAATTACTCAATAATGGTATATCAATATATTGATAATTATTTATGAATCCATTATCATATATCACACTTTCACATTTGTTATATATTCCGTCATCTTGAAATGTTGTTTTGTCTTCGCTAAATCCGACTTTCTTTAAAGTATTATAATTCTGTAATAACAATTGAGTTTCTAATAAAAATTCTACATTATTTGTATAATATTTAGACCATTTATTAATAATATTTTTTTCGAATATATTTTTGGGATTAAAAACATGATAATACAAATTATATGATTCTTTAGTGTGATCACATATATTTGATATGTCACTTACAGGTGATTTGGTTTTTACTAATTCTAGATCATTAATAATATTGTTACTTAAAAGTTGAATACTTGAACTCTCCAAATATTCAATAGGCAACTTAAAGCAATCTACATATTTTTCTTTAGTATTTAAATTTGAATCTTCATAAAAATTCATCAGTGTGTTAATAAAATTCATATTATTAATAATAACAATTACTTTATAAATATTAATATAACGAAAATAATTAAAAAAATATTATTATAATTTATTAATTATAATATTATATGTTAATTTATGATACACAATTTATTAATAATTATTATAAAACTTTGGAACATGAAAAATTAGAACCATCAATTCAAAGTTTATTAAATACATTATTAATAACAATTAATAATGATTTATCATTAAATAATTATGACCAAGAAATGGATAATAAATTGAAGAAAAAATCAAAGTATAAAAAATATGATAGTTATAATTATAATGGAACAAAAGACTTTAATTTGATAAATAAATACAATAAATTAAGTGTAATACAAACAACTAGTACCAGTGTTAGAAAGGTTCCAATTGATAAAACAAAAATAAATATTGCTAAAAGTAATATTAAAGCATTACTAAATAAATTATCACCATCTAATTATAATAAATTAGAAAAAGAATTTTTAGTTATTTATAATGAGTTGCTAGAGTCAAGCATAGAAGAAAGCATAGACGAATTGTATTCGATGGATAATTATATAATTGATTATATTTGTTATAACAATATGTCTTATACTTCAATATACGTTAGCATATTTTTTTCACTACTTGCTATTTATAACACTAAAGATTATAAATTAGAAAATGTATTTTTATATAATTTGTTAAAGGAAAAATATGAGGATTTTTCTAATTTTGAAAAATATATTAAATGCTCTAATAATAAAGACGAGGATGAGTTTTCAGTAAATAAAAATAATGATAAATACAAATGTTTTATAATTTTTATAATAAATATTTATAAAAAATTATTTGTTTATGAATTAGAAAATGTAGAATCGCATGATTACATTTCCAATTTATTTATTAATACACATATTCTTGAGGAATTTATTTTGCTCTTTACTAATTTTTTTATAACAAATTTACAAATTGAAAACAATACTGCTTATTGTGAAAATATATTAGAGTTTTTGATGACAATATATAGTGAGTTATTTAAAGAAATAAGAATTATCAAAAAAATAGACGCTAATTTAAAACTATATGAAACTATTAATTTGCTATTACTTAATAAAAGTAACTATATTTGTTTTACAAACAAAATAAAATTCAAATTAATGGATATTCAAGATAAATATAAAAAATATATATTGGTTTAATTTTAACAACACTTGATTTCGATTTTACGAATATAGCTATTATAATAACTAATAACTAAAATAAATATAATAAATATAATAAATATAATTAATATAATAGTTTAAAAATACATTTATAAAAATAAATAATAATATATAATGATTACATCTAATATTGATAGCAAAGTAGAATATGCTATTACAAATAATATTGATAAATCAGATATAAATCACGAAGCATTTGTATATAATGCGAAAATATATAATAAGCATATAAAATTCGTTTTAGGAACACCACGATTTGATTTTTTAACTAATAATATTATGTATTTTAATATTTATTTAGCAAATAATGGTTCAGTTATATCAAAAATAGGTATATATGAAACTACTAATACAGATTATGCTTCATTATTAGACTCTAATGGGGATGTTGATTTAAATAAAATGTCTGAACCAATTATATTTTCTTTTGCCAAACCATTAATTATGAATAATTATGAGTTAATTGATAAATTTGAAACTATGTCTAACGCAAGTGATTTTAATAGTACTGATGATGGTTCTAATATTAGTGATGTTGAAAGCATTAGCGGAGATGACGATGACGATGACGATGACGATGCCGATGCCGATGCTGATGCTAGTAAAAAACCATTAAAACTTGTAAGTGCAAGCTATGATTTAATGGAAGTAAATAGTCAAACAAAAGAAGAAAGCGATTATGAAATTAATAAATATGAAGAAGATCCATCACATAAATGGATAAACAAATATTTAAGAAGCAATAAATATGAAATTCTAGATAATGAAGGTGGCGGAGATTGTTTTTTTGCGGTTTTACGAGATGCGTTAAGAAGTGTAAAAATAGAAACATCGGTTAAATCTATTCGTGAAAAATTAGCAAGTGAAGTTGACGAAGAAATATTGGCAACCTATAAAGAGTTTTTTGGGTTGTTTTATAATAATATGAAATCAATACAAACTCAATTAAAAGAGCATAAAAAGAAGCATTATACATTAAAAAAAATGATAACAGCAACAGGAGATGGTCCCGATAAAATGAAAATGATTAGTGATGTTAAATCTAATTTTGATAATATGTCTTCAATTAGTGATCAAAACAAAGAATTAGAAGAATTAACAAGAGAATTTGATTTTATGAAAGATGTAGAGACCATAGATGATTTAAAAAAAATAATAATGGAAGTAGGAGGCAAATATTGGGCAGATAATTGGGCAGTTGTTACATTAGAGAGATTATACAAAGTTAAATTTATTGTTTTATCTCAAGACCATTTTTTGAATGGTGAAAAAGAGTTGGTTTTACAATGTTCTGAAGCCGATAAAAAACTACAAGCACAAGGTATTTTTGAACCATCTTATTACATAATGACAGATTATATTAAAGGTGTTCATTATAAGTTAATAACCTATGATAAAAATATAAAACGCGGAGCATTAACATTTAATGAATTACCATATAGAATAAAAGAATTGGTTTTAGAAAAATGTATGGAGAGGGGTGCTGGACTATATGTTTTAATACCTGATTTTAAAACATTTGCCAATACAAACGGGGTTCAAACATCAACTATTAGTAAAACTAGTAAGTATGATTCTTTAGTAAATACTAAAACTCCTAAATCTCAAGATTATAGTGATTCAATAATTATTCAAATATATAGTAAATCAAAACACGAAAAGGTTGGCGAAGGTAGTGGAGAATCTATAAAACCAGAATTAAAAACATTGAAAAATGTTTTAGAATTAAATAATAAGAAAAAATATCCTGAATGGCGTAGAAAAATAGACAATGATTATTTAGTTCCTAATCTAGTAATTGATGGAAATAATTGGGCAAGTGTAAAACATTATATGTTGGGTTCTCGGTTTAAAGAATTGGTTGACTTATACAGCAAATTTATGAAAAATGGAGATGTTGGAACAAATAGTGACGATGCACTAAAATTATACAATTCTAATATTGTTAAAAAATCTGTTAAAAGTGTAATCCTTAATGATGAAGAATTTAAAAAAATAGAATCCGGTTTATTGGAAAAAGCGCAATATTCAAAATTTACGCAAAACGATGAGTTGAGAGAAATTTTATTGTTAACGGGCGATGCGTTAATAAATGGTTTTAAACAAACCAAAGGGGCAAGTCCAGCGCTAGAATTAATGAAAGTTCGCAAATTAATAGGTAAATAGGTAAATAGGTAAATAGGTAAATAGGTAAATAGGTAAATAGGTATTTTTTATAATATATAATATTTTTTATAATATTATGTATTAGTCATATATGTATTAGTCATATATGTATTAGTCATATATGTATTAGTCATATATTATTTATTTCATTTTATGATATGATGCTTTGCATCTTGCATCTTTTAACGCATCTCTAAAATCTATTTTGTTAGCTCTTGAAAAATTTTTGACATGGATGATCCATTTGCTAACTTTTCCCTTGCGTGATTTACCATTGTGCATTTTACCTTTGCGCATTTTTTTGCTTCTACGTCTACCTCCTACTGGTGATGCTGGTTCATCAGTTGTTGCTGGTTCATCAGTTGTTGCTGGTTCATCAGTTGTTGCTCCTTCATCCGCGGAAGGATCCGGGTCTGAATTTTCTTCTTGATTACCACCTCTATACATTCTTTTCATATATTTTTTTGATTTTCTTCCACGTTTTCCACCTTTTCTGCGTCTGCTACCACCTTTTCTGCGTGTGCTACCACCTTTTCTGCGTCTGCTACCACCGGTTCCAGCATTATATTCAGAGTAGTTGACCGCACCATCATAACCAACAACACCTCCTTGCTCTGCTTCTGTTAAAGACGCGGTCATTTATATATATATTAAATATTATAATATTTAAAAATACTATATTATTTATTTATCTCTAAATAAATAATATAAATTATTGAAAAAATACTATATTATTTATTTACTTCTAAATAAATATTTATTTAATTATTTAATTATTTAATTATTTATTTAATTATTTAATTATTTATTTAATTATTTAATTATTTAATTATTTAATTATTTAATTAGTTTATAAGTTTTGCGTGAATTATTTTTATTTTTACGTGTATTATTTTTATAGTTAAGATGAGCACATTTTGTGTATAATATATATTCTTGTAGTAATGAATGTTTTATTTTTTTTACTTTCTCTTTAAGTTCTTTTATTTTCATAGTAGATTCATATTTAGTGTCTTTATAATTATTCAATTCTTCTTCTAAATCTTTTATATTATTTAATAAAACTTTTAAATCATTATTTAAAGTTTTATATTCTTCTTTAGAATATGACGCTTTTGTCTCGCTTAATGATGTTTTCTTTGCTTTATATTCAGTTTTCATATTTTTAATTTTAATTTTTAGAGAAGCAATTTGCTCCTCTACATCATTAGCAAGATTATCAAATTTTTTATTTAAATATACAGCATCTCTCAATTCTTCAGTTTCAATATGTGTCATTAATATAGGAACATTAATCATAATAGGTTGCGCAAATTGTGTTGGGTCTTTCTCTCTATTTAAATAACTAATAAGTCCAGTTAATTTATTTGCCAAAAGTTTAACTCCATTAGTACTTAATATATTTTCGGATGTCATAAATTGCTTTTTAAATTCTTCTTTATTTGTAGTTATTTTATCAGACTCGTGTTCTATAAAAAGATTAATTAAAGAAAATAATTCAAGAGGACTATTAGTAAAGGGAGTTGCCGTCATAATTAATAATTTACACGAATCATATCCAGATATTTTATAACTATTGCTTATCAGGTGTTCCATAATTTCCATATTTGGACGCTCTGATGCTTTCAAATCTCCGCCATATAATTTATGTGCTTCATCAATAATTATAAGAGTTTTTTTTAATATGTCTGTGGAACCATTTCTCTCAAGTAATATATCATAAATCTTGTTTTTTCCGGCTAATAAATTGCTAAATTGTTTATATGACATAGGTTCTAACCAACTTTTTGATAGCAATTTTTTGCGTTCATTAATATTTTCTGGAATAATTAATCCTTTTTCAATTTCGTCTAATATAATGGTGTGACATATTTGGTCAAATATATTTTTCCAAACATCGCTCTTTAATGTGGTGCGTGTGACCCATAATATTGAATAACCTTGTCTCTCAAAACTTGTTGTTGCTGTTGCTACGCCAGTACAAGTTTTGCCTGTTCCAACCGAGTGCCATAGCAAAAGTCCTTTATAAGGTGAATCGGGAGTAAAGTAATGCGTTATGAATTTTTGAGTAGGATTTAATTCAATCTTATTTGTAGCATTAGCATTAGCATTAGCAGTTGGTAAACATTTATTTTCTATAACTATTTTTTCCCAAACAAATTCTTTTACATAATAAGTTTTTTTAATATAATCTCTCATTTTAGTAAAATTTAATTTAGAAAATTTATGTTTTCTAGAAGATTTATTAGAGTTTAAAGACTTAGTAATTAATTTATAAGATTGATTATGTTTTTTGCCTTTATATAATACTAATGGATATATTTTATTATCAACATCAGCGTCGTCATTTATTTTTAATTCTAAAGCATTTAATTCATTTTTCATTGCTTGTAAATTTTTAGTATTTTCAATAATATCTGGAATTTTAGTATATCGTTTTGCCCATTCAAAATTTAGTTGAGAGCAATATTTATTGTCCAAATTTTTCATATAGTCGCATAAAAATTGACGCTTATTTGATTTATTAGTAGTCAATAATTTTATAGGATGTTTATATTTTTTATATACATATATCATAAAGTCCACACCTATAGGTATATCATTTGTATTTTTTTTACCACATTTTCCGTGGCATTTAATATAATCTATTTTGAAAAATTTAGATTTAGAATTTGGATTCTTATATTTATTAGCACCACCCCTCATTAAATAAACTTCATTATCCATAAATTCATTATTTAAGTCGCTAACATTATGCATATTTTGTGTTAATTCATAATCAACTGCTAGCATAGGTGCTAAATTATATAGTTGTTCTGATAATGAGTTCATTGCTTTATCAAATGAACTATAATTTAAAGTAGCATCATTATATTTTTCCATATTTTTAAATAACACTACATCTTCATCGTTTGGTTCATCCTCATTTTCAAGTAATGCTTTGTTAGTATATAGTGAACTACTTACAATTTCAGGCAATGTTAAATAATAATTATATACATATAATGGCCATCCAATATTTTCTTGAAATGGCAAACCTTTTTGACCACAAGTTCTTGTTGCGCGCCCTATTGTTTGTTTTAAATCGGCAATAGTCAAAGATGGTTCAAAAATATGAACGTATTTTACATCAAATAAATCAATTCCTTCTTTAAAACCGCTATCAAAAATTATTAATCTTACATTTTTCCCATTTATGTTTGCTGGGCGTTCATTAAATGTTTTTAAGACTTCTCTCTTAATTTTCTCATTAAAAGTGGCATCATAAATACTATTTGAACATAATAAAGCAAAATTTTTATAATTGGAGTTTTGAAGATCTAAATACAATTTTAATTTTTGTTTTTGTCCCTTTTTTGCTTTGATTATATTATTGTAACCATTTGCCTGAAATGCTGAGGCTATTATTTTTGCCCCATAACCACCTTCTTTTACATCTGAAAATATAAAATGTTTGAATTTCTGACCATGGTTTATTTCATCTTGAGCATCTAGTTCTTTAATATTATTTAATAATTGCATCATTTTAGGCGAAGCCTCCGCTAAGTCTAGATTTAATTTATTTGGATCATATATTGATTTATCAAATTTATGATAACCAACTATTTTACTAAAGTTGGCAGTTTTTCGCATACAACTAAATATTCTAGCTCTCTCGTTTCTGAATGTGCTATATTTTCTGCTTTTATTTTTTTGATGTGTTTGATTGTTTGTTGGAGGTGCCAAATTACAAAATTCATTATTTTGATAGCATTCTAATATTTTATTAAAATCATCACTATTAATAGTGCCCCCTTTATCCGGATGATTTATTTTTAACCATTTTCTAGTTATTGATTTATCACTTAAAGATTTACCATCAAATTTATATTTACACATTAATTGTTTACAAGACATTTATAGTTATTATATACTATAAATATTAATTTTCTTTAAAAATGAATAAAAATAATTTAATAACAAGTTAGGTTAATAAATTATTAACTTACTAATTTATTTAATGACCTATACTTTATTAATAGTAGAATCACCAGCCAAATGCGGAAAAATAGAAAAATTCTTGGGGACTAGTTATAAAGTTATTGGTTCGTATGGACATATTACTCATCTCTCAAATTTAAATCAAATAGATTTCAAAAATAATTATAAACCAACTTTTAATATTATTGACACTAAACTATCTCAAATTGCTAAAATGCGCAAACTCATTAATGATGCCAAAGAAGTCATTTTAGCAACAGACGATGACCGAGAAGGTGAAGCAATTGCGTGGCATATTGCCGAAGTATTTAAATTAAATATAGCAAATACTAAACGCATAGTTTTTCACGAAATTACTGAACGCGCTATTAAAAATGCGATTGCCAATCCAAGAACAATAAATTTAGATTTAGTTTATGCTCAACAAGGTCGCCAAATTTTAGATTTAATTGTAGGTTTTACTATAACTCCATTATTATGGAAACATATTGTTTCAAATACTAAAAATGCTTTGAGTGCTGGACGCTGTCAAACACCAGCACTGCGACTAGTATATGATAATTATAAAGAAATTACAGAATCACCTGGAAAATTAAGTTTTAACACTATTGGTTATTTTACTAGTCAAAATATTCAGTTTACATTAAATACAAATCACGAAACACACGAATCTATGAAAGATTTTTTGGAGCAAAGTAAAAAATACAAACATATGCTAACTAAGGTAAAAGAACGTGAGACCAGTAAAAATCAACCACTACCTTTCACTACATCTGGACTTCAACAAGAAGCCAATAATAATATGCATATTTCTCCAAAAGAAACAATGGAATTAGCACAAAAATTATATGAAGGTGGATATATTACATATATGAGAACCGATTGTAAAGTATATAGTGAAGAATTTATTGAAGAAAGTAAGATTTATATAATTGAAAAATATAAACGCGAATATATTAATCCAGAAATAAATAAACTGATTCAAAACAAGGATGCTACTAAGGATGCTACTAAGGATGCTACTAAGGATGCTACTAAGGATGCTACTAAGGATGCTACTAATGTAAAAACTACTTCAAATAATAACAACGCACAAGAAGCTCACGAAGCAATACGTCCCACTTGTATTAATCTTGAAAATGTGGACAATGAAGAAACATTTAGTGCAAAACATAGGAAATTATACAAATTAATATGGTCAAATAGTTTAGAAAGCATGATGGCACCAGCGCTATATAAACAATTAGTTGTAAATATTAGCGCACCACATGAGGCACATTATAAATATAATGCTGAAGAAAATATATTTCTTGGTTGGAAAGCAGTGCTTGGGCAAGAAGAAGAAAAATATTATACATATTTTAAAAATATTAAAGAAGACGTAGTTAATTATAAAAAAATTACTTGCAAACAAACACTTAAAGAATTAAAATCGCATTATAGCGAAGCGCGTTTGGTTCAGTTATTGGAGCAAAAAGGTATTGGTCGTCCATCTACATTTTCATCATTAATAGAAAAAATTCAAGAACGAAATTATGTAACAAAGCAAAATGTAGAAGGAAAAAATGTAGAGGTTATAGATTATGTCCTATCAGAAGATAACATTAATGAAGAAAAAGGAACAAAAGAATTTGGAAATGAAAAAAATAAATTAGTAATAACACAAATGGGTATATTTGTTATTGAATTTTTGATTAAATATTTTAATGAGTTATTTGACTATGATTATACAAAATCAATGGAAGATGAATTGGATAATATAGCACAAGGGAAAAAGAAATATTATGAATTATGCGATGAGTGTAATAGTTTTATTACTTCATTAATAAATTCCAATAATTTAATTATTAAATGCGATTCCAATTTAGAAAATGGAGAGAAATTAGAGAAATTAGAGAAATTAGAGAAATTAAATATAAAAATAGATGCTAAGCATACATATTTAATAGGGAAAAACGGACCCATAATTAAATTTGCTAAAGAAGATGGAAGTCTTGGATTTTATGGAGTTAAAAAAGATATAAATATAGAAAAACTTAAAGAGGGTGGTTACAAATTGGAAGAACTAATAGAAACAAAAGAAGAAACCACTAAATTGTTAGGGGTTTATAATGATGAAAATGTATATTTAAAAAATGGTAAATTTGGTTATTATTTAGAATGTGGACAATTACGCAAATCTCTCAAAACAATTAAAATAAATGTTCCTTATAAAGAAATAAAAATAGATGATGCTCTAACTATATTAAAAGATTGTGACTCTGAATCAAATAGTCTAGTTCGTAGGATTTCAAATGAACTAGCAATTAGAAAAGGTAAATACGGAGATTATTTATTTTATAAAACGCAAACTATGAAAAAACCGCAATTTTTCAAATTAGGCGAATTTAATGATGATTATAAAAATTGCTCCTTAGAATTTTTAAAATCATGGATAAAAGAAAAGTATGGCTTATAAAATGCGGATTACCTAATGCGGATTATACCTTATGCATTTATTCTAAATCTATAGATTGATTTATAAATGAAAAAATTATTATAATGGAAATTAGAAATATTACAAATAGTTTTTTGTTTTTTTTATATAAATAGAAAAAATTTTGTCTCATTTATAAAATACAAATATTAAAAACATTAAAAAACATAAAATAATATATATATAAATAATATTTATCTATATTATATGTGGAAAGCATTAATACTTAGTGGAACAATACTACTAGCATTAGATTTAACCTACTTATTTGTGTTTAAGGATTTGATGTTACCTGTAATAGTCAATATTCAAAAAACAGAATTAAAAGTTAATATAAAATCGGCGTTAGCCTGTTATATATTATTGGTTTCTGGATTATATTATTTTATTATAAAAAAAAGGGCACCTCCTAAAGATGCCTTTTTATTAGGTGTGCTTATAAATGGGGTTTATGAAACAACTAATTATGCTTTTTTCAAAGAATG
>Ga0208951_1000540_pt1 | contig 17449 bp, 13 predicted proteins | sample GreLakmeMI27MSRF_FD_187702 | JGI IMG/M metagenome (GOLD analysis project Ga0208951, IMG submission 187702) | Freshwater lentic microbial communities from great Laurentian Lakes, MI, USA - Great Lakes metaG MI27MSRF (SPAdes) | ecosystem: Environmental > Aquatic > Freshwater > Lake | place: Great... | reverse complement strand
AATTTAGTGCTCGCCAGCATAAATCTATTTCTTCTTGGTGTGCAAAAAAGTCGTCATCAAAACCATTCAATTTTTTGAAAATCGATTTTCGAATAAAAAAACATGCACCACTAGCCCAAAAAATAGGCACCGCGTCATTGTATTGTCCAGTATCTTTTTCAATAGTGTCAAAAATACGTCCTCTGCAATAGGGAAACCCATATTTATCTATAAAACCTCCAGCAGCTCCAGCATATTCAAAATATTCTTTATTTTTAAAGTCTAGAATTTTTGGCTGAATTATGCCAATATCATTATTGGAATCAAACGAAGAAATAATGGGTTTTAGCCAATCTTTTGTAACTTCCACATCCGAATTTACCAGCGCGTAATATTCTTCTTCAATCTGTTCTAGCGCAATATTATAACCTTTAGCAAATCCAAAATTAAAGTCGTTTTTTATAATTGTAACGCTCGGGAAATTTTGACTTACAAATTTTACAGATTCGTCGGTAGATGCATTATCAATTAAATAGATATGTGCCTCATCAGAATTTGCAATAATTGAGGGTAAAAATTGGCCTATCAATTTCACACCATTCCAGTTTAATATTACGACAGCAATTTTTTTCAAGATTATGGGTTGAGGTTGTTGGTTGTTTCATTTGATTTAGTAAAAACAGGGAGGTCATCTAAAAAATCAAATGCTTCTTTTTCATGATTTATTTGACAAAAGTAATGATTTAGTCCGTTGGTAACCATTAAATACTTGGCTTTAAGTTGCAAGTTGTAGCGTGCAATTTGGTTGAACGTTTCTTGTGTTATTTTTACCTCTGGCGCTTTGCATTCTACTAAAATTAAAACGGATCCATTAGGCTCAAAAACAATTATATCATATCTTTTATTTAAACTATTTATTTTAATTAATTTTTCAACATTTACATGTGAAGTAGGATAATATTTTTCTTGTAATAAAAACTGAATTGTATTTTGTCTCACCCATTCTTCGGGTGTTAAAATGATAAACTTTTTTCTGATGGCATCAAAAATTGACACTTTATTTTCACTATTTTTGAAGCGAAAGTTATAGTTGGGAAAGTTTAATTTTTGCATTCAACAAAGATATAATTTTAAACAAACCGATAATTCAATCAACAAATTAATACATAATTTTCATTTTTACAGCTCTATTGCATTAGAAATCAAGAAAATAAAAACAAGCTATTTTGGATGAAGTCTTAAAAATTATTAATGATTTACAAGCCGGCATAATAAAACCTATCTATTTATTAATGGGCGAGGAGCCCTATTATATAGATAAAATAACCGAATATTTAGAGAAGCATCTTTTAACTGATGAAGAAAAAGAGTTTAATCAGATGATTCTTTATGGCCAGGACACAAGTATTGATGAAATAGTTTCAAATGCCAAACGATTTCCAATGATGGCTGAAAGACAAGTAATTATTGTCAAGGAGGCACAGGATCTTCATAGAACAATAGATTCGCTTGAAAAATATCTCGAAAATCCACAATTAACCACTGTTCTCGTGGTAGCTTATAAATACAAAACAATCGACAAACGAAAGAAATTTATCAAGCTAATTGACAAAAAAGGGGTGATTTTTGAGAGTAAAAAATTATATGAAAATAAAGTAGGTTTGTGGATTAACAGAGTTTTACAAGGCAGAGGGTATTCTATTGAGCCAAAAGCGAATGCCATGCTTGTAGCGTTTTTAGGAAATGATTTAAGTAGAATTGCTAATGAGTTAACGAAACTTGAAATAATACTTCCTAAAGGAACTAAAATTACTCCCGAGCATATAGAAGTTAATATTGGGATAAGTAAGGATTTTAATATATTCGAGTTTAGAAAGGCTATAGGTGACAAGAACCAGTTAAAAGCGTATCAAATTGCGAATTACTTTGCTCAAAATCAAAAGGAAAATCCTATTGTAATAATTAACTCAATGGTTTTTAGTTTTTTTATTTCAGTATTACAATATCATGGGCTTACCGATAAATCGGAGGCAAACATTAGTCAGCAGCTAAAAATTAATTCTTATTTTATGTCAGACTTTATGAATGCTACTAGAAATTATCCGATGAAAAAAGTGAGTTCTATAATTGAAAAAATTGGAGATATTGACATGAAAAGTAAGGGTGTAGGTGGAAATTCTCTTTCTGTCAAGGATTTGCTAAACGAATTACTTGTATTTATTTTTAAATAGTTGCTTTTGTTTTTAGTGAAGTTAGAATTCATAATTCACTAGGTCTTTTTAAGTTATTTTCAGGTTATTTTAGTTTCTGCTAATGCAATCAGAAATAACCAAAAATTAAATCCACATTTTTTCTATAGATTTGCATTTTATAAATAAATTTACCACTATGGGTATGAATAAAAACACAGTACTGGGCTGGGCTACTTTTGTAATGATAATTATAGGGTTGTTGTTAATTGCACTTGGTGCATTTCGCTATAACGAAATAGCAGGTTGGGGTTTTGCAGCTGTTGGAGTTGGTTTTTTAGCAAATGCTTGGGTTTTTAGTGCGCTTAAAGGAAGGGTTTGAGCAATTAACAATTGATAATTAACAATTAATAATTATAAAAAAGATAAAATGTCAGACGATAAGAAAGTAATTTTTTCGATGCAACGATTAAGTAAATCGTATCAGGGAAGCGATAAACAAGTTTTAAAAAACATCTATCTCAGTTTTTTTTATGGTGCCAAAATTGGTATATTAGGTCTTAATGGTTCTGGTAAATCTTCACTTTTAAAGATAATTGCAGGTGTAGATAAAAATTACCAGGGCGATGTTGTTTTTCAACCAGGTTACACCGTTGGATATTTGGAGCAAGAGCCAATATTAGACGAGACGAAAACCGTTATTGAAATTGTTAAAGAAGGCGTTGCAGAAACAATGGCGCTATTAGATGAATTTAACAAAATTAACGATATGTTTGGTTTGCCAGAAGTGTATGAAGACGCTGATAAAATGGACAAGCTAATGGATCGCCAGGCCGAATTGCAAGATAAAATAGATGCTTGTGGAGCATGGGAAATAGATAATAAACTTGAAGTTGCAATGGATGCACTTAGAACTCCAGACGGTGACATGCCAATTAGTGTTTTGTCTGGTGGTGAAAAACGCCGTGTGGCCCTTTGCCGTTTGTTATTAAAACAGCCAGATGTTTTGCTTTTAGACGAGCCAACCAACCATCTCGATGCCGAAAGTGTTTTATGGTTAGAACAACACTTGGCTCAATATGCAGGAACCGTTATTGCAGTCACTCACGATAGGTATTTTCTTGATAATGTTGCCGGTTGGATTCTTGAATTAGACAGGGGAGAAGGCATTCCTTGGAAAGGGAATTATTCGTCTTGGCTAGAACAAAAGTCAAAGCGAATGGAGCAAGAAGAAAAAGTAGCTTCCAAACGCAGAAAAACATTAGAGCGTGAGCTAGATTGGGTCCGTCAGGGTGCTAAAGGACGTCAAACAAAACAAAAAGCAAGACTTCAAAATTATGATAAGCTTTTAAACGAAGATCAAAAGGAGTTGGATGAAAAACTTGAAATTTACATTCCAAATGGTCCTCGTCTTGGAACAAATGTGATTGAAGCTAAAAATGTAGCCAAAGCTTTTGGTGAAAAACTATTGTATGATAACTTAAACTTTACTTTACCTCAAGCCGGTATTGTAGGAATAATAGGTCCAAATGGCGCAGGAAAATCCACTATCTTCAGAATGATTATGGGTGAAGAAAATTCAGATTCGGGTACGTTTTCAATTGGTGAGACAGTAAAAATTGCTTATGTAGACCAATCACATTCAAATATAGATGCCAATAAATCCATTTGGGAAAACTTTTGTGACGGACAAGAATTAATCATGATGGGTGGCAGACAAGTAAACTCGAGAGCCTATTTATCACGATTTAATTTTGGTGGAAGTGATCAAAATAAAAAAGTTGCTTCACTCTCTGGTGGTGAGCGAAACCGTTTGCATTTAGCGATGACATTAAAGGAAGAAGGAAATGTTTTGTTATTAGACGAGCCAACCAATGATTTAGATATAAATACGCTACGAGCATTGGAAGAAGGCTTAGAAAATTTTGCTGGTTGTGCCGTCGTAATTAGTCACGATAGATGGTTTTTAGATAGAATTTGCACTCATATTTTGGCTTTTGAAGGTAATTCTGAAGTTTACTATTTTGAAGGTGGATTTTCAGAATATGAAGAAAATAAACGTAAAAGATTGGGTGTTGATGCTACTCCGAAGCGGATCAAGTACCGAAAATTGATTAGAAATTAATTCTAGACTTATTAAATCCTGAGAAATCAGGTTTTTTTTTAATTTATATTTTATATTTGGGAGTTAAACCCTACTAATGTTTAAAGTTAGATTTCTCATATTTATTTTTTTTATTTTTTGTTATTCTTCTATAACTGCTCAAGAGGCCAAAGAAGATATAGCTGAAATAAAAAAACTTATAAATCTAGCTGTGCTTGAATATAATTCCTCAAATTATGATAAAGCATTAGATTATTCAAAACAAGCTTTAGTTATTTCTTTTGATTGTAATGATAATTTATATATCGCTCAGTCTTATAATACCATTGGTGTTATTTTTAATGAATGTTCCGATTCAAAAAATGCAATTCAATTTTATGAAAAAGCACTTTTTTACGCCAAAAAAGTAAATAATGACAAACTTTATAATTGGATTTATGGAAATTTAGGCAGTGTCTATTATTTTAATCAAATTGATGTTAAAAAAGGTATTGACTATTATAAAAAATCTCTTCATTACGCAATAAAAAACAAGGATAAAGAGCAAATAGAATATACAAAACTCAATTTAGCTTCCGCTTATTTTTCATTGTATAAATACGATGAAGGCAATTCCATAATCAATGAAATAGAGGATTCAATTTTGTCACAGGGCTCCGAGGAGGCAAAAATGAATCTTTCTACGTTATTGGGAATTTATTATACTAATTTAAATCAAAAGTCAAAAGCTGAAAGCTATTATTTTACTGCGGAGCAATTTGCTATCAATTCCAAATTTGATTCGTTTTTGATTAATATTTATGAAAATCTAGAGAGTCACTATACCCATTTTAATGATCTGCAAATGGCTTCCAAGTACAAAGCTAAAAAGGATTCGTTACAGGCTGCTATATTTAGCAATGTCAAAATAGATGCGCTACAAAAAACAGCAGTTCAAATTGAATTAGATGAATATAAGAACACATTAGCGCAAATTGAGCAAAAGCAAAAGAAAAAAGCCAAGAGTTCAAATAGTATAGTTATTTTATTTATAGTCATCCTAATAATTTTAATTCTATTGCTTTTGTCATTGTACAAAAATATCAAGCTAAGAGAGCATATTAACATTGAATTGGAATTGGTTAATGAAGAATTGGAAATTGCAAAACAGGTAGCTGAGGATGCTAATCGACTTAAATCTCAGTTTGTATCTACAATTACTCATGAATTGCGAACACCACTTTACGGAGTTATTGGAATTACTAATATCATTTTAGAAGAGCATAAAGAACTTGCTAATAACCCAAATTTAAAATCTCTAAAATTTTCTGCTAAATATTTACTTTCGCTAGTGAATGATATTCTTCAAATAAATAAGATTGAAGAGAAGCGAATTGTTCTTGAAAGTTTGATTTTTAATCTAACCGATGAAATTACTATGATAAAAAATTCGGTTGAATATATTGCGGATAAAAACAATGACAAACTCTCAGTTGCAATAGATACAGCCATACCAGAATTTTTGATAGGTGACAAGCTTCGTTTGTCTCAAATAATTATGAATTTGGTAAGTAATGCTTTGAAGTTTACAAAAAATGGAGAAGTTCTAATTAGCGCCGAATTAAATCGAATAGAAAATAAATTTTACTTTATTGAATTTAAGATTAAAGATAACGGATATGGTATTGCCGCAGAATATCAAGATAAGGTTTTTGATAAATTTGTGCAAATTGAAAGAAAAGATGAAGATTACCAAGGAACAGGCTTAGGCTTGTCTATTGTGTCTAGTTTGGTTAAATTATTTGATAGTGAAATTCATTTAGAGAGTGAGGAAAATGTAGGTTCAACGTTCTCATTTACCATTGGTTTTGAATTTGATGAAGACAAATCAATAGAGATAATAAATAATATCGAAGTAGATCTTTCTTCGGATAAATTATATTCTATTTTGGTTGTTGAGGATAATAAAATAAATCAAGTAGTTACAAAGAAAATAATAACGAGTAGTAATATGGATTGCACTATTGTTGATGATGGATTCGCTGCATTAATTGCACTTGAAAGACAAGAATTTGACATCATTTTAATGGATATAAATATGCCTCTTATCAACGGATTTGATACCACTCGTAAAATAAGAGAAAAGGGAATCAAAATACCCGTTATTGCATTAACAGCTTTTGATAAACAAGAAGTTGTTGAACAAGCTATTTCTGCAGGAATGAATGATGTAATTGTTAAACCGTTTGAACCTGTGAAACTTATTCAAGTTATTCACAATCAAGTTAAAACCAACAGAGAATCTGATTAATACCAGCGTTTTTTATTTTTTTTAGACGCTTCTGATTTTCTCGAATTGCTTTCTTTTCCCTCCACTTTTGTTTTATTTCTAAAATCGGGTTTGGCTTCGGGATCAGGTATTTCTTCCTTCCAAGGGAATGGATGGTCATTAATTGTCTTTACAGTGACCTTAATTAATTTTTGGATATCTTTCCAATAAGTTTCTTCATCCTTGCTACAAAATGAAATTGAAATTCCGACATTTCCTGCCCTGCCCGTTCTTCCAATACGATGCACGTAGGTTTCAGGAATATTTGGTAAGTCAAAATTAATTACATAAGGCAGACTTTCGATGTCAATTCCTCTCGCAGCAATATCGGTTGCCACTAAAACGGTTATTTCTTTATTTTTAAATTGGTCTAACACCCTTTGTCGAGCTGTTTGTGATTTATCGCCATGAATTGCTTCAGCATTAACACCATGTTTTTTTAATGCTTTTACAACATTGTCTGCTCCATGTTTGGTCCTTACAAAAACCAATACATTACTTAAGTTTTCATTTCGTATTAGATGATATAGTAAACCACGTTTATCTTCTTTTGCTACAAAATAAATTTTTTGTTCAATTATTTCAGCAGTTGACGACACAGGTGTCACCGAAACATATTCGGGTTTGTTTAAAAAAGTATCTGCTAATTCTCGAATTGCCATGGGCATAGTAGCAGAAAAAAGTAAGGTTTGTCTATTGGTTGGAACCAATTTTACAATTTTACGCACATCATTTATAAAGCCCATATCTAGCATCAAATCAGATTCATCTAAAACCAAATAGTGTAAATGATCAAAATCGATGAAGCCTTGCTTGTGTAAATCTAATAGTCTTCCGGGTGTAGCAATTAAAATATCAACCCCTTTTTTTAATTGATCTACTTGTGGTACTTGCGAAACACCACCAAAAATAGTTATCTGACGGATATTTGTATATTTTCCATAGGTGTCAAAACTTTCTCCAATTTGAACTGCTAATTCTCTTGTTGGTGTAACCACAAGGCAACGAATTACTTTAGTTTTTTTGGATGATCCAACCATTCTATGCAGATTATGAATAATTGGAATTGCGAATGCAGCAGTTTTTCCGGTGCCGGTTTGTGCACAACCAACTAAATCCTTACCTTCTAAAATAAATGGGATAGCTTTTTGTTGAATGGGCGTGGGGCTGGTATATCCTTCTTCAAAAACGGCTCTTTGAATACTTTTTGAAAGTGATAATTCTTCAAATAACATAGTATAAACTTGCGATTTAGTAGCAAGTGAAAGCAAAGATAGGCTTTTAAAATTATCAATTATGCGTTAAAACTAATGAGTTTTTTTATTTACAGACAATGGAACTATAGTAATCAAGCCAAAAACAGTAAATTTATAACTTCATACTAGACAAGTTCTTTTTTTGATTTTATAAAATCAGTTACCAAATAACCTATTAATTTTCCTATTAAGTGATTGTTTTTTTCTTCGCCTAATTCAGGTGCGCCTTCGCAAATATGTAAATATGTAGCATTACTATTTTTGCCAAAAAAACTAATAAATTGTCGAAGTTCTTCTATTGAGAAACCACTCAAGGTCATAGCGCTACTTGCAATATTAGGTATTGCATCCAAATCGATTTCGATGCCAAAAGGATCATTTTTTATAAAATCAATTGCAGTGTTAAGTTCATGTTGAAACTTTTTTTGTTGCCTAATTTTAATTTCATCATAAGTATTAAAAGAAATGCGACCATCAATTTTTTTTAAATTATCCAAAACACTTTTAGAAGTATAATTTTCGTGTAAACCAAAAATAAAATACTTTTTAAGAAAACCTTCTTCAAAGGCATATGAAAATCCATTACCACTGTGTCTTCCTTCTAATATTCTAAAATCAGAATGCGCATCAAAGTTTATCGCATTTATGGGTTTTCCCAATGCAAGGGCTGTTCCCTTTATATTTCCATATGCATTATTATGGCCCCCACCAATGATTATAGGTGTTTTTCCATATTTTATTAAACAGCTAACGATATGCACCACTTCTTTATCAATTTTCTCAACCAAAGCACTTAATTTCTTTCTGTCTGAAGTTGTGTGAAAATCTAATAATTTTGCGGCTTCCATTTCTTCACTAACATTGAGCGCACCCAAAACTAAAATTTGGTTTCCTTTGCAAAAACGATTGTGTTGTATGTTGGCAATACTATTTAATGCGTTTTCCCAAGCCGAGTAGGCTCCAGGGCGTCCAAAATTTGCTCTTATTCCAACATCTTCTGGAATACCAAATAGTACATATTTTGCATCGCAATTTTTTATAAAGTCATGAAAATCATGATCTTTTGGTATTGTTTGCATTCGTTCGCCAAATTTAACTTCACCACTGCGATGATTGGTAACTTTAACTAAATCGGAACTCGTAAACGGAATTATGTTATCCATCTAAAAAATAATTTGCTCAAAAATATAATAAAAAAGTCTAATTTTGTGATCTAATTTGATATGTCTAAATATCATTAAAAAAACAACAAATGAAAACTCAAAATTACAACCCGATTTTACTGTTTATTATAGGAATATTAATTATTCTTTTAGGAGGGTGTTTATTTTACATTTTTAATTTAAAAGAAAATCAAACTGTATTAGAAACTACTATCGTAACAGTTAATTCTGAAAAAGATTCAATGATAAAAGATTTAGAAGATCTAAGATCTACTTATGACGTAGCTATTGCTGAAAATACTGAGATGTCAGATGAATTAATAGCTGAGCGTGATAAAGTTCAAAAATTGATGGCCGAATTAAAATCTTCAAATGGGGATGTTACTTCGTTACAGAAATATAAAAAAGAGTTTAAAGTTTTAGAGAAAAAAATGCAAAATTTAATGCAGGAAATAGAAGTGTTAAAGAAGCAAAATGAGACTTTAACCACCAATTTAGATAGCACAAATGTAGTTTTAGAAGACAATAAAAAATACAATGAGGTTCTTGTTAGCCAAAATGAAGAATTAGCTAAAACCGTTGAAAAAGGATCTAAATTGAGTATAGTGAATTTAAAAGCGGCTTCCTTCAAATTAAAAACTTCTGGTAAGCAAATAGAAACGGATAAAGCTCAAAGTACGGATATGCTAAAAATTAATTTTAGTATTGCTGAAAATAAAATAGCAAAGTCAGGAGACAAGATGTATTATGTTCAAGTAATTGATGCCAAAAACAATGTATTAGGTGTTAAGCATACCATTTACTTTGGTGAATTATCACTCACCTATAGCTTTACAACTACAGTTAAATATGAAAATAAAACGGTAGAAGTTTCTGAACAATTGCTTGGTAAAGATTTTGTTAAAGGAAATTATTATGTAAACGTATTTGATAAAAACGAATTGGTTTCAAAAACAAGTTTTAGTTTGAAATAAAAATAAATTCAAATCATTTCAAGCCTTTTCATTTATTTGAAAGGGCTTTTTAATTTACAAAATTGCCGTTTAACATCACTTGATCTATTAGGTCGGAACCAAAATAATAGGCTATTTCATAATAAGAATTTAATGGTTTTGTGATGATTAAATTCGCCTTTTTACCTCTAGTTATACTACCGTGTGAATGAGAAATTCCCATTGCATAAGCTCCATTTAGTGTGGCGGCATTTATAGCCTCCTCGGGCGTTAGTTTCATTTTTATGCAGGCAGTAGCTACAACAAAGTTCATGTTACCAGAGGGCGAACTCCCCGGATTATAATCGGAGGCTAATGCAATTGGTAGACCTGCAGATATCAACTCTCTTGCAGGTGTGTAAGGAATACTCAAAAAATAGGAGCAACTAGGAAGCGCAACAGCAATGGTAGCTGAGTTTTTGAGTATTTCGATGTCATGATCAGTTACGATTTCGAGATGATCAACAGAGAGTGCATCAAATTTCACACCCACTTCTATTCCGTTTATTGCTGTAAATTGATTGACATGAATTTTTGCTCTCAATCCATACTTTTTACCGGCTTCTAGTATACGCGCTGTCTCTTCAACCGAAAAATAGCCAGTTTCACAAAATACGTCTATAAAATCGGCAAGATTTTCATTGCTAATTTGGGGTAACATTTCATTTATTAATAAATCTATATAACCCGAATGATTGTCTTTAAAATCTTTTGGAAAAGCATGAGCACCGAGAAAAGTTGCTTTAATTTGAATAGGATAATTTTTAGCTAATTTTTTTATGACACGAAGCATTTTTAGTTCACCAGCGGTAGTCAATCCGTAGCCTGATTTAATTTCAACAGCACCCGTTCCCTGTTTAATAATTTCTTCTACTCTTTTTTTTGATTGTTGATACAGTTCGTCCTCTGTTGCTTCATTTAGTTGCTTTGCCGAATTTAATATCCCTCCGCCTTTTTTAGCAATTTCTTCATAGCTAAGTCCATTTATTCGATCAACAAATTCCTGTTCGCGATTACCAACATAAACAATATGCGTATGGCTATCACACCAACTAGGTAAAATTGTTTTTCCTGTAGCGTCAATAGTAATATCATATTCTAGTTTAGGACAATCGTGCATAGGTCCAAAATCCTCTATCACATCATTATTAATTAATAAAAAAGCATTTTTTATTGTAGGCAAAGTTGCCATTTCACTTCCACATACCTTTTCTAATGCGCTTTCTCTTACTTGAAGAAGTTCTTTTATGTTAATTAGTAACGTTTGCATAAAATGATTTTTTGTAAAAATACTTTTTAAAAAAGAAATAGTACTAAATTTAAACAAATTTAGAATTCGTGAGAAAAATAAAATACAAAAAAGGGAAAAAAGTTCAGCCTTCCTATTTAGAATATACAGGAAGTCATAAATCAACCAAAACGGAGTTACAATTATTTGTATACGATTCTGAAGATATAATCGAGTATGATAATTTTATGACTAATCAATTAAACAAATCGGTTGATTCTACAAAAATTAATTGGCTCAACGTTCATGGATTAAATGATATAGATACAATAAAATCGATAGGAACGTTTTTGAATGTTGATAATTTTATGCTTGGCGATATTTTGAATACAATTAAAAGGACAAAGTTTCATGAAAATGAAGAGGTATTGTTTTTTAATATTAATTCATTATTACCAACTGAAAATAGTAATAGTATAAATTCTGAGCAAATTAGTTTTCTTCTAAAGAAAGATATTTTGGTTTCTTTTCAAGAAAAAAGGAGTGATTTTTTCACACATATTAGGGAACGAATACGAACTCATTCGGGTATTGTTAGAAATAAAAAAGCAGATTATTTATTGTATTTATTACTTGACGCTGTAATTGAGAATTATTATATAACGATTGATAATGAGGAAGATGGTGTTGAAGAATTAATTAATTTGTCTAAATCTAGTACTAATCCCATAATACTAGAAGGTATAGAAAAGCACAGAGATAATTTTAATTTTCTAAAACGTTCGATTATTCCGTTACGCGATTCATTATATGATATAAAAAATATAAAATACGATAATGTTTTTAACGCCATTGATGATAGTAATTATAGTTTTTTTGATCGTTTACATCAAAAATGTTTGGAGTTATTAGAACAGATAGAGTATGATTTGACAACATTAGATACTGCTTCTAATTTTTATTTTTCAACACAAAATCATAAGATGAATGAAGTAATGAAAACACTAACTGTGGTTTCAGTTTTTTTCATGCCATTAACGTTTATTGTAGGGATATACGGAATGAACTTTGACAACATGCCTGAGTTGCACTGGAAATATGGTTACTTTATTATTATGGGATGTATGTTAATTTTGTTGCTTGGAATGATCTATTATTTTAAAAGAAAAAAATGGTATTAAACTTTAGCGATAGCCTAAATTTCTTCCATTTGTGAACCATTAATTGTTGGTTTTAGAATAGTTTTTAAAAAGAAAAAACCTATAATTGCAGCAATAAGAGAGGATAGTAATATCATTATTTTTGAATTGTCAATTTGTACAATTTCATCATACGCAAGAAGTGTTATGAAAATAGACATTGTGAATCCGATACCTCCCAAAAACCCAACGCCAATTATTGACTTCCAATTTATATCACTAGGGAGTGAGCATATTTTTAGTTTTACAGCTAAATAGCTAAATAGAGAAATGCCTATTGGTTTTCCAATTAATAATCCCAATGCGATTCCGATTGTATAATTGTTAGTGAGTCCAACTTCCCAATTTGAATTAAATAAAATAGCCGTATTGGCAAGTGCAAATACAGGTAATATGAAGTAGGCAACCGGGCGATGCAGAAAATTCTGTAACATAATTGAGGGTGATTTTTTGCTTCCATCACTAAAAGGAATTGCAAAGGCCAATAGCACGCCAGTTATAGTTGCATGTACGCCTGAATTTAGCATAAAGTACCACATAAATATACCGCCAATGATATAAGGGATAAGATTGTGAACTTTCATTCGGTTCAGTACTAATAAAACGCCAAAAATTGATAGCGCAATACTTAAATCCCACCAATTTATATTTCCATTATAAAAAATTGCAATAATTAAAATAGCACCTAAATCGTCAATTACAGCCAAAGCTGTCAAAAATATTTTTAGGGAAATAGGAACTCTATTTCCGAGAAGTGATAGTATTCCTAGTGCAAAAGCTATATCGGTCGCCATTGGAATCCCTCCTCCAGATTGTGTTTTTGTTCCAAAATTTAGAATTAAAAAAATACCAGCTGGTAGAAGCATTCCCCCCAATGCTCCAGAAATTGGCAATAAGGCATTTTTAATATTAGATAGTTCTCCTGCATATACTTCACGTTCTAATTCCAGTCCGATTAGTAAAAAAAATAGGGTCATCAATCCATCATTTATCCAATGTGTTAATTCATGATTTGAAACTTTTTGGCTCCAAAAATGTAAATAATGGTCACTCCAAATAGAATTTGCTATGAATAGCGATAGCAAAGTACAACCGATTAAAATTAATCCTGCTGACTTTTCGCTTTCAAAAAAAGTTTTAAATATCCTAGTAATTTTCATTTATCAAATATACAAAAAGCACCCATAAAGGGTGCTTTTTGTGTCAAATTCAATTTTAAAAATTTAAAGTTCAGTCACAATAAATTCAGATCTTCTGTTAAGTTGATGTTCCTCTTCAGAACAATCTACACCATCGGAACATTTATTTGTTAATTCGCTCTCACCTAATCCCTCAGAAGTAAGTCTGTCGGCATTAATTCCATTTTTAATCAACCAATCTTTAGTTGCTTTTGCTCTATTAGCAGACAATTTTTTATTATAGTTAATAGAAGCTCTAGAATCGGTGTGAGATCTTATGTTTATTTTCATAGTAGGATTTTGCTCAAGCACATCTAAAAGTTTCGCTAAGTCTATAGCTGCATCGGGTCTAATATTCCATTTGTCTAAATCAAAGTAAATTATTTTTATTTTGAAGCAATTGGCTAAATTATCACCAATTTTAATTTTGCATGCATCTGGTTTTAATTCGATATCAAGTACTGTTTTACCAGTTTCTTTTCCAATAACGACAGCCACTTCTTTAGTTTGGTATCCATCATGAGAAGCTCTTACATAATATTTAGTACCACAAACGACTTCTTTAAATTCATATTTACCTTGTGAGTCAGAAACGGTTTGGTTAATTTTATTGAAATTGCTATCAAATAAAAGTAATGTGGTATTAGGTAAAATCAGTTTTGTATCCTCATCTGTAATTACTCCACTCAGAATTTGTTCACACCATATTGGTTTATTCTCTTGAAATTTGTAGATATCATCACTTCCTTTTCCACCATCTCTATTAGAGCTAAAAAAACCTTTTTTAGTTTTAAAATTGATAATAAATGCAAAATCATCTCTAGAGCTGTTAGCTTCCTCACCAATATTAAGCACTTTAGAGAAGTTAAGACTACCGTCTTTGGGTAATTTAGTTATAAATATATCCAATCCACCAATTCCAGGCTGCCCGTCTGAAGAAAAGTACAATTCATTATCCTCAGAAATAAAAGGGAATGTTTCTCTTGCCGAAGTATTAATAGCATTACCAAGATTTTCAACATCGCCAAAACTTCCATCTTGATTTATCTTTGCCCGGTATAAATCGGAAGCTCCTAAAGTTCCTGGTCTATCAGAGGCAAAGTATAGTGTTTTCTCGTCAGGGGATAGGGCAGGATGTGCTGTTTGAAAATTATCATCGTTAAATGGTAATGGCATAATGTTGGCCCAATCTCCTTTGGCATCAACCGTGGCCTTGTAAATTTTGAGTAGCGTTACTTTGTTCTCATTATACCCTTTTTTACCAAGAAAGTTATTTCTTGTGAAGTATACAGTTTTTCCGTCTTTTGTAAACACAGGAGTATCTTCATGAAATTTAGTATTTAAATTTTTCCCAAATTTTCCAACTGCACCCAATGATCCATCTTCAGCCATTGGTGCATCGAAGAGATTTGTAAAATTTTGCCCCGTCCAAGTATGTATTTTTTTTGAAAAATTTCCAGTGTCACGTGCTGAGGCAAATACTACTTTGGTGCCCATATATGCAGTACCGTAATCAGAATATGTGCTGTTTACATTTCCAGCATTTTCTATTTTATAACGTCCAGAGTTATTTTTGATTTCGGTTAAGTAGTCTTTATTTTTTATGAGTAATTGGGCTCTACTATCGGTAGCATTTTTTTCTATAAATTTTGCTAAAATAACAGTTGCTTTTTCTATATCCTTAACTGCTTTTAGTGTTTGTGCAAAACGATAATAGAATTCAGGTTCTTGTTCTGTATTGCTATCATAAACTTCCGAATACCATTTATTTGCTTTTTCTAATTCTGCATTAAAATAATAGGCATTACCAATTTTAAGAGATAAATCAGGTGACCTATATCCTTTGTTATAGATGCGCTCGTATGTTTTTATAGCATCTACATAAGCGTATTTTTTATAATCGGTATCAGCCTTTACTTCTCTTCGGTTAGTAACCTGAGAATAACTATTTACCCAAGTGAATACTAATAATGCTATGTATACTATTTTACTTTTACTCAAAACTTTTATATTATTATTTTTGAATTTCCGACCTAATCTTATAAGGCTAACAGATATGTTATTTGTTGATTTCATGATGTTTTATGTATTAGAAGAATCTAGGTGATACCATTTTACTGAATTTATTGAATAGTTCAAATCTTAAGAAAATTTCATGAGAACCATAGTTAGTATTTCTTAGTCCAGTGGTATCCATATCATAACTATAGCCAATAAATAAACCATCAGTTACTTGAAATCCGGCTAGAGCACTTACTGCTGCATCCCAACGATAGGCACCACCAAGCATAAACTTGTCAAAGAAAAGGAAGTTGGCAGAAGCATCCACTTGGAGTGGTGATCCGGCTACCATTTTGGTTAAAACGGCAGGTTTGAATTTTATTGATTGAGATACATCAAATACATACCCACCAATAAAATAGAAATTCATTCTTTCTTGAAATACAGCTTGCTCATTATCGTTGTATTTATAATCTTGCATGAAGTTTGGTACTGAAAGTCCTAAATATAATTTATCAGAATGCAAATAAACTCCTGCTCCAAAATTTGGTGAAAACTCATTGTTGAAATTTTGAAGATTTGGATCAAAGGGAATTGAAGGATCCAATTTATCTGTATCCAAATTAAACATATTTCCTGATGCTTTTACTCCAAAAGATAGTTTGTATCTTTCATTCATTGAAACTGTATAGGATATATCTGCTGAGATGGTGTTGTCAGAAGTTGGTCCAATTCTATCATTTACCAATGTTAGTCCTATTCCAAGATTACTATTGTTAATAGGAGTGTTTAATGAGAAAGCGTTCGTAGTAGGAGCACCGTCTAAACCAACCCATTGCGTTCGGTGTAATCCAAAAACACTCATAGTTCCTCTAGAACCAGCATAGGCAGGATTAATATTTATGGTATTGTACATGTATTGGGTATACTGTGCGTCCTGCTGAGCGAAACCAGTGGCAGTGGTTAACATCAAAGCGAAAAATAAAATTTTTGTTCTCATATTTTTTATTTTTAACCTGAGAGTTTTTAACTCTCAGGAATTAGTAGGTTTATTATCTAGTAAGGTATAAATATCCGTTTTTATTTACTTTTTGAGTACCATCAGACCACTGAATTATATAGAAATAGGTTCCTGTTGGTAACTCAGATGAAGCATCCATGGTAGCTCTTCCTTGAGAAACACCTTCAAATCTTCTAGTATTGTTATCATAGTTTTTAGTTTCATAAACTAAAACGCCCCAACGATTATATATTTCAACAGTATTTGGTAAATGACAATCTTGTTCTATGTTGTCAATTTGGAACCATTCATTTATACCATCCCCATTTGGCGTGAATGCATTATGAATTTCTACAGTATCACAACCTAAAACGATACAAGTATCATCAACGGGTATTGTTATAGTTACTATACCAGGACAGGCAAGGTCATTATTGTTATAGGTAACTATATAATTTCCTGAAGGAAGCCCAAAGGGTATAAACTCACCTGTAGTAGTGTTGAAGCCAGTTGTTGCTGGACTTACACTCCAAGTTCCTGTAACAGTCGCAACACCTGGGAAATCTGTATTTATAAGATTTAGGATATCAACAGATAATAAACTATCATTATTACATTGAGACGCTACAGCTATATTTCTCACTGGTTGTGTTCCAGATACTACCCAAAGACAAGTTGTTGTATTGAATGCAGCAGTTTCGTAACAAGCCAATCCTGTTGGAGCGGCTGGTTGTGAACCTGTATTGTCCCAAACACAAGTTGTTGTGTTGAATACAAAGTTATCCCAACAGTTTACTACTTGCGGTTGTGGATCTTGTGAACCTGTATTGTCCCAAACACAAGTTGTTGTGT
>Ga0208951_1000537_pt1 | contig 17493 bp, 15 predicted proteins | sample GreLakmeMI27MSRF_FD_187702 | JGI IMG/M metagenome (GOLD analysis project Ga0208951, IMG submission 187702) | Freshwater lentic microbial communities from great Laurentian Lakes, MI, USA - Great Lakes metaG MI27MSRF (SPAdes) | ecosystem: Environmental > Aquatic > Freshwater > Lake | place: Great... | reverse complement strand
CATGCCGTGACGCTCAGCGGGCGGCCAAACGCGCAAAGGGGCAAGGGGCTTACCAGGGGCGAACACCGTGAAGGGGCCCGGGCCGGACAGGGCGCCTGCGAGGCCAGCCTAGAAGAAGAGGAGAGGGGAGCGGGCATCCACGTCAGATCAGGCACTGAGGCCCGCCCGCGGCGTGATCACGCGCGAGCCGCGCAGCAGAATGGCACCCTTGGCGCGCGGCGCAGGCTGGCAGTGCGCGGGCGCGCTGCGCGGCAGACAGCAGAGGATAGCGCTGACAGCCCCAGAAAACAATGCAGGGCGCTTGCCTTGGTGATGGCGCTTGCCAGGATGGCGAAGTTGGCGTTCTTGCTGACCAGGCCGATGATGTCGTTGCCGAAGGTCTTGCCGCCCTCCTCGCCACCCTGTGCAGGAGCAGGGCGCGCGGGTGAGTTCAGGGCTGGGAGCGAGTCTGCGCTCCAACCGCGCGCGCGCACAGGCCGCACGCACGCAGCGCGAGGCACACGAGGCGTGAGTCACGGCGCGTGCAGTGCGGCCGATCAGCAGCGCCAGGCGCGCAGCGGTGGCACTGCGCCTCATCGTGGGACCTGGACACGCACCTTGCCCTGCATGCGGATCACCAGCGCGCCGCGCTTCGGCGCAGCGGCCTTGCGGGCGGACGGGCGGGCAACGACGTTGGGGGCGGCGACGGCGAACATGGTTGCTGCGGAGGGTGCGAGAGAGGCTGTGGCACCTGCGCACCTCACATTGTACGACAAGCAGATCTGCATGATGACGGCGCGGGCGGTACGCAGAGCAGCAGGAGTATGGGACTGTGGGTATGCATTGTGCGAGTGTCTGGCCCGCGGGCATTGGGTGCGGCCTCTTCGTTGCTGAGTTCTTGGATTGGAGGCCGCACGGCGCACGCGAGGGTCGATGAGTCTGAGTCTGAGTCAACCTCTCCTCTGACTGACGGACTCATCCTGGCCTCTCCTCTCCTGTGCTGCGTGTCTCCAGTCCAGGCGGTCACCATGTCGGAGGCTGCCCTGCGCGCCGAGATTCCCCCGCACATCAGCCCCGACGAGCCGACTTACCCTGTCTATGAGAAGCTCAAGACCATCCACGGCAAGCTGGAGAAGATCGAGCGCGAGAAGACGCACACCACGTGCGTGAGCGCGCGCCAGCAGCCTGGCGTCATCCAATCTGTGTCTCTTGTTTCGTGGAAGCAACCTCTGACTTCCCTCCGTCCCCTTGTTGCCTGCAGCGAAGACTTGGCGTATTACCGCGAGCAGCTGCGCGCCATCGACAGCGCCCGCGAGGGCTTGGTCATCGCAGGGCACATCGACAAGGAGGACCCCTCCAAGACGGTCATTCCGCCCGGCCAGGCGGTGTGCTCGGACGCCCTTGCTGCCGACTACGCGCTTCTGGAGTCCCTCACGGACAGCGCACAGCTTATGAGCGCTGCGGTGCGTGCCATCTTCAGCCAGCTGACTGACGAACACATGTGGGCCACCGCCGCGCAAACGAAGGATGTGAGCCAGGACGAGCTGAAGCGTCACCAGGACGTGCTGCGGCACATCGACGCGGAGCGGCTGGCGCACGGCGGAATCTTTGCGGGCGACGCCAGCACTGGCATACCTGCGGGCCAAGCGGTTCTGTCCGAGCTCCTCGCCGAGTGCTTCGAGCTGCTGCGCGACATCCAAACGCGCGACGAGTGATATGGCGGGCCAGTGCGCACGCGTGCAGCGCAGGCAAGCCGGGACCAGCACAACGCGTGTAGAGGTTGCTCAGCTCTAGATCACAGCACTCCGAAGAATGGGTTGTCCAGCGCGTTCTGGATCTCCGCCCCTGCGGCGTGGAGCACCGGCAGGCTGAGCTTCGCCTGGGCGAGCTCCAGGAACTCGCCCCCTGGCAGCTCCTGGAAGCCGCAGAGCTCCAGGAAGCGCATCCCCCCCGGCAGTGCGCCCACGCGCTGCTGGAAGGCTGCGTTGGCCAAGCGAATGCGCCTGTACTTGAGGTCCTCGGGCGCGCGAGCCACGTTGCCCACGTACGCAAACAGCGCCCCGCAGGCCGCCTTGTGGCGCTCCGGCTCATCTGCGCATGCGCGCTTCATGACCACCAGCTCGGCGCGCAGCTTCTCAGCCACGGACACGGGGCGCACCGCCGCCGCCGCCGTGGCAGCAGCGGCTTTCCGCTCCGCCTCCGCCCCAGCCTTGGCCGCAGCTTTGGCGCCCTCGGCAGCCAGCTCCTCGGGGGTGGGCTCCTCCGGCAGGCCCAGCTTGCGCCTGCGGGCAGCCTTGTCCTCGTCCAGCTTCTGCTTGATGCGATCGCGCGCCTTTGCCTCCTCCTCCTTCTCCCGCTGGCGCCACGCGATGTTGCGCCGCCGCTCCTGGTCCTCCTCAGTGCGCTTGGCCGCCAGGAGCTCCTTGCCTGAGCGCACGCGCTCCTTCTCGCGCAGGCGCTCGCTCTCCTTCTCCTCCTTTTCGCGCTTGGCAAGCACCGTGCGGCGCAGTGCCTCCGCCTGCGCGCGCGCCTCCTCCTTGCTGAGCTTCACCTTGAGCTTGGCCTTGGGCACCAGCAGGGGCTGGTCCACGTCCGCCTCTTCCCCATGGTCGGCCATCCAGGCGACCGCTACCTCCACGCTGTCCGTGCCCGTGAAATACAGCGCCCGCCGAGCCGTGTGCTCGCTGAAGCCAAACTCGCAGGTCAGCTGCTCCAGCAGCGCCTGGGGCACCTCCGGCGTGACCAGCTCTGCGCCCGCGCCTCCGTCCTCCTCAGGCGCTACTGCGTCCAGCATCGCACAGTCCACGCCCGCCTCCTCCACCTCCTCGGCGCGCAGCGCACGCACCTGCACCTCCGTGTCCTGCGCGCCCGCGCGTGCTCGTCAGCGGCGAGAGAAAGCGGCTGAGCTGGCGTGTCACGCTGTCAAGCTGGCGTGTCACCGCGCACCACCGGCTTTGCAGCCTCCGCCGTCTTGTCCGCAAAGGACGCGTGGCCCGTGCGTTTGGTGTGCACGTCCTGCTCGGTGGCCGTGCGGCACGGCTTGCCGCAGTCCGTGCACACCAGCTGAAGCACCGCCTCCACGCTTTCGCTGACGCTGGCGTGTCCACTCGCCTCACCGTGCTCCTTCACCTCGCTCATGTTGCGCAGCGAGCAGCCGCAGACGTCGCACTTGAAGGAGAGGGCGGGAGACGTCATTGCACAAGGGCGCCACGCGATGCTGGGCGGAGCGCGAGGAGCGTGGAGCGGAGAGACGGATAGAGCTGGCGGAGTGGGCGCGTTCGTTTTGTCGGACAACGACGACAGCAAGCAGCGCGTCACGCGCGGCCGGGCAGTTTTTGTTGGTCTGCTCATCGCCAAAGATGCTTGCTCAGTTGTCCCACCCTCGGGACCGACGCGGGACGCGACACCTGAACCGCTCTGATGTATCCGCTGCTGCTGCTGCTGCTCTTGGCGAGCGGTGCGGCCGCGCAGGGCGCGGAGCGGGCGGGTGTGGAGGGGTCAGGACGGCGCAGCGACAGCAGCCCCTACGCGAATCCCCGCGGCGCAACGCAGCGCACGTTCAGGACGACTGGCGACGGCACCACCATCCAAAGTGTGCGTACCCGCAACTTACTGCTACTGGCTGCACGCTCTTCTTCGAGACATCAACAGCTCTGACCTTTCAACAACTGTTACAGGCGGGCATCTCGCGCCCGACAGGAAGTGCTGAGTTCAAAGCCACCTGCACAGCGCGCAGCACGCTGTCGCCAGGCGGCGGGCGCACCATCGTGGACCTGCGGTCCAGCGGCGGAGCGCGCACTTTCACCCTTGCGTGGCCATCCTCCTCCTCCGCGCAGATGCCGCTGCTTTTGGCGCTGCACGGTGGCGCGCAGTACGCCTCCGGCTTCCTGGACGTGACGGCCTTCGACACGGCTGGCCCTGCCGCCGGCTACGTGGTGGCAGCTCCTGACGGCCTGCCCGGCAGCGGCGGCGTGGGCGGCACCTGGGCGCTGAACAACGACCCCGCCGACGGCGCCGGTGACGTGTACAATGACGTGGACGACAAGGCCTTTGTCCGCGACGTGGTGAGCTGCATCCGCTCTTTGGGCGTCTCTTTGAGCGGCGACCTCTACGTCACTGGGTGGAGCCTGGGCGCTTAGTTTGCCACGCGCCTCGCCTGCGCGCCTGCAGTCAACAACGCAACTGTGCCGCTCCGAGTGGTGGCGCTCACCGTCGCATCTGGCGTCCAGGCGGAGACGGAGCGAGCATGCGCCGGCGCGCCAGTGCCGCTGCTCATGATTCAGGCACGCACGCCGCGAGAGAAGACTCGCGGGCGCCCTCAGTTGACTCGACTACCGTCGTTTTCGTTTGCAGGGCGGCGCAGATCAAAACGTTCCGTTGTGCACCACTGCGGCCATCGGGGAGTACGCCTACGAGCCCACCGCCCCCCATTTGAACGTCTTTGCGCAGCAGTACAACCGGGGCAACGGGCGCAGAACCACAACCTGCGGTCCGCTGGGAACAACGCAGGCTTTTGTCTTCTCCGGCACCTCTCCCACCGGGCTGCTCTACCTGGTCACCGGCGGGCATGCGTGGACGCCGGGCGTGACCAATCTCATCGACGGGTGCAACGGCGACTCGACGGCCATCGCACTGGCCTTCTTCGCATCCATTCGCGCAGGCGGCACGCCCAACCTCCTGCCCGCATCCGTCTGCCCCGGCCTGAGCAGCTGCAATCAGCCGCTGCCCTGCCCCGAGTACTTCACGAGTGGGGGGCCGGGGTTGCTGGCGTCCTTCTAAGATTCTGATCAAGATTCCTCCGTACGTACCCTCCTGGTACCCTGGTACCCTCCCGTACAGTATATCAATGCCCTCGGCTGTCCTTTGCCTCTGCATGCTGCGCATGTCACGCAGATAGCATGTCGCTGCGACAGGCTGCGTCGGCGGCGGCTGCGAGCTCCGTCTTGGTGCAAGTTTCCGGGCCAGACGCTGATGGTCGTGCTCGCGCGTCTGCAGCCTTCCACGGCTTCTCCGCCGAGACGGGCGAGGCCACGCTCTCCTGCTCTGGAGTGCTGCTGCAGGGGTTGCAGCCTGGCCGAGTCCTGGCGCCCGCGGCGTTGCTCCAGGCCTTCGCGCCCGGCTGGCCCTCGCTGGAGCCTCACGTGCGCGTGGAAGTGCTGCTCGGCAGCGTCACCACCTGGCGCACAGCGGTGGTGGCGGCCACGGTGGACCTGCTTGAGGAGGCGCCTGAACTCTCGGACGCGCTCCGCCCGCTGGCGCCCTTCTTCGCGCAGAGTGAGCTCTGGCTCATGCTGCTGCACGTGGAGGACGCGCACGCGTCGCTGGAGGGGCGCAGGCCGGCAGTGTGGGCCTCCGCAAGCTCTCTGCGACGAGGTGACGCTCTGTGCGCCGCCGGCGCCCCCTTCGGCGCCCTCGCCCGCTCCCTGCACGCGTCAGCCTCGCACGCCCACGTGTCGCACACGTTGCCGCCACAAGCTGACCCTCCGGCGGCGCTGCTGTTGGACATGCGCTGCCTGGCGGGGTTGGAAGGCGCACCGCTGTGCGGTCCCAGTGGCGCCATTGTCGCCATGCTGCTCCCGCCGCTGCGTGGCGCGCGCGGCGGCTCTGCGGAGCTTGCGCTGGGCGTGAGTGCTGACACGCTGGTGCGCGTTTTAGAGCGCCGAGGTTACATGTTGACGCTGTCCTCCTCTCCGTGTGTGGTGCCTGAGAGCGCCTTGGATCGCGCCAGTCGGGCGGTGGCGCTGCTGGCGATTCACGGGGGCTCCCGCTGGGGAAGCTGCGTGGCAGTCGGGTCCCGTGGGCGGCTCTACCTCACAGCAGCGCACGTGTTGCACCCGCAGGCGGCCCGCCTGGGTCTGCGCACAGCGTCTGCAGCGTCCGCGCCGTCACCCGGCTGCCTGCCCGCCCTGCCGGAGGGAGCGTGCGCGCACTCCCTGGTTCACACCTCTAACGGCGTGGCGCGCACGGCACGCACGCTGTGGCTGTCGCGAGGCCCGCTGGACGTGGCGCTCATCCAGCTTGAGAGCGACGTGGATGGCGGGGCCGATGAAGACGCGATGCCACGCGAACTATGTGAACTGCGCCCCTGCGCAGCAACCAGCGCCGCGCTTCAGCCAGGCTCCCACGCGGCCGTCCTGGGCCACGCGCACATGGGGCCAGCAGCATGCCTGCCTCCCGGCGTGACGTGGGGCGTGGTGGCGGCGCACACCCCGTCGGCGGCGATGCTGCGCGTCTCTGCCGAGATCCACGCCGGCGCCAGCGGCGGCGCGGTGGTGTGCCCCCACAGCGCGGCGCTGCTGGGCCTGGTGACCAGCAACGCGTCGTTGGCGCTCCGGGGCGTGGGACAAAAGGCTGCGCCCACCACGCTTCCTACGCTCAACTTCAGCGTCTCTGGGCCGCGGCTGGGCGCCCTGTGCGATGCGGCGCGGGGCGTGGAGGCGTCCGACAGGCTGGCGCCGGGCCAGCGCGCACCAGGGGACTTGCTCAACGCTTGCAGGCAGCTTGACCAGCCTGACGAGTTGTTGTCAAGGGCCTGGGCTTTACAGGACGAGCCGGAGTCGCTCCCCGGTGCTGGTCCGAGCCTCGCGCGCTTCCTGCGAAGCCGGGTATGACTAGAATCTAATCTATTACAAGGACTCGACTCCGCGTCTCGTCGTTGTGTGGGCTTGGCGCCGCAGTTTAGAAGGGCAGCAGGTTGGCATCCTCCGCGGGGATGATCTTCTCCTCAACCAGGCCGCGCCAGATGGTGATGTGGTCAACCTCCTCCTGCGCGGCAAAGCCGGCGATGCTGATCATGGCCAGGCGACCGTTGTTCAGCTCCTTGGTCTGCAGCGCGAACTTCTCAGCCGCGTCCGTGGGCAGCAGGCCCAGCGGGTCGAAGCCCAGCTCGCCGGCGGAGTAGTTCTCCTTCATCTGCTCGGTGGCTGGCATGTTGAGGCCGTTCCAGCCGGCGCTGATGCGGTTCGACTCGGAGATGCCCAGCAGCAGCAGCACGAACTCCCAGAACTGGGGCTGCACGTCCTCGATCTCCTGGAAGTGGCGGAAGGCGGGGCCTAGGGAGAGAGCAGTACGCGTGAGACCCAGAGTGTGTTTGGCTACTGCCTGCGCTGGCGAGGCCAACGCACCGCCGATCTGGCCGCCGAACAGGGGGTGGAACTCCTCGGCCACGATCCAGCCGACTGGATAGGCGGGAGCGGGGCGCGCGTGAGTGAGTGCAAGGCGCCGCAGTTGAGGGTCTGAGACGACTGGAGGCCCATGAGCCGCTGGGCGGGCGCACAACGGGCCGGGCGTGACGTGCAGCGGGTTGCGTACCCACAGCGAGCATGGCGACGCGGCCGTGGGTGACCTCAGCCTCGCGGAAGCGCTTGGCCTGGAAAAGCACACACATTGCAGGGCTCAGGAAAAGTCACTGGTGCCAACCGCACTCCAGGCGCGCCCGCCGCGCACGCACGCGCCCGCGCGCTGCCAGCCGCAAACCTCGGCGCTGGGCGGGCGCAGCGGGCGGGGGCGCGGGGCGGTGCCAGGAGCTTCGCCAACGGGCCAACGGACAGTTGTGCTCGCACACACCTCGGACACCGTGAAGGTGGGGCTCTCGCAGAAGCCGGCTGGGTCGAAGAAGCCCAGCGGCGCGGAAACGCCGGGAAGCGTCTCCATGTACTGCTTGCCGCTGGAGGCCTGGGAGCAGGGCCGGGCAGTTAGACGGCTGTGCAACGCACAGTTGGTGTGCGTCCAACGATCCGCACCTTGACGGCCACCGCCGCGCGCGCCGGCGCGCGGCCGGTGGCGCGCGCGCGCAGCGCGGCGGGGGCGAGGAAGCGAGCAGAGAGAGTGGCAGACATGGTGGTGATAGGAAGGAGTAGGGCGTGCGGTGTACTGCGTGGAGGCCCACCTGCCGACGACGATCGATGACTTTTAGTAGCGACGAGCTACTCGAGAGCTTAAATTGCGCTCACACTCACTTCAGCGCGTCCCTGCGCAGCGCGTTGATGGCTGCTGCCACAGCGTTGACCCTTTGCTGCGTTTCTTGCCTCTCCTCGGGCGCCAGTCGGGCGCCAAACTTCTGCGCAAACCGGTCCGGGTGCCACCGCGCCTGCAGCGCCCGGATGTCGCACTCCACGCCCAGCGCCAGCGCACGCTTCAGCGTGGGCAGGTCAGGCCACGGCACGTCGCGCTCGCGGATGAGGGCGGGCGGGTTGGCCGCAAAAACCTCCCACCGCGCGTGGGAGGCGCCCAATGCAGCCACCAGGGCGGGAGCCTGAGCAGCCAGCAAGGCGCGGCTGGACTGCAGGGCGGCGGCGGAGAAGCTGGAAGGCTGGGCGTGCGCTGCTGCTGCTGCGGCTGCAGCCTCGTGCCTCCGAGCAGCCTCGGCGCTTGCTTCCCGCCGCCGCCGGTCGTCGCCGGCCCTCTCGCACGCCTCGCGGCGGCGCCGCTCGGCGGTGGCGGCGGCGGCGAGCGCCGCCGACGCCGCAGCCTCGCGACGGCGCCGCTCCTCCGCAGCCGCAAGCACCGCCGCCGCGGCGGACGCGGCGCATGCGGGCGCAGGGGCGGACGCGCGACCGGCAGCGTAGGCGAACACGGCGACGGAAGGGGCGCCCGTGGCCTGCCCGGATGCGCGCTGCGCGGCTTGCTCTGCCGCGGCGGCGCTGGCCTCCGCCTGATGCGATGCTCTGGCGGCAACGGCGGACGCCTCCATGCGCGCAAGCTCCGCGTCCGCCTCCTCGCGCCGGGCCGCGTCAAGCGCAGCCTGTGCCTGAGCCAGGGCAGCGGCTCCGGGCATGATGGGCGCCACCGTCTGCGTGTCAAGCGGCAGATGCGAGGCAGATGCCTCTGCTGATGCCGATGCCGATGCCGATGCGGCAGCGGCTGCGGCGGCGCGGCGGGCGGCTGAGCTGGCAGCCGCCTGGCACCCCGCCCGCAACACCTCCGAGGCTGCCGCCGCTTCCTCCGCCGAGGTGCAAGCGCGCGATGCGGCCTGCAGCGCCGCGCGCGCTCGCGCCAGAGCGGCCTGGTCTTCCAGCGCCTGCGCGGCGGTGCGTGCAGCCTCGTCGGCGGCGCTCTGGCACTCCACGGCGGCGGCGGCGGCGGCGGCGCGCAGCGGGGCCGCCAGCTGCTCCGCCAGCAAAAGCTGCTGCGCCTGCTGCTGCTCCCGCTGCTCTGTCCACGTCTGCTGCGTCTGCGCGGCAGCCTCTTCCTCAGCCACGGCACATGCTAGCGCAGCCTGCAGCGCCGCCCCGGCCGCCTCCAGCCGCGCCTTGGCGTCCAGGTGGCGCCCCTGGGCGCCCACCAGCGCGGCGTCGGCGGCGTCGGCGGCTGACGCTGCGGCGAGCGACTCCCCGTGCATCCTCACCGCCGCCGCCGCAGCAGCAGCAGCAGCGGCAGCGGCAGCGGCAGCGGCAGCGCGCTCCTGCTCTTCTTCCGCCGCCGGCGGCAGCTCCGGCGGCTGTGCGCGGCTGGGCGCGGGGGCGCCGGGCTGCGGGCGGGGCTGCTGTGGCGCGCTGCCCCGGGGCGCCAGGTACACGTTTGCGGTGGCGCGACGCGCCCGCGCGGCAGACGCAGCCTCGGCAGCAGCAGCCGCGCGCTCCGCTGCGCCCGCGGCTGCGGCTGCGGGGTCGAAGTTTGGGTTGCTTTGCGCAAAGGTCTGTTACGCGCGACACCCACAAGCAGTCTCAGTCTCCCGCCGCTGCTGCTGGCGCGCAGCTTCTCAAACTACTGCAGCACGCGTGCGCTGCAGGCGTGGCGCGAGCGACGGGCGGAGCGCGTGCGACCCCTGGGCCAAGCTTGCGGATCTGACAGCGAGCACCACTGCCTCGCCTTTCCCAAGCGCGCCAAGTGCCCACGAAACAGCCCCGCCCGCCAGATAGGGCACGCACGCTTTCCACGGCGGCGCTGAACCACGAAAGGGCGCCGTTGAGGGATGACGTGAGGCCGGCTTGGTCCGACGCTCTTCCGCCTCGCAGATCGGACTCACCACCCATTCGGGGCCTGCCCGCCGGCGCCGCCGGGTCGTCTGACAGGAAGCTCTGCAGTCCGCCGGTGAAGCGCTCCATCGCGCCCCACCGCGCAGAACCAGAGGCAGCGCTGAGAGACGCCGCAGCCCTGGCGCAGGGCGGGCAGGATGACACTCACAGCACGGAGCAGCCGAAGGAGCGGCGGCGTTTTGGGGCCACTCCTCGTAGGGTACGGCGTGTTCGAACGCTCTGAGTTCCCAGTGGCAGTGGTGGAAGCTGGTGTTGGTGGTGGTTGTTCCCTTGCTTGTCGAGGCTAGCGCGATACTTCAACCGCCCTGGTCCACCTGTGCGTGGACATGTCTCTGGATTACGTGAAATGCGCGCAGGGCATGCTAGCCAAGAGCGAGGGGCGTGACAAGCTGTTGGCAACGCTGCAGTATGCAGCCATGTTTGCTGCTGCGGGCGTCCCCGGCTCGGCGCTGCAGGTTCAGAAGAACCTTGGCGCGGCGCGCAAGCCCTTTCGCGTGCTCAAGGCGCGTGCGGCTGAGGCTCAGCGCTGCGTTGTGCGTCTGGCGCTGACTGGGCCGTGCGCCCACCTCCCCGCAGCCCGTGGAGGCCCTCCTGCCGCTCCTCACCGCTCCCGCAGCGCCGCTGACGGCCGCGTCGCTGGCGAACCAGGCGCGCAGCGGCCAGGCCCGCGCTGTGCGCCTTGCACGAGCGCACGCGAGGGGCCCCGGCTGACGCGCCTCCCTCGCTCCCGGAACGCAGCTCAAGGCGCTGTCCATGGCCGCCTTCTTCGGCTTCGACCACGTGGTGTGGGCGGGCAGCGCAGGGCTGGTGGAGGACAAGGCGCTGGTGGAGCGCGCACAGCGCCTCAGCTTCTACGGGTGGCTTCTGGGCTCTCTCTGCACGCTGGCGGTGGAGCTGGCGGAGCTGCGGCGCCTCAAGGCGCAGCGCGACAAGGCTGGCGGCGTTGGCGCGAGCGCGGCAGAGGGCACGCAGGCGGCGCCGACTGCGCGTGAAACTGCCGATGCCACAGCAGCCTCGATGCGCGCCAAGGTGCTCGCGGCGGCCACCGCAGGCACGCAGGCTGCGCTGGCGGCTGCGCTGCTGAAGCTGCTTCCTCTGTCACCTCGTGCCACGGGGGCTTTGGGGGTGACGACCTCCGCTTTGGCGCTCTACCAGCTCTTGCCGCCCCTCCTCCCGCCCGCAAAGGCCAAGAAGGAGTAGCCATACGCGCACTGCCGCACCCACGCGCTGAAATCCCAAACCATGCTGCTTACATTGACCGCTTCTCTCCGCTGCGTGCTCATCTGTTCGAGCGTCGAAGTATTCTTCGAACTTTCGAACATATCATCGTACGATCGTATCACCGCAGTTTCGGGGCGCTTCAGCCTTCGTATCCTGCGGCTGGACGTCTCTCGATGGCAGCGGCTGATGGCTTGCTCTACCATCTGGTGCCCGCGGCGGATTGGGCGGCGGCCCGCGCCAGCGGGCAGCCCTACAAGCCCAGGACATACGAGCAGGTGGGCCGTCTGTGGCAGCTGCTCTGCGCCGCTGAGCCGTGCTTGCGACTGGAGAGCTTCAGAGTGGCGCATGTGAGGGGGCCCACTCACGCAGCTCACTGCTCTCACGCAGGACGGCTTCACGCACCTGACGCTGGATGCAGACGCGCTCATGTCTGTCGCCAACCACTTCTATAAAGGTGCAGCTGAGTGCTGGATGGGCGCACACTCACTTGCCTGACGCATACTCCAGACGTGCCTGGCGACTTCCTGCTCCTCTCCTGTGACCCTCAAAAGCTGAGTGCACAGGTGAAGATGGAGCCGGCTGCGCCCGTCGGGGACATGCCCGCTCATGAGTCTTCCGCGATGTTCCCGCACCTGTACGGGCCCATCAACCTGGACGCCGTCGTGGAGGTAACGAGCGTGGATAGAACTCCTTTGGGCAAGTTCCTGGGCATACTGTGGGGCATCAGCGTGATACACACACGCGCCGACTGGATCAAGCTCGGCATCTGAGCGTCGGTCAAGCGGACCGATCAAGCTGAGCGTCCGAGTTTGTCAATGTATTTACAATAAGGCGAGCTTGCCCAGCCGTCTCTAGGCGGAGGGCTTGGGTCGTCGTCAGTCAGCCTTGAGAGCCGCAGTGGAGCGGCACCGGTGCGCACCCCCCTGCATTTGCGAGCGCAGCACGAACAGGCCGCCATGCGCAGTCTGGAGGCACAACCTGGCGTGTCCACGCCTCACCGTGGGTCGCCGCGCCAACTACGCGAATAGTGGGAAGAGCACAACCCGGCCGCCAGCCGGGCTCCACTGGGCTCCACAGCCGCCGCTTCAACTGCTCGCAGCCGCCTCCGCGGCTCAGCTCAAGCGTCTCCTGAGCTAGCTGCTGGAGTCTGGGTCGCCGCCTGACTTATCTGACGGGCTCTCGCTCCTTCTGCCGCCCGGCATGACGCGGCAGTTCCCCAGGATGCCTGTCGCAGCCGCAGCGGCCTCCGACACGTGCAGCAACAGGCTCTGCGTGCGCGAGTGAGAAGTGCACGGTTGGACGTTGCGTCCGACGACGAACCTGCAGGAAGCTAGCCACCTGCGAAGCCCCCTCAAGGTTGATGACCAGCATGCCACGCATTGCGATAGGAAACAAGACGGGAGCGAGGCGCAAATGACGTGGCAAGGTGGCGGCATTTTCAGTTTTTTCACTCGCTGCGTGCAGCAGCTTTCTTGCTCTCATTTGTCATTTCACTCTCTGCCTCCCTCCACAGCCGCGGCCACCGCCATGGCCGCCAGCCTGAGCGCGCTGGGCGGCTCGCTCTGCGCCGCGGCTCTGAGCAGCGTGTCTGCGCGCTGCCTGGTCGCCACAAGCGTCGCCTGCGCCGCCCGCAGCGCAGCAGAAGCCTCCGCGGCGCGCGCAGCGGCGTCCGCGGCGCGCGCGGGCGAGGCGCTGGCGGCGGATGCGCTGGGAAGGGAGCGCGAGATGCTGTGCTGCCGTGGCGGCGAACGCGCTTCCTCGCCCTTGCCTTCGCCTTCGAAGCTGCTTCGAGTCTCACCGGAGAAACCCTCGTCCTCGTCGGCAACAGAACCGCTGGCCCCGCTCTCTACGCGATCTTCGCTGTCCGCACGCATGGCCAGCGCTTGCAGCTCCGCACGAGCTGACGCCTTTGCAGCCTCCCAATCGGCCCTGCGCTCAGCGTTCGCTCGTTGCAGCGCCCGTTGCGCCTCGTCCCGCGCGCGTGTGACGTCGGTGAGCTTCGCGCGCAGGTTGTCGCTCATCTCCAGCGCGCTGCGCGCCTGCGCCTGTGCAGACGCGAGCTGCGCGTTGCCCTCTCCGCCGCCCAGGGCTAGCGAGAAGCGAGAGTCGGTGCTGCAGATGCGCTCCAGCTCAGCCTCCAGGCTCTCAATGCGCGCGCGCGCGCCATCCGCATCTTCCTGGGCAGCCTTCATGCCCCAAGTGGCACGAAGGCCAGCCTCTTGCGCCGCAGCCAGAGCAGCCTCAGCCGCCGCCACCACCCGCGTTTGCTCCTCCACCGCTGCTGCGCCAGCCGCGCGCACGGCGGCGGTGCGCTCGCGCTCGCGCTGCAGCGCCAGAGCTGACGCTGAAGCGGCTTTGGCCATGGCGGCCGAGTGCTGCGCCGCAGACTCAGCCAGCTGCGCGCGCGCCGCCTCAGCCTCGTAGGAGGCGGATCGTCGCACCGCCACAGCCTCGTCGGCGATGCGCTGCTGCTCGGCCGCCCATCGGCGCTCTCGCGCCGACGCCTCCACCGCAGCGGCGCTGTCCTTTCGCGCCGACTCGAGCGCCACGGCTGCCGCCCGTCGCACCTCCTCCAGCTTCTTTTCGGCGGCGCGCGCGGCGTCCGCGGCCGCGGCGCGCGCGTCGTCGCCGATGCGCGCGGCTTGGGCGTGCGCAGCAGCCACAGCGGCTGCGCTGGCGGTTCGGATGGCAGTCGCCTCGCGCGCCGCCCGCTCCTCCGCTCCGCGCAGCGCAGCCTCTCTCTCCGCCCCGGCGGCGTCCAGCTGGGCCACACAGCGGCGCAGCTCCGCGTGCGTGTGGTCCGCCTGAGCTGCAGCCTTGAGCGCCGCGAGCGCGCCGTCTCTCTGCAGCGCAGCCAGAGCAGCCTCGGCAGCTTCGGCGCGAGCTTGCAGCTGTCCCGCCTCCCGGCGGGCAGACGCAGCCGCGTGCGTTTCCTTGGCAAGCGCAGCCTGAGCCTGCTGGATGGTGGCCTTGGCGGGTGCTAAGGCGTTCGAGAGCGCCGCCACGCTCGCCTGGGCGGCGTCACGCTCCGAGGTGACGCCAGAAAGGGCCGCCTTGGCCGCGGCAGCCTCCGACGACGCGCTCTGCGCGCGAGCGTCAGCGGCTGCAGCTGCGCGTTGCGCGGCGTCCACCTGAGAGCGCGCCCCCAGCGTGCTTGCGCGCGCAGCCTGCGCCGCGGCCGTCGCGTCGGTCGCAGCTGAGGTGGCGCCGGAGAGCTGCGCCTGGGCCGTCTGGAGCTCTGCTCGCAGCGTCTGGATGAGCTGCGACGCCTCGGCGTGCGCCCCGCGCGCCCCGCGAACCGCCTGCGCCGCGGCGGCGTTGTCCGCGGCCGCGGCGGCGAGGCGGGCCTCCAGGGCGCGCTTGTCTGTGGCGAAGCGGTCGCAGCGGGCGTGCGCTTCCGCTGCGTTCGCTCGTGCCGCTGCGCACTCGCTGCGCTCAGCCTCCAGCTCCAAAGAGGCCGCGTGCAGCGCCTCCAGCGCCTCGTCCAGCTCGCCTTTCAAGCTGTCCGCCGTCGGAGCAACGGACGAAGGAACAGCGGGAGCGCTCCCGGTACCGATTGCGAGCAGAGCGACTGCGCGCGTCTCGCCAGGCGGTGGCGCCTCGCCCTCCTCGCTCTTCTCCACTGCCACGTCACCCTCGTCGTGAAGGCACTCCTCCAGCGACGCCAGGCGCGCCGCGTAGTTGCTCAAAGCAGCGCCGATCGCCTCCTCGCCCAACCCTTCAGACTCAACAGCCTCTGCAACAGCCTCCTGGGGCGCGCCAGACGCCGCGGAAGGCTCGGCAGCCTGGGGCGGCGGCTGTGCGTGCGGGGACGCAGTTGCGCTGTGCTGAAGCATTGCGGCAAACTCGCTTTCACGGCTGGACGAGCGCCGCGCCACGCCTGTATGCGCCGGTGAAGAGTTTGCGAAAATCCCAGGGAGGCGCAAGAGCTTTGGCCTCTTGTACGACAGCGGGCCGCCGGCGGGCGGCCGACCTGCCACTGGCTTGCTCGTCCGATACCGAGTCCGCCTCCGCCTTTCCTGTGTTGCGTCACTTCCCCACACGCGCGTCGGTCTGCGCACGCTGTGCGTGCGGTGAGTCACATAACCAAACTTGGTGCGCTTGCCCCCGTCCCGGGTGGCGCCCACTTCCCATGGACGCGGCTGCCGCAGCCACCGCCGCAACGCTGGTCGGCGGCGAGGGCGGGCGCGCCAGCAGCCGCGTGCGCAAGGTGAGTAAAGCACTAGCGCGGGTGGATGACGAGTCTCGGCGTCAAGCGGTTGCGGCGCGCTTGGATGCGCTAGAGCAGGACCAGGCGGCTGCGGACGCGCTGGGCGAGGACAGTGACGAGTACATTGCAGAGGAAGAGCTCGAAGGCACGTTGTTGCACGCGTGCTGGTGCCGGCAGCGCACCGACTGCTCACTTGCTCACTCGCGCCCGCCCTGCAGGCTCTGCACCGCGCATGCGCAAGAAGGGCGGCAAGCGCACCACGCGCGGTGCAGCGGCCGAGAAGCGCGGACTGAAGGGGCTGGGGCAGCTTTTGGAGGAAGCGCGAATGGACTTGCTTCTTCCTTCCGACCCTTCCTACCTCAAGGCTGAGATGGGACCCCCGAAGGCCGAGGCGCCCAGGAAGTTTTGCTCCGTGTGCGGCTTCGCGGGGCCGTACACCTGCCCGCGGTGCGGGATGAGATACTGCAGCAGACGCTGTGCGGGGACGCACGCTGACACGCGCTGCCTGCGCTTTACAGTTTACTAGAAAAAGGCGAGTGCCGCGCTGCACCAGCTGAATCAAGCGTTGTACGGCAGCAAAGTCATACAGCCAATGTTGACATGTCAAGTTGTCACTCGTCGCTCTCGCGCGCTGTGCGTGAGCGCGATGAACGTGGAGCACGAAATAGGGCTGCTTATAGTTGAGCTGACGCGGTTGGGCAAGGCCAACCCGGCGTTCTCCGGCGCCGTGACGGTGCGAAGAGCACCTGCGTTCAGAGCACACACACTCACTCCAGAGCACACACTCACGCACGCACGCGCGGCACAGGTGCCCTTCGGCGTGCTGGTGCGCGACGAGCGCTGCGGCGACCTGTTTGAGGCGCTGGTGGGCACGCTGCGTGCGGCGAAGAAGCGCAAGGTAGTGGACTACGCGGCCGAGATGCTGCTCCAGGGAGCCCACGACGACGTGCACGTGGTGCTGCTCAAGAGCGCCTGAAGGCTGCTTGGCGCACAGGCAAGCCACCGCGTGAGGTGAGGCGTGACACAAGGCGAGCTGCTCCCAGACTCTGTGCGGCCGCAGTGTTGAGCTGTTGACACCACCCAACGACGCCCGCGTGCGTGCGACACCCTCTCATGCGGCCGGCAGCGCCGCGTGTTCCCGCAGGCTCAGCGAGTGCTCCAGGCGTGCCGCGCTGGCTCGGCGCTGCGCGCTGGGCGCCGGCGCTGCGTTAGCGGGCCGTGGCGGCTCCACGGCTCCCGCCAGGCGCCACGCCGCGGCAGAGAGCGCCGGCCCAGGGCCGCTGGGCTCCTCGCCCGCAAGGCGCAGCTCCGGCGGCAGCGAGGCCGACGCCGCGTCTCTGAGCTCCTGAACGCTCGGAAAGGAGGGACCTCCAGGCAGCTCTTCATCCTCCGCGTCCGTGTGCGCAAAATCGGCAGCAGCAGCCGCTCGGATTGAGCTCCTTGCCCCTGTCCCTTTGGCGTCACCTGTCGCCTCCACGGCGGGCGCCCACCGCACCCGGCGCGACGTGGGCGCTGTGGTTGCGCGCACAGATGCGCTCGCGCGGCCTAGGCGGCTCGGCTGCGGCTTGAACTGTGAAGGAGCGGCACTGCTACCAGGGTCAAGCGACCGCCCTCCCTCCGCCACAACAGCGCCGCTGAGCACAGCCTCCAGCACGCCCACGCGCTCGTTCATGCGCCGCTGCTGCTCTTGGATATCCGCACGCAGCTGCGCGAGCGCTGCGGGATTCGCAACCTTCTGATTGCCAACCTCCAAACGCAACGCCATGTGAGCCGCGTCACAGGCGCGTAAGCCGCGCGCCATCACCCGGATGATGGCCTTTAGGTCCACCAGCTGCAATTGCAGGCGCTGGCGCGGCGAGTCGGAGTCGGAGGTGGATGAGGTGCTCTGCGAAGAGCCGGAGTCGCTGGGCTCCTCGGAGAAGGGCGCGGGGGGGCGGCGCTGTGCGGCTGCGCAGTCTCGCTCGCGCGCGGCGGCCAGCTGGCGAGCCACGGCGGCGTAGTCGAGCTGCACAGGCGGCTTGTCGCGTCGGACCGGCGCCACGTGGCGCGCACGCACGCGCCGCGCAGCCAGCGCGGGCGCCGAGGCCCAGGGGGCGGCCGTCTGTC
>Ga0208951_1000536_pt1 | contig 17501 bp, 11 predicted proteins | sample GreLakmeMI27MSRF_FD_187702 | JGI IMG/M metagenome (GOLD analysis project Ga0208951, IMG submission 187702) | Freshwater lentic microbial communities from great Laurentian Lakes, MI, USA - Great Lakes metaG MI27MSRF (SPAdes) | ecosystem: Environmental > Aquatic > Freshwater > Lake | place: Great... | reverse complement strand
GGGCGTCATGGCCAACGGACAGACGCTGAAGCTCACCACCAAAGCTCACACACGATGGCTGCGCTGCGTGGCCGGCGAGGGCCCGCTGGGCGGCCTGCGCTCCGGCTACGTGCCGCGGAGCTGCACGCCTCTGGCTGCGCTGGGCGCGCCGCCGCCGCCGCCGCCCGCGCCGCCGCCCGCGCGCACGGCGGGCGAGGCGGCGGCCATCGAGGAGGCGCGCCGCGTGGCAGCCGTGAGCGCAGCTCAGGCGGGGCTGGGCGCTGCGGCGTGCAACGCTGCAGCACAGGCGGCGGTGGCGCAGCTGGCTCCTGCCCAGCCAGCCGTGGGCGCCCCGCCATGCGCCCCGCCCGTGCTGCTGGGCGCGCTCTTCGACAGCTGCTGCGTGCTGCTGCACGCGGCGCCGGCGGTGGACAGCGGTGCGCGCGGCTCGCGACAGTGCGCCTTCTTCGTGGACTGCTCGCTCGTCGGCCTCGCCCAGCCAGGCGACGCCGCGGAGCGGGTGCAGCTCCTGGTGCTGGAGGTGCGCGCATGACGCGCTGGCAACACGGGCTGCGGGTGCGCTGACGCTCGTGCACCTTCCCTCCTTCCCGCCCTCGCAGCTGTCATGCCACCACGAGGGCGGCTTCGTTCCCCTCAACCAAGACCCGCCCTGTGATGCAGGCGCCCCTGACGCGTTTCCCTTCCCCGTGCTGGCGCTGTGGCACGCAACCTTCGCGCGGCTGGACGCTCACAACCGGCTGCTGTGCGCCCGAGGAGACGTGTTGACCGAGTGCGCGCCGCCGCCGCGCCCGGGCACCGGGGGGTCGCTGGGCGCATCCACCGCGCGGGTGGCCGCGGAGCTGCGCGCGTGGGCGGACGGGCAGCGGCCCCTGCTGCACTCGCTGCGCGCGCGCGCCCGCCGCCTGACGCAGGGCCACCACGCGGAATGGTGCCCCCGCGACGCGCCGCCGCAGCCGCAGCCGCGCACGCAGGCGCAGCCGCAAGCGCCCCTGGCTGAGCAGAGCGGCGGGCGCTCCTCCGAAGAGGCTTTCTGGGGCGCAGTGTCCATGACGCAGCTGCAGGCGCTGACGGAGCCGGGAGGAGCGCACATGGTGGGCCGACGGGAGGGCAGCCCGCAGGAGGCGACGCTGGGCGCTGGGGACACGCAAGCGATGGAGGTTGATCCGGGGGAGGCTGCGCGGCGCGCAGCCCTGGCCATCCAGAACGCCTGAATAGGCTCAATCACAGCCATATGGAATTCAAGGATAAATCGACGCGCGGAGCGTAAGAACAACAGATAGAACGCACGCACGCCTGGCATGCGACAACCAGATGCGTCACACCACCCCACCTTCGCTGGTCGGTGCTGCACTCCTGTGTGCTGCCACTTCTCATCTGCCTATCCGCCAGTGCCACCGCTCCTGTCGGGGTTGGTTATGCCATGCCGCGCGTCAGCAGAGCTTGAGGATGCGCTCTCTGCTGCTGCTGGTCGCCAGCGCCGCCAGCCTCAGCCTGGCGCCGCCCGAGATCTGCGTGGACGGGGTATGGAATGAGGCCAGCAACAGCGTGCTGGAGGCTGCGCAGGCGCTGCCACATGTGCGTTACCCGCACGTCACGCAGGAGCACCCCGGGACTCCAGCCACTGGCGTGTCTCCTTGCTGACAACCCCCAGCTGCAGTGCTGGCGCAAGCCGCCGTGTGCGCGCTGGAGCTACGCCACGCCGGAGCGCTGCCGGGCGATGCCAAACGACGAAGACTGGCCCACGTGCGCACCTCTCCTATCGTTGCTTTGCCTATGCTCACTGACGCCTCTCCGCTTCAGCTGGGACCCGCACCTGGGCAGCAACCCGCCGGGGCAGCACAGTTTCGCGTCGCTGCTTGAGACGCACTGGCGCAACAAGACGGTGGTACTGGTGGGTGACTCCATCAACAGCCTGGTGTTCAACGCGGCGCTGTGCGAGGCGGCCAAGGCGTTCGACCTGCAGGCGGGACCGACGTTGGACCCGCACCAGGTGGCTGCTGTGACCGCACACATGAAGCGCTATCACGAGGGGATGCTGGCGGTGTTGCGTGGCCACGACGCAAGGAAGCACGGCGACCTGTGGGTGGGCGGCCCGCCACAGCGCGCCACCATGGTGCCTCAGACCAACACGCTGCTGGTGATGAAGGGGTGGCACAAGTGGGGCCACCGCGACATGGCTGCGGTGCTGAACCTCACGGACGTGGTTCTGCTCAATTATGGGTTGCACTACGAAGGCAACGTGAGCGAGTACAGGGAAGCCATGCCCCAGATGCTGGATCAGCTGAGCGCGTGGGCAGCTGAGCCGAGCAAGAGCGCGCTGTTCCGGGAAACGGGAGCTGAGCACATGAACGTGGCTGAGAACGACGCGCTGCTGGGCGGCTTCCTGGACAGCGAGCCGGGGCACCCAGATGGCACCAAGGTGGCCGGCTGCCAGTGCCAGCAGCGTCCCGCCACGCAGCCCAGCCTTGCGCGCCTGCTGAACGCGATGGTGCGCAAGTTGCTGCCTCTGCATCCGGCTGTGGGCACGGTGCCCTTCTACAACCTCACGCTGCCGCGGCACGACATGCACGAGGCGGGCTTCTGTGCCTTCGAAGGGCTGCGCGGCAAGCAGCCGGAGAAGAAGCCGCCCTACTGCTGGTGCGCCCCGTCCGCGGCTGTGCGCGACACGCGCTGACTCTGCCCGCACAGCGACTGCACGCACCTCTGCTACACGCCGCAGCTGTGGAAGGCGTTCTTCAGCAGCGTACACGACCAGATGGACCTGATGGCGGCGAGGCGCGCCGCCGTGTAGTGCACACACGCACTGCTCTTACTCGCGCCTCACTCTCGAGTGCCGGGTGGGGGGGAGAAGCGGCGGGGCTGCCTAGGACTCCTCACTCCCCCGCGCAACTCGTGTCACCGCCCCAATGTCTGCGCCCGCTGGAGCCAAGCCGCCCACTGTGAGCCTGCAGAGCGTGAAGAACTTTGTGGCAGAGGTGCAGAAGGCGAGACGCCCACCCACCACGCGCGCACGCGCCGCTGCAGCTGCGCGCGCAGCAGCTGCTCCGGCCTCTGGCCGCGCTGGCGTCTCTGCAGGCCTGGCAGCCGCGAGGCTGCGCCCGCCCTCCGCAAATTGGGCTTGTCGCCCTACGCTCAGTCGTCCACTCTGCTGCGCAGAAGCTGGTCGTCTCCGCGCTGCCGGACGTCTACGTCAAGCTGCGCAAGGTACCGCGCCGCGGGCAGTGCGCCGCGGGGTGCTTAGGTTATCCGCAATGTTCTGCACTGACGCAGCGTCACCTGCGCCTCTCAGCGGACTCAGATCTACGCGCTGGAGGTGGTTGTGGGCACTGACATCCAGGTTTTCGAGAACGAGAAGGACAAGGCGCAGGTGCACCTCAACCCGCTGGCGCACTACAAGCCCAACCTGCACTTCGAGTGCCACGACCGTCTGCTGGGCGGCGACATCGGTCTGTCCACCAAGAACAACGAAATCTCGTACACCAAGCTGTACGAGGTGCAGGGGCTGGAGCTGGGCGTGTCGGCCCTGTACAACTACGCGGAGCGGGTGCCCTACGCGGGCTTTGTGTTGCACAGCACCTCGGGCGTGAGCAGCGCGGCGAAGAGCAACGCCTTCTCCATCAACCACTCCATGGACCTGGACTTCATGCCCGTGGACACGAAGCTGCAGTTCCAGGGCGAGGTTGCGCTGCCTGGCACAAAGTTCGACACCAAGACCGGCACGGTTGGCCTCACGGTGCGCCCACGCGCGGCGCGGGCCTCACAGGGTCACTCACGCTCGCGGGCGGTGCACAGGGCCCGGTGGACGTCAAGTTCCACAACCTCATCGCCACCTTTTCGGTCTGAGCGCAAATCTGATGCTCATGGCGGAGTGCGGGCTGCCTGCTGAGACACCCGCCCGTTACATTTTATTTTTGCCGCTGATCTGGGACGCTCGGCAGGCGCGCATCCATCGTCGCTCGCACTCATCTGTCGTACGACGACGTGTCTGCGGCTCTGCGCGACCCCCGTCTCCGTCTCTTCCGCCACGATAAGACGTCATCAAACGCGCGCGCCCTGGACCCCTGTCGAGTTCAGCGAGAGTGCGATACGCCAGCTGTCCGTGCGCCGTGTGGAGAGCGCGCCGCGGCTTAAGCGCCGCAGCGCAGCGCGATGGGCGAGGAGAGCGAGGGTGGCGGCGGCGCCTTCTACGTTTCCCTCGCAGCTGCTGACGAGTGTGCTGGCGGGGAGGCTGTGCGCAGGAGGTGGTCCAAGACTCTGCCCGTGCGCGCGCTGGACGGTGCGTCGCGGCCTCGCTCCACGCAGCAGCCGCTGCAGCGCTGACGCGCGCTGCTTCGCCGCTGTGCCTTCTGGCAGAGTTCTGGGTGAGCGAGGCAGACAGCGAGGCCGCCGCAGCGCCTCGCTTCGTCTCTCTGGACGCGCTGCCGTCCTCGCTCGCTGCCCGCGCCCACGGCGTGCTGCTCGTGCACGAGCCGGAGACGGCTGCTGGTGCGTGTGACTCGTGTGCGGTGGACGCGGCGACTCGTGTGCTCACGCGTGTGTGCCCGGCCAGGCGTGTGCGGCACGCCCGTCACCGCTCGTGCGCGCAGCACCACCCTGCAGCGCTGTCGCGCCGTGACAGCCTCGTACGACACGGCCAGCGGCTGCGCCCGGCTGTGGCTGGTCACTGACGTGGCCTGGTACCTCCTCATGCAGCCCGCCGTCGCCTACGCGCCCCTCTTCCAGCCCGTGCAGCGCCGCGCGCAGCTTGTTGCGCGGTGCGCTCAGGCGCTGTGCGGCGGCGCGTGCGAGGGCCCCGGGGGCTGCTACGCCGCAGCACTGCGCCGGCTGGACGAGGCTGGCCTCCACGAGCAGGAGCTGCTGTCTGCCGCGCCCACGGTGGTGGCGCACCTGCGAGCTCTGGCGGCGGCGGGGCGCCTGGGCGCGGGGGCGCAGACGCGCGCAGAGCAGTTCGTGGCGGAGCTGGCAGCCCAGGTGCAGCTGCTGCGCCCCGGGGCCCCCCTCCCCGCCGCACCTGCCGTCCCTTTCGCGCCCAAGCCCGCCGCCCAGCCGCAGCCACAGCACAGGCTAGGCGGCTCCGCCCGCGGTGGGGCTGCGAGCCTGGCGCCCCGCAGCGCCGGGTCCTTCCCTGTGCTGCCCGCGCTGCCCTGCCCCGCCGCGGTGGCGCCGGACCTGCTCATGCTGTGGGACCTCTGTGGCACCTTCCAGCAGCTGCTGCGCCTGCCGCCCGTGCCGCTGCGCCTGGCGATGGCCGCCTTCTGGGGCGGCTCACACACGGACGCCGCCGACGAGGCCCACGCGCACTCCTCGCCCGGCCAACAGGCGGCCGCCAGCTGTCTGTTCGCGGACGCCTGCCGCGCCATGGCGCGGCTGCTGGACGGGGAGCAGGGGGGCGGCGAGGGGGGCGGCGAGGGCGGGGGGGTGCTGTCTGGCCGTGCGGAGGCTCAGACGCACGTCTCACAGGCTGCGCGCCCCCCCTCCCAAGATGACGTCACCTCCGCCTGCGTTGCCGCCGCCATCGACCGCGCCGCGTGGCCCGCGCGCGCGTTGGGCTGGCACGCGCGCGGCCGGAGCGCGCGGGCGCAGGAGGCGTGTGTGGACGGCGCAGCGGCAGCCGCAGCCGCCTCGCCCCGGCGCAGCGACGCCGAGTCGGGCAGCGACGCGCCCGGCCCCCGCGCCTCCTCGGTGGCCTGCGGCGCGCGTCTGGCTGGGCGGGCCGCCGCGCGCGCGCTGCGCTCGTGCATCGCCTGCGACGACGACCCCTGGCACTCGCTCAAGCCGCAGCAGCGCCTGGCGCTGGGCGTGGGCCTGGCGGACGCCCTGGCCGCCTGCGACCCGTTCAGGCAGCACTTCAACGCGCGCGCGGAGGCGGCGGCGGCGGCGCGGGCGCAGGGCCGGGCGCAAGCGCACCCGGTGCCAGCCGCACAGCCGCCAGCAGCCTGCCCGGCCACGCAGCCGGGCGACGCCCCCCCGCCGCAGATGCGCGCCTGGGAGGCGAGCGCGGCAGACCGGGCGGTGCTGCGGCGCGGGCGGGCGGTGGGGCGGGATGCTGTGGGGCACGCCTACTTCGAGCTGGGCGGCGCCTGCGGGGCCAACATGCTGCTGGTGGCGGACTGCGGCGCGGCGTCGCACGCGGATGGCGGCGCGGATGGAGGCGCGGATGCTGAGGCGGATGCGCCGCCGCGGGCCTGGTACCTGGTGGAGGGGGGCTCTGAGGCGGCAGCGGCGCTGGCGCTGTGGCTGGACCCGCGCCACTGCGCCGCCGAGCGGGCCCCCTGGGCCTTCGCCTCGCGCCTCGCGCAGCGCGCGGACGGCGGCCAGGAGGGCGCCCCTCTGGCGCCCCGCTTCGCCGCGCGCGCCGCCGTGCCAGACGGCTACGCCCTGTTCGACCCCCACCCCGCCTCAGCCCCGGCCACGCCGCCGCTGCTGACCGGCGGGCTGGCGGCCGTGCAGCGCTGCTGCCTGGCGCTGAGCCGGCGCGCGCACTTCTGGCGCCTGTCCGGCTGTGCGCTCAGCGTGCTGGCCAGGCACCTGCGCGCGCTGCAGCAGGCGGGGGGCCTGTCTGCGGGCCCCTGGCCGCCGCACCCGCCCTCCGGCCCCGGCGCCGTGTTCGCCTTGGACGCGGTGGCCAAACAGGTGGACGACACCTGCAGCCTGCTGGCCGCCAGCGACAGCCTGGGCCCCGGCTGGGCAACCGACGCGGCGCCGCTGCGGGGCGCCTGGCGACAGCGCCTCAGCGCGGCGCTCACCGCGTGCCAGCTGGCGCAGCGCCTGGGGGAGCTGCAGGGCGCGCTGGAGCGGTGGGAGCGAGACGCGCCGGGCGGCAGCACCACCGCCGCCGCCGCCGCCGCCCCGCAGCCCTCGCCCGCCCTGCGCCGCCAGGCGTTCCTGCGGCGAGCGCAGCAGCACGACGGCAGCCTGTACGTGCCCGCTCCTGGCGACCGCGTGTGCGTGGCGCGCTCAGGGCTTGCAGCCACGCACGCCGCCCGCCCCCCGGGCAGCGCCTGGCCCGCGCCCAGCCTGGCCCTGCTGCCCCCGCTCATCCCTGCCACGGTGCTCTGCGTCGCCTATCGCCGCAGCGACGGACACTGCGGCGACGTTCGCACCAGCGTCGCCTGGTGCCTGCTGGACCGCGGACCAGACGCGCCGCCCGCAGCGCTGGCCCTCGCCGCGCCGCTGCTCCTCTCCGACGGCGCGGCGGAGTACGTGCAGCCGCATGCGCTGGTGACGGGCGCCATGGCGCGCCCCTGGGCGCGCGGGGACCGGGTGGGCATGCTCATCTGCGACGACGTCGCCTCGGCGACGCAGCACGCGCCCGACGAGGGCGACGACGAGGAGCACGCCGCGCCGCAGCAGCAGGCCCGGTACTACGAGCGCGGGGTGGTGTCTCGCGTGAGGGCAGCGGAGGGGGCGGGGGGCGCCGAGTTTGACCCGTGGGAGAGCGTGCGCGTGCGCTTCCAGCCGGACGGGCCTGGCATGCAGCCCCGCAGCGTGTGGTGCAGCCCCTGGGAGCTGCTGACGGAGGCGCTGGTGGCGCAGCAGGAGGGCAGCGCGGCGGCGGGAGCGTGCCAGGAGCTGCTGGATGCGCCCACCAGCGACGACGACTTGGACTTGGACTTGGACTTTGACTTTCGCTATGGGGGCGCCCACGCGCAGCCCCTGGACCTGGCGCTGCAGCCCCATGGACTGGCGCCGCGGCGGCGGGCGGAGGGCGCGCAGGGCAGGCCAGCCGCGCGCGGCGGGAGGGCCGCTCTGCGCGCGGGCGTGCACGCGCAGCAAGGCGCCCACCGCCCCGCCCAGGCGCCCCGCCACGCGCCGCTGCCGCACGCCGCGCCGCCCGCCGCCGTCGCCTGCGCCACGCGCGCGCTGCTGGCGGCGCTGCAGAGCGTGCCTTCCGGATGTGCCGACCCGCCCGCCACAGCCGCGCAGATGTGCGGCATGCGCGCCTTCTGGGCGCGCTACCGCGCCTTCTGGGCGCCCCGGGGCGGCGCGCCCAAGGCGCCCGTCTTCGCGCGAGTGGAGCTGGAGCTGTGGCCAGCCTTTCTGGCGGTGGCCAGCCGCGGGGGCTATGACGCAGTGACTCAGGGCAAGCAGTGGATCTGCGTGGCGCGAGCGCTGCCTGGCCGAGACCTCACGACAGCGACCAGCGCGTCCTTCTCCATGCGCGTCGCATACGAGCGCGCGCTGCTCGCCTGGGAGCGCTCCGCCGTCGCGCAGCAGCTGGGCGAGCCGGAGCCCTTTGCGCTTGGCGCGCCGGTGGGGCACCTGGTGGCCGCCGCGTGCGGCTTCGAGCAGCGCAACAAGTCCAAGCGGGGGCGCACCGCGGATGGGGCCGGGGGCGCGCGTAAGCGCAGGGGACGATCGCAAAGCGACGACGACGACGGAAACGGCTCTGGGGAGGAGCAGCCGCAGCGGGGCGCACCGCCGCCGCCGCCCGCGCGCGCAGCCCCTGCGGCGGCTGACTTCGACTACGCGCGCGCAGCTTCCGGGCGGCGGGTGCTGCCGCGCGTGGCCTATGCGGAACTGGATGCCGACGAGGAGCCGCCGCCCAGCAGGCCGACGCAGGGGCGCGCGCGTGCTCGTGCGCGTGCTCGCCAGGCTGACTCGGACCCCGACGCCTCCGCGGAGACTGAGGAGGGGTCGAGGGGCGCAGAGGAGGAGGATAGCGCACAGACCAGCTCTGATGAGGACGTGCCCGAGCCGCAGCCGGCTCCTGCTCGCAAGCGGGCGCGCGAGCCTGCGCCTGCGCCTGCGCCTGCTCGCCGCGCGCGGCCGGCGGTGATTGACAGCGAAAGCGATGAGGCTGAGGTCAAACAGGCGCCGCGCCGTTCCGCCAAGGAGGGCAAGCTTGGCGGCGGGGAGCAGCCTCCGAAGAAGGCCCGCCGGTTCATCGACTCAGACAGCGACTAGCGGACGAACGCATGGCAATGCTGATTTGGCACGTGTGTGGGTGTCTAAACTGCGCCCGGACCGATGTTGCCAGGCAAGCCCATCTGCAGCGTGGCAACGCGTGAGCGAGCATGGGCAAGCACGAGCAGGCAGACTCTGACGCGCCTGCTGAGCCAGCGCCTGCATGCGCTGCTTCATGGCGGCAACGGAGCGTGCATGCGCGTCCTTGTACGCCTCATTGACGCGGCGCGACAGCTCGTCGGCCTCAAGCTCCATTGCCGCCTCCGTAATGTCGCATCCGCGCGGCTCCTGGTTCCCCGACACGGTAGCCTTGACCAACTCGTCGCTGCTGTAGCCGTCAAACTCCGCCGCAGCGAGCTCCTTCTGCACCTTGACAGCCTCCACCTGGACAACCTGCTGCGCCTTCTTCACCTGGGGAGCAAAGGCGTCAGACGGCCTACGCCTACGCACACTCTCCCTCGCTCCCGCTCTGCGCCCACACCTGATCCATCAGCGCCCCCATGTTCCCGAGCCCTCCGAACATACCGCCTCCGGGCTGTGGGTGTGCGTGAGGGCTCGTGAGGCGCGAGCCAAGAGGAGGCGCGAGGCGCGAGCCAGAGGGAGCCTCGTCAGAAGAGCCAACTCGGGCGTCTCCCGCCTGTCGTGACACGTCGCACAGCGCGGCGCAGCACGCGGGTGACGCGCCTTGTCGCCTGACGCGCGAACCAGCACTATGCCTCTGCGCAGCGCCACGCGGCTGCGAGCCACGCGCGGCTGCGGCGCGCAGGCCGGTGCGCGCAGAGACGCATTGGCCAGCAGCGATGCCATGCTGCCAGTGACGTGACGTGAGAAGACTGGAAGACCAGGGGAGCTGCGTGTTCACTTCATTCTTCAATCTTCGTTCATATTTTTTCAGTGCGGTCGGTCGTACTACGAACAGTATACTCAGCGGCCGTGGTCTCAGGGAGGTGGCAGGCGCAGGAACGAGCCGGCTATGAGTCCCTCACCCTGCTCAGAGACAGCCTCCAGCAGCCCCGGGTTCGCCGCCAGGATGTCCGCGAAGCGCTGCCCGTCCCCGTAGGCCTCCTCCGCGATGCCCCACAGCGTGTCTTCCTCGCGCACGGAGTACATTCGGGGAAAGGGCGCGCACGGGGCGCCGCTGTCCCCCCGCAGGCTGCCCAGCGCGGCGCGCAGGGTGGGCGCGGCGCACGCGCCAGCCAGCAGCGCAGCCTCCTCGATGGGCTTGCGTGGGCGCAGGCTGGAGCATGCGGCCACCGCGCGGCGCACGAGCGACAGTCCCACGTGCGAGCCTTCCTTCAGGCGCGCCGCCTGCCTGGCCAGCCCCGTGGCCACGCCCAGCGCCAGAATGGCAGTCAAGCCAGCCTGGCGGCTGTGGGGGCGCGGCGCGGGGCTAGGCACGGGCGACTCGCGCCGACGAGGCACGGGAGGGGTCGGCCCACCCCCGCCCCCACCCCCGCCAGCGCCGCCGCCAGCGCCGCCGGAGCCGGGCATCGCCGGGCTGGCGCGCCGGTTGGATGCCACCGCCAGCGGCGACCCCGGCGACGCCCACTTGCTGGCGGGCGTTGCACGCAGCGAGGCGCCCATCGGCGTATCCTCGCCGCTGTGCCCAGCGCGCTGCTGCCCGGCCGGGCTGGTCAGCAACGCGGCCAGGGAGGGGCTGCTGGTGCGCTTGGCGGGCGTGCTGCGTTGCGCGGCGCTCGGGGGCGAAGCAGGCACCAGCTCCCAGCTCCCAGCGCCTCCCGCCTCGCTCAACACGTCCACGCGGTACGCCACGCCCCGCTGGCGACTCACCAGCTTGCCTGGCTGGCGGGCGTCGATGGAGCGGAAGACGGCGGCGCTGACTGCGGCGGCGCGTGAGGCCCGCCCCGGGCTCAGCAGCCGCAGCGCCTCCGGGAAGCCGGGCTCCTCCTGCGTCAGCGCACGCAGCGCGGCGGCCACGCGCAGCGAGCGGCGGCGCTTGGCCTGGGGCGCGTGGTTGGGAGGGCCGTGGCAGCGCGCGCGACTCACCGCCGGGTGGGGCGTGCCGCGACGAGGCTGCGCACACGCGGCGCGACCCAGGCGGGCAGCAAAGCAAGAGGACATGCCGCTGGGACAAGGCCTGGAACGGGCGGCAACGCCCACGCGCTCGGCGGAGGCTCGGAGTGATTTCTCAACGGTCGGGAACGTCGCTCGATCGGTTGTACGACCTGCGTTCAGGGTTCGATCGTTCGGGTGTCCGACTTGACGCGTATCTCCCCTCCGCTTCCTTGTGGTCTCCATGGCCGCGCTGCGCGTGCTGGTGAGCGCACCGCTGCGCGCTGCGTGCGCATCGTCCGTGCGCTCTCGCACCACCGCCTCCGCCGCCGCCGTGGCCCGCGCCGGTCCCTGGGGCTGGTCCGCGCCGCGTGCGCACTCCGCCTGGCCGCGCGCGAGCAAGGCCGCGGGGCCAAGCCAGGCGGTGCGTGTCCGAGCGCTTCACGCTAACAACTCGCTCACGCACACACCCTCCGCCCGCCTCCCACAGCCGCCGCGGCGCGGCCTGTGCCACTCGCCGCGCAGCGCCACGGGCGGGGGCTCAGGCGCGGGCCTGCCCCCGCCGCGCGCGGGCGGTGGCGGTGGGGGCAGCGGCGGCGGCGGTGCATCCTCCGGCGACGGCGCCTCCTCAGGCGGCTTTCTCGCCGCGTACATGGCGCTCCTGGCCAGGTGAGTCCCGCCGCGCGCACTCGCAGCTGGCCGCCTCCCCCGTCCCCCGTCTGCGGCTGACCGTACTGCCCGCATCTCCCAGCAACCCGGTTACCACCAAGGCGGCAACCGCGGGCCTGCTCAACCTGCTGGGCGACGTCATCTGCCAGGTGCGGCGCGGTGTAGAGACTCTGTTCTCGGCGGTAGCGCCAACCGTCTTTGCACTGCATCTTGTCTGACGCGCCGTCTGTTGCGCCTGCAGCTCTTCTTCGAGGACGGCCCTTTCGACGCGCGTCGCGCCGCAATCTTCACCGCGCTGGGCGGCGTGCTCATCGGCCCGGCGCTGCACGTCTGGTGCGCGCCCACGCCCACGCTTTGTGCGCTGCGCCGCGGCGTCGCTGACTCTGGGCGCAGGTACAACACTCTGGGGCGCCTGGTGGGGGGCTCTGGCGCGGGAGTTGCTGTGAAGAAGCTGCTCATAGACCAGTTCCTGTTTGCGCCGCCCTTCCTGGCCGCCATTCTGTCGCTGTGCGTCGCTGCGCGCACTGCGCTGTGCGGCTGCGTTCGCGCCTGACGCGTTGGCGCTCGCAGGCTGACCGCTGCTGAGGCTGGGCCCTCGGCAGTGCTTCCCAAGCTGAAGCAGGACTGGAGCAAGGTTGTGGTGACCAACTGGTATCTCTGGGTCCCCTTCCAGTTCATCAACTTCAGATTCGTGCCCCCGCAGCTCACGGCGCGTCTCGCGGCGCCCCCGCCTGACGAGCACACGCCTGCCCCGCGCTTCATGCTCACTTCCCCTCCTTGCGGTCAGGTTGCGGCCGCCAACTGCTGCGCTGTTGTGTGGAACGTCATCCTGTCGCTCATCAGCCACGCCAAGCTGGCGCACGCCGTCGAGGCGGCGCCCGTCGCCGCGCCTGCCAAGGGCAACGCGCCCGCAGGAAAGGCCAAGAAGTGAGACGCCGGCGCAACGCGCGTGTCGTGTACCCACGCGCGGATACACACCACCAAACGACTCCTAGAGCGCGTCTCTCAGAGAAAGGCGCTGAGCTTGTCTGCCCTCGTCTGTGTCGCCAACCCTCCTCCCGCCCTCCAGCGCGGCGCCAGAACGCACCACCGCTGGGTGTAGCCCGTGAGGCCGGGTCTGGGCCTCGCGCCACGCACGACACTCCACTCTCTTCGCTCGCTCGCTCGCCACGCTCACACAAAGCACCTCACTTGGCCTTTGGACGCACCCACAGAGCGTACGCCATAGCGCCCGCCGCCGCCCATGCCAGCAGCGTCTGCGTCCGTGAGATGCGCGACTGTGAAACGCTGATGATGACTCGCAGCTGCCGAGCTGAAACGCGCACCTGTCTTGTGTTGCCCGCGCCCAGCATCCCGACTACAGGCTCGACACCAGCTCTCACAGCGCAGGCACGGGGCTCTACAGGTTGTTGCTTCGCACGTTCGTACGTCGGTCGTACGACCGCGCGGCTGCTGGACCACAAGCGCCTCGCTCTGCTTTTGCGCGGTTGGTCACGGTGTGGTGTTCTCCTGCCAGTTGAGCACTCGCGCGTGCCGCGTGGTGAAGACACCACACCATGCGCGGCCAGGCCTGGCCTGTGCCCGCGACAGCCTCCGCCGCCGCGCCCTGCGTGCGTGCCCGTTGCTCGCTGCGCCGCGCCCTGCCCGCGGCCGCCTGCCGCCCCGCGGCCCTGCCTACGTGCCGTGCGGCGCTGCGGCTGCCGGCGGCCCGCAGCAGTGGGCGGCCGGCGGTGTCGACAGCACTGGGCTGGCAGTCGGAGACGGAAGGCTGTGTGGTCGAGGCGCTGGACCACCGTGAGCCCACGCCCGGCTTCTCCAGCATCCCTGTGGCGCTGGAGGCTATCGCACGCGGCGAGTTTGTGGTTGTGATGGACGACGAGGACCGGGAGAACGAAGGCGACTTGATTTGCGCAGCCGACAAAGTAACCACGGAGGCGATGGCCTTCATGGTGCGCCACACCTCCGGCGTGGTGTGCGTGTCGCTGGAGGGTGCGCGTGCGGACGCGCTGGGGCTGCCACTGATGGTGAATGACAAGGTGCGTTCCGGCACGCCGTTCCGGGCAGCCCCGCTTTTGACGCCGTCCGCCCGGCGTGCAGGTGAACGACGAGAAGCTGCGCACCGCCTTCTGCGTCACCTGCGACCTCAAGGCACGCGCGCGCGCCTGTGTCGCGACAGCCGCCAGTGGCGCTGCCAGCTCCTCACTCGCTCACGCGCCGCGCCTCGCTGCATTCGCAGGAAGGCGTCACCACCGGCATCTCCGCCGCCGAGCGCGCCGCCACGGTGCGCGCGCTGGCCGACGCCAAGAGCAGCGCGGAGACTTTTCAGCGTCCTGGGCACGTCTTCCCGCTGCGCTACCGCGCGGGCGGCGTGCTGCGTCGCGCGGGCCACACGGAGGCTGCTGTGGATCTGTCCCGTCTGGCTGGGTGCGCGCCGGTGGGGGTGCTGTGCGAGATCGTCAACGAGGACGGCAGCATGGCACGCTGCCCGCAGCTGCTGGACTTTGGCCGCAAGCACGGCCTGCATGTGGTGCTCATCTCGGACCTCATCCGCTTCAGGACCGCGTGCGAGGCCACCGTTGAGCGCACCGCTGTGGCGCGGCTTCCCACCCAGTGGGGCCTCTTCAGTTGCTACTCCTACCGCAGCCACGCGGACGGCATCGAGCACGTCGCCATGGTCATGGGCGACATCGGCGAAGGCTGTGACGTGCTCACGCGCGTGCACTCCGAGTGCCTGACGGGCGACATCTTCGCCTCTCAGCGCTGCGACTGCGGGCCGCAGCTGTCTGCGGCCATGGCGCGCGTGGCCAAGGAGGGGCGGGGGGTGATTGTGTACCTGCGGGGCCAGGAGGGGCGCGGCATCGGGCTGGGCCACAAGCTGCAAGCCTACAACCTGCAGGATGACGGGCGCGACACGGTGCAGGCCAACGAGGACCTGGGGCTGCCCGTGGACAGCCGCGAGTACGGCGTGGGCGCGCAGATCTTGAGGGACGTAGGCGTGCGCTCTCTGCGCCTCATGACCAATAACCCGGCCAAGTACACCGGCCTGCGCGGCTACGGACTCACTGTGGTGGGCCGCGTGCCGCTGCTGATGCCCATCAACCCGGAGAACCGGCGCTACATCCAGGCCAAGAGGGACAAGATGGGGCACTTTGCGGGGGCTGAGTTTCTGGCGCCGGGCGAGAGCTTTGAGGCGCCGCGGGAATGATGAGCGCCCATTTCTCTATTCACATATCGCCTTGCGCACAGCGAGCGCAGCACGACGGCGCCGCCGGCCGTACGAACGAAGGGGACAGCACCCGGTCTCCCTCCCCTGCCCTTCACGCCTCCTATGCCTGCGCCTGCGTAGCGTGCATGGCGCCTGCTCGCGCAAGTGAAGCAGAAGATCTGTACGCGGTGCTGGGCGTGCCGCGGGACTGCAGCACTGAGGACATCAAGCGTGCATATCGCCGTCTGGCGCTGCAGCTGCACCCCGACAAGACTGGCGGCGACGCAGCCTCCGCTGCTGGCTTCACGCGACTCGCCTTTGCCTACGGGGTGCTCTCAGAGCCCGCCAAGCGTCGCTACTACGACGCCACGGGCGATGCGCAGGAGCTGGACTGCAGCGCGCACGACTTCCTGGCCTCCCTGCAGTCTCTCTTTGCGGAGACGCTGGGCGGTCTCAGCGTGGCGGACATGGTGGACGGCCTGTCCGCCGCCGAGCTGCGCCGCATGCCGCCCTTCCCCTTCCCTGAGCGCCTGTTCCCGCCGGGCACCTTCCCAAAGGGGATGCGCTTCAGCAGCGACTTCCAGCTTCCGCCCGCGGTGGAGGAGCTGCTGTCCAGCGGCGGCGGCGCTGCGGCGCTGCGTGCTCTCTGGGCGGCGGGGGGCAGCGAGGAGGGCAGCGAGGACAGCGGCTGGGTCACCGATGACGCAGCCGAGAGCGACCAGGCTGCAGCCGAGTCGTCAGACGAGTCGGACGAGCAGCCAGCAGCTCCCGCCGCCGCCCCCGGAGGCGTCTGCGGTCGCCGCTGGCTGGAGGCGGCCAAGGCTTGCGACGTCGCCTTGCTCTCTGCGCTGCTGGGCGCCGCGCCGCAGCTGTGGGCATATCGGGGCCCCGGTCTGGGCCACACCGCGCTGCACTGGGCCAGCGCTCGGGGCGACCCCGCCACGGTGCGATGGCTCCTGGGCGCCCCGGGGGCAGACGCGTGCGTGCTCAACTCGGCGGGCGCCACGGCGCTGCACGCCGCCGCGGGCAACGACTGTGCGGAGGCGCTGCTGCTGCTGCTACGCGCGGGCGTACCCCCCGGCGAGCGCGACCACAGCGGCGACACAGCGCGTGACGTGGCGCACAGGCTGGGGCGGGCCCAGGCGCTGAGAGTGCTGGACGAGTGGATGGCGCCCACGGTGCAGACATGCACGGCCCAGCAAGCGCCGCTGCCCCCGATGGCCGAGCCCCCGCCCGATGACCCGCCCAGGCGGCCCAGCGCACCCGATGCGCCCGATGCGCCTGACGCACCTCCGGATGTGGGGCCCCTAGACCGGGCGGCCAGCCGGGCGTGGCTTGAGGCTGCGCGCAGCGGCGATGTGGAGGCTCTGAGCCGCCTGCTTGCCCGCGAGCCGCGCCTGCTGCACAGCTGGGGCGCTGGCTCAAACTACGGCTTCGCAGGCAACTCGGCGCTGCACTGGGCGGCTGCGCGGGGGCACCTGCAAGCGCTGCGCTGGCTGCTGGCGCAGGGGATGCACCCGGGGGTGTGCAACCACGGCGGCGGGCAGCCCCTGCACGCCGCAGCCGCCCACGGCGCCACCGCGTGCGCGCGCGCGCTCATCCTGGAGGGCGGCGCGCCCTGCGATGCGCGCAACGGGCTGGAGGAGACTGCCAGGCAGGTTGCGCTCCAGGGAGGTCACGCGGCGACGGCAGCCGCCATCGACGACGCCGCCAGGCTTGCGGCGCTGCGCACTGCGCTGCATCGCGGCGACGGCGCGCGGGCACTTCGCGATGCGCTGGCGGCGACGGGTGTGGACGTGCGCGCTCTGAGCGAGCGCGCGGACGTGCTCTCCTCGGCGCAGAGGGCGGTTGAGGCGCTGCTGCCGCTGGCGGTGCACCCGTCGCGCAGAGTGGCCGTGCCGCCGCCGCGCGCGCCGCACGCGCGGGCGGGCACGGCTGCGCCCTCGTCGACTGCCGATGACGAGGACAGCGACGGAGCCGGCTGCAGCGTCGCCGGCGCAGAGGCGGCCAAGGCGGCGGGCAACGCAGCGTTTGCTGGGCGCGAGTTTGCGCGCGCCGTGCGCGCCTACTCGCTGGCCCTGCGCCTGGACCGCGGCAACGCGGTGCTGCTGAGCAACCGCTCCGCCGCGCGCGCAGCCTCGGGCGACCACGCGGGCGCTCTGGAGGACGGCGAGCGCGCGGTGCGAGCGGCGCCGCGGTGGCCAAAGGCGCATGCGCGCAAGGCCGCCGCGCTGCTGGGTCTCGGCCAGGCGGGCGAGGCGGTCAAGGCATACGCGGCTGGCCTGGCTGCGAACCCGGAGGCGCAGTCACTCAAGGACGGGCTGGCGGAGGCCAAGGCGGCCATCCGCAGCGCGCAGGCACGCTACACCGACATGTGGGGCGCTGAGCAAGGGACGGCTGAGCGTGCGTAGATAGAAGCTTCGCTTTTAAGAGAGCTCCAGCAGCAGTGCAATCTATCTATCCTTTCGCGTTACACGGCAGATGCCCGTTCGGGTCGCTATGCGGTCCCTTGCGAGCTGCGGATGTGCCGTGCGCTTGAAGCGGGCGTCTAGAGGCCTCTACTGGCCACCGCGCAGGCGCAGCACCAAGTGCAGGGTGGACTCCTTCTGGATGTTGTAGTCAGCCAGCGTGCGGCCATCCTCCAGCTGCTTGCCCGCGAAGATGAGGCGCTGCTGGTCGGGCGGGATGCCCTCCTTGTCCTGGATCT
>Ga0208951_1000534_pt1 | contig 17528 bp, 15 predicted proteins | sample GreLakmeMI27MSRF_FD_187702 | JGI IMG/M metagenome (GOLD analysis project Ga0208951, IMG submission 187702) | Freshwater lentic microbial communities from great Laurentian Lakes, MI, USA - Great Lakes metaG MI27MSRF (SPAdes) | ecosystem: Environmental > Aquatic > Freshwater > Lake | place: Great... | reverse complement strand
GAGGACCCCGCCGCCTTGGATGGCGCCACAGCCGGCGCCGATGGGAGCGCGATGGCGCCGTCCTGGGGCGCCTCCGCGGGGGCAGCCACCAGCGGCATCTCCTCGTCTGCGTGCTCGCCCACGCGCGCGGCGGCGCATCGCAGGATGAGCACCTGGCGCAGGTCTGTGACTGCGTCGGACGAAGAGATGTTGGTGTAACGGTCGCCCAGGCGCAGGTTGAGCTGCGCTTGGTGGCGGCGCAGCAGCAGCTCGCTCAGCGGGGATGCCACAGACGCGCGGCATGGGGGGAGCTGCACTGGCGCGGGGGTGGGCGGGGGGGTGTTGGGGGCCAGGTCGGGTGACGTGGCGAGCATCTCGTCGCAGCCGGGGCCAAAGGCGATAGAGGGCGGGGGCAGCTGCTGCACGAATTCGGCCTGCACGGAGGCGAGGGCCGCGGCGGCGGCGCAAGCGGCGGCGGTGGCACGGCAGCGCGCGGTCAGTGCGCACTGAAGCAGGGCGACTGAGAAGGGGGCGAGGGGTGAGCGTGAGGGATGGCGAGAGGGAGCGCCGAGCCACGCGAATTGGGCGCCGCTCCAGCGCCCCGCGCCGTGCAGGCGGCCAGGCGGCGCGTGAACGTGTGGCTGCGCAGGGGCGGGCGGGGCGTGGAGGGCAGGCGAGCGCGGGCGAGGCGCCAAAGGAGGACTGTCCCCGTGCGCTCGCGCCAACGCAGCGCAGCGGCACCCGCTGTGTGTGGCTGAACCGAAGAGCTCAAGCGGGGGCGACGGTGGTGGAACCGTTGCGTGGCCGCAGCGCGGCGCAGGGCAGGATGGAGGGAAAGACCTCCTGCTTGCGTCGCCCCTTCGCGCCGCGACGGAACGCGCACCGTACGTGGCTGCCGGCGTGCAGTGCAAGCAGTGGCCGCAGGCGTGCACTGGCGTGAAGCGGAGGTTCATGCAGGCCATCTCTGTCCGGCCAGCGAGAGAGCGAGAGACGGCGTCAGATGCCGTGCTTGCAGCTCCGTCTCTTGCCGCCCGCTCGGCAGATACGCACCCGTGGTCCGCAGCCCCAGGCGCCACAGCGCCCTGGCGTGACGCCAGTGACCACCAGCTCACCGGGGGCGCTGCAACTGGCGAGGATAGAGCACACAATTGTGACCAGGTGACTGTTCATGTTGCCTGTTCATGTTTGGGTCGCCCCTTCGCGTCGCTCTCCTCCTGTGCAGCAGCGTGCGTCCGCTCCCATGTCCCTGACGCTGATGTTGATTCGCGCGAGCGCCATCCATGCCGCGATGCTCTCGTCTTCTCCGCCCGTTTGCACAGCCTGCTCGGCCGCGCGACGCACCTCGCCAGGCGCGCAATGGTCCACAGGCGTCATGACACGTGGCAGCGCGTGCGGTGCCCTTCGTGCTTCGCCGCTCAACACGAGGGCGTCTCCAGATCGCAGCAACAATGCGGTTGTGCCATTCCCGCCTCCCTGTTGTTTGGTAAGCTTTGCGATTCACACACGATATACCACGCACCAGCAGAAAGACCGCAGGGCAGCCAAGGGAGAAGCTGACGAGGGGGGAGTGCATTCCGAGCTCACCCTCTGCATCATCAGTGTGACCCGAGAGCGAATCACCAGCCTGGTAGTAGTTCACCAATGCCACGTCAGCGCGCAGCGGAGTGCCTGCCAGCGCCAGCGCCAGCGTGGTTGCTCGCTCGGCAAAAGCAGTGGGGACAGAGCGGCAGCTGCAACTGGTGTCGTACCGCCGCTGCGTCCAGTCATACGGCGGGCCCAGCGCTGCCCAGCGCGTGCGGCGTAGCAGCGCAACTGCGGAGCGGCGGTTAGCATCCGTTGGGCCTTGAGGTTCGTCCACCCATCGCCCATCTGGCGACCATGTCAGACCCTTTCTCGCTGCGGCCCACAGGCCGCCGCTCAAAGAGCCCCCGAGACTGTGGTTGGTTGTGGAAGGCGGCTCCAGCACGGTGGTCAGGCACAGTCTGGCCCAGGTGAGCTAAGAGCAGGGAGCGTTGTCAATGGCGCTGCTCTCACGAGCACAAGCACGCGCCTGTTCGTCACTGCTCAACGCGCCGCTGACGTGGAAGGCGCCAGGGTGGTCCTCCAGCTCGTGCACCACGCAGAGCGGCAGAGCAGCAGGAGCGGCTAATCGCGTTGCCCCCGCTACATTCCCCCCAAAGCCGCAGTCCACCACGCCGCTCAGATCCACCGCACGCACTTTCCAACGCCCCGTGGCGCGCGTGCGCCCCGAGGCAGTCACAGCAAGCTCCTCCTCGCGGTGTAGACGGTAGCGCTTCTCAGCCTCGCGGAGCGTGCACGCTGAGTCTGGCGCGTACGCCATCGCATCAGTCCACCGACAGCAGGCGCGCGTCGCTCGTCATTGTCAAAAATAGAGCGCGGCGGCGGCGTCAAAGATGGATGTTCGGGATGTTCGGGACGCTCCAGTGTGTCGCCCTCGCGCGTCTCTTCAGGCTGGGGAGCTGAGTCGGGGCAGTCGCAGCTGCTGCGATGGCTATGACGTTGAGCGGCGCCGTGTGCCTCTCTGGTGCCCTGGCGAGCCGGCCCTCTGCTCGCGTCAGCTCCACGCGCGCCATAGTGCCGCGCGCAGCCGCCGCCGCCCCGCACGCGCAGCTGCACACACAGGCTGCGCGCGGGGCGGCTCGCGCCTTCGCCGGCCGGCGGGCGGTGAGCGCCTCCAGGCCTTCCGCACCCCTCTCCGTCTCGGCTGCCGCCGCGCAGGTGAAGATCGGCACTCGGGGAAGGTGCGCCCGCCCGCCACACCCACCCAGCTCGCAGCGCCGCCGCGCTGGCCGCCCGGGGCGCCGTCTTTCCGGCGCTGGAGGCTCCGATATGGAGCCTTTTGTAGATCCCTCCTCCCAGCGCGCACAAACGCCCCGGCGCCGCAGTGCACGCGTGCTGGGCCTGCTGGCACGCAATGAAGCGCGTGCCGCCGCTTTACTGGCCCTGGCCGCCAGCTGCGCTGCGTCTCAGCGCGCTTGCACGCGAGTCGCGCCTTGTCGCTTGAGCACTGATGCGCCGCTGCAGCCCTCTGGCGCTGGCGCAGGCCTACCAGACGCGCGACCGGCTGAAGGCCGCGTTCCCGAATCTCGTGGGTGCGCCCTTCGCTTAAACCTTGCACCTCGCTCTCTCGCTTGCGCTCTCACTCCTTCTCACCTCCTCACTCGCTCCCGCTCTTTCTCCCGTACCAGAGGACGGCGCCATCGAGATCGTTGTCATCAAAACCACCGGCGACAAGGTGCTTGACCAGCCTTTGGCGGACGTGGGCGGCAAGGGTTTGTTCACCAAGGAGATTGATGATGCGCTGCTGTCTGGCCGAGTGGATATCGCCGTGCACAGCATGAAGGACGTGCCCACATACCTGGCCGAGGGCACCGTGCTGCCTTGCAACCTGCCTCGCGAGGACACGCGCGACGCCTTCATCTGCGTCCTCCCGGGCGTCAACACCCCCTGGGAACTGCCGCAGGGCGCTACCGTGGGCAGCGCCAGCCTGCGCCGCAGCAGCCAGCTGGTCGCCCGTCGACCGGACCTGAAGATCGTCAACTTCCGCGGCAACGTGCAGTCGCGCGTTCGCAAGCTTCAGGAGGGGGTGGTGGACTGCACTCTGCTGGCCATCGCGGGGCTTAACCGCATGGAGATGCAGCACCACGCAAAGGCTGTGCTGTCGCTAGAGGACATGCTGCCTGCAATCGCGCAGGGGGCTATCGGCATCGCCTGCCGCACTGGCGACGCCAAAGCGATGGCGCTGCTGGCTGCGCTGAACCACCAGGACACGCACATCGCGGTCAACACCGAGCGCAGCTTTTTGGCTGCGCTGGATGGAAGTTGCCGCACGCCCATTGCGGGGCTGTGCATCAAGACTGCAGATGGCAAGCTGAGCTTCCGCGGCCTGGTTGCCAGCCCGGACGGCAAGACTGTGAAGCAGACGGCGGGGACGTGCGAGTGGAGCAACGCGGCTGGAGTGGCTCTGGCGAAGAAGCTGGGAGATGAGCTCAAGGCAACGCTTCCCAAGACATTCTTCGACAACCTGCTGGAGAAGGGCGGCGGATGGTGAATCTCGCACCATCTCGCTCGCGCGTTATTCATTCACTTCAATCTGTGTTCTCGGCACCGTGTCTCAGGCTGTCGCGTGAGCAGCCTGTGCGCCCCCAGCTGCGGCCGCCTGCAGCGCCTGTTGCGCCTCGCGTCTGTTTTCCTCGGCTCCGTCGACTCTGAAGAAAGTGTATGAGAGCGTGATGGTGTTGACGCTGGCACAGCGCGGGTCCTCATCAAACTGCGGGTCCAGGTAGAACAACACGGGCATGTCCAGCGACTCGCCCCCTTCCAAGCGCTGCTCCTCGAAGCAGAAGCATTGCACTTTGTTGAAGTAGAGGCCGGCACGCTGCGGCGTCACGTTGTACGTGGCGACGCCCGTCACCGGGCCGGCACACAGGTTGGTGGCCGTGTAGAAGGCCAGCGTGCTCTCGCCGGGGCGCAGCACAAGGCTGGGCTGCGCGGGGGTGAAGCGCCAGGGCAGCGAGTCGGAGACGTCGGCGTTGAACGTCACCACCACCTCGCGCGTGCTCGCAACAGACGCACTGCTCAGAGCGCCCACAGTGGACACGCGCTGCGTGGTGCCACCGAAACCTGAGAGCGCGCGCGCAGTGCGTGTGAGCCACGCAGCGTCAACGAGCAAGGCACATAGCTGGGCCCCCTGCGCGCCTGTGGCCTGACAAAACAGGCGGTACAGCGGCACAGAGCCGTACGTGGCGCCCACCATGCCCACCACCAGCGCCGTCAAATAGGCGGCCATCGGCGTCGAGTGCTGCGTGGCGCGCACACGCGCAGCCTCCGCCAGCGCGGCGCCGCGACTCGCAGGTGGCGTCGGGGGCGTCGTACTGAGGCGTCTCGGGCGCGCGGAGACGGGCAGGCCGCCGTGCGCGGCTCGGACGGGGCAGAGCAGCAGGGTGGCGGCGTGGCCTGTCAGACAGCCCACCGAGCCCACTGATGAGGGGCTGCAGCCGTGCAGCGCTCTGGCGCACGCGGGCGTGGGCGCTGGGAGGCAGTGCGCAGGGAGCTGGGCGGAGCCAGCGCGAGCGAGGGAGCGAGCGTGAGCGCCCGCAGAGGAGGACGACACAAGGGAGACGGGAACGCACCAGGCAGCCCCGCCACGCAGCCTGGCTCAAGGCGCGCAAGCCTCGCTGGCGAAGTGCCATGGATGCACGCGCGACACAGGCGGGAGTATGTGCTGTTATGTTCGACCGCTGTTTGCTCGGTGTTCGCTCGCCTCTCCGCGCGCCATGGGGGCTCACAGCTCCAAGTCGGCTGGTCCGTGGGTGTGAGAAGCGAACGGCTTGGCAGGCGAAGCAAGCCGTCCTCTCGCTTCCAGCCAGACTGGTTCTAACCCCGCCGGCGCATCGCCATCGCCATCACCCAGCCTAGGCGGCGGTGCCTGCGCCGGCTGCGCAGGGGGCCACGGGTGCGCCGTACGACCGCGCGGCCGCCTGGCACGGGCTGCGGCTGCTGCTGCTGCGGCCAGAGAATGCTCCGCGTGCGCCCGCGCCGCCGCCAGCTGCGCCTGGGCGCTGAAGCGCACAGCCTGCAGCTCCGCAGCGCACTGGCGCGACGAGTCGTCCGACGTTGACACTCCGCCTCCCGCGCCTCCTGCCCGCGTCCCCTCGCGCGCGTCTGCGGTTGACACAGCCGGCGTGACAGCAGCTGAGGGCGGCCTTGCGCGGCCCTGCAACAGAAGCAGCAGCAACAGCGCCAATGACAGCAGCAGCAGGCAAGCGCACGCGATGCGCAGCGCACTGCCTTGTCGCCGCATCTCGGTGCCGCGCACCGCTGGACGACTCTCCGACAAGATGGGCTGGACGGCGCGCGTGTTTGTGCAGTCTTCAGGCGCGTGCTCTTCTCGACTCTTTGAAGGCGCCGCTCGTAGCCTCTCCTCCTCCACCGCCCGCGCCTCCGCCGCCTCGCACCGCTCCCGCGCCTCGTCCGCCTTGCGTTCCGCGTGCGTCATCGCCGCGCGCAGCGTGTCGCACTGCTCTGACAGCGCCGCCTTTTCGCGCCCGGCGCTCTGCAGCGCACCTCGCGCAGCCTGCAGCTGCCCGTGCAGCGCCTGCAGCTCGCTCAACTCCTGCTCGCGACGCGCAGCCGAGTGTGCTTCCAAGTGGAGCAGCGCCGACCGGGGAAGCCCCTGCATGCCCAGCGAGCAGAGCGACACCACGGATGCATGATACTGCCCGCCCTCCCAGCACTCCCCCTCGGGGCCGCTGCTCTGCTTCAGCGCAACGGGGTGAGCGCCACGCGCAGCCGGGCTCTCCTCCTCCTCCTCCTGAATGCACTCGCACGGGGGCGTGCCCGGAGAGTGCGCCTCTGCGGGTGTTTCACTCAGCATGGGAGCCTTCTGCCGGGCGCCATGCGATGCCCTGCGCGGGCTGTGGTAGGATAGGGGCGAATAGGGGAGCAAGCGCGCGTAAAAGCAAGTTTGAACAACAGGGTGATGAAGTCGAACAGGCGCTCCTGCCAGGCCCGCGCTGCAGGGACTGCTGGGCACAGGCTGACCCGGTGCAGTGCGCTGGCTTTCTCACCGTATACATGATAGTATGAATGCTCGAAGCCTCCAGTCTGTCCACCGTCTCCCCGCAGGCGTAGAGGCTGGCCGCAGCTCACTCCTTTTCGGCAAACTGCTGGAAAGCCGGTCGCGTGGCTTCATAGACCTCCTCCACTCCCCGTCCACCGTCCACCCGCACCAGCTTGCCCTTGGCCTCATAGTGCGCCAACACCGGGCGCGTGCTGTCCTCGAACACGCGGAAACGTTTGGCGATCGTCGCCGCGTTGTCGTCCGTACGACCCTGGTTGCGACCCAGCAGCCGCTGGGTCATCACCTCCTTGCTCACGTCGTAAAACAACACAAACGTGCAGTCGTACCCAGCCACGCGCTCCCACGCGTCGCGGTTCTCGCTGTTGCGCGGAAAACCGTCGATCAGGAAGCGACTGCAGCCGGACGACGCCATGGCGGAAGTCAGCAGGTTCACCGTGACTGAGGATGGCACTATCTGGCCGTTAGCGATCAGCTCAGCCACCAAGCGGCCGTCAGCCGAGTCCGTCTGCATGTGCGCGCGAAGCAGGTCTCCCGCGGAGAGGTGCGTGAAGCCGTAGTCGCGGACCTGAGACGGCGGGCGTGAGAGCGAGTGACGAGCAGCGCGGGCCGCTCGCACCAGCTTCGAGCACTGTGTCCCCTTGCCTGCACCGGGGCCACCCAGCACGAAGACCACGGTGGGCGGCGGGGCGGGGTGGGGGGTGTCGCCAGGCGCAGGCGCGCTCTGCAAACAGACAGCATGCAGTCTCGTCAGGTGCATAGAAGGACACCCAGAGGACACACGCGTCACGCGCCTCGCTCAGCGTGGCCATGTGGGCGTGCTGCAGTGCGGACGGGAAACACGGGAGGCTGCGCTGTGCGCAGCGCTGCGCAGAGAGAGGAAGGCACCCGCACTGAGTTCGGGGAAAGCCGTCCGACCGGCGCGACACAGGCGCTGCGCCACCGGCAGCGCGCACCAGGCTGACACACGCGTCCACTGCGGCGCAGGCCGCTGGAAGCGAGGTGCGGGTGAGCTTCTGTGGGGAGAGAGATGTGGTGAGCACAGGATGGACGGAGCGAACAACACCGTGCGCGCGCCTGCTCCGCGGTGACTACCCGCACACAGGCGCGCAGGAGCGAGGCGTGGCGGCGCAACAGCTTGGCAGCTACAGGGTATGCGAGCGTGGGAGTATAGCCTGAGGGCGGGGCCGACTATGACCGCCCGCCGCCTTCTTTTCGCGCGCTCCCTCGTCCACGATGATACGCTCAACTAGCACGAGCGCCACTCACTGCGCACACGCAGCTGCAGAGCAGTGGCCTCATACTTTGGTGGTGCCTCTACAACGACCATCCATCTGCTCTGTCCAGGCTTGCTCCGCCTCTCCTCCTCCCGTTTTCAGCAGCGCCCACTCGCACGCGCAGTGCGGTGCGCTCCCCCCACTCCCCGTCCCCCCAATCAGTGGTGCCCTGCGCCGTGCGCGTGTTCTCCGGCTGCGTCCGCGACGCGCGACAGAACGAAAAACTCTTCTCCGATCTGCACCGGCGGCTTGCCCTCCTCCACCAGGCCCCAGTGGATGATGGAGTCGTCGTCCACGTCCGTGGCCCCCACAATGCGGCTGGCGAGCGTGCTGGTGACCTGCACCGGGTTGGCTTTGGTGCCCAGCGGGGCGGCCAGCCACTTCAGGTCCTGCTCGAAGAGCGGGTCGTGCTTGGCAGCAGCCTCCAGCTCCTGCGGCGAAGGTGAGGTCCTCCTTGCAGTTTGGGGGCGGGCGCAAGCGCACGCGCCTTCAGCTCCAGACCCGTCGCGTGCTCCCAGTCGGGCTGCGCGGGCGGCGACGCAGCACGCGCGTGTGCGGAGGCGGTGAAGGCGCGCGACTGCGGGGGAAGGAAGCAAGCACAAGCATGGGGTGGTCAGAGCGAGCCTACGTCGGGCGAGACGTCTTCCCAAATCCAGCGCGCGGCCGCAACGCACGGAGCGGCGTGCGCAGGCCGGAGCGGCTGCAGCGGGCCGTCAAGAGCTTGGCGCGCAGGAACGGCCGGCAGAGAGCGCTTGTAGGGTTCGCTCGTTGAAGGCCGCCGGCCGTGCCAGCCGAAGCCAGCTGAAGCCACGTCGGCGCCACGCAGCCGTGCGGAACTGCGCGGCGTGCGGGTGCGCTGCAGGCCATGGTGGCAGACCCGGCGACAGAGTGCACAACCACAAGTGGTGCCATCCCTCACCACACCAGCGCCCGCCTCGATCCCGCCTAACAAACGACGCACCTCTGCTGCCAGCGCGGCGGCGGCGGCGGCGGGGCGCGAGGTGCTCGAGGCGTCTCCGGCTGCGCGGCTGCACAGCGCAAAGGTGCGCGCAAGCGTTGTGCGCAGCATCGCAGCGGTGCTCTCGCTCGGCTTCCTCGGCTCCTCGGCACACCACACAGCCGCCTGCCCAGGGACACCACTGTGAGAAGTTCGGGAGTACGGGAGGAGCCGCAAATTTGTCGGGCGATGAGTGGACCGCGGGGCCGTCCACTCCTCTCCGCTCTCCCGCTCTCCGATGGATGACGTTCCTGCGCCCGCTCCCGCGCCTGCGTGCGCGCCACACACGCCGCAGCACCGCCGCATGGGTTCGCTCACGCCACCGGAGTGCAGGCGCGTTGCGTTTGTTGTTGGGCGCACGAGCGGGCACGCACGCACCGAGCCTCGCACGTTACGCGGCGTGCAGCGCAGCGCACGGCACGTGGCGCCGCAGTGCGCTGTGCGCTGCGACGCTCGTTGGCCGGGGCGTTCACCGGTCCGAGGTGAAGAGACTCTTGGGTGTTGGTCTGTCTGACCATCCTCTCATCTCCTCCAGAGTCTGCTACTGCGGGTCGGAAGCGCAGAAGCCGCTGCTCTGGCCCTGCGCCTGCGCAGCCGGCGTGCACGCGCGCTGCCTGAGGAGCTGGGTGGCCGCGTGGGTGCGTGTGTGGTGCTGACTCGTGCACCTGCGCTCCTCGACACTCACTGCCCAACGCAGCCGCAGCCTCGCAGCCTCGCAGCCCCGGGCGACACGCCAGCGGCTCCCTGCTGCGAGGTGCGTGGCTACCAACGCGGTTTAGCACCGTGTGAAAAGTGTGTCCTCGTGGGCACCATATCTATCTCTTAACTGGCGTGAAGGAGTTTGGGACGCTAACGGCACTCTCACGCGGCGCCGCCGCCACTTAAGTCTGCTCGTGCGCTTACGTGGCAGTCGACTTCCCGCAGCCCGCCTGCAAGCCCCCCGCAGCTGGCACCAACGACCGCCTTGCGGCTGCTCGCCTCACCCAGAACGCAGCCCTGCGCGCCGCGCTGCTGAGACACAAGGTTGGCGCTGCCACAGTTGAAGACTTGGAGTTGATGGCGGTGCGTGCCAGTCTTTTGAGCAAAAAAGGAGAGATCTAAACGTCTGCGTGTCTGACTGCACTGCCCCTACAGATGCTGAGGATAGCACTGAGACCACCCACTGCTCCTCCATCTCCGTCGCTGATGGAAGGCCTGCGCGCCTTCTTCGCGAAACGAGGCGCCAGCCAGGCCAAGAGGGTGGCCATGCTGCAGGAAAAGACCCCTTCCGAGCACCCCGCACAGCAGCCGGCGCTTGCAACGGATGAGTGAGGTTGCAATGGACGCCCAGAACAGTGAGAACGTGAGAAGCCGACAGTGGTAGCGTTGAGGGGTCGCCCTTCCGGGAAGCTTCCTTCTGAAGACTGCAGTCTGCACGTCGTCGTTCTGTGCCGTGCATCGTCGTGCGTGCAAAGGTGCATTCTGGCGCAGTCACGCACCCTCCCTCGCTGTGTCTGTGCGCCCGGCGTCTACGCCACCTGGGCTGAGTTGGAGCCCTGCGCGCATGGCGCCTTATGACACGGCGCGTGGCTGCTGGGGCTCCGGCGTGTCCGACTTTCGCGTGGAGCTACCCAAGCGCGTGTTTGTGCCTGGCGAGGAGGTGCGCGGCACGCTGCACCTGAGCACCAACGCGCCGGTGGAGTGCCGCGGCCTGCACATCCGCCTGGAGCACAAATCGGAGGTGCACTGGCACTACGGCACGGGCGACGACCGGAAAGACTACCACGGGGAGCAGGCGCGTTTCCCACGCTCCGCGCATGGGCAGGGCGCACGTGCTGGGCACGCTGATCCTCAGAGGTTCTATCCAGTCCTGACGCCAAGGCATGCCGCCTGCAGCGCTACGCGCTGGAGCAGCGCACCGTGTGGGGCGCCGTGTTCAGCACGGCGCCGGTGATGAACGCGGGCTCCAACTGCGTGTGGGGCTCCTCGTGGGCACCCAGTGAGGGTCATGTGGTGGTGCCCCTGCGTGCCACTCGGGGCTCGCTAGTGGCACTGCGGGTGTTGGACTACGACTTCGGTCAAAAAGACGACGTGCTCGGCGAGTGCCTGCTGGACGTGGACGCGCTGCTGGCGGCGCCTGGGCAGCTCGTGTCTGTGCCTCTTTGGCGCCGTCAGGGGCTGACACGCTCCTACGCGCCGCAGCTGGTCCACGGCCAGCCCAGCATGCTGCAGCTGTGTGCGCTGCCCGAGCCGGCTGACGCGGCAGCTTTGAGGGGCGAGTGGGCGCAGGGTGCCCGACGCGTGCGCTTCTGCCTCGTCTCAGCCAGCAACCTGCGTTCTGGGGATGTTTTGAGCAGCAACGACGTGTATTGCAAGCTGTGGGAGCCCTTCGGAGAGGCGCACCAGGGCTCGCCGCTGCCGGAGCCACCGGCAAAGGTCGTCATGCCCCAGGCGAACCAGCTGTCCTTCCCCTTCACGTTCCAGCTGCCCGCCAACATGCCCAGCACCCTGGAAGGTGTGCCCGACCTGGACTACGGCTTCATGCGCTGCTCCGTCTACGCACACATCGACATCGCGTGGCGACGTAACCCTTCCGTGCGAGCCTTTGTGAACATCGTGCAACCCGTCACCGCCTCGCTGCCGCGCCTGCTGATGCCTGTGTGCGCGGCCGACACGAAGCCGATGTTTGGCGTCCACTGCGGCTGCTGCTGCGAATGCTGCCTGGAATGCTTCGGCGCCGGATGCTGCGAAAACAAAAGCGACCCGCTCGGCGATGTGGTGCTGGAGGTTGCCCTGGCGCGCGCTGGAATGGCGCCGGGCGAGCTGGTTCCTTTCACGCAGCTGCGCGCGGTGAACTGCACCGAGCGCCCCAGTGCGTTTTTTGGCACCGCTAGCGCGTGCGCATCCTTACGCGAGCGCTCTATGCCCGCAGGCGTGCTGCGCGTCGAGTTCGTGCGCTCCTTCGTCGCCACTGCGTACATGCTTCCCGGGTCGCTCGAGTCGCAGACGGCGCTGACGGTGTTTGAGGCGCCAGTGCCTGCGGGCGCTACCGTACAGCTCACGCCCGAGGTGCTGGTGCCGCTGCTGTCTCCCGACTACCACGGCTGGGGCGACGCCATGACGCCCTATCCAAAGCAGTTCAGCAGCTGGGGGGCGCGGTGGGGACGGCGCGACGAGCCGCTTCGCTGGGCAACCTGCCTGCGTGTCACGCTCGACACGCCCGGCACGCCCTTCGACCTGCAGCACGACCTGCCCATCTTCATCGCTGCGCTGCCGCCCACCCAGCCGCAAATGCAGCCGCAACGGGCGCTTTCGGCTGCGCCGCATGGACAACGCATGGAGTCGTCGTCGTCGGAGGACTTGTTCTTCGCGCGCGTGTCTGCCAATGAACTTGTGGGCGCCGCGGCGATGACGGCGACGCCCCCTCGGATGGCGGCGCAGGAGGGCGTGTTCGCCAAGAACCCGGAGGAGGACTGCAAGTGCGACAATGAGACGCTCACCTTGGCGCCCACCTACTTCGTGGTTGTTTCGCCCACGCCGCGCTACGTCGCATCGCCCTACACCGGCGTGGTGGTGGATGTCAGCAGCTATCCGCCGGGCGCCGTCGTCACCTGCCCGCAGACGGGGCAGCCCTTCGTCGTGCCGTACTGGGGCGAGCCGATTGCCAGCACCGGGGAGTGAGAGCGGCCGACTGCGACTCTCACTCGTCCTTCCCGGCGTGTATTACTAGTATACCGTACTACTTACTATTTTCTTCTTTTACACGTCAGCACCAGCAGTTGCCCGCTCCCGCATCTCGTTCTCCGTCCTTCGCTCTCTCTCCTGACCTCTTACCCGACGCGCGCTGTGTACGATGGAGGGTGAGGCTGCGCAGGCTGCGCAGGCTGCGCAGGGTGTGCTGGAAGGCTCTGGAAGCCACGTGCCGAAGCGTGGTCCAGGGCGTGGCCCAGTGCGAAAGGGCGACCCCGCGCTCTGCCAGGTGCCTGGTTGCACCACGCCGGACCTGAACGCACTGGGAACCAAGAAAACACACGTACGCTATCGCTGCTGCAGCTCGTGCATGAAGTCTACCGAGGTGCGCAAGCGGGCCCACGGGCGCGCACCTCGCACCGCCCTTCCTCTGCCCATCTCAGCGTCACACTGCCCAACCAGGTGTACCTTGAGGGCGTTGCGAAGCGCTTCTGCCAGCAGTGCGGCTCCTTCCACGAGCTGGCGCTGTTCACGGGCCTGCTGCACTCGTGCACCAAGCAGCTAGAGGCGCATAACAGACGACGCCGCGAAAAGAAGGCGCTCAAAGCGGCGGCTAAAGCGCAAGGATGCCCGGACGGGGGAGCAGCAGCCGCAAACGCTCTAGAGGAGGAGGCTCTGCCGTTGTAGTAGTACTAGACAACACAACTCCTACGCCGCCTGGCTTGGTCGGGGCGTGCCTGCGGCCGTGTGAGGCGGCGAGGCGAGCAGCGGCGACGGCGGGTGCGCCTGCGGAGCCTGCGCTGCGCAGCTGGGCACGGCCAGCAGCTCGCTGGCCACCCTCCTGCGTGCGGCCAGCAGCGCCCTGGCCTCTCCCAGGCGCTCCTGCGGCGCCTGCACCGCCGCGCCGGTGCGCACGGCGGGAGGCATGCGAACCGCCCCAGGACCTCCCCGCCTCTCGTCCTTCGTCTCCGCCAGCCTCTCCAGCGCGGCAGCCGCAAACAGCGCCAGCGGGTCCGCGTCGCTCTCGCTGCCGGGCGTGCCTCCTGCCAGGCTGGCGAGCGCCCACGCCCCCACCGCCAGCGCCCCGTCGCGGCTCACCTCCGCGTCGCGGCTCTGCTGCGCCATGGCGCGTACCAGCGCGCCCAGCGCGCCGGAGGTGAGCAGCGCGGCGGCGGCGTTGCGCGCAGAGGGCGGGTGCCAGGCGGTGGCGGCGGCGAGGGCGCGAGCGGCGCACGCCGCGCCCAATGTCAGCTCTGTGTCGCTAGGACGGCCGTCCAGAGACGCAGCCACGCTGCGGAGGGAGGCGAAGCTGGGAGTGCCGCCTTGAGATAGCGCCGCGCGCAGAGAAGACAGCGCAGATGATCGGGGTACTCCGACGGCTGTAAAGCTCTTCATCGCGCGACTGGCGGCCTCATCAGCCTCCGCAAAAGCGCCCAATGGCGCATCAGCTGCCGCGGGCCGCGCTGCGTGGTGCGCTCGCGCAGATCTCTTGTGATGGGCCGTGATAGCGCTGCCGTTGATGTGGGTGCCCAAGCTCGCCAGCGTTGCCCGGCCGGACACCCGCAGCGAGGAGGTGGACATGGGCAGGGTGGCGGGTCGTGCAGTGGGCGCCAGCGGTGGCGGTTGGTTGGAGTGTGGCACCGCGAAGGTTCGAACCACTTGCACTGTGGCCCGAAACACTGCCACGTCACTGTTACCGCCCAGCAGACTCGGCCGCGCGTCCAGGTCAGACCAGGACACGAAGCGCCGCGAGCGAGCGAGGCGGCTGGAGCGAAAGCGTGAGGAAACGTCTCAGCTCAATGCAGGTGCAGGCGTTGCAAAGCAAGGCGGGGCAACGCACCCGCGCCGAACTGCGCACGGCGGCGAGGCGGCACCAGCCGCCTCCACCACGTGCTGTGATGCGTCTGCGGCGTCACACAGCGCGAGCTCGTGGCGAGCGAGCACGTCTGGCGCCGCTCCACCGCCCAGAGCGCACGCAGAGGACGCCAGCTCCAAGCACACGCTGACGCAGCCCGCAGAGTGCGCGTCGTAGCCGCCCGGGTAGACGTCCAGGCGCCAGGAGTGCTCTGCGAGAGCGAGCACGCGCGCGGTCAAATTGCCTGCACCGCGCCTTCGATGCGCCCGCCCAAAGCAACAGCCACGCAGCCACGCACCTCCCACCAGGAAGGGCTCACTGCTGAGGCGCACGCCCGGCTGGAAGTGGCGCGCGTGGGAGAAGCTGGAGGCACACGTTGCACGGGGCGCGTCAGCCAGCGCGCCCAGCAGCGCTACAAAGGGAAAAGAGACGCGCCCGTGTATGCTCAGCTGGTGTGCGCCCGCAACGGCCTCTGTGGTGACCCGCTGGAAGGACATGGAGCGCGCAAGGCAAAGGCAGGCGAGAGGACCCGCCTGGCACAGCGTAGCGGGCTTTGGACCACCACGCGCAAGACGGGTGTGCAGGGGAGGCAGGGGAAGCTCAGACTGGCGCAGGAGGCGAGGAGGGACCGACGACAATTGCATCATCTAATCTATGTTCCAGCGTTGCGCTGCACGCCGCAGGAGCGTCACACGGCGCCAATGGGGGCATTAGCGCTCCTCGGGCGGCTTGACATGCGCAGGGGGGGCTTGGTCGGTTGCAGTTGTTCATCACCAGGCGCGGACCCTGCTGGTGTTTCCCGCGAGGCAGCGTTGGTCCATGGGCCACGACACGTTGAGTAGCACGTGAAGGCGCGCGTTCCAGGGCGCGAAGAAGCGCGCCAGCGAGCAGCGCAACTCGTCGTCCAGCGGCGCGTACCCCGGCGTGATGTGCCCTGCATCCGGCCACACCAGCACCGGAGTGGCCAGCACCGCTGGATCGTACTGCGCCTGCTGGGCGCCCACGAACGCCTCGATGCGCCTCAGCTGCGGCAGGGGGTCACTGAAGAGATCCTCCGACTTGATTATCAACAGCTGGTCGGCAGGAAAGTGCGCCATCAGCACCAGCATCTGCTCCACGTAAATGCTGTCCAGGAGCGCGGACGTCGTCGGGTGGGTGAGCATCAGCTGCACGACCGCGCTTTGTTCGGGCTTCAGCAAACGGCAGTGCGGCGCAACACCGAGGCGCCTGTGCAGGCATCCACGAAAGGCGCGCGTGTCGCCCCGTTGGAATGCGCGCAGCTGGCGCGGCGACAGCGTGCCGCGCAGCAGCTCTGAGATCGCCGCAGCTTCCAACGCCACCAGCTCCTCAAACGTGCTCTCCGGCGTCGTCAGCTTCTCGCGGGCTCGCATCTGGAAGAAGCTGTGTGCGCGCTCGATGGGCTCTCTCAGGAGGACGATCAAGCGCATGTCTGGAAAAACGGCTCGCATCAGAGCGGCCGAGCCACTGCGCAACTCCCCCGCGGGCGAGCTGAATGCGATACGCGCATCCCCTGCTTCACGAACCACCTGCAGCTGCTCCAGGTGCAGGCCTTTTTGGGGCGCATCCGCAAAGGCGTAGATCTCCTTTGGTTGCGAGCCGCGAAGGTACGGAGAGCTTGAAAGCACCACGTGCAGGAAGGTGGAGCCCGTCTTGAGACCCCCGACAACCATGAAGCTCGGGTAGAGGTGGGGCTCCGCCGCGCGCGTGTTGTGCAAGTGCAGCGCCTCCGCCGGTGCTGGTGCTGGCCCCTCCGGGTTGGTGAGCAGGCGCAGCGTGAAGGTGTCGTCCGCCTTGGGACCGCCGTGGACCAGGCCGGGTGGAACCGGCCGACCACCGGTCCCAACACCCGAGGGCTGGAAGCCGAGGCGCAGGATTGCGACCAGAAGCAGCAGACTGGGCACCGCCACGGCGAGCCGGACGAGCAGGTGCCAGGCGCTGAGCGTGGCGCAAGGAGCGAAGGTGAACATGCGCGGCGCGCAGTTCAGGGAGCTCAGCTCGTCAGCTGGGAGCTGCTTGTCACGCTGCGTCCTCGTGTGCATGCACCTGGCGGTGCTCACGTGCCGCCCACGGTGTCTCCTTCAGGGCGCACAGCGCTGACGAGGAGAGCAACGCGCGTCTGCGTCTTCGGATTCGGACGTTCGGACAGTCGATCAGTCGTACAACTGGGTGCACGCAGCAGCCTCATATCCGTCCGGCTGGCGGCACGCCTGTGCGCGCCTGCAGCAGCGCCTGGTCCATGGCACCCGTGGGCAGCACGTCCCCCCCCCGCGCGGCTGCGCAGATGGCCCTGGAGGCTGCGCCTGTTGCCCAGGCGAGGCCCTCTCGAGGCGCGTCGCCCGCGGCGCAGCACCCGTCTGCCCGCGCCAGCTGCAGCCGGGGCAGCAGCCCGCTGCGCCCCCATACGTTCGCCGCCAGCGCGTCCGGCTGCACGTCGGGGAACGCGGCCAGGGTGTCTCGCAGGGGCCGCAGGTGCACGCGCGGAGTGAGCGTGGACGCCGCTCGAACCCCCCACCCCCACCCCCCACCCCCACCTGCCACGTCATCGCCGCGGGGGGGGCATCCCCGGCGTGTATCCTCGTCGGCGGAGGCGTCCACGTCGTCTGGGTGCTGCACCCCCGCCTGCTCTACCGCCTGTGCCAGCGCGCCCAGGTGGGGTCGCAGCGCCAGCACGCACTCCAGGAGGGCCTCCCGCGGCGCGCCGGGGGGACCCAGCACAGCCGGAGCCGCCGCCAGCGCCAGAGACAGCAACGCAGCCGCCTGCGCCGCCAGCCGCGCTGACAGCAGCTCAGCCTCGGGGTGAGCCGCGTGCGCGAAGCGGCGCAGCTGCGCAGCGCAGGCGCGCCACAGCGGCGTGCACGCGGACGGGGCGACGCGCGCGCCCCGCGGCGAAGGCGCCGAGGCGGACGAGGAGGAGGAGGAGGAGGATGCAGGGCGTCGAGCAGCCGCGTGCAGCAGCGTGTGGGCGCACAGCAGCAACGTGGACGCGCCGCCTTGGAACAGCTCGCTGTGCGCGTCGCCCCGACAGCAGCGCGTCAGCGCAGAGGCGGCCAGCTCCACCAGCGCGTCGGAAAGGGGCTGCGGCTGCGCGGGCTTGGACTGCGCCCCCCTGGCTGCTGCGCCTCCTGCCGC
>Ga0208951_1000531_pt1 | contig 17549 bp, 12 predicted proteins | sample GreLakmeMI27MSRF_FD_187702 | JGI IMG/M metagenome (GOLD analysis project Ga0208951, IMG submission 187702) | Freshwater lentic microbial communities from great Laurentian Lakes, MI, USA - Great Lakes metaG MI27MSRF (SPAdes) | ecosystem: Environmental > Aquatic > Freshwater > Lake | place: Great... | reverse complement strand
CCGGCCCCGACGACGCCCCCCCGTCGCCGCTGCCGGAGCTGCCGGCGCTGCTGCAGGACGCGCTGGCGGAGGAGGCCTGCGACTGGTGGGCGACACCGGTGGCACTCCCAGTGCTAGCGCCCGCGCACGAGCGGGTCTCGCTCAAGCTGCCCGGCACCACGCCCGACCAGCTCCCGCCGGGCCTGCGCGCCGCGGTGGGCGGCCTGTGGGGCAAAGAACCCCTTTCCCTGGTTGCGCTGGCTGAGCCGGGCTGCGTCCTCCTCACCTGCGACCTGCTGCTCGACGCGGAGGCGCACGCGCGCGCCCCCCGGCTCAGCTGCCACGCCGCTGCGGCGGCGCTGAAGGCTGCGCTGGGCGCGGAGCTGGGCGGCTGCAGCGTCGCGCTCGGGGGGGACGGACCGCGAGCGCCCCGCCCCCTGACGCCCGTCGCCCCGGTGGACCCCGAGTCGCGCACCGCGCGGGTGGAGCTGGCGGAGGCGCCGACGGCTGGGCTGAGGTGTCGCGTGCACGGGCGGCTGGCCCCTCTGGGGGTGTGCGGGCGCACGCTCACGCTCACCCTGCCCTCCGGAGGGCCCACCTGCTTCAGTCACGCCTGCGCGCTGCTCGACTACCAGCCTGCCTTGGCGGGCGGGCCCGTCTGCCCAGCAGGCAGCCAGCCGCGTTGCATATTTCTCACAACTTCGCCGCAGCTGGCGGAGGAGCTGCGCGAGGCCGCCGCCGCGCCCGGCGGTGACGACGAGGCGACCATAGAGCGCACGCTGCTGTGCCTGGGCACAGCGCTGAGCAGCGAGAGCAGCGCGCTGGTGGCTGCAGCTGCCCTGCTGACCGCGCAGCGTGGCTGGCCGGTGGTGCTCACCGCGCTGCTGCCGCGCCTGGCCGGCCTGGACGAGCATGAGCGGGGCCGCCTGCTGGCCTCCTCGGTGGCGGCGGGGCAGGCGGCCTGCACTCGCGCGCTGCTGCGTCCCCCACACTTCGCCGCGCCGCGCCAGGCGCTGCACGCCGCCGCGCTCATGGCCGCGTCGGGGGATGAAGCACGCTCGGGGAAGGGCGTGGATGCAGCCTTGGAGCTGTTGCTGCACTGCGGCGACGAAGCTTTGCCGTACTGGTTCACAGGCGCAGCGCAGGTGGCTCCAAACGTGCTGCTCACCCCTGCTGCCATCGCCGCGCGGGGGCGTTCGCCAGCCTGCCGTGGGCTGTGTGCGCAGCTGCGGGCGCGGCTGCTGGCGGCCCACCAGTTGCTGGCTTCGCGCCTTGACGCGCTGCCGCCTGGCACGGCCCCGCACTCCCAGCGCGCCTTGCTGCTGGCCACGCTTCTGGAGGGCGGCACAGAGAGCCCGCTGGTGCTTGCCGCGGCGCGCGGTCTGCTGCTGCGCGCGTCTGCTGCTGCATCCAAGGGGGCGCTGCAGCTCCAGCCGGCGCCGCGCCGTGCGCTGCTGCTGCTGACGGCTTTCAACCTGCAGGCTGGGCCGACGTTCTCCTACCTGCTGCCCTGGGCGAGGGGGGACGAGGCACTGATTCCGGAGGCGCTGCACGCGGCAGTTCAACGGGGCCCGCTGCCTTTGGCCTTCCTAATCCGCGTGTACAGGCTGCACCTGTCCAGCATCCACTGGCTGGTCGCCTTTCTGGTCCTGGTCGCCGTAGCGCTCCTGGCGCCCCAGAGCGTTGTGCGCAGGACGCTGGGATGGGTGCAGCCGCGGGCTGATGCACTCGTGACGCTGGGAGCGTTGGCCTCATACGCCATGCACGTGGCGGTCAACGCGTGCGTCTGGCACCGCTGGCGGCTGGAGGAGGCTGGCGCGCCGCTGTTGTGGGTGCCTGCGGTGGCTGCCATTGGCCTCATGCCCACCCTGACAGTTTACCTGCGCTCCGCCAAGCTGCCGCGCCGCCAGGGCACCGCGCATCTGCTGGTGCGAGCAGCCTTCCTGACTTTGGGGCACTTCAGTAAGGGCACCAGCCTTTGCTGGCTGGTGCCGCAAACCACGCTGTCCTGGTTTATACCGGCGCATGTGGTCCTGGTGCTGGTCCTCGCATTCTGGCGCCAGCTGGCCTGGAGGAGCGGGGAGGGTGCCCAGGCGCGGTTGGGCAAGCAGGCGTGAAGCTCCCAGGGAGGTCTGTTGTTGTGCCGGTGCCTGGAATCCGTGTTCTTTGCGGCGTGCGAATAGCAATAGCGAGTCACAGTGGCTCACATGCGTTCATGATTTATCGTCCGCCTTCTTTGAAGTCTACGCGCTGGCGCCCGCTCCCTTGAGCGCCGTCTCCTCCGCCCGCTGCTGCAGCCATGGAGCCCACCCGTCCCGGCGCGGTGCTGTCCTTTTTGCCCCGGCGCACCTCGCTGACGAAGGCGCCCAGTCCAAAGGGGTCGTCATCCTCGGGCGGTCGCTCAAAGACCACCGGCCCCATGCGTCCGCTCGCAGCCGCCGCGCCCGTCTCCTCGCCGCCCGCGAAGGCGCGGTCCGGCTTAAAGCGGTCGGTGCGCACCGCCTCAGCGGCGTCGCCCTCGCCGGTGGTCTCTGCGTCGGGCAGCGTTGCGCCGCGGCCAGGCGCGTACAGGCTGTTGCCCCGGTCCGTGAACAGCGGCTTGGTGAACGTGTTGTAGCCGTCGTCGGCTCCGAAGCCAGAGTCCAGGCCCTGAGACTGGTTGAAGAGGCGCTGGTCGTACAGAGCTTCCCCGCCCCGACCCCCGCCCACGCTCGCCTGGCCCAGCGCAACCTTCTCGGACACGTCGCGCTCCCGGTCGCGCGTCAGCTTGCTGCGCTTGCCCCCGTGCGCGTCGCGGGCCTCCAGGCGGCGCTCGCGCTCGCGCTCACGACGCCGCTCCTCGCGGATCTCGTCGCGACGAAGCCGCGCCGCGCGCTCGCTGGCGGTCTCGTCATCCGCCGCGGGCTCCGCCACGAACGGGTCGCCTCCTGGGCTGGCGGCGCCGTAGGGCAGCGGCGGGGGGGGGGGCAGGTAGCCGCCACCGCCGCCGCCGCCACCGCTGGGCCCAGCCTCCGAGCCGTCAAACTCCATGGCGCGCGGACGCTCCATGCCCGCAGGCAGCGGCGGCGGGGGCGGCAGGCCCGCGTGCAGTGGCGGCGGCGGGGGCAGCATGGAGGCTGGTGCGCCTGAGCGCGCCATGCGCGCCTGCTGCGCCAGCTGTCGCAGCTCATCCTCCTTGCGGTCCTTCTCCTTGGCCATGAGTTCCCTCTGGATCTTGGCGCGCGTCTCCACAGCCTCGCGCGCCTTGGCCTCAGCCACGTACAGGCTCTCGCTGAGCTTGGCGAACCCGTCGTTAATCTGCACCTCCATCAGACCCCGACCGTCAGCCGCCAGGCGCTTATCGAGCGGGATGGTGTAGCCCTTGGCGTTCTTCCAGTTGCTTATGCACGGCGGGATCTTCCAGTCAGCCATGTCAGCCGCGCTCACCGGGCGCGGAGGGCTGTGCATCACAGGCACGGGTGGCGAGCCGGGGCCGCGGGGCACCTGCGAAGGTGGGGGGTGAGTGCCTGCGCACGCACGCTTCCAGACCTCGAGCGCACCTTCTTGTGCACAAACTTCGGGGGCTGCATCGGGTCCACAGCAACCTCGTGCATCTTGATAATTCGGTGTGCCGCGCCGCTGTTGTACTCAGGGCCCTGCTTGGCGGGCGTGTACTTGATGTACTGAGGCGCGCCCGGCGCAGAAGGAACGCTCTTGGGCTGGTTGGCGCTCATGGTCTTGTTCACCCGCGCCTCGATGGCCAGCCGCGTGGCCGCTAGCGTCGCGTCCAGCGTCTCCTGGTCGGGCCGGGCCAGGTCCTGCGTCGCGAGGAGTCAGACGGGCGCTAGGGTTGCGACTCGGCCAGCCTGCACACGCGCCTCCTCAGTCATATCGTGCAGCTTGGGCACCAGCGCGTTGTGCTTGGTCACCACCAGCTTGTTGGCGTTGCTGCCCTGCTTCACAAGGCCGCTGTAGTCCACGCTGCCGTCCTCCGCAATTGCAACGGCAACCACACCCGCCTTGGCGCCGCCCGCCGCGCCCTTGCGCCCGCAGTCCAGCGGGTACTGCGCCACGTGGCACTCGGGGAAGGCGCCGCCGTCACCGTAGTCGCCAGCTTTGCGCGGTACGAAGCCGCCGCGAGCACCGTACGGGGGCGCTGCGCAGCCTTGCCGAGCCAGCGCACCAGAGGGCGCGGCGGAGGGAGCAGGCTCATCGCCCGCACTGCGGTGGATGGGCGCCGGCAGGCTGCCCAGAAGCGCCGCCATTGGCACGAGCCAGGCGGGCGCGCTAACAGTGCCTGCCAGAGGATCGGGTGACCGTCGTCGTACGACACGAAAGGCGCCTAGCAGCGCTGTCAGCGCACAAACAGCTTTCTGCACGCGTGTGTAGGAGACCGCGCCCGGAATGGCCTGCGACACCCACTTCTCATGCAGCGTCTCTACTTCTCTCCAAGAAGGCGTGCAGGTTGGCTTTGGCAGTCTGCGGCGGCCCCCCGACGCGTCGGGAGCTCACCGTTCCCCGCGCGGGCTGCGGTGGCGGCCGCGCAGGCGGTGCCCTAGGCTGCGCCTTTTGCGTTCCTCCTTCGTCAGCCCCCTGTTTGCGCAGCCGCTTGTAGGTTGCAGCCGCATGGTGGGCGGATGGCGGGGGTTCGACGGGGAGAGGCAAGCCAGTTGGCAAGCCTGCCATGGGCTGCTGTGGCGGCGGCGGCACCTCCTCTGTTGCTGCACCCCAGTCCTCCCGCCCGCGTCGCCGCGCGGGAGGCTCCGCATCAGCCTCCGCCCCGCCGCTGCTGGAGCTGGGCTCCCTGCGAAAGTGCCCGTCGTCGCTCAGGGGTAGCGCACAGGGCGCGCCCGTGCTCGCCTGTGCTCCCGCAGTCAGCCGCGCCCCAGCGCCCCAGCCACGGAGCAGCTCCGGCCGGCGCGCTTGCCGCGGCGGCGGATGCAGCGGCGCCTGCTGTGGCGCGTGGCCGGCGGCGCCATCCTCCGGCGGCGTGGCATGCAGCAGCGGAGCGGTGGCCGGCCGCGCCCACTTAGATGCGCCCTGAGGGGCGCCTCTCTCCCGCTCTCGCTCCCTGGAGGCGCCTACGCCCGCCGGCGCAGCGTCGTCGGCGGAGTCGCAAGAGCGGTGGCGTGCATCGTCGCTGCTGCACTCGGCAGGCTGCGCCCAGGCGGCGGGCGCGGGGGCGGGCACGGCGCCAGTGCGGGAGCCCCACTTGCTCCTGGCGGCCTGCAGCGCCTCCTCGGACACGGCTGGCTTAGCCCGAGGCTCCCCGGGCGCCCCCCACGCCCCCCACCCTCCCGCGTGCACGCCGCCATTGGCGCGGGAGCCCTGCTCACCCGACTGGCCGCTGGTGAGGAGCACGAAGACGGCGTTCACCGCTGTCAGGCGCGACACGGCGCGTCAGCGAGCGGGGCGCATAAGCGAGCAGGGCGTGTGGGCGGGAGGGCGACAGCTCGCAGCAGGGCCACAGCTCGCAGCCTACTCTCGCGCCTTTGAACGCCTCCTCGGCCACCGCGCTGCGCGTTTTGTCGGGGTGTAGCTTGCGAGCGTACTGTGTGTACGCGCGTGAGGCAGGTTGCGAAGCCAGCCAGCCTCCTCTGCCCTCAGCGCGCCTGCTTGTAGCGCGTCCGCACGTCAGACGTCGACGAACCAGGCGGCAGGTCCAAGATTGCGTGCGCGCTCGCGCCAGCTGCCCGCTGCGCCAGCACTCGTCGCGCAAGTGCCTCCGTTTCAGCGTCCATCGTTGTTTGTCACTTGCACAAGCTACGCGTCTCTACCGCACGCGCATTGCTCAGCAGCTATCAAGGGCGCTTCTATTGGCAGCATGGTCGAATTTCTTTAATTGTACGACGACCCGCCGCTCGTCCAGTACGTACTTCGGGTACCAACGTTCAACGTCAAAGATCCATCATGCCTGAGAGCGCTGCGCGCGTGTGTGCGCTGATTCGCTTACAATTATGAACTTTGGCGTCCAAGCACCGGTTAATCACTGGCGTCCAAGCACCGGATAGTCACGCTTGTGCGTGTCTGTGTGCAGCTCTGGTGCTGCAACATCTTCTCAGCTCTCATGTCTCATCAGAGGGTGGTCACAGGGTCAAACCCCAAGCGCGCAACCGCAGCCTCGAGAGCCAGGAATGCCGCCACATCCGCGACGAGCAGGATGCGCAGCGCGCCTCGCGGCTCCTCGCGCGCCACACGCTTGGCAGCGTCGCGCACACGTGAGAGGCAGGCGTCCACGGGGCGCGAGGCGGCCGCCGTTAGCGCGCCCGCCGCCACGCCGCTGAGGAGCAGCGCGCCGTCGCTCACCACCGAGGCATGACCCAGATGAAGCCCAGAAGTAGCTGCTGCCTCTAAGCTGTTTAGCGCAGCAGTCTGCACGGCTCCCAGGCCGAAGGCGCGGGTGAGAGTGGGCAGCGCCGGCGCAGCGCCGGCGCGGCGCGGCGCCGATGCGGCGCCAGCGCGCGCAGACTTGAGCACGGTGGCGAGTTGGGCGCTCAGAGCCCTGGCGCCCACGCCGCACAGCGTGCCCAGCGTGAAAGCGCCGCCGAAGGTGCCCAGCCCGCTGGCTAGCAGCGCGTCCACATGCTCCGCACTGCTGAGTTTCATGAGTGCCCAGCGTAGAAGCACAATCATTGCCAGGCGCTCCAGGTTGGGACCCTGCGCGCGCGCGGCAGAGCGCACGGATAGGCCAGCCTCGGCGGCGGCGGCAGCCTCGGCGGTGGCAACCGCATCCAGCTCCGTTTCCAGCTCAGAAGGGACCTGGGAAGTCAAGAGTAAGGCACGCGTCGCCAACGCGCGAGACAAGAGAGCTGGGCGCAAGCCATGTGTGAAACAAGCTCAGACGGCGGCAAAGGCAGGGCCAGGTGCGGCGCGGGAGCGCGGGTGGGAGGCAAAAGGGCGGCGGTTGTAGGTGGGCAAGCGCTTTTTTGCGAGACACGCACCTCTGGTGCCTCCAGCGCCAGCGCCTGGCCCGCAGCCACTGCGCCGATGATTGCTGCGACAGCGGTGAGGGCCGGCAGCGCTAGGGACGCGAGGGGGCGGTGGGTTGCGAGGTCGGTGCCCACTGATTCTGCTGCTTGGAAAGGCGAGTCCGGCTCCTGGTCCAGCTCGCGCCCACTGCTGCTTCGGCGCAGGCCGCGCCAGCGACGCTGTATGATACGTGCGCTGACGTGTCTGGCGTGTGCCTCCAGAGACTCGTAACTTGAGCTCGGACTTAAGACACGGACCCTCTTGAGCCCGGCGCCGGCCGTGGGCGGCGTCTCCGACCGGCAGCCGTGCGAGCTGAAGCTGGCGAGACGCATTGGCGAGGGCGAATAGGGCAGGCGGGGCGGCGAGAGCTGAAAGGACGGCCTCGGACAAGGTACGACGGTTGAGCGACGAGCGACGGTTGGACCTCGGGACGAGAGGTTGGCGTGGCACTTTTGCAGAACATACGTATGTAGGACGGACGGTGCAAAATTTGGTGGAGACGCCGAGCCACGCCTTGCTATGTGTATAGGCTCTGAGGCGCCAGCAGAACCGGACGAACGCCTGCAGCGCCTGTCCGCGTTCCTGGCCGAGCACGCTTGGCTGGCGGACTGCCACACGGCCAGCTTCTTCACGCAGCGCCTGTGGTGCGCGCGAGCGGCAGTTGCTGAGCCGCGGGCGTGTCTGACGCGCCTACTGAGACGCTCAGGGAGCGGGTGCAGCCGGGCTGGCTGGACGCGCTGGCAGCTCTGCCGCGCTCGCAGCTGCACGCGGTGCCTGCCGGTCACACGCAGCCGGGCTGGCCGCCCGCGCTGGTGGCGTTCGTGGGCGGCGCGCGAGCGCTGTCGCTACCGGGCCAACCCGTGCTCGCCGCCTGCCCGCCGCCGCCCCCGCCTGAGCCCTGCGCCTGCTCCGTTGCGCTGCAGCGTGCGCTGTGCGAGGGGGTGTGCGCCAAGAAGCGGCACGAGGCGCGTGCCGTTTCCAGCGGGAGCAGGTGCATGTGACTGACTCCTGGCGCCGCGTCGCAGGTTGAAGCGCTCTCTGCGCTGGTTGCGCGCGTCGCCAGGCAGGCGGGCGCCGACGCGGTGGTGGACGTGGGCGCGGGGCAGGGCCACCTGTCACGCAGCCTCGCCTTCCACCACGGCCTGCGCGTGGTGTCACTCGATGCGGTGGCCCCACTCACCGCCAGCGCGCACCAGCGCACGCAGCGCCTGTGCCGCCTCAGGCGCTGCGCCGCGCACGCGGAGGCGCCCGCGCCGCCGGTGGCGCTCACGGCCAGGTTTGTGTGGGGCACGGAGGAAGGCGCAGCCGCCCTGACGCTCGCCCTCGCCCACGCGCTGCCGCCGCCAGCCACGCCGCGCCGCATCCTGCTGGTGGGCCTGCACGCGTGCGGCGACCTCACGCCCGCCATCCTGCGCACCTTCGCCGCCTGCCCCTGCGCCTGCGCTGTGGTGGCCGTCGGCTGCTGCCACAACCTCCTCACCGAGGCTGGCGCATGCGGCGCCGGGGAGCGCGCCGCTGCGGACGCCATCCTGCGCAGCACCGCCCTGGCGGCGGCGCGCAGGGTTCGGGGCGAGGCGGGGGGGGGGTTCAGCAGCGCCCAGGCGCAGCCGGAGGAGGGCCAGCTGCCGCCCGGCTTCCCGCTCAGCAGCGCGGGCGCGCTCGCGTGCCCGTTGCTGGGCCGCCGCGCGCGCATGCTGGCCTGCCAGAGCGGCGAGCGCTGGCAGACGGAGCAGGGGGCGCCGAGCGAGGCTGAGACGAGGTTCGTTGCCGCGCCGCCGCTGTCCCGCCGCGCTCAGCTGACCCCGCCGCGCGCAGGCGCCACGCGTTCCGCGCCGCGCTGGAGCTGGTGCTGGAGCGTCACGCGCCGCACGCTCGCGGTGCGGTCAAGGCGCCGCGCGCCGACGCGAGGGAGGAGGCGGACGACGGCGCCGCGTTCGCCAGCTACGCGTTGACGGCGCTGGCGGCGGCGGGGGTGTGTTGCGGTGGCGCGGGTCTGACGCGCGAGTCGCTGGCGGCGCTCTGGCTCAACGAGCTGTCAGCTGCAGCCGCCCTGGTCGGCCCATTCTGCGCGCTGCGCGCTGTGCTGGCGGCGCCCCTCGAGTCGCTGATCGTGCTGGACCGCCTGGCATTTCTGAGGGAGGCGCTGGCGGAGGGGGGCAATGCGTTTGCTCAGCCAGTCTTCGACCCGCGCCTCAGTCCGCGCAACATCGCGCTAGTGGCAATCAAATGAACACAACAGCATCATGTGCTCGCGTTCCACAAAGGCGCACAGCCGGGCTGGAGGAGCTAAACTCTTGCGGCGCCGCCAAGACCGCTGCCTCTCCACCCGCATCTATCACAACACAGTCCACCGACCTAGTCTCTGCTATCGAGGAAGTAGTACGAGCCTGCCAACTTTTGCTCCTGGTCCTTGGTTGAGGCGTACTTGTTGATGCGCGGGCGGTAGTTTGTGGGGTCTCGTCTGAAGGTGATGTCCAGGTTCTTGAGAAACAGGTTCATGCCTGACAACAGCGACTGAGGGGTGCGCGCGTAGGCGTCCACACCCGGCACGCCATCGTACACGATGACCCGGTCCGCCAGATAGGTGGCCATGATGAAGTCGTGCTCCACCACAAAGGCGGTCTTCTTGGCGTGCAGGATAAAGCGCTTGATCACCTTGCTAGCCACGATGCGCTGCTCCGAGTCCAGGTAGGCGCTGGGCTCGTCGATGAGGTAGATGTCCGCAGGCTGGCCCAGGCAGAGGGTGATTGCCACGCGCTGCAGCTCACCGCCCGACAAGTTCTTCACCTCCTGGTCCATCAGCTCCTCAATCTGCATGGGCTTCATGACGTCGCTGATGAACTGGGGGTGCAGGTAAGCATCCCGGATCTTCTTGTGCAGCAGGTTGCGCACGGTGCTCTCAAACTTTGGCGCAATCTTCTGGGGCTTGTAGCTCACGTTGAACTCGGGCAAATGCACCGGTTCGCCCAGGTCCGGGTCCGGGTCTGCGGGCATCAGGCCTGCCAGCAGGCGGATGAAGGTGGTCTTGCCCGTGCCGTTCTCGCCCAGCATCACCAGGATCTCAGAGTCGGTGAAGTCGCCCCGCTCTACCGTCAGCTTGAAGTCGCCCAGCGTCTTGGTGCAGGCTGGGTACTTGTAGCGGCTGAAGCGCTTCTGGTCGTCCTCGTTGCCGCGGTCGACCTCGGCAACCTTGAAGCTGATCTCCTCGTCGCGGAAGCGCAGGTTCTCGGTGGGCACGAAGCCGGCGAGGAAGATGTTGATGCCCTCGCGCACGCTAAAGGGAAGGGTGACTACTCCGTAGGCGCCCGGCTTGCCGTAGAGGCAGCAAATGAAGTCGGAGAGGTAGTCCAGCACCGACAGGTCGTGCTCCACCACCACCACGTACGTCTCCGGGCCCAGCAGCGAGCGGATGACGCGGCCAGCCTTGAGGCGCTGCTTCACGTCTAGGTAGCTGCTGGGCTCATCGAACATGTAGATGTCCGCGCGCTGAGCAGCCACCACAGCGATGGCGAAGCGCTGCAGTTCCCCCCCGGAGAGCTGGCCCACCTGGCGCTCCGTCAGACCCACCAGGTCCAGCTGCTCCAGCAGATCCTCCTTCACCCCGCGCTCGTTCTTGCCCTCCAGCACCGCGCCTACGTCACCCTGCACAGCCTTGGGGATGGCGTCCACGTACTGGGGCTTGATGATGGCCTTGATGTTGTCCTCCAGGATGCGCGTCAGAAAGGTCTGCAGCTCGCTCCCACGGAAGTAGGTCAGAATCTCCTGCCAGTCTGGTGGGTTCTGGAAGGGCGGGCGTCAGCACAGCGTGAGCCCACGCCTCAGAGACACAACACACCGTGAAGCGTCCTAAGTTGGGCTTCAGCTTGCCCGCCAGAATCTTCAACGCCGTCGACTTGCCGATGCCGTTCGTGCCCACCAGGCCCAGCACCTGGCCCGCGCGCGGCGTGGGCAGCCTTGCGGGGCCGTGAGAGGCAAGAGGAGCAGGTGTAAGCACATTTAGCACCACGCACCGGTGCAGCTTGAACGAGTTGGGCCCGTATCTGTGCGTGGTGTCCTTCTCCAGGTCCTTGGGCAGGTTGATGATCATGATGGCTTCGAAGGGGCATTTCTGGAGAGCGAGGCGTCAACCCTAGGTGAGCCGCCGTTCCTCGCTCCTGGCGCCCAGCTTCCCCAGCTCGAGGCAGGTGCAGTGCGGTGGAGATGCAGTGAGGCGTACCTTGACGCAGATGCCGCAGCCAATGCAGAGCTCTTCAGAGAGAAAGGCTATCTTGGAGCCTGGGTTCACCTCGATGCACAGCTTGCCTGCGCCGCACTGGCGTCAGCGTGCGCACACTGCGGCGCGTGACTGCACGACACGTGCGAGCGAGCGCGGCGGTGAGACAGGCCACAGCGGGGCTCCAGACGGCTGAGCATTGCGGTGCGCAGCGGCGTCTGCTGCTGTGCTCAGCGCTACGAGGGGTGCGGCTGGCGCACCACACTTGACGACTGGGCAGCTCTTCTTGCACTCCTGCTTGCACTTCTTGGGCTTGCAGCGGTCGGAGGAGATGACAGCAATTCGCGTGAGGCGCTCTTCCGACGCGCCCAAGTCCTCCTTCGGCTTCAACTTGGGCGCCATTTGGCTGCGGCAGCGGCGGCCCCAAGCGCCGGCCGCGCCCTGAGGCCGAAGAACAGGCCCGGCGAGGGAAGCGCTGCTGAGGGAGGACCCAAAACGCGCAAGGTGCCCTGCGCAATCTTAGGCTCGCAGTGTACGGGAGCCTCACACCTCCAGCGCCCTCGGCTTGCCCGTCTCGCGCGCTGAATTGCCAGCCTGGGGCGCTTGGGCCATGACGGTGCGTGCCCGTGTGCCCGCGTATGCCCTTGTGCACGCGCTGAAGAGAAGCCCCTGACCGCCGCCCTCGCAGGCCGCTGAGTGGCTGCCCGACCTGCTGGCCGCCAGCTTCTTCGTGCCTTGCTCCCAGCACGCGGGCGCGGTGGTGAACCTGTTCAGCCTGACCGGCCGGCGCGCCGCCTGTCCGGCGTGCTGTGTGAAGCAGAACGCCGACAACCTGCTCCAGGTGCGCCCCGCGCGCGCAACCAGCCCTCCCAGCGATAGCTGATCGGGTCGCTACGCCCGGCGGGCACGCACATTGTTGCCGCGGTCGCCCGTGCGCACGCACACGGCCGGAGAAACAACCCTGCCGGAAGTCTACGCCGGCTCACGGACGCGCGCCGCCTCCGCACGTCGCCTGTGCTCGCTCTCTGCCTCCCTGCTCACGCTACGCGCCGCTGTGGCCTGCATCTGCGCTCGCAGGTCCGCCGGTCCTCGTACCACGAGGTAGTGAGAGTCTCTGAGATTGCCAGGCTCCTGGACGCGTCTGGGGTGCAGGTGCGCGCCCGCTGCGTGCCTGTGCCCCCAGGGGCGTGCCTCTCGGGGGCGGCGGCGGCGGTACTGAGGCGCCTGGGGTGCCGCGTGCGCAGTCCTACCTCATCAACCAGGCGCGCGTGATCTTCCTCAACCAGCGCCCACAGCCGCGCACGCCCAAGGGCCGCGCGGCGCCAGGCGCCGGCAGCCGCCAGAACTGCGCAGCGTGCGTGTGCTGCCACCGAAAGTGCGTGCGCGCGGCGCTGTGCAGCGGTTTGCGCGCGAGCCCTGTCGTCTGGTTGCCACACAGAGACTCACCCCAGGCGCCCGCCCGTCCCCGCAGCCTGCAAAGCGAGGTAGCCACCTACTGCAGCATCGCCTGCAAGGTGCGCCGCGCGCGCGCCGGCTGCAGCGGCGCTCGCCGTCCCCCCGTGCGCGAGGCGACGCTGACAGAGACTGCGCTCCCGTGCAGGTCGCCCAGGTCGGCACCGCCGGCTGCGCCCCCCCTCCCGAGGCGGCTGCACCCCTAGGCGGCTCGGAGCGGGCGGCGGAGGCGCCCGCGAAGGACGGCAGGCCGGCGGCGCGGGTGCGGGCGGCGGGCGTGAAGCGCCCCCGAGCCGGCGCCGCCCTCACCAGGTGCGCCCCCTCGCCGCACGTGCCGCCGCCCCGCCGCCCACTCGGGCACACCCCCAGCCGCGCGGCGCGGGGTGGCGCGAGCGCGCGGGGCTCTCCCTGGGGGCGCTGACGTGAGCCCCTTGTGTGCCCTCCCTCAGCACGCCCGTCACCCCTTCGCGCACAATCTCGCGCCGCAAGGGCAACCCGCGACGCTCCCCGGAATTCTGAGCGCGCTGCCGAGGGCGCAGCCTGCCGCCGCCGCCCGGGCGCGCGGCACAGCGAGCCCGCATGAAGCGCGATGGACGGCGCACTCGCCGAACGGACCTCTCTTCTTGCCACATATGTCTAGCCTTCTCCCAATCAACTCAGTATGAGTCGGTGGCGCGATCGCTGCGCGAAAAGCGATGTCGCGGAGGCTCGGCACCGTTCCGGCACTCGGTGGCGGCTGACAGCTGCGGGCCTAAATTCGTATTTCTCGCGGGAGGGAAAATCGCTTCCGGTCCTGCTCGGGCCCCAGCCGCCCCGCTACGGCACCCCACCTCCGCAATATCGCCACCCTCGCGCCCTGACATCACCAGGCGCTGGAAATTCGCCAACACAAGCGCCGTGGACTGCCGCGGGCGCAAGCGCACGCGTACCGCTCGCTCTCTCGAAGAAGTCCTCGTCGGTCCCTCTTTGTTCCCTGCTCTTGTACCAGCAGTCTCGTCATCACGCACCTCAACGCAGTGCAGAAGTCACGCGAGCGCATCAGGCGGGTGTGCCATCTTTGGCATGTTGACACTGGCGGCGCTGCCTCTTCCTCGCGTGGAAATTTGGCGACCCGTAGACGCGCTTCCTCCGCCGGAACCGTCCCGCCCAGACTCATGGCTGAGGCGTGGATTGAGTGCGTCGACTGCGGGCAGTGGAGGCGTGTGGTGGACCTGGACGAGAAGTACAATGCGGAGGGCGCCAAGTGGTGCGTCGCCGCATATACAGCCGGGCCAGGCTCCCTGAGTCTGCGGCGCGCGCGTCCGTTGCGCCACAGGCACTGCCGCGACAACACGGACGAGGCGCACCGGTCCTGCTCGGCTCCCCAGGAGCTCTCTGACAATGAGATTGACGAGCGACTGCGCGCCCAGGTGCGCACTGCGCGCCCGCCGTGCAGCAAGGCAAAGCGGGACGCGGTCGCCCGGCCTGCGGAACAGGGCTGACAGGCAGTAGGGTTGGTCTTTTAGGCGCTGTGCAGTGCTTGGGCGCTCCCGCCGGCCGCTTGCACACGCGGTGTGGCGGCCGCTGACCCAGCTGAGGGGCGAGAGCATTGAAGCTGGCACGCAGAGGCTTCACAGAAGAGGCGTTGGTCTGACATGCTCGCTCGCAGGAGGCGCGCAATGCTGCTACCGGCGCAGTGCCAGACCCAGGTGCGTCCTTCGCACTCGCAACTGGCGCCCGCGCTGACGGCCCGGCCTCGCGCAGCCGATATGGCGCCTCGCGCCGAGGCTGCAGTGTGGCGCCTCACGCACCGCAACTTCTTCACGCACCGCCCGCCGAAGCAGGCGCGTGGCGGCGCGCTCACCCATGCGCGTGGCCCGGCTGAGCCCGCGGCCCCAGGTCCGCGAGGAAGACGTGATGATGTGCAACTGCGCCCCCGGTCCCGACGGCCGCGGCTGTGGCGAGGACTGCCTCAACCGCAGCCTGTTCTACGAGTGTGACCAGCGCTTCTGCCCCTGCGCCTCCGGCTGCCAGAACCAGCGCTTCCAGCGCCGCGAGTACGCGCACATCGAGATGTGCCGCGCCGGCAAGAAGGGCCATGGTCTGGCCACCAGCCAGGCGCTGTGCAAGGGGCAGTTCATCACCGAGTACGTGGGCGAGGTGCTGGAGGAAAGCGTGTACGCGAAGCGCAAGGCTTTTTACGCAGCCTCTGGCCAGCGCCATTTCTTCTTCATGTCCCTCAGCGGCGCCGAGGTCATCGACGCTTGCGAGCGCGGTAACCTAGGCCGCTTCGTGAACCACAGCTGCGCGCCCAACTGCGAGACCCAGAAGTGGGTGGTGAATGGCGAGCTGTGCATCGGCCTCTTTGCAATCCAGGACATCACTGCGGGCAGCGAGCTCACCTTTGACTACAACTTCGAGCGCTACGGCGACAAGCCCATGCGCTGCCTCTGCGCCGCCAAGAACTGCCGCGGCTGGGTGGGCGGCAAGGGCGAGGGCGACCAGCCCAGCGAGGAGGAGGAGGAGGCGGAGGCCGAGGAGCCCGCGCCCGTCATGCTGGCTAGCGACGGGCGCGAGAACGAGGCATTCCAGAAGGCGGCTGCGCACTTTATGGCGCAGGAGGCTGAGCGCGCGGCTCGGAGGGAGCGGGAGCGGGCAGACCGGGTGGCCAGGCGCAAGGCTAGCGAGGGTCGGGCGGCGCGGCGAGCATCGGCGCCGGGCGGCGGCGGGGGCAAGGCCCGCCGCTCGGGCGCCCCCGCCCCACCTCCCTTCGTCAAGCGCTCTGAGGTGGACCGCCGCCTGGACGAGCTCCTCTCCCCAGCCGGCGCCATCAAGCACCGCGACGCCGTGCGGCCCCTCCTGCGCCTCTTCCACGTGGCGCTGGCGGGCGAGGAGGCGCGTGCCCGCCACTGTCTCTCTACTCACTTGAGCACTTTTAGCAAAACACTCACACGCCTGCACCCCTCTCGCAGGCCGCCCCCGACGCAGCCACCGGCCCCGCCGTTTCCTCCCGCGACCTCTCCCTTTTGCTGGAAGCTGTGCTGCAGACCCAGGCACCCAGCCTGCAGCGCGCTCTGCTAGAGTGCAGCGCGCTGAGCATCTTCAACATGGCGCTGCCCCGCCTGCTGGGCGCGGACGTCCTCCTGCCAGTCCTCCGCAAGCTGCTGCGCGTGCTGGACACGCTGCCGCTGAGCGAGCGGGAGCTGCGCAACACGCGCAGCGCGCACGGCTCGCTGCTGGAGGCGCTGCGGCGCCTGGAGCGGGCGCCTGATGCGGACGTTGCGCGCAGGGCCCAACAGCTGTGCGCAAAGGCCACGGGCGGTGGGGCGCCGCCGCCGCGCGCCTCGTACGGCGGGACGCCGGGCGGGGGTGGGGCACCCACTCCCGGCTGGGAGCGGGGCCGGATCCCCTCCGCGGGCACACCCTACAGCGCCTACGCGGCGCCGCCCCCCCCCTACTCCGCGGACAGGGAGACGGCGGAGGAGCGCGCCGCCAAGCGCGCACGCTCCTTTGGCGGCACCGCTGCGGAGAGCATGGGCGGATGGCGCGCGGCCAACGGCGCGCTGCTCTCGCCGCCGCCGCCACCACCTCGTGACCCGCCGCCGCCGCCGCCGCCGCCGCCGCCGGAGAGGGTGAGCATGATGGAGCTGGCACCCGTTGGGTCGCCCACGATGCATCCTGTCGGCGACGGCGGCGATGTGCCTCCGCATCCGCGTCGCGCCTCTGAGGCTGGCCCCTTCGCCCCCATCCCCACTGTCTACTCCGCCACGGATTCTGTGCCGGAGCCCACCAAGACTGACATCTCGCGCCTGCCCGAGGTGTGGGACAACCCGCACGGCGACGCCTTCAAGGTGGGCGTCCTCATGCTGGTGGCCTACCGGCTGGGCAAGTACAAGCAGGCGGAGCACCCTCTGGCACGACTGGTGCGGCCAAGCGCCGACGCCATGGCCATCAAGCTCGCTAGCAAGGTTGTGGACCGAGAGCGCCGCAAGGCTGACTCGAGCAGCAAGCAGAGCGCGGGCGTGCAGCGGGACGCGCTGGGTGAGAAGATCAAGACTTTTGTGTCGGAGCACGTGCACGCGCTCTCTAGGCATTGAGTTGTTTAAGGACACGCAGCGCACAGGCAGCGCAGTGTTAAATCACCCACGCGTTGCGCACCGCGTTGCTGAGAACTATCCAAGAGAACGAGCCCAGGCAATTGTTGCCGAAGCGCAGGAAAACGCTAAGGGCACGCGCGGCGCTCACAGGCAGCGCCCGATAGATGAGCACTTCGACGCCGTTCACTAGCTGATAGCGCGTGTTGGCTGAGATGCCAAGATGCAGGCAGCCAATAAGCGTGGCGCGTGCCCAGCCCGCCATGTTGAATAGCGACGCCTCCCGCGAAAGAAGAGCCGTCACCACGATGGACAGCAGCCCGGTTGTTGCGCCGATGACGCTGTACAGCTGCCACTTGCGCAGCCAGCAGGCTGCGCGCTGCGCGATTGTGAACTGACCGACCTGGAAGACGTGCGCCATGGAGAGTGCCGGGTCCGTGGGCGTTTCTTTCTCTGCGGAAGGCGCCAAGAAGTAGACTAATGCGACGTCGTTAAAGCATGCCACCAGCATGTGCGCAACCACTGCACAGGCGGAGGGGAGTCATGCAGGGAGCTATGCGTAGCAAGTGTCACGGCCGCACCCTGCAGAATGGTGTCGACGCTCCACAGCCAGAACTGTATGCCCCGTGCTGCCAAGTTGGCGCTAAATGTTATGGCCTCATCCATTGCCACCTCCATACCAAGCTTGAAGAGGAAAGACGGGTCATGCGCCACCCGCGACTTGACACCCTCGCTGAGCCCTGTGCACACAGGAGCAGGGCGGGCAGGGAGAGCGTGAACGGACAAGTCCAGTCAAGGTTGCACAGTGCGCACCCCATAGCAGACCGCCCGCTGGAGACGTGGATGCGCTGGAGCTGGACGCAGCTCCAGCGCGTGCGGCGGCG
>Ga0208951_1000530_pt1 | contig 17557 bp, 27 predicted proteins | sample GreLakmeMI27MSRF_FD_187702 | JGI IMG/M metagenome (GOLD analysis project Ga0208951, IMG submission 187702) | Freshwater lentic microbial communities from great Laurentian Lakes, MI, USA - Great Lakes metaG MI27MSRF (SPAdes) | ecosystem: Environmental > Aquatic > Freshwater > Lake | place: Great... | reverse complement strand
GGACTGCAGCAGCGAGGGCGCCTGCGTGACCACCTGAGCGAGCGGCGGCACCGGGCGGAGTGAGAGGAGACCGCGTGACTTAGGTCGCGTGGCACCGGCGCAGCCAAACGCGCCTCGTAGTCGCGGTTGGCCACGCGGGTGCGGTACGCCACCGTGTGGGGGTCCGTGAAGAGGCACTCCTCAACCTGGCCGGCGTCCACCTGGGCGCGAAAGGCGCTGTACGCAACCCATGGCGCGCCGCGAACAAGCGCCAGCGGCGTCGGCGACGGCGACTCCAACGGCTCTCCGCCGGACGCACAAGCGCTTCCAGCCGAGGACAGGCTCAACAGCGTGCCCAGTGCAGCGCGGCGGGACCGAGCAGGCTCTGGACCAGCGCAAGCTTGAGGATGCGTGGTGGCTGCCCACGAGGGCACGCGCACGGCCCGGCGACGGCACCACGCAGTTGCACCCAGCGACGAGGAAGAGGCGAGCATGGCGCGGGGGGCACAAGCCGGGCGGGGGCGTGGGGGTTTGTTATGTTGCACTGGGCCCAATGGCAGAACCCCACCCCCTGGAACCTCAATCGTCATGTAGAACTAGTTTTGCACTGAAGCCGTTCTTGCGGCTGTCAGTTCCGCGCCTTGACAATGTTCTGCGCCTCGATGAGCTCCGGCAACAGCTCTTCCTCATCCTCGTCCGCGTAGCGGAAAGTCAGGCTTTGCAGACTGGTGTTGGCACGCACAGCCGGCAGCACCACATCTCGCGCGTACTCGCGGCTCATTAATTCGCCTGAGAGTTCCTGCGATTCAAGTCGAGTGGCCCGCGACAGTGCCTCAAAGATTGGCGCCAGGCCAGCCTCGCCCAGGTTGCAGCCAGATAGATTCAGCGCCGTCAGACCATCCGCTGTGATCAGCTTCGCCAGTTGCGTGCCGGCAGCGAATTGCTGCGCCCGTGTCTCGCCGACGCGATCGTGATGCAGAGTGAGTGTGAAGGGGGGTGTGCGCGCTGCCAGTGCCGCCGGCACCATGCCCGCATCAGCCGGGATGGCCCACAGATCACAGTTATCTACACTGATCCTGTCTAGGCTCGAGTTGCTGCGGAGCGCGTCGCAGAAGGCCGGCAGGTTGGGGCCAGTAAAGAGGGAAACACCACGGTTGAGAATGCCAATATTCCACAAGACGTTCGATCTGAGGAGCAGGGTCAGCGCGGGCAGCGCCAGCTGCGTGAGCCCGCATTGGCCGAAGGCTATGGTGGTTTTAGCGCCGGTAAAAACGATGGCGCGTGCCAGATCCTCCAGCATGGCGCCGCCAGCCAGATTCCCACCCATTAGCGCGATTACCTCGATCCCAGTTCGCTTCGCAAGAGCTGCGACGAAGTCGGTCTGCTGCTGCTGAGTGTCGAGGTCGTCAACCCACAGATAGTAGGGGCAGACCAGCTCGCAGCGCAGCAGAGCCGCAACCTCGGCACCAGAGCACTTGACGGGGCAGTTCAGCACGCACAGCGGCGCTGCCTGGCGCAGGCGCTCAACGTTCTCAGCCCCGAGAACGAGAGAATAGGGAGTCAAGAGCGAGCGCAGGCTCTCGCCGTTCTCAGCCACCAGCTCTACCAGTGCCGCGAGAGAATCGGCAAGCATGCCCCGCAGGTTCAGCGTGTGCAGCGTGCCCTTGGCGCGAGCGCAGGCCGCGCGCGCGAGTCCCCAGGTTAGGACAACTGTCGGGCTTTCTGCCGCTGCCTCAGAAAAGTCCGGGTACTGCCACAGGCTGACGTCCTCCAGGAAGAACCGCCAGCCGCGGCACACCTCGCGCGCGCGCAGGCGTGCGTCCAGGGGCAGCAGCGAGAAGAGGAGCGCGACAACGTTGGGCGGGAACGGGAGCTGGAAGTGCGGGTTGGCCAGCTCCACCAGGCGCGCGCTGCGACGCGGAGGCATCGATACACGCGTGGGAGGCGCAGCGAGGAGGCGAGGGCGACAGAGAGTGCACGTCTTCGATTCATTTGCACACTTTGATCTGGCGTCTCACTGGGCGCGTCTCCGAGCGGCGCGCGAGGCATTCATGCATCGCAGGCTGTGCTGCTCGCCACAGGTGCAGGCGCGGCGGGCGTTGCAAGTGCTTCAGGCGGCTTCCTCGTCTGCCAGTCTGCGAGCCTCCAAGATGTCCTCCACCTCACGCAACGAAGGGACCTGCGCCTCTTCCTCCCCTGCCTCCACCAATTGCAATCCGGACAGGTAACGGAGGCATGTGTTTGCGCGCACCGCAGGCAGCACCACATTGCGTGCAAAGTCGGCGCTGATCTGCTCTGTGCGAAGGGACAGCTCTACCAGGCCAACATTGCCCTTCAGCGCCTCGAAGATAGGCGCCAGTCCAGCCTCGCCCCAGTGATTGAAGGACAAGACAAGAACCCGCAGGCTGCGGCTGCGTGCGATGAGACGCGCCAGGCACTCGCCGGCTGCTCGCTGCACGGCAGGCCTGCCATTCGTGCTGTTGTCGTACAACGAGAGCAACTGCAGAGTTGGGAGCCCCTCCAGCGCAGCGATGAGCTGGAGCGCAGCTGCTAAGTCATCCCAGAGTGACTTTTTCCAGTTCCATCTTCTTCAGGCTCTTGCAGTTCCGCAGCGCCTCGCAGAATGCGGGCAACGAAGGGCCCTCAAATAAGGCAGCTCTGTCGTTTTCGACGCTCAGACGTTCAAAGCCAGGCGACTGGAGCAGTCGCGTCAGCGCAGGCAGCGCGGTCGGAGAGAGGCCACAGTCACCAAAGAACGCGACCTTGATACCGGCAGAGATTAAAGCGTCCACCAGAGCATCCACAACAGCGCGTGTGGCCAGCGGCACATTGTAGATGTTGAGCTTTTCCATCCCTTTGTGCCCCGTCAGAGCGGCAGCTAGGTGGTCCAAGACAGCTTGCTCACCGCCCTCGGTGTGGTGCACCGCAAACGAATTGATGGTGAGCAGAGCGAAGGGGGGCTCACGGCGCAGCAGAGGCCCAAAGGGGTGCAATAGACGTCGCAGCGCACACGGCACAGCGGCAGCGCGCGGCACAGCTCAGTTACTTCCTCAACGTCGAGCGGACGAGAGGTTAGAGCCAACAGGTCGCGCAGGCTCGCCTTGTTAGCCACAGACACAGAACCCAGCCACTGAAGCACGAACGGGTCCTCAAGCATGCGATCGTCCACGCCCGAGAGGTCCACCGACTGCAGGTTGCCCTTGGCGCGCACGCAGGCTGCGCAAAGCAGCGCCAGGACACAGTTCCTAAAGTCGAGGAAGCGAGGGTTGACGCCGCAGCTCTTGCTCAGGTCGACGCGCGTCCAGAAGCTGGCGTCCTCCAGCAGCGCGCACCAGCCGCGGCGCACATCGCGCGCGCGCAGGCGTGCGTCCAGCGGCAGCAGGCGCAGGATGAGCTTGACGAGGTCGCCCGGCAGCGGGCCCAGCAAGGGCAGAGAGAGGGCAGCCTCGCGCACGCCACGCACGCGTTGGGCGCGACGGGTTAGCATGGATACACGAGGGCGCGAGGCAGCGAGGAGGCGAGGGCGACAGAGAGAGTGCGTCTTCGATTCTTTTGCACTTTGCAGCTTTGCACGCTTTGATCTTGGCGTTTGGGCGTCTTCCAGTGGCGTGTGAGGCATCCAAGCATCACAGGCTACGCTACCGCCACAGGATGGGCATTAAGGGACCTTCAGGCGGCATCCTTGTTTCGAGCCTGCAAGCTGCCAAGATGCCTCCTGCAGCGAAGGGTCCTCCGCCACCTCTGCGTCTCTGCTCTTCACCACGAGCAAGCCTCCAAATTTACGGAGGCATGTGTTTGCGCGCACCGCAGGCAGCACCACGTCGCGTGCAAAGTCGGCGCTGATATGCTCCGACCAAAGTTTGAGCTCCACCAAGCTGCTGTTATTGCGAAGCGCACCGAAGATTGGTGCCAGTCCATTCTCGCCCAGCTCATTGCCGGATAACTTCAGGACCTGCAGGCTGGTGCTGCGTGCAATGAGACGCGCCAGGCACTCGCCGGCTGCTTGCTGCACAGCAGGCGTGCCATCCGTGTAGTTTCCCGCCGTTGAGAGCTCCTGCAGAGCTGGAAGTACCTCCAGCACAGCGAAGAGCTGAGTCGCAACCGCCATGTCTTTCCAGAGATAGAAATCTTCCAGCTTCAGCGTCTTCAGGCTCGTGCTGTTGCGCAGCGCCTCGAAGAATGTGGGCAGCGCAGGTCCCTCAAACAGGGAGGGATGATCGGCGGAAACATCGTCGTTCCAGACGCCCAGGAGTTCAAAGCCGGGCGACTGGAGCAGCCGCCCCAACGCAGGCAGCGCGGTCTGAGAGAGGCCGCACTTATCGATGCCCACTTTCTTGATACCGGCAGAGATTGCCGCGTCCACCAGAGCATCCACACTGTTAGTCAGTGGCACCTCACTGATAATGAGATGCTCTAGAGCACTATGCACGGACAAAGCGGATGCCAGGTCTAGAACTGATTGCTCATCGCCTGTCAAACAAAACATGCCAATGGTGAGCAGAGCGAAGGGGGGTTCGCGGCGCAGCACAGGCAGCGCCACGTCCAAATCTGCATAGCTCGACACACAGTCGCAACGCACACGGCACAGCGGCAGCGCGCGGCACAGCGCAATCAGGCTTTGACCACTCAATCTCCGCCGACACAGTGAACGCCCGAGAAGTCCACCGACTGCAGGCTGGTCTTTGCTCGCACGCAGGCTGCGCGAAGCATCGCCAGGGCGTAAAAGGCGTGGAGGAAGCGAGGGTTGACACGACAGCTCGCGCTCAGGTCGACGTGCGTCCAGAGGCTGGCGTCCTCCAGCAGCGCGCACCACGCAGGGCTCACCTCGCGCGAGCGCAGGCGGGTGTCCAGAGATAGGCCTGAGAAGAACTTCTTCGCCACCTCGTCGGGCAGCGAGGAGAAGCCCACAGCCTCGTCAGCGACTGTCAGAGCGTCCGGCGACGCAGCGACGGTCTCCATGGATGCGGCAGCCTGAGCAGAGGTGACAGAAAGGCCGGAGGCGTGAGAGTGAGGGTACTTGGACCATCAGTGAACGTCTTGGGATGCCCAATCACGCCCAAGCTGACTCAGCAGCTGTTCCAGGATGTCCAGTGCGCCGATGACGTTTTCATCTCTGCCCAGCGGCGCCTGCGGCGCTTGAAAGGCATGCGCAAAGTCCACCAGCGCAACCTCACAGGTGCAGTCACCCCCCTCTGCCGCGTCGTACAACAACAGCACGCTGGCGCTGTACAGCCGCATCGTGCGGATCTGGTACACAGCGCATCTCAAACGCCGCACGTGCTGTGCTGCCGCGAGCACGACCCTAGGCTTACACCCCGCCCAGCACCTCAGCGCCTCTGTCAGTGCGGCCCGAGTGGTCACCTGTCGGCACTGCTCTGGCAGCATGCTCCAGCGTGTCCACCTTCCGAACGCGCGCGGCTGCCACGCCCCGCAGCCGGACAGTCGGAAGCCGAGGAGCGCGCTGGTGCTCCCCGCGTCCTTGGCGGCGCACTTTGCCACGTGCGCGGCGCCGCAGAGCGCCCCGTCGCTGGTGGTGAAACCCAACTGGAGGACAGACGCGCACGGAAGCCGCGTCAAAAGCTGCAGAAGATCCTCAAGGGTGTGCGCTCAAAGCAGTGTTCACATGCCTTCAGGTCCGCTACGCACGGGCGCTGCATGTGCGCCGTCAGGTCACGCAGGCGCAGGTGTTGTGTGCCTGGGAGCAGGTTGAGGAGTCCCCTGAAGCTTGGTGTGAAAGGCGCGATGAGAGCGGCGTCTCGTTGATACTCGTCGCGGTCGCTTTCTGGAACGGAACAGGCGGCCTGCACACGCTGCGTGCGCCCAGCCGAGTCAGCGCGCGTGTATAGTGTGTGAGAGGAGCAGTGCGCGGTCACCGTGTAGAAGGCGAGCTCGCGCTCCGCTCGCTCGTCGTCGGGTAAAGGCTTCAGAAACCACCCATCCTCCGTCGCCAGCGCGCACGAGTTCACTCCTGCGGGTGGTGACCGGCCACGTCAGCGGCCGCGCGGCAGACAAAGCACGGACGCAGCCCCGCTCGCACCGGACCCGCGGTGCCCGGCCACCACGTCCGGGTGAACCCTCACGCCAGCTGGCAGTCCCGCGGCGTCCCCTGCGCCCCCTGGGGGCATCACGTGCGCATAGCCGTCCCGAGGGCTGCGCAATGGAGTGCGCGAGTCGAACGTTTGCTGTTTTATTTTTGCTCGATGGCTCGAGCGAACAGTCGTACTGTCGTACAGTACGCGCGCCGCGGCACGCTAGGGACGGCTGTGTCCTGTGCTGGGCTGTGAAGAGCGTGTTGGGAGGGCGGCATGTCCGCGTTGTTTGACTTCCGCTCCTTTCTCACCGTCTTGCTACTCTCCATCTGCTCGTGCACCTACGTCAAGCTGCGTGCGCCGCAGGTGTGCGTCATGCACGGGCGCCCTGAAGCTGCGCAAGCTGGCGTGTCCAAGCGCAGCGCACGCGAGAAGTGGAGCGCTTCCCCTTCTCACCGCTTCCCTCACGCGCGCGCGCCCGCTCACGCCACGCCAGCTGATGGACCCCTACCGCACCGGGCCCAGAGGAATGCTCTGGAAGTTCGCGCGGTGCGTTGACACGCCATCTCTCAGGCTCCACGCCCGCTTGCGCTACGCTCTCACTCCAACTCACGCACGCCGCGCGCACAGCGTCGGCGAGCGCCTGAGCCCGTACGTGTCGCTGGCGTGCATCTGCATGGGGCTCAGCATGCTCTGGTACTGAGAGCGCAGGACGCACACGGAACAACTCCGTTTCCTCACAAACAACTGAATAGCAAACGAATAACACATAGCGCTGAGCTCACGGTTGTGCGGGCACGTGCAGATAGTGCACCGCCTGCGCGAGGTGACCGGACGCGCCTTGCGCGGGCGCACAGCCCAGCCGGGAAAGCGTGCGCCCCATCTCCTCGTTTGGCGCGTCAACGCTGAAGAGACGCACGCTTGCCGCGTGCGCGTTGCGCCACCAGGCCAACAGCGCGGTGCCGAGACCTCGCCGGCGGTGCGGAGGCGAGATGTAGAGGTGCGCCAGGCGAGGAGGCAACGTCGCAGTGCCCGCTGGCGCCCAAGGCGCAGCTGCGAAGTCATAGTGCAGCGCGTAGCCGATGGCATCACCGTCGCGGGAACGAAGCACGGCCACCCGTCCCGCACGCCCAGTGGGACCGCTCCCCGGCAATGGCCCCACTCGGGGGTCCTCCAGGGCGAACGCGCGCGACAGCGCCCCTAATCCCGGGGCTTCGAAACAATCGCATTCTTCGATGATGAACCCTGGAGGCAGATGGCAGCGGTCTGCAAGCTCGTTGGCGTCATGTGCAGCCGCCCCCATCAACAGCTTGTAAAGAGCGCCACCGCCCGAACTGCGAGAAAGACCGGCGCTGTCTGCGCCGCTAGAGCGCGGCAATGCGGCAGGTGGCGCGAGCGGCGGCGCCTGCGGCAGTGACATAGGAGGCGCAAGCGGCGGCGGCGGCGGCAGCGGCTGGTGTGCGCCATCGGAAGTTGCGGACGGCGAAGGATGCATTATGAGCACCAGCGGCGCGTCAGCTGCGCTCGAGAGCGGCATTGCTGCAGTTGATGGGTTGAGAAAGGACTCTGGGGGCGCGAGGAAGAAAGATTGGGAAGATGTGGCCGCAGCGGCTGCCAGGACGGCATCACGCGGCGTGAACGCTGGAATGCGAACCGGCACATGCACGCGAACCGGCTCGGAGAGGGAGGGCGCCGAGAGGGGAGAAGGGCCCAAAGGGACCGCTTCCAAAGACCTTTCCGAATGAGCGGCGGCGTCCGACGCAGCGCGCAGCGCCCTCGGGCGCAGCGGCGAGAGCACCGCCTCGTCGGCGCGGCGCAGTCGGTGTCGGGGCGTGGGCCCGACGCCTGAACACGACGCAAGCGGGCTCCCCACCCCGCCAGCAACGTGCGCGCTCCCGGGCGGCGTGTTCTGCACCCCGCCGGCGCGCGGGGGAGAGCAAGGCCGCGGCTGTGCAGAGCGAGCGAGCGCGTGAGCGCCGTCACGGTGTACGGAAACACAAGCGCGAGCTGTAGAACGCGCGTGGGGGAGACGCGCCTGCAGCCTGGACAGCTCAGGCAACGCCGGAAGCTCCTCCTCCTCCTCCAGGAGCACCTGGCGCAGCGCGGACAGAGGTGTGAGGACGCTGTCAGATGCCACCTGATAGGGCCGCACGCCAGAGAAGCGAGCGCGCAGTGACCCGCGGGCGCGAGCGCCGCGTGCGCGCCGGAAGGCGTGCGGCCGAGCCGCGCGCCCAGCCGTGGCGTGCCGTGGCGTGAGGTGGCCGGGAGGGAGGGAGGCTTCGCGGGAAGAGAGGGAGTGCACCCAGGGGTACTGTGCCCGTCTGGCCGCGCGCGGAGGCGACAGCTGCGCTTTGGCGCCGGGACGCGCCTCTGCGTCCAGCGTCTGGAAGTACTGTCGCTTGGCGAGGAGCGCCTGGTGAAGGGGCGCGCCTCTCCGCGCCGGCGCACGGCGAACAGAGCCCGGGCTGGGCCTCTCGCCGGATAGCTCCTGGCCGGCCTTGCGCTCGCCGGACGTCCAGCGCAGCGCAGGCCCGCCCAGCGGCGAGCGGCCGGCGCGAAGCGAGCGCGCCCAGGGCGCCTCGCCACCCGTCAGCGCGCCGGCGCCTGCTTTGCCCGCGGGCGCGCCGCTGCTGCGCTCTTTGCGCTTGAAGGTCATCACAGGGGAAGCCATACGCACAGCGCTCCGCAATGACACTTTCGGAGATTCGAACAGAATACAACGGGTCATACAGCTCACACCTAACTGCTTGCAGTCTTGACGCTCAGCAGCTCAATGTCCAGAGTAAAGCTGGCATCTGGCGGGATCTCGTTGTTTCCCACATCCTCATAGCCCACGTCGCTGGGAACCTCAACCGTGCGCCGTCCGCCCTCGCGCATACCCTGCATGGCAAGCCAAAGCGCCGGAGGGGGTTTGGGGCCGCTGGTCCCCGCGAACAGACCTCCGGCGGGTCCGTCGAACGAAGAAGAGGTTGAAGAGGGTTTCACGGCAATGGCTGCGCGAGTCAGCGAAACATCCACCGGTTCAACTTGGCTCGCCTTGCGCAGCTTGAGCACGACGGTGGAACCCACAGAGCCGCCAGACAACATGCGCGCCACCTCACCCAGTGACAGCTCGCCGCTTGGTTTTCCGTCCACGGCCAAAACACGGTCCAAAGGACGCACGCCGCCCGACGCCGCCGGACCACCCGCAGTGGTGTCGGAAACGACGAAGAGGCCCTCGTCGGGCGAGCCCGGCGCGCACGGCGTGAGCGAGATGCCGACGCCCACGATGGTCTTGCGCTTCTTGGGCTTGGTGAACTCGTCCGGAATGGAGCCATACTTGAAACCGAACGCCTCAGCCAAAGTGCGGTTGCCGCCTAATAGGCGGCCCTCCCGGCTGCTCACGGCGACGATGCCGCGGTAGCGACAGTCGTACTGAACCGACAACACCGCGCCCTCAACCACCTCGCGTCCGGTGCCAACCACCAGGTCGGCGTAGCGCAGGCCCTCGTGCGTTGCGCCGCGCCACTCAAACGACTGAGAGAGAAGAGGAAAGCGGTAAGAGAACAGAGCGCTTGTGAGAAGTGCATGGAGCATAAACGCCGCACAAAGCCCGCAGCTCTGCGCCACGCGCGCCGGCGGTGCGCACCGGCAGCGTGAGGAACTGGTCGGAGGGCGGGGGCTTGATGCGTCCACGTGCAGCGAGCGCGGGCGCCGGCGCAAATCCGCTGCACAGCGCGGCGCCGCTCAACAGAAGCGCCTCGCGACGACGCAGCGCCGCAGCTGAGTCGTACGACGGCGACGCGGAGGAGGCCCGGCGAGGCGCTGGGTGAGCGCACGCCGTGGAAGAGGCTGCCAAGACACAGCGCTTGACGCCGCAACGGCGACAACCCGCGCCAGGACGCACGCGCACAGCCCCTGAAAGAAAGGACTGCATGGAATGCGCGGAGCGCGACTCTTTCTCTGTACGTGCGCTCTAGGTGACGTGGCATGATGCGGGGCTCCCCTCCTGTTGTCGCACTCTCGCACGTGCTGCCCGCACCGCTCTCTCAGTGCTTTGGCGCCTCATTGCCCGTGAGTGGCGTGGCAGCTGTGTGGCGCAACGCGCGCGGACAGTTCGTGCTGGGTCAAGGAGGTGCCCAAGCAGGTACCGCCATACTGCCATGTGGCTGAACGACCTGTTGTCCGCGACGCCGCTCTCTCGCGCGTGGCCCACCGAGTGCGACTCGCCGGAGACGTTAGTGGACCGGGTACGGCTTGAGCGCCACGTGGCGTCTGGCTTTCGCTCAACTCACGTCTCCGATTGCTGCAACTGCTGCTCCCACTGACAGCTACTGGAAGCCGACGATGCCGCCTCCACGGCCGCCCACGCGGCGTTGCAGTCTGGCGTGAACAACAGCAGTTCAGAGTGCGCGCCGTGCGCGTTGCCAGGCACACAGTGCCGTGTGCTCATGTGCTCACGCGCCGTGCGCCGCGCGCGCTCCCAGTGCCTTCCTGGACGCCGTGGTGGCACGCCTGCTGCACCACCTGTGCAGCGGCGAGAGCGCGGGCGTATCAGCGGCGCTGAAGGCGCTGAGCGGGCTGATGCGCCTTCCCCTGGCGTCGCGATTCCACTCAGCCGTGGTCAGGGGTGGCCTCTTGAGGCGCCTCACCGCCGACCTGGCGGAAGAGCTGCTTCCAGACGGGTGGACCGCATCTACTCGCAAAGCCGGGGGCGCGCTGGTGAGCACGTGGGCAGACCGCATTTGGACGCCCGTGGAGTACAGAGAAGCCGCGCGGACGCTGGTGCAGCTGCGCGTCATTACCGGCGGCGTGGACGACGTGATGAGCCTTCGAGAGGAGGGCGGAGAAGGCGCCGCGGGTGCAACGCCGGCTGTGGTGCAACGCAACGGAGTGGCGGTGCCCTTGCGCGCCAACGGCGGCGTTGTGGTGTCTTCGACAGCGTCGGAAGGCTTTGACCACGATGACGTGGCAACGGCTGCGGCTCTGAGGAGCGCAGAGGAGCGCAGCAAGGCGCACGTGGCTGAGCACACGAGTCGGGGCGTGGACTTTTCCTACGAGCGCAAGAGGGAGAAGAAGGCGCTGCAGCGCGCCCCAGAAAGCTACATGGGCGCCATGGAGGGACCCACCCAGGAGTACCGCGCGCCCATGGCGGTGTACGGCCCTGCTGCGCGAGAAAGCGACAAGCCACGCTACTGGCCTGGCCGTACCGCGCCGCCAGCCGAGCAGCCATCCGCGGCTGCACCGCACGCAGCGCGCGCGTCCGCGCCGTCGTCGGCCAGCAGCACGCCGCGCGCGGACGCCTTGACGCCCTCAAGCCCCACATCATCCGTCACGCAGCCGGACATTTCCACCGCCCAGGGCGCGCTCCAGGCTATCCAGGCCGCCATCTGGGGCGACATCGCCGCTGAGTGCCCCATCGCGGATGTGGTGGTACCATCGGCGGGTCCTTCTGTCGAAAGGGTGAATGAGACGCCGCCTTTCGGGTGCCAGATCACCATGCATGCGCTGCCCGCGGCGCTGGATCGGCATCGGGAGCCTGATCTCCGTGAAGGTGGTCACACAGCAGAAGCAACAAGTACGCCACCGCCGCCGGCGCCGCCGCCGCCGGCCTCGTCCCCACAGCCAAGTTCGGTGGTTTCTGCGCCGCCTGGCGAGCTGCACCCGAGTTTGTCGGAGGCTGAGCTGCGCTGCGACCTGTTCATCGCGCGAGAGCGCTGCGCGGACCTCCTGCAAGCAGTGACCCCCTCCTCCGGCGGCTGCAGCACCCAAGATTCCCCCTCCACCTCCGCGCTGTCTGTGGCGGCGCTGGCGGAACGCTGCCGCGCCGCGCTGCCGCTGGCTGCGGCGCTGGCGGCGCCGGGGTGTGCGGTGAGCCGGGAGGTTGCCGCGGAGGCCGCGTCTCTCGTGGTCGAGCTCACAGGGGCGCTGAGAGCCCACTTGTCTGTGGCGGCGCCGGAGGGCGAGGTGGACGGCCGTGCGGAGGAGAAGGCGCTGGAACGGATAGAACAGATGGAACGGGTGGAACTGGTGGGACCGGTTGAGCGCCAGTCTGCGGGTGAAGCGGCGGCCGCAGGCGCTTTTGCAGTCGCAGCCGCGCTCCTCCCCCCACCGCCGCCGCCGCCGCCGCCGCCGCCGCCCGCTGCTCTCGGCAGCGCCGGCGCGCTGCTTCTGGCTGCTGCCGCTGGCGGACACTCCCACGCCGTCAAGAGGCTGCTTCGGGGCGCCACTACGGAGACCCTTTCCCACCGCAACCGAAAGGGCCAAACCGCGCTGCAGGTTGCCATGCACCATGGACACGCCAAGGTGGTTGAAGCGCTCAGACAGGCTGGAGCCACGGAAGATGAAGCGACGCTGGCGCCCTTGAAATGAGAGCAGAGCTGAGTCACAGCTGTACGGCAGAGAGGAAGCGGAGCGTTATGCGGAGCGTCCACGGACGTCCCTCCTGTTTCGGGTGGTCCCGCCTGTGGCTCAGCGGTGTGTCCTTCGCCGACCGGATGGCGCTTCTGAGCTCTGGAGCCGTGCTGCTGTCCAGCCGCAGCTGCGCAGGCAAAAGCGCCCCCGTGGGCTGCAGCACGCCGTGGGTTGGCGCGCACGCGCCCGGCTGCCGCTGCGTGTTGCACGGCGGGTTGCGCGCGCTGGGCAGCGCGCGTCTGTCGGTGAAGTTGCCCTCCACGTGCAGCCGCGCCAGCCGCCTGTCAGGTGCGGAGACGAGGAAACCCTGATTCTGCGCCTCGCGCTCCGCAGCTCTCCCCTGCGCAGCGCTGACGCGCACGCGCACGCCAGTCTCTGCCGCTGTGGCGGACGCGCCCGTGCACAGCGGTCTGAACCAGCGCGGCAGCCCGGCGACTCCTCCCAGCGCGGGCCTGGCGCCGCCCGTCTGGCAGGCCATCATCGAGGTTGGCGGCTCCCAGCAGATCGTCTCCGAGGGCCGCTTCTACTCCTGCCACTCCCTGCCGCAGGCGCGTGCGCGTGCCCGCGCAGCGCAGCCGCGGGCGCAGGCCGCACGCGGGAGCGTGAAACCCTCGAGGGCTGATGTTGCCGTCACTCGCGCGCCCTCTAGGTTGCGCAGGGCCAGAAGATCCTGTTCGAGCGCGTGCTGGCCACCAAGGACGCACAGGGCACGCTGGCGGTGGGTCAGCCGTACGTGCAGGGGGCTCGCGTGCACGCCACGGTGTTGGAGCACTTCCGCGACAAGAAGATCATCGTCTTCAAGATGAAGGCCAAAAAGCATTACCGACGCAAGGCTGGACACCGGCAGGCTATGAGCCGCTTCCTGGTCACCAAGGTTGAGTTTGGCTCGGCTTGAAGGCGCCTTGATCTTTTTCTTTCTCTTCTGTATGGCGCCGTGCAATCAACACGCACCTATTGACTACCCACAGCCTGAGATGAGCACGCGGCCCGGTGTCGGTCGCGTCTTCTGCTGCCTTCTTTGTCAGTCTTCTCAGTCACAATTCTTGACAAACGTAGCCCCCGCCCCTCTGTTCATGCCCGGCCCTTGCTTCCAGTTCCAGTCCGCCGGCGCGTGCGCATACGGCGACCGCTGTCGTTTCGCTCACGGCCTGGAGGATGAACCCTCTGTATGTCCCGGCGACCCACCCGTAGCCTTTGTTCCCGCCCCGCCATGCTCGCAGCGCACCCGGGGCACACACGGCGGCACACAGTCACCCAAGAGCTTGCTCTTCATCACCGGTTTGCCGGCCTTCGAGCGCGCTGACCGCGTGCGGCGCCGCTTGGCGGCTTTGCTCCGTCCTTTCCGCGCTACTGCCCGCGTCGGGTGCACGCACGAGGGGCGCAGCCGCGGGTGGGCACACGCCAGCTTCTCCTGTCCGGAGTCTGCGGAGGAAGCCATCTCGGCTTTAGACGGACTGCTGTTTGGAGAAACCCCCTTTGGTCCACGGCTGAGCCTTTGTTACGCCACAGACAAGCGGGACACTCTATTTCCTTCCTTAACTCGCGCGCAGCGTCTGTCGCTGGTGCTTGACTCGACCGCGTTGTTCTCGTGCACTGACGGCGTCACCGCGGACCGCACGGCGGCGCTCATCCACGCGCTGATGCAGGCCGCCACGCCCGGCAGCACTGCGTGGCGTGTGACTGACGCCTGCGCGTGTTGCGGCGGCAACGCGCGCGCTTTCGCAGCGCACTCGAGCGTTGCGTCCGTGTGCTGCGTCGAGTGGGACGCTCGGCGCGCAGAGGCGCTCGCACAGAACGCGCACGTGTGGGGCCTCTCCTCAAAGGTCACAGTACACCACGGCGACTTCCTTGAACTGCGCTCAGAGCTTTCAAAGCCACTTTTAGAAGACCCAACGAGTTCCGTTCTCTTCATTGACCCGCCTTGGGGTGGCACGGACTATAGCGCCCAACAGCTGATGGCATTGGAGCAGCTGCACCTTTCTGGAACGCCCATTCACGAGCTGGCGTTGCGAGGGTTGGAGGATGGGCACTCCTTGGTTGCGCTCGGCACGCCCCGAAACTACGACGATACGCAGCTGGCTCGTAAACTCACGGCATGCGTGGGTGAAAGGGAGGCAGATCGTGCACTGCCCTTTCGGATTGAGTTCGGAAACCGCATTTTGGTGGTAGCGCTCGGGGCGGCGTGTTTTCCAACCAGCGGATTGGACGCGTATGTGGAGGTGTTGCTGGCGTTCAATCGGGCTCACGGGGCGGAGCATCATCCGAAGTTCTTCTGTTGGGAAAAGGACGCGTGGGTGTCCCTCTCTCGATGGAAGGGAGCGAAGCCGGTCAAACCGCTGCAAGCTGACGCGTGAGCCGCGCACTGCGCTCGTGGGTGGAGCAGTGCGGGCACGCAGCGTGCTGTGGCTGTGCCGTTTGGCTTTGTTTCGACGTTTTCAGGTTTTTGACGATTTTGGAAACTACCCGCGTACCGTTTTCGACGCGCGCCGCGCACTGTGCGCACCCGCGCGATTGACCATGAGGCGATGCCGCAGATGCGCGATTGCGCACCGCTGATGTGGTGGGTGCCTGGCTGGTGCCCTCTACCGCGGAGCGCGGACTGCGCTGGGCGCGCCAAAGCTGACCAAGCACAACCTTTCTTCACGGCGCACACCACGCGACGAACAAACGACAGCTTGAGAGCGCTGACTCTTAGATATAGAGCACTTCTATTGCCAAAGTGCGTTGCGGATTGCTACGCATGCGCGGTCGCTCGTATTGCCGTGCTCGCTGCTCGGGCGAGTTTCTTCTCCTCAGCCTCTTCACAGGTCGCCCGCGGCAGTGGCGTTGTCAACCGGGAGCTCCCCAGAATCCACAATCACCACCGCCTGCGCGGTGGTGCCGCTCTGGCTGCCCACGCGCTCGATGGCAGCCACCACGTCCATGCCTTCGATCACCTTTCCGAACACCACGTGCCGTCCGTCCAGCCTGCGCAAGGAGCACGGCGCGCGCCGCGTGAATTCAGCAGCGCGCAGGGCGCAGCGCCGCGGCGTTGTAAGCGCACCAGGAGGTCTTGGCCACGGTGATGAAGAACTGGGAACCGTTGGTGTCCTGTTGGAAGGCGATCGGGGTGGTGAAACGACGCATGAGAACACGAGGGAAAAAAGAGCGCCTGCTGTGCACGCACTGCGCCCGAGTTGGCCATGGACAGGTAGCCCGTGTCCTCGTGCTTGAGCTGGAAGTTCTCGTCTGAAAGGGAGCGCAGCGGGCCGCATCAGCGTCGGTGTTGCAGTGGTTGTTGGCAAGTGCACGCGCCGGGGAACTTCATGCCGTAGATGCTCTCGCCGCCCATCCCGCTGGCGTCCGTGAAGTCGCCGCCTTGCAGCATGAAGCCCGGAATGACGCGGTGGAAGATGCTGCCCTTGTAGTGCAGCGGCTTGCCCTTCTTGCCGACACCCTTCTCACCCGTGCACAGCGCACGGAAGTTCTCGGCCGTCTTGGGCACCACGTCACCGAAGAGGCCCATGACGATGCGTCCCGCCGGCTCACCACCCACAGTGACGTCGAAGAAGACCTTGTGCGTAATGGCAGGCGCCTTCTTCTTGGCGTCAGAGACGCAAGTCATGCCCAGCAGCGCCAGCGCGCAAACGGCGAGCGCCAGGAAGGTGCGAGGACGCGCCATGAGAGAAGCGGGGGCACAGCAAGACAGCACACTCAAACGCGAGATCATCGCTAATAGAGCTCGAACTTCACCACGTCTTGTACATCAGAGCGTGTGCAGTGCTTCGTTTTTTCGAGGCTTCGGTTTGGCGTTTGCGCCGAGGCGGCGCCGCCGCTTCGGAGGTGACGTGGCAGAGGCGACGCACACAAGCAGCGCGACTGCGGTTGCGGCGACGTACGCCGCCGTCTTGAGAAGGCCCGCCAGCGGCGTGTGGGACAACCCGGCGTCCTCCGTGTGCGACCCGGGTGCCGGGTGCCGGGTGCCAAGCGCGGCGCCCGCCAGCGCGTCTCGCCCCGCCCGGAAGCGCTGCAGCAGCCCCTGTCGAGGCCCCTTGGGCCCCTTCTTGGCCGGATACCAGCTGTCCGTGGTCTGCATGAGAAGAAAAGGGGATGAGAGATCTCTCAGACGAAGCAGGATAGGGCTTGTGTGAGAGAGGGAGAGGACGGGCGCACCGGATCATACGCCTCCTTGGCGCGAGGTCCGTCTGGCTCATAGTGCAGGCACGCAGACGCCACCGTGAAGCGCTTGCGGGAGGGCGGAGGGCCGTCTCTGTGCGCCTGGCCCAGGTGGGCGCCGCACACGGGACAGCGCAGGTACGTGCGGTCGCTCACTGGCCACAGGCCCACCGTGTGCAGCTCCACAGCCCCTGGGCCCACGGTGCCCCAGAAGGACGGCCCTGGCAGGCACCAGGCGACCGCGTGAGACCAAAAGGAGGGGGGAAAAGGGACGGAAGAGAGAGAGACAAAGGTGGCGGGTACGCACGCCCGTGGCCCGTGTCGAACTTGGCGTCGCCTGGAAAGAGCTTCGCAGCGCAGCAGGCGCAGTGGTAGCTTCCCCGGGGGTGGCGCAGCGGCGTGGGCGAGTGGTGTCCTGCACGGGGAGGAGAGGAGCAGCAGGAGCAGCAGACGTGAGAGACGTAGGAGCTTATTCCCCCCGCTTGCCCCACACACAGACAGCGCATATAGCCCTGACCCCTTCTGCCCACTGTGCTGCGTGCGCACCCGCGTGCGCGGGCTCCGCGGCGGTTCCGGCGCCGCACACGAGCGCAAACGTGCTCCGGTTTTCGCTGCGGAAGTGAGGACACGCTCCCGTGGCCGCGTGGGCGACGCCGCCGTGCGTGTGACCGGCGGCGCGGGCGCACAGCAGCAGCAGCGACAACGCCAGGCGGACGGCCATGGAGGGCGGCGAAAAGCGCAGCAGGCGGGCCAGGCGCTGTGCTGAGCTGAAGGAGCACGGCGGAGGACTGGTGCGGGGAAAGGCAGGCGCAGGGAGAGCGCCGCCAAATGTCGTACGAACGTACAACCGTCTGCGACTCTGCGTGTTTTAGAACTGGGTTGGCAAATAAGGCAGGTGCCTTATAATTCCAGGAGCTGATAACGCCTTATAATAAGCTTATAATGCGCCCGCCCAGCCCCTATAAGGCCTGTCAGCATGGCTGGCAAGCCTCTGTGCAGCG
>Ga0208951_1000529_pt1 | contig 17558 bp, 20 predicted proteins | sample GreLakmeMI27MSRF_FD_187702 | JGI IMG/M metagenome (GOLD analysis project Ga0208951, IMG submission 187702) | Freshwater lentic microbial communities from great Laurentian Lakes, MI, USA - Great Lakes metaG MI27MSRF (SPAdes) | ecosystem: Environmental > Aquatic > Freshwater > Lake | place: Great... | reverse complement strand
CCATTGCGATTCCGGCGGTCATGATCTTCCTCAGCCCAGGCTTCGGACTCATCGGCTGGGGTAAGCCCGTCCAGATTTCCCTGCCCAATCCGAAGACCCGCCAGATGGATGATATCTATATCACCCTGGCCGGCCCGGCGATGAACGTGGTGCTGTGTTTTATTTTAGCGCTAATCGGAACCATCGGCGATTTCGACCCTAAATCACAGGCTGTTATCATAGTCTTCCTGGCCCAAGGCATATTCCTCAATGCAGGCTTGGTGGTCTTTAATTTGATCCCCGTCCCGCCCCTCGACGGCTCCCGTTTAGCTCTCCGGTTCGGTCTCTACTCGGAAGAGCTGTTCCTGACCATCGCCCGCTGGGGGTTCATTATCCTGATAATCCTCATCAACCTCCCCGGGTTTGGGCGATTGATTAAATGGTTGATGTCGCCCTTGCTTGAGGGCGCCGCGCTTGTCTGGCCCTACTTCTCTCGCTTCCTCTAGGTCCCACGAGAGGCTTGCCTATTCGCGGCCTTCGGGCGAATCTCGGGACATGCAAACCCTCGGCGAACGTCTCCAAGAAGCCCGTCAACGACTGGGCGTGACCCTCCGCGAAGCGGCGGAGTTCACCAAGATCCGCACCGACTACCTCCAGTCCATGGAGGCCGGACAGTTTGAATCCATCCCGCTCGCCGATGTCTACAAGCGCGGCTTCGTGAAACTCTACGCCAAGTATCTCCGCCTCGATGACGAGAAGGCTGGCGCCGATTTCAACACGCACCATTCCGCCAAGGCCTCGCGTCGCCCGCTCGAAGCTGGGGTCGACGAGGAAGCGGCCTTCGAGCCCGTCTCCGCTGGCGTCCCGCTCGCAGTGAGTCGCGATATGCTGGTGTATGTCATCATCGGCATCGCTTTCTTCGCCATCGTCCTCGCGCTGGTTTTTTCCTAAGCTCGCCCTCGGCGCGCCGGACGCAGCCTGACCCGAGTGCGGTGGTTGCGGTCCTGGCGCCGCCGGCGAGCCGGACACACCAGATCACGCTTAGCTCCGTCAAGACCGGGATTCGCTACCAGGTCATCGAACTCGAGACCGGTGAGGTGCCCGGCTACGGCATGCTCTCGCCCCGCGATAAGCCCGTGGTCATTAACGTGAGAGGGGCCAGTGAGCTCCGGTCCTCGGCGGTCGAGCACCTGCGGGTGAAGATCGACGGCGTGCCCTTCCCGATACCCGCTTCCGTGACGGGCGCGATGCACGTCGCCTTGCCCGATGCTTTGACGGGCTCGCCAGCGGCGGGGGCTATTCCTGGGCCGAAGAAAAATCCTTGAACCGAGGGAGTTGACCGTCCCCCGCTGGCGGCTTATCTCTTTCCACGTGCCATCGCGCCTCGAACAACGCGTCCTCGTCCTTAACCGTCTCTGGCAGCCGGTTAACATCGTGGGCGTCTTGCGCGCGATGAGCCTACTCTTCCGGGGCCGGGCTGCGGCGATTCATGCCGACCCGTCTGGTCATCGCGTGCTGAGCGCCGAGGAGTGGATGCGCTTTTCCGTGGAGACGCCGCCCCCCGCCGCCGAAGCGGTCCGTTCGCCCTGCATCCTACTCCGCATCCCGCGCGTCTTGCTCCTCGGCGAATACGATCGCGTACCGCGTCGGGAGATCCGTTTCTCCCGCCGCAACGTCTATCTGCGCGACGCGAACACCTGCCAGTATTGCGGTCGCCAGTTCCGCGAAGAGGAGCTCAACCTCGACCACGTCGTCCCTCGCGACAGCGGCGGCAAGACGAACTGGGAAAACATCGTCACCGCATGCGTTCGCTGTAATTCGCGTAAGGCCAATCGTCTGCCGGAGCAGGCCGGGATGACCCTCCGCCACGCGCCCACCAAACCGAAGTGGCGCCTGGTCGTCGCCTCATCCCTGTCGGCCGACGAGGTCGAGTGTTGGAAGGAATTCCTCGAGGTCACGCCCGCCGGCCAGCTGCCTTGGCGGAACTGAGGCCCGGCGTTTTCCTTGGTGCGGGTAACCAGATTCGAACTGGTGTATCCACTTTGGAAGAGTGGTGTCCTACCACTGAACGATACCCGCGAAACCAAGGATGTTTACTATTCCCCGCCACGAGTCCCGGGTCAAGCCTCGGCCCGGGGGCTACTCCTGGAGCGGGTAACCAGATTCGAACTGGTGTCACCACTATGGGAAAGTGGGGTCCTACCACTGAACGATACCCGCGTTCTCAAGAATGTGGCCATCCTGCCTGGCCCCTTTGGTCCGTCAAGCCGGAGTGCGGCGGGCGCCGTCGTATCGCCCCTTTCATGCGCCTAGGCGCCGCCGTTTGCGCTTCACGCAGGACCGAGTTCCGTCATCCTGTGTCCATGGCTCGCTCCGCTCGCCCCTCCGCCCCAGCCGTTCGTGACGTGCTCATGATGGCGACTCCCTCCAAGAACGCCGACCTGCGCTGGTTCGGAGGTTTCCACGCCTCCGACCCGTTCCCGGCGTTCTCCGTCGGCGGCCGCCGCATCGGCCTGCTCCCGGGGATGGAAGTCGGGCGTGCCAAAGACGAGTCCGCCTTTGATGAAGTCCTTAACCTCACTGCCACCATCACCGATCTCCGTAAGACCAACCCGAAGGCGGGCGTAGCCGACGCCATCGTCTTCGCCGCGCTCCAGCAGGGCATCCATCGCTTCCGCGTGCCGGCCGATTTCCCGGTGGGACTCTATGAGCGCCTGCGCCAGCTCGGCCTCGAGCTCCATCCGGTCGGCGCCCAGCTCAACGAGCGCGGCTTACCTGAACTTTTCCCGGCTCGCCAAGTAAAGTCGAAGGCGGAGCTCGCCGGTATCCGCGCGGGTAATGCCGCCGCGGTCGCGGGCTTCAAGGCCATCGAGAAGGTGCTCGCCGAATCCGAGGCGGACAAAAAGGGCGTTCTGCAGTGGCACGGCCAGACGCTCACGGCCGAGATCCTAAAGGAGGAAGCGCAGGTCGCGATCTTGCGCCAGGGCGGCCTGTGCGACATCGGCCTCATCATCGCCCCGGGCGACCAGGCGGTCGATTGCCACTGCTCTGGCTCTGGCCCGATCCGCGCCCACGAGCTCATCGTCTGCGACATCTATCCCCGCCATATCGCTTCACATCACTACGGCGACATGACCCGCACTTATCTCAAGGGGAAGGCCAGCGCAAAGCAGCGCAAGATGGTCCATGCGGTGCTCGAGGCCCAGCGTCGCGCGATTAAGGCGATCCGCGCAGGCGTGACGGGCGCCAAGGTGCATACGGTGGTGCAAGAATATTTCAAATCCCTCGGCTACCAGACCGGCCTGAAGAAGGGCGTCTACGTGGGCTTCTTCCATGGCACGGGCCACGGGCTCGGCTACGACATCCACGAAGAGCCGGCGCTCTCCATCCGCAATCCGCACCCGCTCATCGCGGGTAACGCGGTCACGGTCGAGCCAGGGCTTTATTATCCCGGACTCGGCGGCTGCCGCTTCGAGGATTGCGTGGTAGTCACGAAGAAGGGCAGCGCTGCACTGTCCTCCCATCCCTATAACTGGGAGATCGCCTGAGCATGGCCAAAGGGCGGGGCAGGGCGGGCACGCACACGTCGCTGACGGATGCCGCCCGTCCCGTGGCCGAAGCTCTCGAGCGCCATGGCCGCGTCTCCCGCGGCGTGATCAGCGCGCGCGTCGGCGCAAAGACGCTTTCGATCAAGGTGATGAAGCTCGGCGGCGGTCTGCGCATCACGGTCGTTTCCAAGGGCTCGCGCCAAGAACTTCATGTCTACGGACTCACGGCTGAAAGGGTCGGCGAAATCCTCTCGGGCCCAGATTTCTCCGGCTACAAGCTGAACTTCGCCGATGAGTGAGATTCCCGCCATCGTCGCCGAAGTCACTGCCGCCGACTGGATCGCCGCTGGTCCGGGCTGGACCCACCTGCCTTACCTCGCGCGTTTTCGTGCCGACCGCCTGCCGGCTTCGTGGGAGGGTTTCTTCACGGGCCGACACCACGCGGTGCTCGAGAGCGGCCGGTCCGGCAGCTTTACCATCGCGGTCCCCGCCGCCGCCCGCGCGACGTTGTTCTTCGCCGATGGGCGCGTGGTCCTGCACGCGGCCGATGGCGCTCACGAGGAGGCCGCCGAGCAGCCGCTCGCCTACCTGCGCCGCTGGTCGCGCGAGACGCGCGCGCCGCGCCTCGCCGGCTGGCCTGCTTTCCAGGGCGGGCTCATCGCGCTGCTGGGCTACGAGCTCGCCACGCAGTTCGAGCCGGTGAAATCCGCGCCCACCGATGTGCGTACGCCCGTGGCGGCCTTCCTCGAGGCCCACGAGGCCTGCGTCTTTGACGCCGCGCAGCGCGAGTTGACGGTGGTGGTGCTTTGTCCCGTCGGCTCGCCCAACTCCGCGCTGCGTGCGGCCCGCGCCCGCGCCCTCGATCTCGCTGCCCGTTGGGATGCTGCCTGCGCCCAACCGGCGCCTTCCTTACCGCCGCCCGCCGCGCCGGCCGCGCCGCTCGCCTGCTCGCTCGATGAGCCGGATTTCGTCCGCGCGGTCGCCCGCTGCCAGGAATACATCGCCGCCGGCGACACTTATCAGGTGAATCTTTCCACGCGCCTCGAAGTGGCGCCGGTCGAACCGCTCCTCGCCTACGAAGCCCTTCGCTCCGCTAACCCTTCGCCCTACATGGGCTTGGTGCGCCTGCCTGGCGCGACGCTGGCCTGCGGCTCGCCCGAACTATTGGTCGAGGTCTCCGCGGGGCGCATCGCTTCCCGCCCGATCGCTGGGACGCGCCCCCGCGGCGCCGACGAAGCGGCCGACCGCGCCTGGGCCGCCGAACTTTCCAATGACAGTAAAGAGAAGGCCGAGCACCTGATGCTCGTCGATTTGCTCCGGAACGACGTCGGTCGCGTGTCCCGACCCGGTTCGGTCCATGTCCCGGAATTCATGGCGGTCGAGCGATATTCGCACGTGATGCACCTTGTCTCGCAGGTCGAAGGGGTCCTGCAGGCCTCGGCTGGTCCGGCCGACGTCATCCGCGCGCTTTTCCCGGGCGGTACGGTGACGGGCGCGCCGAAGGTCCGCACGATGCAGATCATCGCGGAGCTCGAGCCGTTCAGCCGTGGCTATTATACGGGCTCCCTCGGCTGGCTCGGCGCCTCCGGCGATCTCTGCCTCAATATTATCATCCGTTCGCTCTGGTCCGCCGAAGGCCGCACCTTTGTCCAGGCGGGGGCCGGCATCGTCGCCGATTCGGTCCCGACCCGCGAATACGCCGAAAGCCTGCGCAAGGCCCAGGCCCCACTGCTCGCCGCCGCCCGCGCGGCCGTACTCCCATGATCGGTTGGCGTCAGGGGGAATGGGTCACGCTACCCGCCGGCGCCGAAGTCGCGGCTTTGGTTCCGGGCCCGTCGCTCTTCGAGACCTTCGCTGTCCGCGCGGGTCGCATCGCCTGCCTCGCCGACCATCTCGACCGCCTCGCCGCTGCCTGCCCGCGCCTCGGTCTCGATCCCGCCCGACTCATGCTCGCTACCGCCGCTGCGCCGGTCTGGTCGGCGCCACTCGGCGGCCTGCTCGGTCGCAATGCGCTGACGGAGGCGATCGTGCGCCTGCTCGTCGCGCCCCGCGGCGACGGGCTGGCCACGGAATGGCTGACGGTCCGGCCGCTGCCGCCCACGCCTTCGGCCCTCGACCTCTACGCGCTGTCGCTTTGTCGCGATGCGCCCGAATGGCTGCCGCGGCCCAAAAGCGGACCGTGGCGGAACTCCTCCGAGGCATGGCGCGAATTACGCGGTATCGCCGACCGGCCTGAGGCCGAAGGTGTGCAGTTCGACGCGCGCGGCTGCCTCAGCGAAGGGCCGCGTAGTTCTTTCGCTTGGTGGGATGGTGCTTCCTGGAACTTCCCGGCCGTCGAGACAGGTCGCCTGCCCGGTACGGCGATGGCGCAATTTCGTTCGGTGCTGGCCCAGGCCGGCCGACCGGTCCGCGATGTTTCCTGGCCGGGCTTCCCGATGAACGCGGAGTCGTTGGTGGTCCTGCGCTCGACGTTTGCCGACGGCGCCGTGCTCGCCCGCTCCTATCACGCCGAGGGAAGGCTCATTTGGCAATCAGCGGGCGCGCCGACCGAAGTCACGCGCGCCCTCGCCGGGCTCGCCGCATGGCGAGATCAGCGCTGCATCAGCTTCGCGTAGACTGGCATCGCCGTCGCGAGCACGAGCAGCCCGAGGAAGATGACGCTCGCCAAGGCGGAGAAGCAGGTCGCAACCAAGAGCTTGGCCATCCGCACGACGGGCTCTTCGTCGCGACGGAGATGGGCGCGCCCCGCGTAGGCGGTGATGCCGAGACTGACGACGAGCAAGACCAGTAGGGCGCTGGTGAAGTGATTGAAGTAGAGATCGGTGAGCCCGGGCAGGGTGCCTGTGCCGTTTTGTAGCATCGCGGCCAGGATGGGCTGGGCGCGGAAGGCGATGGCACCAGCCGCCGCCGGCAGGGCGGCGGAAAGGAATACGGCCAGAGCAGAGACAATCTGGAGCTCACGAGGGGTCATGCAGATAGTATTTCGAGCCGCTTCCGCAGGGTCAACGCCCGGATTCTCCCTCGCCAAGCCCAACGGTCCGTCTTATTTGGAGAGGACATGGATTCTGCTTGGTATCTCTGGTCGGCCTTCATCCTCCTCAATGGCACCGCGGCCGGCATCTCGCTCGTGGCTGGGGTCGTCTCCGCCCTCTCCCATACCGAACTCGAAGACCTTCGCCGGCAGGATGCCAAGGCCGCAGTCTCGATTGAGCGCTCCCGCGGCGATCAGGGCAACACCCTCGCGGCGCTCGAAGTCCTGACTGGGGCCTTCGTCGGGATGAGCGCCTTGCTGGGCGGCTTCCTCCTCGGCGCCCGCTTCTTGGGTCGACTCTCCGAAAGCTGGTCGACCGGGCTGCTGACGGTCATCGCGGTCATCGCGGTCTCCTTCTTCATGGCTTGGCTGACGATGATGCTCCCGCGCAAGCTCGGCATGCATTTCCGTCTCGTCCTCGCTCCCCGTATCGCCGCCGCCCTCGCGCTCGTCCGCGGCGCCGCCAAGATTCTGCGCATGATTGGGAAGCTGCATGATTCGCTCGCCCCGCCCGAAGAACCTGGCATCGACCGCGCCGATGCCGATATCGGCAGCCTCGCCCAGGCCGCCGCTCGCGAAGGTAAGATCACCCAAGCCGAGAGCAACCTCGTCGCCAACGCCGTCCGCCTCGATGATATCCCGGTCTCACATGTGCTCACGCCCCGCCCGGTCGTTACGGCCGTCGAGGCCGATCTCACCGTGGGCGATGTGCTCCGCCTTTATCCCAGCGTGCCCCATGGCCGCTTGCCGGTCTGGGAACAGAATCCTGATCGGATTGTCGGCGTCGTCCGTCGCCGCGACATCCTCAAGGCTGCTGGTGACAATCGGCGCGAGGTCCGTATCCGCGAACTGATGGGTAAGGCGCACGTCGTACCGGAGAACGCCACGCTGGCGGATGCGCTGCATGACTTGGTCCGGGCGCACCAGCACCTCGCCGTGGTGGTCGACGAATTCGGGGCGTTCGCCGGTGTGATCACGCTCGAGGATGTCTTCGAGTCGCTCCTGGGACTGGAGATTTACGAGAAGGACGACCCGCACCCCGACATGCGAGAGCTGGCTCGCCAACGCGGCCATCGGGTCGCGCGTCGTCCGGGGTCGGAGCCGCCGCCCAAGGTCGGCACATGATCGCCGCCGCGCTGGCCTTTTGGACGCACGACCTTGATCCGGTCGCGTTCCGTTTCCCCGCCGGGTGGGGTTTGGCCGGGGTCCATTGGTATGGGCTCGCCTATGCGGCGGGCTTTTTGGTCGCGGCCGGTCTTCTCGGTTACTGGCGGCGCGCCGGACTCACGCCCCTGCGCTCGGCCCTCGATGAATCCACGCTCCTCACGGCCGTGATGGTCGGCGTTATCGCCGGGGGCCGGCTCGGGCACGTCCTCCTCTACGCCCGCGCCGAATTCGCCGCTGACCCGCTGATGCTCTTCCGCATCTGGCAGGGCGGCATGGCCAGCCATGGGGGCTTCCTGGGCGTGCTCCTCGCCGGCGTTTGGTTCGCCCGACGCGCGCGTGTGGATTTCTTCTCGGTCGGAGACCTGCTCTGCGCTATCGCGCCGGCGGGGCTCTTCTTTGGCCGCCTCGCCAATTTCGTGAACGCCGAACTAGTTGGCAACCCGACTTCGGTCGCCTGGGCGGTTATCTTTCCGCGCGAAGGTCCCGAACCCCGGCACCCGTCGCAGCTCTACGAAGCCTTCGGCGAAGGCTTGCTGCCGCTGCTCTGGGTGCTCGTCCGCCTTCCGCGGCGTCTGCCGCCCGGCCGTCTCGCCGGCGAGTTCCTCCTGCTTTACTCTGCCGGACGTATCGTCTCCGAATGTTTCCGCTCCGCCCAAGACGGCTATGTGCTCGGCCTCACCGCCGGGCAGTTCTGGACGCTCCCGCTCGGCGCGTTCGGCCTCTTCCTGCTTTGGCGGGCCCGGCGTCCGGCTGAATGATGTTGCCCGTGCGGGGCGACGGTGGGAAAAACCTTTGCGCCATGATGAACGTCCCACTCCTTGATCTCGGCCCCCAGAACCGCGCCCTCGAGGCGCAGTTCGAGGCCGCCTTCCGTGACGTTCTCCGCTCCAATCAATTCATCATGGGCCCGCGGATTGAGGCCTTCGAGAAGGATTGCGCTGCGTTCCTCGGCGTGAAGCACGCCTTCGGCGTCTCTTCCGGCACGGACGCGCTCCTTCTTGCGCTCATGGCACTCGATATTGGCGAGGGCGACGAAGTCCTCCTCCCCGCGTTCACTTTCTTCGCCACCGCTGGCTCCGTCGTTCGGCTCGGCGCCACCCCGGTCTGGGTCGACGTCAATCCGCATGACTACAACCTCGACCTGGCGGACGCCGCCCGGAAGGTCGGGCCGCGGACCCGCGCGATTATGCCGGTGTACCTCTTCGGCCAGTCTCTCGATCTCGACGCGCTTCAAGCGTTTGCCTCTGCCCACAAGCTCCGCGTGATCGAGGACGCCGCCCAGTCGATGGGCGCCCGCTGGAAGGGACGCAGCACGATGTCCTTGGGTGATTTCGGCGCGACCAGTTTCTTCCCGTCCAAGAACCTCGGCGGCATGGGCGACTCGGGCCTCGTCACCACGCAGGACGACGCGCTCGCTGAGCGCGCGCGCATCTTGCGCGTCCATGGGATGCAGCCGAAGTATTATCATCGCGAAGTCGGCGCGAATTTCCGCATGGATCCGCTCCAGGCGGCACTACTGCACCTCAAGCTTCCGCACCTTCCTTCGTATAACTGCGCTCGCGCGGGCAACGCCATCTTCTACCACACGGCCCTTAAGGGCATCGCCGGCATCGCCGAGAACCGGGCGGGTGCCGATAAGGGCGCCAAGATCCTCCTGCCGGTCGACTTCTCCGGCCAAGGTATCTGGAATCAGTTCACCCTCCGCGTGACGGGCGGCCGTCGCGATGCGCTCAAGGCGTTCCTCACTGCGCGCAAGATCGGCTGCGAGATCTATTACCCGATCCCGCTGCACCGCCAGGAGTGTTTTTCAGCCCAAGCCTATCGCGGCACCGACAGCGTCAAGGTCTCCGAGCAGCTTTCCGCCGAGGTGCTCAGTATCCCGATTTTCCCCGAGCTCACGCCGGAGCAGCGCCAGTGGGTGGCCGACTCCCTCGCTGATTTCGCCGCCGGGAAGAGTGAATAAAAGGTTTTGGCGGTTGGCGGTTGGCGGCTGGAATTAACTCAAAGGGAAACCGGAGACCGGATGATAGGCCGGGGTTCTTTTTCGGGTGACGGGTGACGGCCACCAGGGCATCGGCCTTTCGGGTGTCAGCCGTTCGGCCTTCGGCAACCGGCTCCAGGTTCCTGCGGCTGATGGCTGCAAAGCCGACTCCTGAGTCGCCGACAGCCATGGCTGTCACCCGACACCTGGAATTCATTTCTAACCGCCCACCGCTAACCGCCCACCGCTAACACCTTTGTCTCTCAGAAAAACCTAACCGTCTTCACCCGCATCTTCTCGTGCTCGGCGTCTGTGCACGGGGCGTCGATCGGTACGGCCGGAGCCTTATCGTTCGGGACCACGAGCTGGTTCGCGAGGAGGTATTGTTCGACTTCGGCTCCAGAGATGTCGGGGAGCATGACGCCGTCGATTTCGACGCAAGGGGAGAGACGCTGGCCGCTCTTATCGACCATCTCGGCGTAGTTCTCCGGGCGGTTGATGATATCGACGTCCTGGTAGGTGAGGGCGTATTTCGCCATGATGGCACGGACGCCGTTGCTCCAGCCGCAGCTGGGTTTGAGGTAACAACGGATATTCATGTCCCTATCAATGCCTTCCCACCGTGGTTAATCAAGCCCGGCGGCGCTTTTTCGTCGACGGGACGCTGCCATTGGTGGTCGCAGGCTCATACCAGTAGCCGATGCCGTGGATCGTCCGGAGGCAGGCGAGCGAGCGGCCGTGATCGGCGTAGGTATCGCGAATCTTGGCGATATACTGGTCGAGCGAGCGGCTGCGGATATCGGCATGCACGCCCCAGACGGCGTGAATCAGGCTATGGCGGCTGATGATGACGCCGGGGTTCGCATGCAGGTGGTAGAGGATGCCCAGCTCCTTGCGGCCGAGTTTCCGCTTCTTGCCGTTAGCGAAGACGATCTCGAGCCGCTCGGGGTGTACTTCCGCGCCGTTGAAGAGGAAGACACCGGTACCAAGCGCGGCGTTGTCGGTGAGGCGACTGTCGCCGGCGGTCTCGCTCCGGCGCAAGACGGCCCGGATGCGCGCGACGAGTTCCTCTGGGTGATGGGGCTTGCCGACGAAGTCGTCCGCCCCCGCCTCAAGCGCCTGCGCGACATGGTGCCCTTCGCATTGCGCGGAGAGGAAGATGACCGCCGGCGAGTGGCTCAGTCGGCGGATCTTGTCGAGCACCGCCAAGCCGTCCAAGTCCGGCAAGCTCGGGTCGAGGAGCACGAGATGCACATAGGATTCCCCCACGAACTTCAGCGCGGTGGCGCCTTTGTGAAAGACTTGGGTGGCGAGGCCGGCGTTCAGGAGTTGATCGGCAAGCGTGGCGGCGAGGCTGCGATTGTCTTCAATAATGACCACCAGGGGCTTCTGCTTGGGGCTCATGCAGAATCGGAAAGGGGTTGGACTAGGGGTTTTCACTTATGTAAAAAACTCCGCAGGATTGCCAAGCCTCATTAATTCCCTCATCCTGTCTTTCCATGAGTGAAGTTCCTGATTCGTCTCCGCGGCGTAAACTGGTGATCCGCACGTTCCTGATCCTGTTCGTCGGCTCCGCGCTCTTCATGTCTTGGTTCGGCGTAAAGCAGCAGCGTCTCTACGGGCCGAAATCCGACGGTAAGCCCAAGGATCCCTACGAAGACCGCAGCTTGTTCGGACGTTAAACAGCGGCGGCGGAGGCCGCCCGCAGGGGTTTCCTAAAAACTTGACCAGTGGGACTTCGTTCCTACGTTCCTCACTTCCACCGACCGCCCCCTTCGTCTAGCCCGGTCCAGGACACCTCGTTTTCATTGAGGTAACTGGGGTTCGAATCCCCAAGGGGGCGCCAGGTGGAAGCTTTGAGGGCGGGGTAGGGCTGACCCAATTGCCAAGTCGGGCACATTGCCCCTTGCCTAGGTTCAAAATTTAATGAAACATCAGGAGGTCCCTCCCCCCACTGGGACCAACCCCGATGAAACCCCCTTCAGATAAATCTGCCGGACGACGCCCTTGTCGCCCTTCTTTCGAGCCCCTAAAACCGCACGAAATCGAGCTATCCGATTTCTTTGTACGGATGGCCAGTATCCTGGGCGTCCCCCGCTCAGTCGCCGAGATCTACGCGCTCCTCTATATCGCCTCCAGCCCCCTTGATTTTGACCATATTCAAGGGCGCCTGGGAATTAGTAAAGGCTCTGTCAGTCAAGGACTTAAGTTCCTTAGGGGTCACGAGATGATCCTGTCGGTCAAGGAAAAGGGCGCCCGCCGCGAACGCTGGCAACCCACCCCCTCCTTGGCCGCTTCCCTCGTCGCCCTCCTACGCAGCCAAGTATTGCCCGCCCTCGAACAAGCCCAACCCGGCCTTCAGCGTGTCCTTGCGGACGCCCAAGCGCGCGGTGCCCAGCCCGAAGTGATTGAGCGGCTCAGCCGCCTCAACCGCTGGAACAGCCGAGCCCTCGAGCTCGCACCTTTGCTCCTCCCGCCTCCGGGAGCCTGACCCTTTCTGCCGGCTCAGCCGGTGACAGTCTTTCCTGTCCGTACGTGCCCGCGAATTTCGCCTCCACGTGCGGTAGCCTGCCCGGGTAAGTAAAAATAAGTAGTAGCGGATAGCGGGTAGCGGTTGGCGGTTAGGCCAAACAACCGAAAGCCCCGAACCAATATTTCACGGCCTCATAAATCCCCAGCCCCTGCCTTGTTCAGGATTTTCCCATCCGCTTACCGCCAACCGCAGACACCCTCCGTCATCCGTCATCTGCCCTCTGTCCTCCGCGGTTACCTGCATCTTCCCATCCGCTTACCGCCAACCGCTAACCGCTAACACCTTTCGTCTCCTCATGCGTATCGCCATCACTTCCGGCTATTTCGACCCGATGCACCGCGGTCACCTCGAGCTGCTTGAGCTCTCCCGCGCCCAAGGTGACCTGCTCTGGGTCATCGTCAACACCGACGCCCAAGCGGCCCTCAAGAAGGGTAAGGCCTTCATCGACCAGGACACGCGCCTTGCGGTGACCTCCGCTCTCCGTGTCGTCGATCGCGCCGTGCTCTCGATCGATACCGACGGGTCGGTCTGCGCCACGCTCGATTGGCTTATCGGCGAAGCCAAAGCCCAGGGTCATGAAGCCATCTTCTGCAAAGGCGGCGACCGTAACGCCGGCAATATCCCTGAGATGACCATCCTGAACAAACATGGCGCAAAGCTCATCGACGGCCTCGGCGCCAAGATCGACAGCAGCTCGCGCATCATCGCGGGCGTAAAAAAACCTTCCGCCTGATCCCTTCCTCAATAAAATCCTTCTGATATGAAAAAACGCGCACTCATCACCGGCATCACCGGCCAAGACGGCTCCTACCTCGCCGAATTCCTCCTCGCCAAGGGCTACGAGGTCCATGGCGTCATCCGCCGCTCCTCTTCCTTCAATACCTCGCGCATCGAACACCTCTATATGGAGGACCTCGTCCGCGATATCCATACGAAGAAAATCCAGCTCCACTACGGCGATCTCGGCGATGCGACGGGCCTGATTCGTCTCATCGGCGACATCCAGCCCGACGAGATCTATAACCTCGGCGCGATGTCCCACGTGAAGGTGTCCTTCGACATCCCCGAGTATACCGCCGACACGGATGGCATCGGCACGCTCCGCCTCCTCGAGGCCATCCGCATCCTGAAGATGGAGCAGAAGGTCCGTATCTACCAGGCTTCCACTTCCGAACTCTACGGCAAGGTCGTTGAAGTCCCGCAGTCCGAGACGACGCCCTTCTACCCGCGCAGCCCCTACGGCGTCGCCAAAATCTACGCTTATTGGATTACCCGCAACTATCGTGAGGCCTACGGCATGTTTGCCTCCAACGGCATCCTCTTCAACCACGAGTCCGAACGCCGCGGCGAAACCTTCGTCACCCGCAAGATCTCCCTCGCGGTCGCCAACATCATCCACGGCCGCCAAGACTGCCTCTTCCTCGGCAACCTCTCCGCGCAGCGCGATTGGGGTTACGCGCCCGACTTCGTGCAGTGCATGTGGCTCATCTTGCAGCACAAGCAGCCGGACGACTTCGTCATCGCGACGGGCAAGATGTATACGGTCCGCGAATTCTGCACCCACGCCTTCCGCCGCGCCGGCATCGAACTGGATTGGCAGGGCACCGGTGCCGCCGAAAAGGGCGTCGACCGCAAGTCGGGCAAGACGCTCGTCGCCGTCGATCCGCGCTACTTCCGCCCGACCGAGGTCGAGCAGCTCCTCGGCAACCCGGCCAAAGCCATGCGCGATCTGGGCTGGAATCCGCAGCAGACTTCCTTCGAGCAGCTGGTGCAGAAGATGGTCGACCATGACCTAAAGCTGGTCGCCCACGACAACCGCTGATGGATCGCGCCGCAAAAATCTACGTCGCTGGCCATCGCGGGATGGTGGGCTCCGCCATCGTCCGCGCGCTCCTTGCCGCGGGCCACACGGACGTCGTCACGCGCACGTCCGCCGAACTCGACCTCCGTGACGGCGCTGCGACCCGCGCGTTTCTCGCCGCCGAACAGCCGGCCACTGTCGTCATGGCCGCCGCGCGCGTCGGCGGCATCAAGGCCAACTCGAGCGAGCCCTACGATTTCCTTCACGATAACCTGATGATGGCGGCCAACGTCATCGATGGGTCTCGCCGCGCCGGGGTCCGCAAGTTGCTCTTCCTCGGCTCGAGTTGCATCTACCCCAAGATGGCGCCGCAGCCGATGCGCGAGGAATCCCTGCTGACGGGCCCCCTCGAGGTCACCAACGAGGCCTACGCGATCGCGAAGATCGCCGGCATCAAGCTCTGCGATCACGCACGTGCCCAGTATGGCTGCGACTTTATCAGCGCGATGCCCTGTAACCTTTATGGCACGGGCGATAACTTCTCACTGGAGAACTCGCACGTGTTGCCGGCCCTCATCCGCAAGATGCACGAGGCCAAGCTCCGCGGCGACGCCTCGCTCCGTCTCTGGGGCACGGGCACGCCGCTCCGCGAATTCCTGCACGCCGACGACCTTGCTGAAGCGTGCGTGCTTCTGCTCGAGCGCTACTCGCAGGCCGGCCATATTAACGTGGGCTCGGGCGAAGAACTTTCTATCCGCCAGCTGGCCGACCTGATTGCTCAGGTGGTCGGCTTCACCGGCCGGCTCGAATTCGATCCTTCGATGCCCGACGGTACGCCGCGCAAGCTGATGGATGTCTCACGCATCCGCGCGCTCGGCTGGAAGCCGCGTATCGCACTCACGGAGGGTATCCGCAGTGCCTACGCTTGGTATCTCGCGAATTCGGCTGAAGCACGGAAGTAAAGGCATCGCTTCGGGTGGCAGGTGGCGGCCCCGGGTCCCAGGTGGCAGGATTATTTACCCGCCACCCGCCACCTGAGGCTGCCACCTGCCACCCGAAGTTAAATCGCCTCTCTCCTGAGCCTCCAAGCCCCTGGTCAACTCATCAACTACGTATCCCCCTTGCCCGCGTGCCCACGTGCCAACTTGCCCCCTGAACTAAAATGCCCTCCGTCACCCTCTGCATTCCCGCTCGCATCGCCTCCACACGCCTGCCGCGTAAGGTCCTGCTCGATCTCGGCGGTAAGCCGGTCGTGCAGCATGTCTGGGAGCGCGCCAAGCAGGTCCGCCAGGCGGACCGCGTGGTGCTACTCACGGACTCAGAAGAAGTCGCTGCTGTTGCGCGTGGTTTTGGCGCCGAGGTCCTGATGACCGATCCGGCCTGTCCTTCCGGTACCGCCCGCATGGCCAGCGTCATCGACCATCTGCTGGGCGATTTCTTCCTCAATGTCCAGGGCGACGAACCGTTCATCCAGCCTGAACTCCTCGATGGGCTTATCACGCGCTGGAAGGAGACGAAGTGCCCCTTGGTCACCGCAGTCTCGAAGATCCATGCGACCGAACGCCTCCTCTCCACGAGCGTGGTCAAGGTCGTCCGCGCCGAGAATGGCGAAGCGATCTATTTCTCCCGCAGCCCAATCCCGTACCTTCGCGGCGTCGACCCGTCCGAATGGGTGAAGCATCGTGATTACTGGGTGCACATCGGCGTCTATGGTTACGACCGCGCGACGCTCGCCGGCTACGCTCAGCTGAAGCCGACCGAACTCGAGGCCGTCGAATCACTCGAGCAGCTCCGCTTCCTCGCCCACGGTCTTACTTTCCAGACCGTCGTCACCGATTATCATCCTATCGCCATCGATACTCCCGAGGATCTCGAAGCCGCGCGGAAGATGATGTGACTCCGCAAACATAGTTTCAGGTGGCGGGTGGCAGCCTCGGGATTCAGGTGGCAGGATAACTTTCACTCAAAGGGAGACCAGGAACCGGGAAGTTTGCTTCGGTCATAATATCCCCAGCCAATCATCCGGTCTACCCTAGGGTGCCATCTTTCCCCGCCACCCGCCACCTGAGGCCGCCACCCGCCACCCGAAACAATTTTCCTACCCCCACCCCTGTCCCTACCCCTTATTCTCTCCCGCCATGCCTACTCCCCTCGACTCCGCTCGCGCCCTGCTCCAGGCCGAAGCTTCCGCGCTCGCCGAACTCGCCACGCGCCTCGACGGCTCCTTCACAAAGGCCGTCGATCTGATTGCCGCCCACCAGGGCAAGGTCGTCCTCTGCGGCGTCGGTAAGTCCGGCCTCATCGGGCAGAAGATCGCCGCGACGCTCTGCAGCACGGGCACGCCGGCCATCTTCCTCCACGCCGCCGATGCTGTGCACGGCGACCTCGGCATCCTGCAGGCCGGCGACCCCGTCATCCTGATTTCACGCTCGGGCACGACCGCTGAACTGGTTCGGCTCACCTCGGTCTTCCGTTCCTTCAAGTCACCGATCATCGCCATTGTCGGCAACACGCAGTCGCCCTTGGCGACGCAGGCTGACTTGGTCCTTGATATCGGCGCCCGCCCGGAAGCCGACCCGCTCGGCCTCGTCCCCACGACCAGCGCGCTTCTGACGCTCGCGCTCGGCGACGCGCTGGCGGCTGCCCTGATGACGAAGCGTGGCTTCGGCCCTTCCGACTTCGCCCGGCTTCATCCCGCCGGCCAGCTTGGGCGTAACCTGGCCCTCACGGTCGGCGAAGCGCTTCAGCCGCTCGCCCGTTGCGCCTGCGCTCAGCCCGGCGACGCCCTGCGCGATACCGTCATTGCGATGACCCGCCATCCGCACGGCGCGGCTTGTGTGCTCGCGGCCGACGGCACGCTTGCTGGGCTCATCACCGACGGCGACCTTCGTCGTGCGCTCGGTCGCGGCGTCGACATCAACACCGCCCGCGCCGCCGATATCATGACGGTCAACCCCGTCCGCGCTCACGCCCCCATGTCGCTCGCCGAAGCCGCGCGCATCATGGAAGACCGCCCCTCGCAAATCTCCGTGTTGCCCGTCACCGACGCCGCCACCAATCGCTGCCTCGGCCTCATTCGTATCCACGATATTTATCAGGCAGGGATTGTTTGAGTAGCAGGTGCAAAAGTGCAAATCGGCCTGCGGCCTGTGCAAAAGTGCAAACGTGAAGACAGTTTCGGGTCCCAGGTCTCGGCCCTCAGGTCTCAGGTACGGGTTATCAGGTACAGGTACGGGTACGGGCAATATTCAGGTCCTGAACCTGTACCCGTACCTGAACACCTGAACCTGGCTCCCGACTGCCGAGACCCGAGACCTGAAAATGTGTTTCCCTCAGCCAATCATCCGGTCTCCGGTTTCCCCTTGGCTGCCATCTTTCTCCCGCCACCCGCCACCTGAGGTCGCCACCTGCCACCTGAAACGATTCTTCCCCTTGTCCCCTGGCCCCCGTGCCAGCGTGCCCCCTAATTTTCAATGCCTCCCTCCTCCCCTAAATTCACTTCTCGTGAACTGACCGTG
>Ga0208951_1000528_pt1 | contig 17566 bp, 20 predicted proteins | sample GreLakmeMI27MSRF_FD_187702 | JGI IMG/M metagenome (GOLD analysis project Ga0208951, IMG submission 187702) | Freshwater lentic microbial communities from great Laurentian Lakes, MI, USA - Great Lakes metaG MI27MSRF (SPAdes) | ecosystem: Environmental > Aquatic > Freshwater > Lake | place: Great... | reverse complement strand
TATGAATCCGCCGAATTATAAAGATTCGTGGATTCTTACAAATCCTCCCTATCTTGCCAGAAATAAGTGTGATAAAAAAGAGATATTTGATATTTACAATACAAACGATTTATACAAGTGTTTCATAACTTCATTGACAAAACAAGAAGAAGCGTGTATTGGTGGCATATTTATTATTCCTGCTGGATTCTTCTTCTCTCCCCGTGATTTGGATGTTCGTTGTAGGGATCATTTCTTATCAAAATATAAATTACTGAAAGTTAAATATTTTGAAGAGACTGTATTTCCTGATACGACCACGACCGTAGTAGCATTCGCGTTTGAAAAATCAACCGTTTTACTTGATGAACAGTCTGTGGAATGGATTTCTTTACCGTCTGGAGATAAACGTGTATTCAAATTATCTAAAGAAAATGATTGGATTATCGGTGGTGATATATATAAATTATCCATACCAAAAGGGATAAAAATAAGGAGACATGTTGAAGGGCAAAAACTAAAAGAAGGAGAACAGAGAACCTTTATGACTCTATCTGCTCTTGATACTGGTACAAAAGATGGACGAATTCGTCTTGAATATAAAGAGAATTATATTTATCCTGCGAAAGAATGTAGCCGGACATATGCAACACTGTGTATCCAAGGAAAAAATATAACTCTGGAAGAACAAAAGAAAATTTGTCTCGAGTTCAATGCTTTTGTTGAAAAAAAGAGAAGTGATACATGGAGTCTATTTCTTCCTCAATTTAGAGAATCCAAGGAATATGCCAGAAAACGCATACCATTTGAACTTGCCTATACCATTGTTCTTCACTTGGTTAGAATACATTTGCTTTAATCCATGGAAAATATCCTTTCAAGTCGCCTACATATACGTAATTCTTTATAGATGAGAATTCAGGTAGATCAAGTAAATATTGAAACATTTTCATCTTTGAAAAAGATTCATCTCCATCAAAAATGTTAGCAAAATAGCAGTCTGTTTTTTTTGTTTTTATCAAATAACAAAGTTGATAATTTACAAATGGATAACATTCATTACGAAGAGTTCTCGTCTGCGATCCTCCCGTTCCGACAACCGATTTCAAATTAATCCACACGGTATTTAGTGAGAATATCTGTTTCCCGTCGAAGTTTTCAGTATAATCAAAACCGTTCCTTTTCCGCATCGGCTGCGAAATATCTATCAACTCGTTTGTTCTCCAGTTAATACGCGTTGGGGTTGGATAACACGGGCGAGAAGTCCCTAATACAATTTGTTTTCGTTGATAATCTTCGGGACTTTTTGAACCTTTTCCACCTGCTACTACGCCATGAAGTTCATGTCGCTTTTCTTTTGTATATAGATACCCATCTATTACACCTTCAGGACACGCTATATCTAATTTTAATTTTTCCATACCGATATCAATATCATGTATATCATCTGTATTTCCAATTGTATTGTGTATATTATCCATTTCTACTGTTTTTACATTTCGTAAGTTTATATCATTTTCTGTCTCATTATTATTTAATTTTATTATTTTTTCTACTGGATGAAACTTCTTATTATTGCAACGATGCCCTTCTTTTTTACAAAGTGAGCATACCATTTTATATATATTTTTAACAATTAGAATAGGACTCCCTATTAATAATCTATAGTGTTTCATTTTTTAATAAAGAGTTACGAAACCTAAGTAAAATGTAAACAGCAAGGCGCTGCTATAATATCTGTATTCGCATTAGATTTACGAAGACACGCTGTTTTTCTATTATTTCTTACCTGTTTTGGTGTCATTTCCTGAACTTTTACTATTTCATTACGATTATTTATTGTACCCGTTGTACTGGTTGTACCCGTTGCTCCTGCTCCTGCTCCTGCTCCTCCTTTCTTGTCGTGGATAAACCTTGCCATAATTCCCTCTATCTCCGCAAGATGATTACAAATATATTCAATAATATGATTTTGGAAACACCAACGGAAAAAATTTAATTGCCCGATTGTTGTCTCGAGAACCGTGTGTTTTTTTGTGTCTATTATAAAACTAATCCGATTATGACGCCTAAATGGATCAAAATTTAGTTTTGTATAAGATTTCAACTGCGCCCTATAGTCGAGATAAAGATGTACCTTCCGCAAAGTGTTCCCACCGGTAGCAGGGAATGTTTCAACCAATTTCCCGTTTTTATCATCTACCCAAAAGATCGTATTCCGTTCTTTTGTATAATGGGTTACGAACCAATCTATTACACGAAGTGATAATACCGATCTACTATTTACGATATCATAGAGACACTTTTTAAGATCATGTTTTTTTTCAAAATAGCTCGTTACGGATGTTAGTAAGAGTGTCTGACCTGCTTGGCTCATTAAAATGATTGTTTTTCCTTAACATTCTTTATAAAAGTTGCGTTTATATGCGTTTTGATACAATATATGTTTATTTATCGTATGTAAATGAAAAAATAGCTTTTAATACAAAATTTTTAATACTCACCGCCGATCTCAAGGGGACGACGGTTAATGTCGCTGGGTTCAATTGTGCTCTGCATCCATGGCGAAACAACAACCTGGGGAGCAGGGGGGTCGGATCGCAATTGTTGATTTGCGTTTTTCATGCTGCTTCCAACGGTATCAACACCTATTTGATATCCGGCAGTTAGGAAGTTAACATTTGCTATATCGCCCTGTCCAGCGGGGTTCATTTGAGCCCAACGACTATTGGCGGCATCCTTGGGCAGAAGATCTTCAGCGGAAAGAGTGTCGCGGGGATAGCATGATGGGATGGGCGAACCAACACCACCTTTCATGGAATCAGAGGATTTAACAGGGCTGTATACCTCATTTCCAGTGGGATCACCTCCGGCGAATTGACCAACGCCACCGGTAGCGGCATTTGGGAATACGGGAGCAAGTTCCGCCACGGAAGTAGCCTGAGGATAATTCGTGAATTTTTCAGATACAGCGGTATTCATGGAAACTGCTTTCCAATTTACTCGCATGAATAGGAATACTAGCAATACTACAACAAGTACAATAGCGAGGGTAACGTACATTTTCTTCATCTTGAATGGTGAAATGGATCTATAATATCCGTTAGATAAAATTTACTTTTAAATGAAACGGTTGCGTTGATAGTTCCAAATCATCTTTGATAAATTATCTGTTTGCGAAGCCCATTCTTTTTCGGCATCTTTTCCTTCAACGATCCCGACCTTATCTATTTTCACTAACATGTTCCGGGCTTTTCCTACAAATTCTTCTAAACTTTTGATCTTTTGATTTAAATCATCTATCTCTGTCCGTACATCTCTTTCTAAATCATCTACATCTTCTTTTAGTTTATCGTTAATATCTATACGGATACGACTATCAAATGCGTTATCGCAATTATGTATATCTTCCTGGATAACTCGTATATACTTAATAATCCAACGAATACCGAATTTCTTAGAGCGAATATATATGCCTTGTGCTTCAATTTCAAGGATGATCCGTAGGGATGTAAGGTCTTTGCTACTCTCCATGATAGGTAGAAGATCACAAAATCCATTTACCGTTGTATCATTCAATATGGTTTCCGGCTCAATAATAGACGACACGAGCGAACGAAGCTCCATACCGTCGCCGAGAGACGGTATAAACATCTCATGAATCTTCTCTTCCGTTAAATCTGTACCAAACCAACTATTACAATTTTCCAACACATGTAGTAGCACACTTTGATCATATTGTTTAAATTTCTGTTGTATTACATGATCATTAATAATACATTGAATTACATGAGCATCCTGATCACGAACCTTTAAAATTTTTTGAAGTAAAATCTCATCTACCAATTTTATGCGAATTTTATTATTATTATTGCCCCTTATTGGTACTAAAAAAGAGTCAAGCTTTCTTTCCGGTTTTTTGAATAGGATTGTAGTCATATGATATACAGCACCGTCTATAATTCAAAAAGGGATTTCTCATGATGTAAGTAACGCACATATATATCATGCCGGTACACGTACATATGTTAGAAATGATAATTACTGCAATATCAAAGGAACTTCACAGGGAAACAACGAGGGATCATATTATACGCCCATTAATAAAATGGATCTTATGGCATATTATTCCTATCGTAGTTATCATTATGATGTTAAATTTTTTTATAACCGTAGCCGCTATATCCCTTGTTCTTTATTTTAAAAAATAGAAACAAAAATAAATATCACAATAAGTATAGATAGATTATTATGCCTTCGTCCAAAGAAGCTAAAACCAAAGTGAAATCTAAAAAGGGAGGAGTAGAGCTTTCAACCCCTGTTGCCGCCGGTCTACTATATGCCGCCGCATATTATGGCAAAAAAACTAGCCGTGGTCGTAAGATGAAAGGAGGAGAAGATGTAATGAATACCGTTCCAGGAGGTTCCATACCCGTAATAAGTGCAGGACAGCCGGCCATGCCTTCATCCGTAGTTCCTGCAGTCGGCGGACAAGCTCAATCAGCAGGATCTTATATTCCATACGATGTTAGGTCTATAAACCCCGCTACTGCCGGTTCGGATGGCGGAAGCGAATCAAGGAGCCCTCTGGTAAAAGGTGGTCTTGATCTTACGAACAACCCATATATTGGAGCCACAAATGCTTCACGATCCGCCCCCATAGATACACCCACTGGACTTCTACAACAAGGTGGAGCCGGTAAGAAGAAAACCCGTAAAGTAAATGGAAATAAAAAGAAAGGTGGAGGCGCGGATGAAGCAATCATGGGTAGTGCCGTTCAAAGTCCTCTCGCAACTGATCAAGTGCCACATACTCCAAACAATGACTATCTAGGAGGTACATCTGCTTCTCGCCCTGCCCCAGTCAATGCTCCCACAACTCTCATGGGTGGAGCTAAGAAGAGCAAGAGCAAGAGCAAGGGTCGTAAGCAAAAGGGAGGAAATGACGAGATAGCATATCGTCATGATGAGTTGATGCCAATATCAACAAGCCCTGCTACTCCTCTTCCCCCTGTTCCTTCGATGGCAAGTTCTACTTGCGGACACATGGGTGTTCCCATTCCTCCTGGCACCTCTAATGGTGGCAAACTTGGTGTTTCGGATGTTATTCCCGGAGCAGTCGGTGGTGTCAGTGGTCAAGAAGCCCCTGCTATCTTCGGTGGCGCCAAGAAGGGCAAAAAGGAGAAGAAAGGAAAGAAGCGCGGAGGCGCCGATTGTGGAATGGATGCGGGTGCTACTGCTGAAGATATGCTTGGAGCTTACGAGGGTGGTGGCAAGAAGAAGGGGCGCAAGGGCAAGAAGCGCGGAGGTGCCGAGGGAGGAGAAGTAGAAGCATTCAACGCAGGAGATGCTGCCAAACAGGCAGATGCTCTTGGTGGATTTAATAGTCTCTTGTATGATCTTGAGAAGCAGGTAGGAGGCAAGTATAAAAAGAAGGGAGGTGCCTTCAAGCTCTATGCTCGGGAACTATCTTCCCTTAGCAAGAAGCTGAGCAAACTTGTATAAAAATATTTATAATTTACATTTTACATTTTTCTTCGCAAGTATTATGATTTATTGTTTGAGCATGTATTTTTCGTCCCGCGGATGTAACCAAATTTTGAAATTGGATCCTTGATCCAATGCTATCTTCTATTTTTTCTTGATTGAAAATATCCTTCAATAACAATATGTCACCCGAATACCCTTTTAGATTCTTTAAAAATATAAATAATAATTCAAAGAATTGTTTTACGCTTTCTTTGTAAATGTCTTGATCATACCCGGTGCTATGTGGGTATATTGTGGCAATAGATTGAATAAAAGGCCATATATTTATCATCGTATGATGTTCCATCTCTATTTGATATGTTTTTTGCCATGTATTCCATATTGGACTATCCACGCTTTCTTTACGCGTATTATTTACCCGATTATGAAGATCAAAAACCCATTTCGGCATATCCGTCATCTTTTTAGGAAATGGTAGATATAGAAGATGTATATCATAAGACACTTGACACCTTTCGCATGGTAATATATGTCGTAAAATCATAAAAAATTCTTTCGCTTGTTTCATAATTTTTTCGTCGCGTACGCTGGCGATATAAAAGGATATATCGTGTAGAAGAAGCCAAGCGGATGACCCCCATATTTTGGGATCAATATTGTTCATATAAATAATCTATAACCTACAATATGATACGATCAATATTCCATATTGAAATATTTCTTATTTATATAAATATGTGATTCATTAAGCAATGCTTCATATTCAATATCGTCTGGTTTCCCATTCGGCCATTTATCAATTTTTTTTGCTATATACCAGGCTCTATCCTGCGCTCTTTCTTCGGTCTCAAAGTGTGTTTTAGGTACGCGATATACGATTCCATTATAGATTACGGTACATATATCATACGGCATGTTGATGTCTTATTTTATATACAAACGATATTCTTAATTAATAATTAATAATTAATAATTAATATATTCCCCTTTCATATTTTTATTTGTAATGTGCGCTGAATAATGACCGTTTTAAATGTTAAAAAATGTAAAGACAGATGAGTATCGCGACAAAACTTGCTATACTATCCAGAGATCGTATGAAAAATCCAGAAATGTGTTATGCTACCGAAAGGCTAAATAATATGATGGATATAGAAGATTTTACGATTTCACAAGATCTTTTTGAAACAGTATTTCCTGCTAAAAAAATAGTAGAACCCGCATTTATTAGCATCAATACGCTGGATGATCTACAACTAACAGAATGGTGTAAAAATCAAGCGAATACACAGGGCGGTCGTAATCTTTTTCACAAGATTGTATCTAACCCGACAACAAGTATAAGTATGCTAAAAGACCGACAAAATATGATAAAAAGGATACAACCGGGGTGGCAAGAAAAAGTTCAACAATTGGCTAAAATAGAAACAGACCTATTGTGGATTTATAGTCTTCCAGAGAAAATGGGCGATGTTTGGCCTTTGCCATTGCTATTCCCGACGCTGCCATTGCTTAACCGTATAAATAAATCATCAAGAACGCTTGATATGTACCATATGTACAGAATATGGCTAACGCCTCTTTTACAGATTTTCTTACCGATCATGAGCATACTCGCTCCATGGTTTTACCTTCGTTATCGTATGGGATGGAAGCTTTCTATTGTCCAATATTTCAAATTGGCTATGTTCCTTATTAAACAATCTATGGAAGGAATCAGTGCCCAGCAGAAATCAAAACAGCTATTTATGATTGCTATGTACGGTTTTATGTTTATTTATGGAATCATACAAACGATTGATGTATCTCGTATGTTATACGCTGTAAGAAAGAAGATGATGGACCGAGTAAAAAATATAAAGGCATTTGTGGAAGGAGCGCACTCTCTCGTATCTGTATGGGATAATACCGGAATACCATGCCCAAATATCCCGAATGGTATGGCAGGTATTCACGATCTTTGGCTTGATAATGGTTTGCGCGAAAACATATCGGCATTAATCGCGCGCTTTTATGAATTAGATGTATTCCTTACATGCCGAAGACTGGTAGATACAAATGGATGGTCTTTTGTTAGATATAAACAGGCGTACTCGTCCAATTTAGAACATCTATGTATTGGTATGAGAAATCCGGTCATCACAGGAAAACAAACAAGCAATCCAATGTGTCTATCAAAGAATATTGTCATTACTGGACCGAATGCTGCTGGTAAGAGTACCTATGTGCGCTCTATTGGTGCTAATATCTTAATGTCTCAAACGCTTGGTATATGTTGTGCTAAAAAGATGGTTGTATCTCCTGTGTCCGCTATCCTATCGTATATGCGAGTAAGAGACATCGTAGGAACCGCTTCCCTCTTTGAAACCGAAGTCACACATTGTTCAAACATCATAAAGGCGGCAAAAGAAATACAGAATGCCAATGGATCGGCGGTTGTATTCTTTGACGAACCAATGCATTCTACGCCACCACTTGAAGGTCAGGCGGCAGCATATGCTGTTCTTAAGTATCTGGGCGAGCTTCCAAATATACGAACCATCGTAACATCACATTACCACAGATTAACGGAACTTTCTTCCAGTCAATGGACAAATATATCCATGGATGCCATCTATGATAAAACAAGCGATTCCTATCAATTCCCCTATAGGATTCGTTCCGGTCCCTCTTTCCAGAGTATCGCGATAGAGCTTCTAAAGGGTACAGATAAGCTTCCATCGTCCGTCGTTCAAAACGCTATAAAATTTAAATCGGCAATATATAAAACAAATAACAATGAGTCGTGATCCCCAATTTCTTCTTATGATACAAATTGCTTTAATTGGCATTGTCGTCGTTGTAGGATTTTTCTATATTTGGAAAACTCTTTCACGACTGGAAGCCAGGATAGACGAACTATCTTCGCGCGACTGTCACGACATTAACCAGTCTTGTAGTATGTTAAGCAATACTTTAACGAACCCTCAAGATGTGCAAACGATGACCGGAGGAAAAATCAAGAACGAGAATATATACACAGATGCGGATGCTGATGAGGACGAGGATGATGAGGAAGATAATGATAATGATAATGACGAATATGAGGATGAGGATAATCACGATGACGATGACGACATAGCTCTTATGAGAGCATGTTTTAACGGTATACCTTTACAACAACTGATGGACGAATCCGCTTCTCCATTCACAATATTTAAAAGGAATACTGACAATGATAGCAATTCTGATGATGATACTAAATTTACTAAAAAGAGCGGTATAACTCTAAGTGAAGCAAAAGAATCGCATGACACTATTCATAAAGACTCTATGAAGGCGGATAGTCACCTAGATGAGGACAGTGTATCGTTCACGGATACAGATACGCATGAATATTCTAAAACAAAGCTAAAGAAAATGAATCTTGATGCTTTGCGTGATATATGTTCTTCAAGAGGATTACAAACAGATGGGAGTAAGGTGATCCTTGTTGATCGCGTTCTTTCTTCATTCCCGGTATCAGTATAAAGTAAAAAAATAAATTGTGAATGTAAAAGTAGTAAGTAAATATGTCTTGTAATAGTTCGTGCTCAGGCAAAGACCTATCTGAAATGTGCCCCAGTCGTATGAATGACGCCCGTGCCTTTACGGATTATCGTTTCCGTTGTGAAAAGAATGCGGAACTCATGTCTCAAGTTGCCGCTTCAAGCTTGCCCTTGAGCTCTTATGATTCACGCATGTATCTACAAAAGAATGCTAGGAAGATCATTGAACAACAGCGTGCCCGTGCTATCCAGGGACTTTCTCCTTGTGCTCCTTGTCTAAATCCCACGAACCCTTCTACAATGCTTGACAGCAGGTATGTTGTAAGGTGCGACAAGGTCAGCTGCACTCGTACCGAGATGAATAACCAGGGCGTAGGTGATTATCGGGCTTATTCATCATAATTTATAATTTATAATTTGTAATTGATTATACGAATGAATAAATAAATAATTAATTAATTAATTAAATAAATCTTTTTTAGAAAACAACTATAGGTTATACATCATATGTCTTATAGTTTTGATAATGAGTTTGTACAATGTACCATATATGTAGAAGATGATCTTGATGCCAAAATCAAACTAAAAGGAAATGTAAAACAGATGGCTTCTGCGAAAGATGTAATTATTAGCGCCCCCAAACCAATCGACCGTATGACAAATTATACTGGTTCAGGATTACCTTTCCCGTGCGCCCAAATGGCTTTTGAAAATACACCAAATTTTGCCAAGCTCACGGAGCCAACCGGAGCATTTAATCTTGAATTTTCATTCCCAAATGGATATTACACGTGTGATGCCTATACAAAAATAATACCATCCGTGTTTGTTACATTGTATTGGAAAGATACTACGCGGGAAAAAACAGTGGTGAGACTACCATTATTTGATCCATTACCGATGAGAACGTTGAGCTATCGTCCTCATTATTACAAAGGTCCTCATTATTATGCTGTTAAATCGGATATTATTGGAATACGTGGAGCAGAGGCGACGATGCGGGCGCTTGCGGAAGCAAAGGTTAAGTACGATATAGCATAAAGACGGAATAGAATATATGACAATTTTATAGATTCTATAGTTTCAAAATAAGTTAAATTTATATTAATTTTAAGTTTATTTTACCTCTTTCACATCTTCCGTAATACATGAAGATTTATCATAGGATTCAGGCATATATTGATACCAAATATTATCATCTCCAAGGAATGCTTCACGTTGCATTCGCTTTGAATATTTAAACTGACACCTACTAATTTCATCCTCTTTTGCGTGAGTAGCAACAATCAGAGATTGAAGAGGGGCATCTCCCCAGCGATAATAGAAAATAGATCCATTTTTATCAATAGCATCAATTGTTTTTTTGACATCCTCTCGTAGCCAGAAAGATGTTTTTGTAATATGAAAATTATTATAATACATAATTGGCATAGGAAGCTTAATTTTTTCTTCTATCTTTGGAAGATTCGGGGACGATGCTACGGTAATGACGCTCCTAAAATCATGTATATATTGCGTAATAGTTTCTCCGTGAACAAAAAGTTTATCTATAAAATCACCGCGATCTGGAAAGAGAGATTTGAAGAAATCAAGCATTCCATAACAACATATTCCGCAGTCCACATGGATAAGATTGGAAGCATACACCAATTTCTTTTCATCTACCCATTCAAATAGATCTTTCTTGATAATTTCCTCTATAATTGAATCATCGTCCAGTCGCATCACATAGTCATATCCTTTCGCATATTTCGGCATATGTACAATCCACCAACGACACATTAGACGATAATTCATGTTTCGCCAATACGGAACCGGTTTCAAATCAATAATATTTTGTACCTTTTCCTTATCAATAAAATCAGGAACTACAAAATCTTCCTTATCCAATTGTACAAATGATACGAGAGAACGACAAGATCCTCTTACGCTTGTAATGATTTCTTGTTGCGCTTTATTATCAAAGTCGCCTTCATGAAGAACAACAACCGGATATTTATATTTGGCATTAAAGTTTTTAAACAGAAAATACAGAGATGTTTTTAAGTATGTCTTACGAACATCCGTATTCTGTGTAAGGTAGAAAATAGCGGCATTTATTTTAGTTTTTTCCATTTTTGATGAAATCCTAATCCTAAAAATGAATATAAGTTAGTTCCTTATACGAATTTAATTATGTATTTATAATACAAATAACTTTTATATAATTTTATAATTTTATAATTTTATAGCTTTGAAGCATTGATTCCGCGCGGAACATCGGTGTCAATTGTATCTGTATCATCAATATAATAAGGAGGATCTATACCTTGAGGAGGCGACGATATAATATTCGCAGATGTTTTTGATTTATCAATAGATTTTGGTAGGGGATTTGAAGATTCAACAGGAGGACTATACTTTTTTATAACAGGAACAGTTGTATTTTCTAAAACAGTCTGTTTCATAGGCTTTATAGACGAGACACCCTCTGTATTATCAGCTATATCCTCCGGATAGCTAATATTATAATTGTTGTTTTTGTGCATGATGGCTGCTACTGGAACCGATCTCGTTTCTACAACGAAAGACTCTTTTTTCTCCGGTTTGGATTCTGTTTCTATCTCATATCCATCTTCTGGATTATCTATCATCCATCGTCTTTTTCCATCACGAGCAATCTCATTTGTACTGGCAGTTTCCGGCTCTTTATATTTGCATTCTGTAAGTTCTTTCTTAAGAGAATTAATCTTTGTTTTTGATTCGTTATCCTTCTGGTTCGCTGTTTCAATAACTCTTCTTTCTACACCAGTTTGTTGTTTCTGCATATAATCGCTCAATGTATCAATTTCGGTTTCTGTTAGTTTTTGATCAATAAAACCGAAGGAGAACAGAACAGCATCTAGGCTACCGAAACTATTAATTTCCATACGACTATTACCGAGCTTGATGGGTTGAGAAACAGTAATATCTGCTGTATATTTGCTCTTACCAATATACAATATCGCTGTTTTATCTTTTGAAGCAGGGTTTGTATCTACGGTAAGAGCATACAGTGTAGGATTTCCATTAGAAAGTAAAGTACTTGTAGTTATATCCCAAATATAACGGTTCTTTTCGGCACCGAGGACAAGTTCTACCGCTGTACGACCGGTCATTTGAGACGGTTTCATAGTCAGTCTTACGCTGTTCGGTGTTTCAGCATATATACGGAAAATAGTGATCTCTTTTGTATTTGTATTTGTAAAATCAGGAGCATTCATAGATGCGTATAGGAATAGTGTAAATGGGCTTAATTCAAAGGGGTTACTGGCATTTGCCAGATAATCAGACGGAGGACCTAAAAGTATTACATTTTTCATTGACAATCCCTTACCGACAATGGAAGAAGGAGGAGTTCCTGTATTTACATTAAAGTATAAGGATGGATCTTTCAGGTCAAACCATCTCATTAGGTTTGAGCAGTACGGTGAAGAAGATTTACCAATTACACCCGTGCTAAAGCTTGACAAATACAATTTCATTTTTGTATTGTATGGAATTACGGAAATGTCTTCAATAAAGTTGCCAGATGGACAATCCGTTCCCAGTACAAAGGGCTTTTTATCATTTTGAGATGTATTACTCGCCGATTCTACTGCTTTCGTATCTATATTTTCAGTATCAACAAAGTGCTCTTTCTTATCTATATACTTGAAATACAAGTATATACCTATCAATACTCCAAAGGCGGTTGCCAACCAGAATATGTACGAACGATTCATAAAAAGGTATATCTATATTCATGCTACAAAAAACAAATAGATATAAAGCCGGTTTAAACAATAAAATATATATACGAACAACTTTATTCAAATGTCCGATAGCAGCGATGAAGAACACATAAATGACATTATCCTTGATGAACCGATGTTCTATATACTTACTCAGTTTCTTGAGACGAAAGATGGTAAGAATATAGCAACTATCTTGAATGAGCTTACAACCGAACTAAAGGCGCTGCGAATTATGTTCCAGGCTTCTTCTTCTTCCAAGTCTTCGTCGAATTCGGCTTCCACTTCTGTCCAGACGAACTCGGTTGCCGCGCCTGATACGGAACAATAGAATCTTGTATCTCATCATACCCGATATCGCCATTGTAGATTTTATCCCATATTTTCTTATTTATACTTAGATTTTTACCATTTTGTTTTACATAAAGTCCATATCGGCCAATAGCAATTTCATAAGGACTTTTATCGGGATCCGTATCCGTATCCGTATTCGTATCCGTATTTGTCACCGTGATCGGTAGGCGTTTTAGAAATGTTATATCCGTTTGTTTCAAAGTTTCTATTGTTTTTTCTTTCCACTCCATCAGCGGAGTGATACTGATAAATTTCTTTTCAGATGGCACAAAGAGAGCAGGACCATATTTTGTTTGTACAATATCCGCATCTGTTCCAAATTGCCGAATAACATTTTTAGGTCGTATTTCTTTTTCGTCCGCACCAGTTTCACTATTTGCTTTTTCTTTATTTTTCTCTTTTTGAATCTCCGATGCTTTTTCCAGAAGACACATGAAGTCGTCGTAAAACTCATTCAACATACTTTTCTTTTCAAGTTCGCGATTGCTGATACTATCTAATTTTGTTTCCATACTCGCCGTAAATCCAATATCAATCGCGTCTGGTGCTACTTCCTCAAGATATTGGACAACCCTCGTTCCAAGAGATGTTGGAAGAATCCGGTCTGTTTCACTACCACCTACTGTAATTGTATTTTCCTTAATGGATACTTTTTTGATTTCCATATTTGCTTCATAGCTTACAGTGGAATGGACTGTTTTCGGATTAGACCCCTTTGATACATACGCTTTGCTAAATATTTTATCAATAATAGAAGCATAGGTAGATGGTCTTCCAATACCTGCTTTTTCAAGCGCTTTTACAAGACTTGGCTCGTTAAAGAGAGAGGGTGGTCGAGAGACATCTCCGTTTCCACGAAATACTTTTGGAATAGTATGAATACCGGCATCGTTTGTATCGTTGGCCTTGTCACGTAATGCTTTTGCTATATCCGGTTGTTCTACGACATCTGGTTGCCATACTCGTAAATATCCTCTCTCTATAAGAACACGCGTTGTACCAACAAACGATCTACCGTTCAATATAGGCATTTCTGCGGAATTCGCTGTAATTTTTGTTTTTAGTTCAAGATACAAAGCAGGGGGCATCTGGGAAGCCACCGTACTTCTCCAAATAATATCATATAGCTTAGCATTGGCGGTTGTAATCTTATCTGTTAGTGGTAATATATCGGTTGTGGTATTAATATGTGTAGGGCGAATACACTCGTGTGCCTCTTGCGCATTGGCCACTTTTGTTTTGAAAATACGAGGCGTGATATAATCCTTACCGAATTGTTTGCCAATATAAGTATGGATAGCTGTCTTCGCATCATCTGAAAGACTCGTTGAGTCGGTTCTCATATAGGTAATATGACCCGCCTCATACAATGCCTGTGCCATCTGCATCGTGCTCTTTGCTCCAATACGATGTCTTGAATATGCCTCTTGTTGCAGCGTAGATGTTGTAAATGGGGCGGATGGATTACATTTGCTCTCTTTCGCCCGGAATGTAGTTTTCCATTTAGATATTTTCCCTTTTCGCGCCAACTCTTTCATAAGACTTTCGGTCGCTTTTTGATCTGTAAGAAGTTCTCCTTCCAACACCGTATTCGTAAGTGTTCCGTTGTCATCGCCTATTTCAAAAGCCCCTTCAATAGACCAATTATTTTCATGTTCAAATGTTTTGATTTCATTTGCTCTATCTACGGCGATACGAAGAGCGACACTCTGTACGCGTCCTGCGCTAAGACTGGAACTTGCGAAACGCCTCCATAGAAGAGGGGAGAGCTTGTATCCAACAATGCGGTCAAGAATACGCCTTGCTTCCTGAGCATCCACCAGATCTGTATCAATATCACGGGGATTTAATAGAGCTTCAACTACTGCTTTTTTGGTAATCTCGTGAAATGTCACGCGCCTGGTCTTAGCCAAAGATAGACCGAGAACATCATATAGATTTTTTGCTATAGCTTCTCCTTCCCGATCCGGATCTGCCGCAAGATATACCATAGTACAACCTTTCACTAAACTTTTTAGCTTCTTAATCGTCTCACCTTTACCGGCAATAGATACATATTTTATTTTCCAAGCATCTGTATCAATACCCATTTCTTTTGGCGGAAGATCTACCACATGTCCCAGTGAGGCAACCACTTGGAATGTCCCATAACTACTAAGTTCAGGTGCCGACTTTAGATATTTTTCAATTGTTTTTGCTTTAGAGCTTGACTCCACAATGACAAGGTTCATTTTAGATCCCAATGTATCGTATTGTATCGTAATGTATTATACCATACTATTTATGTAATTGTATTCATTTTTTATGAATACAATAAGTCTCAAAATAAATGTGAATACCTAATAGAACCATACAATGGGTATCATAAAGCTACTATTTGTCCTCTTTTTCGTTATAAACGCTCTCTTCTGGGGTCTATGGCCTCACAGCGCTCATTGCAGTCTTGCCGCTGCTTTTGGTATGACCAAGTGCGTACCTCATATCATGCATATATCTCTCGGTATTGCTTTCTTCCTCGTTGCTGTTCTTATAGCACAGTGGGGTAATGTATCTATGTAATAAATTAGATATCAAGGCTCATAGATACTTTTGGAATAATTCGCCTTAGGCTCTTCCTTTCTTCCACAGGTCTTTCTGCTTCAAAGATCTTCTTTACCAGCTCTTCTCCGCTGATGCCGGTATTCTCAAGTATCATCGTGCGAACATTGTTCAGCTTTAGAGGCTGTTTAACCTGTCTTACCTTGTGCTGAATACGACCTTGTTGTGTATTCAAATTATCATAGCCGTACTTTGCCATAAAATCTTCTATTTTTTGTGTGATCGCTTTCTGGTGTATCCTCCTTTCACGGATAGCATTTGTTAGCTTACGAATAACATCATCTATTTTTGTCCATTCGGCTACACGCTGACGGAAAAGATCTAATTCTTCATCCGTAGGGGTTGGTCCAGTGGTGTCGTCTTCATCATCATCTTCGTATAGTAGTTCATCCATATAACCTCGCTCCGATGGAGCCTTATGCGAAAAAACGGATCTCGGCATGTTTATGATATTATATATAATATAAAGTACGGTTTATATGTTTATATTATTTCTTCTCTTTTTTATCTTTCACACCTTTGGTGGAAGATGATTTTGATTTTGACTTCTCTTTTGGCTTCTCTTTCTTCTCTTTTGAAGATGAAGTAGGATTTTTCGCATATTTTTCAATAAAGCCCGATACAATCTCATAGGATCGGGTATCGTTAAAATCTTCAACAGCATTTTTATTGTTATACGCCCGAAGTGTAGGAAATCCTTGAACATTTTGCATACTTGTAGGAAGCATTGTCATATCGCTGGATTCAACCGTAATGAGTACATACCCTTTTTTGTTTGTATAATAGGAACAAACCTTTTTCCATACAGGCATAAACATTTCGCAATGTATGCATCCATTCATATAATGTAAGACTACGCATTTACCCGATTCTATATAGGGCATTATCTCGCCCGAACTAGATTTTGTAAATTTGTACGATGGCATACCTTTCTATATTTTGATGAGTAAAAAAGTTATCATTATAACAGACATAGCCCGACGCGCTAATTTTATCTCTCAAAAGTATAATAGAATGTCGTACGATCCATCGTGCTCCGAGAAGTCAAATCAAATTTCATGCCAACGACAAACTGAACTGGCAAAGATACAAGCAGATCAAGAAACAACAAAGCTCCGCTATATGCTTCAATATCCCGCTTGTTCTCGTATGACACAACTTGCCGATCGCGGAAAGGAACATTGTCTTATGCTCGGTCGTAAAGGGAATTATCTAAATAATGCTTTCTGTCGCGTATTACCTCAGGTTAGTATTCTTGATTTCCCCAACAATATGTGTGAAATAAATACGCAATCAAAAGAATGTCAAAAATAGTATCATTCGCTAACTTTTTATTTTATTATTAAGTACCTAAGCAATAATTTATCATTGTTATGGTAAGAGATATGCCTACACCCGTTGATCAAGAGCTATACAACAAGGTAAAGAAGGAAGCGGATAAGAAGTTTCTAGCACCAACCAGTATATATAAGTCATCATGGATTGTGGCCGAATATAAGAAACGAGGAGGTGTCTATTCGGAGCCGAAAGAGAAAAATCAAGGTCTATTACGATGGTTTCGTGAGAAATGGGTAAATCTTACCAAACCAATCAAGGACAAGAAAGGTAATATTGTAGGTTATGAGGAATGTGGTCGTAAAGAAGCGACTTCAAAAGGTACATATCCTTTATGTCGTCCGTTAAAAAGAATCACGCGCGATACACCGAAAACAGTGTCTGAATTAACAACTGCCAGTATTAAAAAAGCAGAAATAGAAAAGCAAAAAATCAAGCAAAAAGGGCATGTTTTATTTGACAAAAATAAAAAGTAAATTTGTAGTAGCATTATGATATACGATATTCGTTCTCCATTTTTTAGGCACTTTA
>Ga0208951_1000527_pt1 | contig 17582 bp, 12 predicted proteins | sample GreLakmeMI27MSRF_FD_187702 | JGI IMG/M metagenome (GOLD analysis project Ga0208951, IMG submission 187702) | Freshwater lentic microbial communities from great Laurentian Lakes, MI, USA - Great Lakes metaG MI27MSRF (SPAdes) | ecosystem: Environmental > Aquatic > Freshwater > Lake | place: Great... | reverse complement strand
ACTCCTAGGTGGGCCTTCCGCGGGAGGGATCACCTGAGAGGCGGTGAGCGCCCCGCCGCCGCCGCCGGTCGGTTCCGAGTGCACGACTGCGGCGCTGAAGCCAGGCAGCGTCACCGTGAGCATGACGTCTCCTGCTGCTCGACACCGCGCCAGTGCCCGCGCCAGCGCCTGCGCTAGCGCGGGCAGCGCCAGCGCGTCTAGCCAGGGCAGGCGGGGCCACTCTCCTGGCCGGCCATAGCGCCGCAGCGACCGCTCACACTCCAGCAGCGCGGCGCGAGCACCAGGCGCGCCAGCGCGGGCGACGCAGCGCTCGGAGACGCCCTCTGTGAGGTGGCTGCCAGAGGAAAAGGGCCGCGGCGGCGCGTCGTGACGTGGGCAGTCGTCGTCTTCGTTGGTCCCCTTCACCAAACGGAGCGTGTAGCGCCCAGCTTTGAGCCGCCGCCCGGTCTTCGAGAAGAGACGCAGCTGCGCTGCGCCAAGCAGGAGGTCCTGCTGCGCGACAGCCTCTGCGCAGCAGGGGGCTGCGTACGCTGCGAGGGCGAGGACGGCGGTGCGCGGAAGGTCGCGCACCCGCCACGCAAGCGCCAGCGGCGAGCTCTCGCTCCAGCTGGCGCTGCCGCGCTGCGGGGACACGTCGCGGGCGCTGCTGCGGACCAGAGGAGCTGGAAGCGAGGCGGGCGCAACGTCGTCGTTGGTGTCAGAGCGCCGCAGCGGAAGAGGCTGTGTGACGTGGCGCGTGCGCGCACCGCCAGGCAGCGGCCGACCGTCGCAGAGCAGCTGCGCGGTGACGTACACCTCCGAGGGCGGGGCTGCTGAGGAAGAGAAAGGGGAAAGGCGTCGTAGGAGGAGAGTCACGTGAAAAGGAGCCACACAGGACGCACAGCCTGCGTGTCGCGCGCCTTCAGCTTGCTCCTCCACGCCACCGCTGAGCTCGTCCAGCTGTTCGCGGCGCGCGCAGCTCAAAAGCAGAAGGCACCTGGGACTGAACAGCGCGTGGCCATCCTCGTACGGCTTTGCGCACCTGCACGCACAGCTCCTGCGCCACGTCGCACGACAAGTAGTGGTGAAACAGCGCCCCCGCGGCTGGCGACCGCGCAGGGCTGCGCAAAGCACGGAATGAAGAAACACACAGTCGTCAGCTCACACACTGCGTCACATACCGCGCTCTGAGAGTACACCGCACGCACCGAGGCGCCATGGTCGCCATGCACGCTAAGCGTAGGTGCGTTTCAGGACTGGCTCATACAGTAGTGTACTTATCACTGACACTGTATGTTCGACAGGCGGTCAGGCGCACACCGCGTGCCCTCTTTCGTCGGTGACCTGTGCTGTGCGTCCTCTGCCCGCTGGGTGGATGCCCGTGTGCTGGTTGAGTGACGACGTGGTTGCGCTGGACGGTGACAGTGACGCCCAGCGCGCCTGCGAATACACCGTCGCTGTGGCGCCTGCGTGGCGCCTGGCGCGTCCGTACGGCTGTGAAACGGAGGCGCAACTCGGAGAGCAGCGAAAGCGAAAAAAGCATAAAGCGCTCGCGGATGCTGATCCTCCGCTGAACGCTGCTCTCGCTTGCGCAGCCGCACGCCACGCTCTGGCTCTGCCTGCGCTGCGACGCGCTCTTTTGCTGTACTCTGCGCACGCGCAGTCCAACTCCGGACAGTCTGACGTGCCCACTGCTTTCGCTTCGCCTTGCGGTGACGCCTCGCTGCCTGCCCTGGTGGCGGCATGCGAACAAGGCATGCCCGTAACGCTCTCCGTTGTCAGCGGAGACTCAATCTGCACGCAGCCGCTCGTGGGTGCTTTGCACGTCAACGACAGCGACACCGAAGGCGTAGCGCACCTCGGCGACGCGGTGTATCGTCTGCCTCCGCGGTGCCGCTTCGCGCTGAGCAGCGCTGCGCGCCTGCCTGGTCTTCTTCCGACGCGGTGCTTCACTCTGCTGCTGGTGGATCCTCCTTGGGAGGCTGCGTCGGTTGCGCGAAGCGGTTGCTATACACCGCTTTCGCCGCGCGAGGTCCAGGCGCTGCCCGTGCGCGCGCTTTGTGACCCTCGCGGCGCTTTGGTGGCGTTGTGGGTGACCAATCGGGAGCGCACAAGGCGACACGTAGAACAGAAGCTGTTGCGTGCTTGGGGGCTGTCACACGTTGCCACGTGGACGTGGCTCAAGGTATGCGCCAACGGAGAGACAGTGGTGCCGCTGGAAGGCGGGAGCGCTGCACGTCGTCCGTACGAAGTGTTGCTGCTATGCACGAGCGGGCCGTGCGTGTGGCAAAAAGGCGGCGCTCCTCCCAAAGACCTGGTGCTGCTCTGTCCGCCCGCACAGCATAGCCGCAAGCCGCGCCTGATGGGGCTGTTGCGTGACGTGGCGCCGGAGGGAGCGGCGTGCGAGCTGTTTGCCAGGGAGTTGACGGCGGGCGTCTGTTGTTGGGGCAACGAGCCGCTGCGCTTCCAAGCACCAGACTGCTTCACCAGCAGCAACGCAGTTTGAAGATACCTCTTCAGTTCAGTGTCCGTCGTCGAGCATCGTCGGTCGCTGAGGACAACAAATAATGTACTACCATCCTGCATCATCCATCAAATATGGCACTTGTTGTCGCCCTGGGCTGCTCGCGCAGCCTGGCGCGCGTGCATTCGCGCGCGTCTGCTTGTGTGCTGTGCGTGCCCATGCGCACTGCTTCACGCGAAACCGCTCTTCGCTCCGACTTCGGTCCTCAAGAGACGCGGCTGTGCGGAGCCCTCGCCGCATCTCCCATGTTCGCAATGTGCGCGGGCAAGTTGGGCGCCAACGGCCCGCGCCGCGGAGGTGCCGAAAGCGGAGTGGTGTTGCCACCGCCTGGACACCCGTTTTGGAGGGGCGCAGACGTTGCGCACCAGACGGCCGCGCTGTTTGGGAGCCTCAGCGACGAGAGGGACGCAGCTGCGTCTGAGCTGGCGACAACGCTGGTGCGTCTTGCTTTCGCAGCGAGCGAAGAGCGACTCGCGGAGTGACCGCGAGCGTGTTGTGGCTCGCAGGAGGCCAAGGCGAGCTTGTCCTCCGCCGTGGAGTGGCTGCAGAACAGCAACCGCAAGCTGAAAGAGCGCGCGGAGCGTGAGCAGGCGCGAGAACGCTTGCGGCAATTTCAAAGTTGCGAGACTTACTTCCCCCCGGATCAGGCGCGCGCCAGAGACTTGCAGGCGCAGCTGGACGACGCTCCTGCGTCCGGCACTGCAGGCATGTCAGCGGTGGCTGCGAGCGGCGAAGATGAAGGAGAGAAGTCCGCCTTTTTCTCTCAAAACGCTGCCGCGCGGCCCAACGCGCCTGCTGGCGTGTCCCCGGGCGTCACGGCGCTGCTGGCAGAAGTGGAGCGCCTGCGCTGCGCCGTTGCCGCCGAGTCCGCCCGCTGCAGCGAGCTGCAAGCTCTCCTTGCGTCTTCTTCTCCTCGTCACCGCCACGCGGACTCGCCTTCAGAGGAGCTCGCACAGCTGCGCCACGATAACCAGCAGCTCCTCGCCACCCTGGACGCAACGCGAGGTGACTCCCAGTCGGCTGTGGGCGCCGCTGGTATGGTTGGCATGCAGCTGGAGCGCGCGCGGGCTCTGCTTCAGGCTGAGCAACAGCGCTGTCGCTCGCTGGAGGTGCGATTGGCCGCGTCTGGGTCTGCAAGGCGTGAGATGGGAAACAAAGCGCACGCGCTGGTGCGTCTGTTGAAAACGCAGCTGCACGCTGCCGCTGCTGGCCAAGTGGTTGACTTTGCGTGTGTGGACGCGCTGGCTGGGACGCTGCCCGCCGTGGAGGAGTCCCTTCCGCAGGAGGACCCAGCTGAGTGGGGGGAGTGGCCGGAACCCCGGTCATGCGACCCTGCGGAGCTTGCGCAGCTTCGTACGGAACTGGCCGCCTCCCAGCGCAAGTACGAGGCCACCAGGCACAGCGAGGCGCTGCTTTGCTCCGCATTGGCGGCAGCGCACGCTGCGCTGGACTCGCAGCAGGGGTGCGGTCGCTCTTCTGCGGCACACAGTCGCGCGGATGCGCCGGTACCGGCGCGCGCTGACGTGGCAACCGCGGAGGCGGACGCGCTCAGGCGAGAGCTCGTGGATGCGCACAAAGCGGCGGCGACGGCGACGTATGAGCTCGCGTCGTTGCGCGCGCAGACGCAAGCACGCTCGCGATCGTTCCATGCTATGCAGCAGGACAATGGCTCGCAGCCCGTGCCGTCCACACGCTCCATGGACGACGCGTCGCTGCACGGCGTCGACGCGGATGCCGACCCGGCGCAGCTGCGCCTGTTGCTTGCCAGCGCGCGAGAGACTGAGCGCGAGCTGTGTGCGGCGCTGCGGATCGCAATCACCGCGGGGTTGCGCGACTTTGCGGCCGCCATTGGCCCCACGCCCGCACAGTGCGGCCTGGACGAGCATGCGGAGCCGCGCACTGTAGCTCTGAAAGCGGTTCTTGCGCGGCATCTGTTGACCCTCTCCGAAGCGCCGTCGACGTCTCTTACCGCTGAGCTGGAAGCTGCGCGCGCATCTGCGGCCACGTCGGCCACGCTGGCGGCGAGCTTGCAGCTGCGCGTGTCCGCACTGGAGACGCAGGTGGAGGGACTGTCGGGCAGCGAGGCGCGAGTGCGAGACCGTTTCGCTGAACTTACGGCGTTCACGCAGCTCAGCCAACACATGCGGGCGGCGGAGGAGCGGGCGGCCGCTGCGGAGGAAGCACTCGCTAAGGCCGGAGTTGGGATGCCACCACTCACGGTACCGCCACTTGCGCTGCCGCCGCCGCCGCCGCCGCCGCCGGCGGAGATGTGCGTCTGGGAGACGCTCTCTGTTGCTGAGCCGCCCCTGGATGCGGATGCGCAGCTTAGTGCAGAGAATGCGGCTGATGAGGAGCAAGAGGAGAAGAATGAGAACCAGAGCGTCACTCCGTCTTTTGCGTCAGCGGATGGCGCTCGGGGCGAGCTGACGTGGCGAGAATATTCTTCTTCGGCCGGACAGCAGCAGCACCAAGAATGGCAGTGCGCTGCGCCCGCCTGGGCCGCCGGTCCGTCGCAGGCGTGTCCGCCTGCCCAGCCGGTGGTCCTTCGCTCCCGCCCGCTCCCCAAGTTCTTCCCCGCCGCGCAGGCGCCCACGCAGCAGGAGCTGCGCGCGGTGTTTGGCGACGCGCGCGTGAGCAAAAGCGGATCGGAGGAGCCGGAAGAAGATGCGGAGCAGCACACGGCAGCGGCGAGCGCTGCGCGCCTGCCTGGCACGGCGCGCACCGCACGCTGGGCTCAGGCCACGCAGAGCAGACACGCGGAGGAGTGATGTGGCGTCTCAGTCGCATGTCAATAGTTCTTCTCCTCATTTCACTCTCATTCTCCTTTCAAAAGCGCAGTTGTTCCAGTTGCAAGCGCTCTCGCGCTCCTGCGCCGTCTCACGCGGCGGTCAACGCGGCGGGCAGGCGCACCGTGCGCAGGCTGCGCACAGCCTGGAGTGCGGGCAAACAGTCCGGGTGCCGTTCCCCCAATGGCCATCTTGGCTTCAAGTCCACAAAGGCGCTTTCAGAGTCGTCGAAAGCGGACCCTGACCCGGGTGGCGGCGCACTCTCGTGGATGCCCAACTCGAGGCGTTCGCAGCCGGCCCAGGCCACCATCACGCCGTTGTCGGTGCAGAGGCGCGGCGGCGGCACCGCCAGCGCCACAGCAGCACGGTCCGCGACGCGCTGCATGGCACTGCGCACCACAGCGTTGCTTGCCACGCCGCCAGCCAGCACCAGCGTGGCCACAGTTGGCTCCAAGGTCTTTGCCCAGCCCAGCGCGCGCGCCGTGCGCTCCGCAAGGTGCGCCACCGCTGCGGCCTGGAAGGCTGCGGCGATGTCTGCGCGCGTTTGCTCTCGCTGCTCGTCGCCGGAGCAGCGGTCCGCCGCTGTTTCTGCGCCCAGCTCCCGCGCAATGCGCAGCCGCACCGCCGTTTTCAGGCCCGCGTACGAGAACTCGCAGCTGCCTCGGTGCGCCTGCGAGGTGCGAAGCGGCGGCGTGAACGCGAACCGCTTCTCGTCGCCCCTCAGCGCCAGCGCCTCCAGTGCTGCGCCGCCACCACCCCCAACGTCGCATCCCAACAGCCGCGCCGTCTTGTCGTACGCTTCTCCGATGGCATCGTCCAGCGTGGCGCCCAAAACGGTGTACTGCCCCACACCACGACAAAGCACAACCAAGTTGTGACCTCCGCTCACTAACGCAGCCACAAACGGAAACTGAACGCTCCCTTGGCGTCCGCCGCCACACAGTCGGGCCACAAGTGCGTGCGCCTCCATGTGGTGAATGTTTACCAGCGCCAGTCCGTGCGCCGCTGCCAGCGCCCTCGCCTTGAGCACGCCCACGCGCAGGCACATCGCCAGGCCCGGGCCAAGCGTCACGGCCACGGCTGAGAGCGCGGAAGGCTGCACGTGAGCGCGCGACAGCGCCAAAGCAACCACAGCGTCGATGTTGTCTGCGTGAGCTGATGCGGCCAGCCGAGGCACCACGCCGCCATAAGGGCTGTGTATAGCGCTCTGAGAGGCGCAGGCCTCGCCAAGGATGAGACCACAGGAAGAAACAACCGCAGCGGCGGTGTCGTCGCAGCTCGTCTCAATGCCGAGCACCAGGCGCGCCTTGGCACGCGGCGCGTGCAGTGCGCGCGCGCGAGGGCGGCACGGCGCGTGGCGTTCGGGGAGAGCGAGTGCGCGACCCAGGCGAAGCGCGCAGCGGCACGGGAGGAGCATGGTTGGAGCGGAGGCGGGAAAGAGGTGGCACTCACTACAGCCTGCGCGCCCACAGCGAAGAGCAGCGAGCACCCGGGCGAGCGTTCAGCGCCCACAGGCGTCCGCCAGGTGCAGGTGGCGGCGCAGGCAGCGAGGCCGAGAGAAGGAAGCGTGCGCTTGTGCAGCCTTGCTCAGCGAACAAAGGGGTGCTGCGGAAACCGGTCTGAACCAGCAGATGCCGTTGCTGGAGGAAGTACCCGGGGGATGTCTAGCACAGCCGAGGGAGGTAGAGCATGTGGCAGCATTGGCGGCTTGGCGGGGCCACCTACCTGCTGATGACTGGCCGAACGAAACGCACAACACCAACAAACAGCCCCCATGTCCTTCTTCAGAGGCGCCTGCGGCACCAGCAGCAGCGGCACGCGCGTGAAGCCAGCTGTGGTGGCTGCAGTTTCGGTTGCTGCGCCGCCCGAAGAAGGTCCTTCTCTGGGCGGTTTCCTGACCGTCTCGGGGCCGCCCCAGGGCTCACAGGCAGCTGTTTGTTCGCCTGGGGACGGGGTTTGGCTACCCCCTATGGGCGACGCTTTTTGGAGCGAGGGCGCGGAGGTTGTGTCGCAGCGAGTGCACGCAGCGCTGGCGCGAGGCGCACAAGCCAGCCGGGGTGGCTTTCGCGGCGAGGCACCCGGTGGCCGCCGGTTTGAGGGGCCCGACGTGCCGCCGGAGACCGCCGCCGCAGCCGGCGTGTCGCCCTCGCCCGCAGCAACAGCTGCCGCGGAGGCCCAAACGGCGCTGCAGGCCGCCGTGGACTGGCTGCAGGCCAACAACAAGCGTCTCAAGGGCGCCCTCGCCTCCTCCGAACAAAGAGTGTGCCACGTAGAAGCCCAGCTGCTCGCCGCAAACGCAGCCGCGGAAGCGCAAGCGCAGCGCGCAGACGCGCTCATCCTGCAGGCGCGCGCAGACGGCGCGCGGGACGCGCGGCAGGGCAAGGTGCTCGCAGACACCGAAGAGGTTGCCAAGCTCCGAGAGGAGCTGCGCAGCACTTTCACTGCACTGCAAGCCGCGCACAAAGAGGCCAAGAAGCACCACACGCAGGTGCTTGACCTCAGAGCAAAGCTGCAGGAGCAAAGCGTGGAGATTGGCGCTCTCAAGGAGCGAATGCACGGCCGACGAACCCTTGTGCCTGTGGGTGGAGCTGTCGCAGCATCTGCTCCTTCCTCAGCCGCTTCGGCTCCCTCTGACGAGGACGTGGCATTGGCTGTTGGTGAAGCCAGCAAGGCGATGCTGGCCGCACGTGCTGAGAGCGCGGCTGAGAAGCGCGCCCGTGTTTCGGTGGCTGCGGAGCTGGAGAAGGCGCTTTCAGCCGCAGCATGTGCCTCTGCTGCGTCGCTGAGCGAGAAAGAGGCGGCCTCTGCGCGCGAAAGCGCGCTGCGAGCGAGCGTGGAGGCGCTGAGGCGCTCCGACGCCGAGCTGAGCACCGCGCAGCTGCGGCTGCGCGTCCAGGACCTCGCCGCCCTCCTTGCCCAGCGCACAGCAGCCGAGGCGCAGCTGGACGCCGCGTTGGGTGGCGGCGCCGCTGCCGATGCGCCGCCGCCGCCGCAGCAGCAGCAGCCGCATCCGCCGCATCCGCAGCCAGCGTGCTCCTCCCCGTCTTTTCAGACCTTGGCGGAGCTGGAGGCGCTGCGCCAGGAGGTGCGGAGGCTCTCCCACGGCGCCGCTCGAGAGCGAGAGGGGCGCCTGCGCGCGGAAGCGTCGCTCAGCGCGCTCGCCGCTCCCTTCGCGGGCCACGCTGCGGCGCCTCTGCAGGTGGAGCTCCAGCGAATAGGACCCAGCCCGCTTTTAGATCCCCCCCTCAGCCGACTGGGGAACGGCGCGCCACTCTTCGCGCAAACAGAGTCGCAAGATCACCTCCCGCAGACGCCCGCGCCGCTGCCACACGTCCACACGCCCGACCAGCAGCAGCGGCCAGTGCGTGCGTCGCCGCTGGCAGCGCTGGCTGCGCGCATGGACCTCGCCGCGCGAGGAGCAAACCCGAAGAGCGCAGCGCCGAAAGCGGCTCCCGCCAGTGCTGCGAAGGTACACCCCCCCTTTATGGAGGGGCCGCCTGTGGGTGCGGCGCCGGCGGAGGAAGCTGGAAAAGAGGGGGGGAAAAGCTTAGCAGAGGAGATTGCGGAGCTCACGGCGAGTGTGGGAAGCCTGCAGGCTGCGCTGGGAGCAGCTGCCAGCAACGAGTAGACTCTGGCTTGCAGAGGGAGCGGCACGCGAGTGAGGTGCATTTCCGAGTCGAACGTTGGTGGGGCTCCGTCAAAACATCGTTCACTCGTTCTACCAAGCCACCCTCCGTGCCTCCGCCTCCTCTGCTTCGCTCCCCACGTGCGTCGAGCGCGTGCCCGCCTCCGTGCGAGAAGCCTCTGACGTGCTCGCCGCTCCTCAAGCGCTCGCGTAGTCCAGCCTTCCACGCTCGCGGCCACTCCAACTCACCAGGCGCGTCCGTGCGCCCTCGCCCGCACACGCCCGCCTGTAGCGCGCGCACAGAGTCGGTAGCGCACGCGCGGAGCTGCGGGGCGCGTCCTATACTTCCTATACTTCCGCCGCACTGGAAGGGCACGTTTTCTCTTCGCCCTCACGCCGCCCTTTCCACAGGCCCTCGGACGCTGTTCGCCCGCATGGCGCGCGTCGTGGCGTGCGTGACCAACCGCGGAGGTGCCGGCAAGTCTTCTCTGGCTTCCCAAGTCGCTCCTGCGCTTGCTATGGCGCACCCTGAGCGTTCGGTTCTGCTCTTGGACCTCTCCATTCAAGGCGACGCCTCCGTCATCACTCTGGGTGGCACGGCCGAGCCAGAGGGTTTCGCGCCCGGCGTGCGCACGCGCGGCGCCGAGAAGATCGCGGCGCTGGATGCTGGGCACACCGCAGCGGGCTTCCTTACTGCCGCGTGCGCCTACACCGCCGCGCCCGCGCCTTCTGGCTTCTCCTTTCTGCGAGGCGCAGGCAGCGCCCCTGCCAAGCCGTTCGACTGGCCAGCGCACTGCGTCTCCGTCAAGGAGGTTCACCCGGCCTCAAACGTGCCTCCCAACCTCTTCCTCGCCGCCGGCGGTCGCGCGCTCTACAAGCTCTTCTCAGACGCGGTGGTGCTGTCCTGCGCCGCCTCGCTGCGCGCGGCGTTCGCGAGCATGCCCGCGAACACTATTGTTCTGATCGACACGGACGCGGAGCTTTCTGAGCGCATGGCTAGCCTGCTGGGCATCGCGGCCGCGCAGGAGCTCTGTTTGGTGCTCACCAGCTCTTGGACGGACTATGGGCGGGTTTTAGATGACGCTGCCAACGGTCTGTTTGCGGGCATGAGCTGGTTGAGCACGAACGACCCGGGCTTCAAAGCCAAGGTGAGCGCAGTGGTCTTCAACAACGTGACCAAGCGCCTGGCGGCCGCATCAGACCTGTGCGGCAGCCCGAGCGCGCTCTCTTTCACGCCGCCTGCTCCTGCAAAGGAGAGCATCACCGAAATTCTGCAGCACCTGTTTGTGATGTGCACCGACAGCGCCAGCAATTACCGGGCCTACTTCAGCGACGCTGCCGCCTTTGCCGACGTTGCAAGCTTCACGCGGCGATACGTCACGGGGCTGGCAACCGTTCCGGACAGCGTTTGGCAGAGCTGCCTGGCGCAAGGCGTGCCGGTGGTGCTGGCTTCACCTTCGGATCCGCAAAAGGCGAGCGCCACGCAGCTGTGTGACGTGGCAAAGCGGCTGTTCGGCTGATCGGACGTGGGCTACTATAACACAAACGCCCAAATAGACGCAAGCTATAGGGAGGAGATTCAAACTAGAAAACGCGGCTGTTTGGCTGAATCAATCACAGACACAGATGAAACCACTACTAAGTGTAGCCAGCGCGCATGTTCGTGGCTTCAGAGCCCATAGCGCACTCTGGTGGCGTCCAAAGCAGCCTTGAGCTCTTGCTCTCTCGCGACTGCGCACTTGCGTCTCTCTCGCAGCTCCGCCAGGCGCTCAGCCGTGGCCGCCGCACCCTCCGCTGGCGCGGCATCTGGCATCTGGCACCTGGGCGCCTGGGCGGTGGCACCCGCAGGCTGCGGTGGCACCCGCGCAGACGGCTGCGCCGGCGCTCCTCCTCCCGCGCAGTACAGCTGAGTGAGCGTCATCGGCGGAGCCACGTCATCAGCGCGTGCCGCATCCGACGAGCGGTGAGCGGGCGCGGCGGCGGCGGCGGCGGTTGCAGGCGCCGCGTAGCGCGAGAGCGCTGCGACTCGCCCGGCGCTCCTCTGCGCGGCGGAGAGCTCCGGCCCAACAGCGGCGATGGGTTGCTGCTGCTGCCCTTGCGACACAAGCCGCGGCGCGCTGTGGTTGACCAGCGTGCGCACGGACGCGCTCGCGCCGCTCGCAGCAAGCGCTGCCTGCTCAGTGGTCCACGCCCAGGCGGACGATGCGGAAGCCCCTCCCGCGGAAGGGACCGCCTGAGCAGTTGTGGCGGCGGCGACGGGATCCTGTGTTGACGACGGCGACGCGGCGGCGGCTCTGGACGCCAGAAGCGAGGAAACCGCGCTCGCTGCGCGTGACGTGGCAGATGCAAGGGCGTGCGCAACCGCTGCGGCCACCGCGGCCTCTTTGGTGAGCGGCGCTGAAACAACAGAGGCTGCAGGCTCTGTTCCATGCGGCGCAGAGGCCCCGCCCACGCCGCGCTGCGCCGCTTTGCCGCTCTGTGGCTGTGCCGCGGCGCGCCAGCAAGCCGGCGGGTGCACCTCCGGGGAGGAGGCGGCGGCGGCACGGGTGCGCAAAGGTGCAAACGCATCCGCCTCGCTGCAAGGAGGCAGCGGCGATCCGGAGGCCACGAACCGCCTTCGACTGGGCGGCCAAGGCGCCACGGGCGACGGCGGAGAGCTGGAAGTGGAGTGTGCGACGGCAGCGGACGGGCTGTCACGCGCCGCGGCCCGTCGAGGCCGCAGCGCTCCGTCTGAAGCAACCACCGCGCACTCAGCTGGGGCGCGGCAGCTGCGCTCGTCCAGGAGCGCCTGCAGCGCGTCCGCGCGGCGGCGTTGAGACTCGGAGGAGATGCGTGCCTCAGCCAGTTCCGCTGCCAGCTCCTTCAGCACTCCAGCCGCAGCCTCTGCGTCCCGCTCCAGCGCTGCGACGGTGCACAGAGCGCTGCGCACCGAGAAGGGGCTGCGCCAAAACGAGTGCTGTGAACGGAACAGTGCTCGCCGTCTGTCAGTGACACTGTGACAGGCGCGACAACGCGCTCAAGCCGCCACATCCAGCCGTGGACGCACCTCCTCAGGCGGAAGCAGCGTGCAGCTCAGCGCGTCGCCGCCGTCTGCTAGGCGCGACTCGACGCCAGGGCGACGCATGACATGCGGAGGCGGCAAACTCTCACTCTTTGCGCTGACGTGACAGCGCAGCAGGCGCAACAGTCTTTTTCATTGCAAGTTTTGCAACCATCACCCCTCCGCCCTCCAGTCTTGGTTGCCTTCAGCGCACACGAACACAACCTCGCGGTTGATGTATGCCCTCCCAGGCATGCTGAACCGGAACTCTGCGCGCGTGAGTTGGTCCCCGATGACGCGCCTCACGCCGTCTCCTAAGGCAAGTGCGGTGACTTCAGAGGCGATCTGCCTCCAGCGCTCGGTATCCGCTTCCAGCCCCGCCACGAACTCTGACGCCTCCCCAGCGGACAGGTCCAGCGGCAGGAACGCCGCGCAGAAGTCGCGCAGACGCCCAGCAGCCGCGTGCGCCGCTAACAGCTCCAACTTGCGACGCAACGCTTCGTTGCGCGGCACAACTCCACCTCCAGCGCCCCGCGGCGCCTCCTCCACCTCATCATCCTCCTCCTGGTGCTCCTCGGCTGCCAGCGCGGCAGAGCGGTCACCGATGAGGCCGCCTGAACGGGGCTTGCCCACAGCTCCCTTCTTGCGTGCGTTTTTGCCGCCCATGTTGCGCAGCGCTCAAAAAACAGAGGCGCGCAGGGATGACAGTCTATGCGGAGGTGCGAGGAACGGCCCATTGAACGACAGGACGACACCTACGACTGTACGACACTTACGGGGAAATCAGGCACTCCGCGGACCGCGCTGACGTGTCACTGGCCGCGTGAGCTTGCGCCTGGCTGCGGGCTGGTTGCTCCCAGCGCCGCTCGAGCTTGTGCCACGCTCGCCTTGAGTCGCTCAACCTCGCGCGTCAGGCTCGCCGCGCTGCCGGCCTCCCTGGCCGGCGCGTACTGCTGCGCCGCCAGCGCCAGCGCGTGCGCAGCAACCTCCGGCGGCGGGCTCAACGCCACCGGGGGTGCCACAACATGAGCGCCGGAGGAAGAGGAGGACAACCGCTGCTGCTGCTTGTTGGCGTCGCGGATCGTGGCCAGTTCCGCGCGAAGGCTGCTGACAGCGCCTTCTGCGACGGCCAGGCGCGTCTCAGCGAGCTCAGCGCGTGCGGTGACTGCGGCCAGCTGCGCGCTCATGGACTGCCCCAGGGACAGCCCATCCGGCTGCTCCTGATGCCGGGAAGGCCGCGCCGGCGGCGGCGGCGGCGGCGGCGCAGGCTCCTCGGGAAGTTGAACCGTCGCGGGGACGTGAAGAGCCACCGCCGGCGCCGCCTGCGCCGCCGCCTGCGTTGCCGCCTCGTCAGCCGGCACGGCCTCGAGCTGCGCCACCGTGACGCGCTGCGGCAGCTGCTGCGCCTCGTCGCTCTTGCGCGCCATGGCCGCCTTGACCGCCTGGGCGCGTCGCGCGCGCTCAGCGTCTGACGCCTCACGACGGGCAGCCGCAGACGCCTTCAGCGCAGCGTCCGACGCCGCCGCATCGCCATCGGGCTGCGCGTCGGCCACGGCCACGGCCACAGACACGGCCGCAGGCGCGGGCACGGGCGCGGGCCTTGCGGGCGTGGCGTGCGCTTCAGCCGCAGCCTGTACGCTCGCCGTTGCCGCCGCCGCCGCCGCCTCTTGCACCTGCGCTGCGCGCTCGCCCACGGTGGTCTTGTGGTGCTGCTGCGCTTCGCCGGCGCGGGTGCGCGCCTCAGCGGTGGCCTTGCGCATGCTCTCGATCTTGCGCATCCGAGCCTCATCTTCCGCCCGACGACCGGCCAGCGGCGAGCGCACCGGACTGCCCGACTGCGGCGCCGATGTGCGTTCGAACGTGGCTTTTTCAGCCAGCGCCTGCGCAGCCGTAGCCGCCGCCTTTTCGCTCTCCTGGTGCGTCTTTTCAGCCGCCACCGCAGCTCGAGCGTCAGCCTCCTTTTGGCGCTCCTCAGGGGATGCCCATTCATGGATGAGCGCGGCCACGTCAGCGTGTTGTGCCGCACCCGCGATCTGCACCGCCGTTTGGCCGTCGCAGTCACGCGCGCTCAACGCCGCGCCCGCGCTCAGCAACAGCCGCGCGCACGCGATACTGCCGAAGCGCGCGGCGTAGTGCAGCGGGGTCCAACCGTCATCGTCGGGCTCGGAGTGAGGTGCGCCCCGAGCGAGCGCAGACGCCACGTCCTCAGGGCTGCACTTCACAAGCGCAGCTTGCAGCGCAGCTGCGGGCGATGCGTGCGTCGCCTCCGCAGCGGTGTGTGCCGCGTGCGCCTCTTCTTGGCGCAGCGCAGAGAAGATGAGGTGCTTCACGTTTTCACCGGTGGCTTTCTGCAGCGGCGTGCGGCCTTCCCGGCTCAGGGCGCGCGCGCTGGCGCCGCGCTGGAGGAGCAGTTGCACCACGGCCATGTGGTCGTTGGAGGCTGCGTAGTGCAGCGGCGTGAGCGCGTTAGCGTTTCGAGCACCTACGTCCGCGCCCGCGTCCAGCAGCACAGCTGCCACGTCAGCGTGGCCGTTGAACGCGGCCGTGTGCAGCGGCGTGCTTCCGTATTTGGTCTCCGTAGCGGTGACATCCGCGCCCGCAGCAAGCAGCAGACTCGCCACCGCGCAGTGCCCCCCCTGGCCCGCCCAGTGCAGCGCGGTGCTTCCGTACGAAGCCTCCCGCTCGTTGGTGTCAACCTCGCCCGAAGACAGCAGCGCAGAGACGGCACTGCAGAGGCAAAGGGGACCGAATGCACCCGCGTTAGTCGCACGTCAGGGTTTGCAGTTGGGACTCCCTACAGAAACAAACAAGCGCACAACCGCCCAAGCGTGCGACGCCTGGCGCAGGCCGCGTGCGGGTACGCACTTGGCGTCACCGTCGCGCGCGGCGGCGTGAAGGAGTTCTTTGGTCATGTGGGGCTTGGAGACGCGCTTTCAGAGTGCGGCGAAGCACACACACAGCGCCCGCAGACGCAACCAAGGCACGCAGGCAATAGACCAGCGAAGGCTGCGCGCTGAGATCTACAGACGGATCTCCGGACGCTGGACGACGCACGGGTGGTCGTACATGGTAGTACTACTACCAGCAGCGTTGAAGCCAGGCAGCATCGCGGCCCTTCGGTCGCCCTCGGTTGTTAAGTTTGCTGTCTGGCGGCCTTTCCAGCTGCTCATGGCGTCTCCGGCATTCTCCTTCCTGCAGATTGACGCGCTGGTGCCTCTGCCTGCGGGGGTTGAGGGCTTTGTGCGAGTTTCGTGTGAGCTGTGCCCGCCCTTCAGCGCCCAGGCGCGCCCCTCCCGCGCCACCCCTGCCGTTGCGCGCCCTTGTGCGCCACGCCCGCTGGAGGCCCAGAGATCAGGGGCCAGGCGGCTGCAACTGCCAGCAGGCGTTCGTTTATGTCGACACGGCTCACGCACGCTCGCAGGTGACTGAGTACCACGCCTTGGCGCCAAAAGACGCAACTTCTTTGTCCGTCTGTGCCAGCAGTTTCAGCGCTGCCGGTGTGCGCATCAACGGCATGCCCGGCTCTCTTCTCTCCCTTCCTCTTCTCCCAACCGACACCTCCCTCACCCTCGCCGCCACGCTGCACGCCCACGCCGACGGTGCTGAGCTGGCGCGCGTGAGCGTGGCGCTGCTGCGCAGCGGCGCGGCAGCGCAGGGCGAAACGGTTATGATCTCAAAGCACGTGCCTGTAGTCGCTGAAACTCACGGACACAGCCACGACGGGGTGCCTTGCACGCATGATCACGGTCACGCGGCGGTGGCTGCTCCTACGCCGGCGCACGGGCACTCTCACGACGGGGTGGCGTGTACGCATGATCACGGCCACTCTCCCGCTGCGCCCGTCGCTGCGCCCGCGCATGGGCACTCTCACGCTTCGCCTCTGGCTGCGCCGGCGCACGGGCACTCTCATGGAGGTGTGGCGTGCGAGCATGATCACGGCCATGCGCACACCAGTCACGCGGCCGCTGCCGATGACGTCATGACAGCCATGCCTGGCGGCTATTCCTTCAGCCAGGACGCAGACAGCGTGATGGTTGAGCTCCCAGTGGCTGTTGGCGTCAAGGCGAGCGACGTGAAGTGCCTATTTGCTACGGTCTCAATATCCGTGGTCGTACAGGGGATGCCGCTGCTCAGCGGGGCGCTGGCGGGGCGCTGCGCGCGCGACGAGTGCAGCTGGAGCCTGGTGCAGGAGGGTGCTCAGCGCCTGCTTGTGCTCAACTTGGCCAAGGAGGGTGGCGCACGCGCTATGCGCTGGCAGACGCTGCTCGCGTGAACCACAGACGGGCAGTGACGTGTCATCAAAGTGGCGTTCACAGAGCAGAAGAACGTGAGGAGCAATTTCTCCTTCCGCCGTGTCGGCTCCAAATTGAGGTCCCACGTCGCGTGCGAGTGAGCGTTCGTCGACTGTGTTCGAACGGTCAACACGGCCGCGCGCCTCCGCCTGGGCTGTGGCTGACACCGGCGGCGCGGCCCATTGCGTAGTGGCGCGAGGTGGAGCTCTTGTCCCCATCTCTATCCACAAAGCAGCCGTCTCGCCAGCGCCCACTCGCGCCTCACAGAGCGCGGGCGCTGGCCGCGCCCTTGCAGGGTACCGGGCGCTCCCGCAAGGCGCGAGGGTGGCCTGCAGTGGGTAGCGGTGGGAGATGGCGCACCAGCTGCGCTCTGGTGCTGCTCCTTCCACTGCAGCGGCTGTCGCTGTCGCGCCTCTTCCGTGGCAGCTGGAGTGTCTGCGCTCGCGCAAGGCCGGCGAGGACTTGGACGCGCTGGCGGACCGGCTCGCCGGACTGACTCCAGGTGCGTTTTCTGGACACTCAGTCGCACTGTCGCACTTTTCGGCCCGCAAAGCCTGCGCTGGCGCGCGCCGCGGCGCGGCACGGAGCCCAGGCCGCGCGGGTGCGGCGAGGCGGGCGCGTGTCGGGCGCGAATGGTCACACTCGGGGGCGCGGCACTCCGGCACTCGGACTCGACATCCCAGTGTGCCCCCGTCGCGCCGCGCCCACTGCGCAGCTGCGCCTTCCCCTCTCCGCCTCCGCGCCGCTGCGTGGGCATACGCTCTGCGTTGGCGCGTCCGGTTCTTCTCCTTTGGCTCTCGCTTTCGCGTCTCTCAACTCACACGCGCCCCACGCTCCTATCCCAGCCTCTACGAGCGCCCCAGACGCCCCTGATACCCACCACACACTGCTGGCCGCGTTCAGACTGCTCTGCGCGGGCAACCGACAGGCGCGCCAGCTCACATTCCCTCCGTCTGTCACATGTGCTCCACCCTCGCTAACACCAGCCGCTCTCCTCCGCCAGGTGTCGGTTGAAAACCACGCCGCCGCGCTGTCCTGCTACACGGCTGCTCTGGCGCAGTGCGTGGGCGCCCTGAAGAGCGGCGTACAAACCTCTCGCGAGCTCGGCCGCATTCGGCTCGGCAACATGGCCGGCATGGACGCACCAACCGTGGAGATCCACAAGCACTTGGCAGCAGCTCTGCTGTGCGCCCGCAGCGCGTGCTGGCGTCGTTTAGGCAACGCGTGGCGCGCTTTGTGCGACGCAGAGTGCGCGATGGAAACGTTCGTGGAGTGGGGCACATGTCACGCCAGGCTGGGAGAAGCTCTGGAAAGCTGCGGAGACATGGCCGCCGCG
>Ga0208951_1000524_pt1 | contig 17599 bp, 12 predicted proteins | sample GreLakmeMI27MSRF_FD_187702 | JGI IMG/M metagenome (GOLD analysis project Ga0208951, IMG submission 187702) | Freshwater lentic microbial communities from great Laurentian Lakes, MI, USA - Great Lakes metaG MI27MSRF (SPAdes) | ecosystem: Environmental > Aquatic > Freshwater > Lake | place: Great... | reverse complement strand
GCGTAGGTGAAGTTGGCGGAGGCTGCGGCACCGCGCAGGCCCACGCGCGCCTCCGTGGCCCGCAGCCGCCGGGTGAGGCCCTCAACCTCCGCCCGCGCGTCGTTGCAGCGCAGCCGCCACGCGCGCTCGCCCTCGCGCCGCGCGCACAGCTCCGCGGTGAGGGCCGCCGTCTCAGAGGCTGCCCGGCGCTGCAGCGCAGCGTGGGCGCGCCCCAGCGACTCCAACTCGCTCTCAGCAGCCTCCAGGCGAGCCTCCAGCGCGTGCGCGCTGCGCCCACGAGGCGCAGCTGCGGCCTGCTGCGCCGCGCTCGCGTCTGCATCACAGCGCAGTGCCGCGTTCTCTGCGCGCAGTGCGGCCAAAGCCTCCGCAGCGGGCCTTCTCCCCACCGCCGCGTCGCTGAGGCAGCGCTGCAGCGGCAGCGGGTAGTGGCAGCGGTCGCCGAACTCGGCTGCGAAGGAGCAGATCAGGTATCGCTTGCCGTTGTCAGCAGCAGAGGCGCCCTCAGCCTCGCTGCCTCCTCGCCCCTTGCGCCGCTTCAGCGCCTCCAGGTCTCCGCTGGTGAGCAGGTCCATGGACACGGCGGAGCTGCTGCCGGCCAGCCCTGCGCGCAGCATTGAAGCAAACGCGGCCAGTCTCTTCAGCGACCCCGTCTTCGTCGTCAGCTCTTCCACGTCTGCACCAAGGAGGGCGCAGCGTCAGAGTGTGGCGGGTGCGTGCGTGACAGAGCGTGTCGGTCAGCGCGGGGTTTGAGCGCGGCGAACGGCGAACGACCGCCGCGAAACGCCTGCTGGGAGACGCACAGGAGGCGGAGAAGTCGCCGCTCCACAGCGCGCCGTCCAGCAGCCGCTCGCAGACGACGCGCAGGCAGGGCGCTCCAGCGCTGCCCACTCGCCTGGACACCTGCAGCGCGTGCTCCTCGCCCCTGAAGCTCCTCGTCGCCTGCAGGGGAGCAGCAGTGCAGCCTCAGACACGGCTGCTGCATGCGCCTTGCGTGGCAACACGCGCCGAGAAGCAAAAGTCTTTGTCGCCCATTGCACGCGGAGAGTAGCAGGCCAGGCAGAGCTCTTGTATGCAGAGACGACACGGCGGGATGTCAGCAGCTGGCCAACAGGGCAGCGGGCGTGCGCATGATGGCGCGAACTTTGCCATCACAAAAAACGAAAGAAACGACAGGGCGTCCCGCTGCACCACGCCGGCATCATCGCCTGTCAAGGGCCGAATGGTGGCTTCTCCACGCCAGGTGACGCGTGCGGGTCGCGATTGGCGCGCTTCTTGATGTCCTGTGCAATCTTCTTGAGCTTGTCGCCTAGGCTTTGTGACGCAGACGACAGGTGGAATAGGTGGACGCCGTCCGCCTGTTTCGCATGATCCGCCAGCTTCTCAGCCTTGGCCAGGTATAGCGCATTGGTCTTGCGCCAGTCCGGCATGAGCGGTTTGAAGACGTCCGTGCGGCTCAGCATCGCAACCACGCGACCTTTGCTGACAACCGGCAGACGATGGACTCGATGCTGGAGCATCAGGCCGGCGGCGAAGGCGATTGGTGCGTTCTCCGGGACGGTGATGGCCGGCGAAGACATCACATGCCGCACGGGCGTCAAAAGCTGCTTGGTGTCGTCCCCGCCCCCTCGCGAAGATAGGTAGACGGCGACGTCCTTGTCAGAGAGAATACCGACCGCGTGTCCCAGCTCGTCGACGACAGGCAAGCCAGTGAAGAGAGCGAAGTGCGGCATAGCCTCGCCCAGCGTCGACTCTTGCGAGATGCTTGTTACCGAGGGACTGCAGAAGGAGCTCACGGGCTCGAACGGTTCCACCGCGATTGTCTCAGACTGACCCTCTCGCGGCTTCAGGCTCATACTGGGCGTCGCATCCTCGTCCCCGTGCGCCTCTTCCTCTGCGGCAGCTGCGCGGATGCAGCGACGGACTGCAAGTGCACGCACCCCAGCGCGAGCGCGTGGCTGGCAGCGGCGCAGCGGCGTCGCTGCGTGACATGCGGTGGACAGCATGTTGGAGGGGCGAGGGGGGCCTGCCGATGCGGCTTACCTGTGAAGATGAGAGATGAGTCAGCAGACGATGACACACCGGAGTGACACGCGGGGTAGTGACATATGCACAGTGTCTGGAAGAGCTGCTTAGAGCGCAACCGGCGCCGCACTAGCGCCGATGACGCCGCCAAGCCAGGGCAGCGATGCCTGGATCTTACGCTCGAACTTGGTGATCAGGTCAGCCTTGGCCAGCGTGAGGCCGATATCGTCCAGGCCATTGAGCAGGCAGTGCTTGCGGAACTCGTCAATCTCAAAGGCGAAGAACTCCCCGTTGGCTGTGTGCGTGTGCGGTCAGTGCGTGTACCAGCGCCGGCCTCAGCAAGCGCAGCGCACCTCGGATGACGCGCTGGGTGAGAAGGTCTACCTCTAGGGGCTGCTTGGCGCGCGCGTCGGCCAGGAGCACCTCCACCTGCGGGCGGCTGAGCTTGATGGGCAGCATGCCGTTCTTGAAACAGTTGTTGAAGAAGATGTCGGCGAAGGAGGTTGAGATGATTGCGCGCAGGCCAAAGTCGTTGAGCGCCCAGGGCGCGTGCTCACGCGACGAGCCGCACCCAAAGTTGTCGCCTGCAACCAGAATGCATGCACGCCGGTAGGGCTCCTGGTTGAGCACGAACTCGGGGCGCTCACCGCCGGCGGGGTCGAAGCGCAGCTCGTAAAAGGCGGAGACGCCCAGCCCCGTGCGCTTGATGGTCTTCAGAAACTGCTTGGGGATGATCATGTCCGTGTCGATATTCTGGATGTCCAGCGGCGCAGCCACGCCCTTCAGGCTGGTAAACTTGGGGATGCCGGAGCCGCCCCCTGCCGCAGCCTTGGCGGCAGCCTTGGCGACGCTGCGCTGGATGGGCAGCGTGCCCATGAACTCCTTCGCTTCGCGCGCCTTGACCGGCAGCGGCGCCAGGGGCGGCAGCGTGCGCACGTCCGCCAGATGCCCGGTGATAGCCGCCGCAGCCGCCATGCTGGGGCTGCAAAGGTGCGTGCGCCCCCCGTTGCCCTGGCGCCCCTCAAAGTTGCGGTTGCTGGTGGAGGCGCAGCGCTCGCCGGGCTCCAGCTTGTCCGGGTTCATGGCCAGGCACATGGAGCACCCGGGCTCGCGCCAGTCAAAGCCGGCGGCTGTGAACACCAGGTGCAGTCCCTCAGCCTCCGCCTGCTCCTTCACCAGGCCGCTGCCGGGCACAACCATGGCGTACACGCCCGGCGCAACCCTGCGCCCGTTGGCAACGGCGGCGGCGGCGCGCAGGTCCTCAATGCGGCCGTTGGTGCAGCTGCCGATGAACACCTTCTGCACAGGCACCTCCGCCAGGCGGGTGCCGGCGGTGAGGCCCATGTAGGTGAGCGAGCGCTCCATAGCTGCGCGGCGCGCGGCGTCGGGCGCGGCGGCGGGGTCGGGCACAACGCCTGTGATTGGCTCCACGTCCTGGGGGCTGGTGCCCCAGGTCACGGATGGCGCCACATCCTTGGAGTTCACCACCACCGTCTTGGCGTAGGTGGCGCCCGCGTCCGAGGCGAGCGTGCGCCAGTAGGCCACCGCACGCTCCCACTCTGCGCCCTGCGGCACCAGGGGGCGGCCCTGCAGGTAGTCGAAGGTGACCTGGTCCGGCGCAACCATGCCCGCGCGCGCGCCAGCCTCGATGGCCCTGCGGCGAAAAGTCAGTAATCGTTTGAATCGCGCGAGCGGAGAACGCACATGTTGCAGATGGACATGCGGGCCTCCATGGAGAGGGCGCGCACAGCCTCGCCCGCAAACTCAATCACGTGCCCCGTGCCGCCAGCCGTGCCGATGAGGCCGATGATGTGCAGCACCAGGTCCTTGCTGGTCACGCCCGCGCCCAGCGTGCCGTCCACGCGGATCAGCATGCTTGCCGCACGCTTCTGCACCAGCGTCTGCGTGGCCAGCACGTGCTCAACCTCGGAGGTGCCGATGCCAAAGGCGAGCGCCCCAAAGGCGCCGTGCGTGGCGGTGTGGCTGTCGCCACACACTGTGGTGCACCCGGGCACTGTGAAGCCCTGCTCGGGGCCAATGATGTGCACGATGCCCTGCCGCCGGTCGTCCAGGCCGAAGTAGGCGACGCCAAACTCGCGCACGTTCTCCTCCAGCGCCAGCACCTGAGGGGGTGTCAGATCCCGGCCGGCTGAGGGAGCACAGGGTTTCGCTGCGCCGCGCCTGCGTGCGGCTCTCCACCTCCTTGATGAAGGAGCCCACGTCCGTGAAGCCGGAGCGGTCGGAGGTGGGCACGTTGTGGTCGGACGTTGCAAGCGTGCAATCCGGGCGGCGCGCCGTGCGGCCGGCCACGCGCAGCCCCTCAAACGCTTGCGGGCTGGTCACCTCGTGCACCAGGTGGCGATCGATGTACAGCAGGCAGATGCCGTCAGGCGACTCGTCCACCACGTGGTCAGCCCAGATTTTGTCAAACAGCGTGCGAGGTTTGGCTGCTGCTGCCGCCGCAACGACGGCGGAGGCACCAGCAGCGGCAGACCGACGCATCGCCGCGGCGCGCGCGCGCTTCACGCTGCCACAGCGCGCGTCGCTGGGTGCGGAGCAGAGCGGGCGGGCGGAGACTCGAGGGCGCAGCGCACTGCAGGCGGCACTGCGGGAGGCACGCGGCACGCAGGGCGCAGTGCAGCGCACGCCCAGCGCGCTGCTACTGATGGCGCACGTCATCGTGAGACAGTGCACAGACGGAGGGAGCGAGAGAGTGCAAAAGACGCTAATAAAAAAACACATACAGCGGGCACGCACGGACAAGGAGAGCGCTCGTCAAGTTCATGGCAGCACGTCAGGATCACTGTCCGTGGTTTTCTGATGTTGCCTCCCGGTCTCTGTGCGCCAGAGCGAGGCGAATGAAGCTGAAGGAGATCCACTCAGGCAGTCGCGCCTTCAGCTCTTTCATGCGCCCGCGCAGCGCCGCGTCAGCGTCAGTGGCAGCGCCAGCTGCAGCCTGTGCAGGAGCATCAGAAGGCTCGCTCGCAACCGCCGCGTCGATGAGTGCCAGCGCAGCGTCGGGCACGCCCAGCAAGTGCCAGAAGTAGCCATGCCCCGCAACAAGCGCCTCCGCCAGGTAGTTCTCCACCGTCACAGGCTTGATGCCGCGCGCGGCGGCGATCTGCGGCACCGTCAGTCCCGCCAGGTGCATCTCCAGCACCCCTTGCTTGGCGTGCGAGAGCGCCGCCGGCGCTGCGACAGCGCTTGTGACAGCCGTGGATGCGGCGCAGCCCTGCAGCTGCTCCACCTGCAGCTCCGGCGGCGGCTCCGGCGGCGGCAGCAGGGGCAATGCGCGGAGCTGTGTGTGCAGGCGCAGCGATGCCCAGGCGTCCAGAGCTGCATAGCTCTCCTGCTCCCGCGACAACACGCGCGCGTCCCACTTGCCCAGCCGCACGCCCGGCGGCTTGGGCACCTGGCGCTTGAACACGTGGGCCACCAGCGCAGCCAGGCTCCAGCGTTGCGGCGGCGCAATGACACGTGAGGCCAGGTCTGAGAGCTCCACCACGCCGCGACAGTGGATTCCGAAGTCTCGAGTCACCTGGAAGAGGAAGAGAGGCAGCGGAGCAGTGACAGCGGGTAGCTGCACGGGCTGCAGCGGCACACGGAGCGGTCGCCCGCCGCGTGTGTTCGTCGGGGCTGCTTAGGGCTGCATGGCACCGGCCTTCGCGAGTGCCTCATCCAGCGCCGCCAGTTCCTGCGATGGCACAACCTCAAAACTCCAGCGCCGCGACTCCTGTGCGAGCTGCGTGACTCACACCGGCGCGACACACGCAACCAGACACCACAGAGAAGTCGAGGGAGAGGCGCACGTGATGTCGAACAGTCGTCGAGTTCATCGCTTTAGCTACGTACGTGCGTTCGTGATGTGGTGCCCACTTTTGCCGCGCCCGGCTGCTCCTTGCTCTGGTGGCTTGCTGCACTGGATTCAAAATACTGATACAGACGGACCGAGACGGATGGAGGATGCTGAGTGTGATGAGGAGAGCATGCTGCCGCTTGCCTTGTCGCTTCCTCGCTCGCGCTACGCAGTGCCTGACCTGCCGCCAGCACTGCCGAGAGCGAGCACCCCTCAGACTGAAGCCACCAGCCCCGGTGCGTGCGTCCACCGTTCGTTCGCCGTGCCGCAGACTGTCGCAGACCAGGCGCTTGGGGAGCGCACTGCACTCGCGGCTCGCCGAGGAGCCGCTAAGCGCTGCACAGCACCGTGCGGAGCGCCAGCTGCGCTAGGCCTGCTTGGCACGACGCGAGCTTGGCGCTGACTCGTCTCAACCCACAGCGCCACGTGCACCTGGCGCACGCACGCGGCTGGAGGGCTTGCTGGAAATAATACTGGCGGAACAGCGCGTGCAGGCGGAGAATATCGGACGTCTCCAGGCGAGTTTGGAGGCTCTGCTTGCGAGTCGTCGGAGCTGCAGGCGACAACGGGGCCCAGAGCCCGAGAAAGCGCTGACAGCCTCTCTCTCTCTGCCTCTCTCTCGCAGGTTGGCATCGACCAGCTGTCTGCGCGTCTGGGCCCTGCCGACGCGCTTCCAGTCCCTGAGCAGGCCGCACCAACGCAATCTACTTCCTCGCTACTCACTCTCGCCACGGAGGTTGCGCTGCTGAATGCACTGTCTGACGTGTTGACGCGCAGTCACGCGGTCGCGCAGCAGCGCGCGGCTGACGCGGCTGTGAGGCTGGAGCTGGCGGAAAGCTCTCTTTCGCTGCCGACGACAAGCGAGCAGCAGCCCGATGTCATTGTGGAACAGCCCATAGCCGATGCGCTGCTGTACCGGGACTCGCGCGCAGAGGCACGCCGCGCAGCCGCACGCGACGACGAGGTGGTGCAGCGCGGCCGCGAGCTGCTTGCGCGCACGAGGGTCGACGATGGCGAGGGCACAGCCTCCGTCGCCAGCCAGCCCGCACGCGGGGATGCCAGCCTGACGCTGCGCGGCACGAGCTTTGCGTCTCGCCTGGCCGCCAACGAGTCGCTACGCTCGCTGCTGGACTACGCGCTCTCAGACAGCGACTTTGCCAGCGTCCTGGCGGTTCTCTCCGCAGTCGGGGGCAGCAGCGGCCCACCGCCTGCAAACGCGGCGATGCGAGCCTCCTTGCCCGACGTGCTGCTGCGCAGTGCCGAGGAGCAGCCGTGCCCCGTGTGCCTCACAGACCTGGGCTGCAGTGCCAAGGCGATGCCCTGCGGCAGCGCCAGAGTGCCACACGCTTTCCACGCCCTCTGCATTGACTCCTGGCTGCGCCTCCACAACAGCTGCCCCACCTGCAGGGCAGCCCTGGCGGAGCCCGCTGGTGGTATGCCTGATCCCTGATGACACGGCGTACGGCTCTTCTGGCTAGTTGTTATTACCGCGCTGTGCGCGTGTGCTTCACTTGCTCAGCTTCGCGTTGACTGCCGCGGAGCGCGCCACCTTGGCCTTCATCGCCTTGTAGCGGTCGAAGTCGCTAGCGCTCTTCTTCGCGCTCTGGCGTGCCAGCTTCTTGCCCCAGCTGCTGGCAGCGAACTTGCCGGCAACGTCTGGGAGCGCAGGGAAGCGAAAGTGCGTCAGGGCATGAGAAGAGCATCAACAGCGTGCGCCGTGCTGAGCAAACAGTACGCGCAGCAGCCAGGGCACGGCTGCGCCAGCCCACCCGCCGCGTGCAGCCCCAGCCCAGCAGGTGCAAGTGCGCACCAGCCGTCTTCAGCGCCTCTGCCAGCGCCTTCTTGTTGGGGACTTTGCCGATCTCCACGGAGAGGTCCGTCAGCAACAGGCGCTTGAAGTTGATGATGGTGCGGGTGATCTCCGGCGAGTCAATCAGCGCCTGCGCAGGCGAGCAGGCGGGCAGACGCGCGCGTCTCAGCGCCCGGCGGCGCCACACGGTAGCAACCCTAGGGTTGGACGACAGGAGGCCGCAGTGGCGGAACGGCTGGCCGTAGCCGCTAGCCAGCCGCGGCCAGCGGCTCTACGACTCTGGCATCATGCGTCGGCGACGCACCCGGTTCTGGTCCACGACGTCCACGATCACCACCAGCTTGCCGTAAAGCGGGTCCTCGGCCAGGTTCACGTACGCCACGCGCCCGATGGACACATACCGCCGGAACGGCATGGTGCTGAGCGACTGGCTGCGAGCAGCGCAGGCGGAGCGTAAGGCACAGGCGCAAGCGCGCAACGCGAGCCCTAGCGAGCAGCAGACTGCAAACGCTGAGCAGGCACGGGGCCAAGCTGCAGGGCTTGCAGGTGCGTGCGGCACGCACCGAGCGGAGCGTCGGAAGAGGCCGTCTCAGCTGGCGCTCACAATTTTTGTCGGACGAAAGCTCCCCTGGCTGGACAAGCAAACACGCATGCCAAAGAGCCGAACTGGTGGTGTGCGTGGGTTCGGGCGGGACGCAACATCGCAGTCTGTCATTGCACGTCACGGTCCGCAGTCACGCGGCTGGCCTCGCGCGCGGCTGCGGCTGCAGTCTCCGCAGCAGCCCTTGCGTGCGCCTCTGCATCCGCAGTGGCAACCGCCGCCGCCCGCTCAGCCGCCATGCGCGCCTCCTCAGCCCTGCGCGTCGCCTCCGCGGCGGCAACAGCAGCCGCTGAGCGGGCGGCGCGCTCCTGCTCCAGCCTTGCCCCGGCAGCCAGCGCCTCCGCCTCCTGCGCCTGCTGCGCTGCGAGCAGCGTCGCCACGCGCTGCTCCGCCACGTGGTCCACCTCCCAGCCGTGGAAAAAGGTGAGCCCCACACGGCCCGGCCCGGGCGCCAGCGAGAAGCCGGCCAGGCCCATCACGGGCGGTGCGGGCGGAAGCGGCAGCGCGGCAACAAGCTGCTGCGCGTGCAGCCATGAGGCGGCGACGGAGCGGCCGAAGGAGGCGACGCCCACGCGTCCAGGGCCAGCGGACCACCGCGAGAAGGTGGCGGCTCCCATGCTGTGCGGCGGGTACTCAAAGTCGGGCGCCTCCAGCGCGAAGGCACTGAGCGGCTGCATGACGCGCGGCGAGTCGCGCACGATGCTGCGCACGCGCGCGCCGTAGACCGTCTCGCTGGCCAGCAGCTCCTCTGCCAGCGCGTCGATGGCTGGGCGCAGGGTGCGCACAGCTGCGCGGGCGCGCGCAAACGCCTCGTCCACCGTCTCGCGCACTGCCGCATCCATGGCTTCCGCAACGGCGCCGGGCCACTTTGGCAGCTCGTGCTCGGGCATGGAGAGCAGGTGGAAGGGCACGGGGCTTCCTCTGCGACGGAACAGGCCGGATTGCCCCACCATCTGCGCAGCCACGTCCGTGACGGCGACCAGGTCTGGCGCAGTGACGGAGGAGGCTGCGGCAGCGCCGAACACCTCCTCCTCAGTGGCGCGGCCAGCCAGGCCGACTGCCAGGCGCTCCACCAAGTCGCTCCAGCGCAGCGACGCCTCGGCGCCTGCCCGGCCCCAGGCGCGCTCGGAGGGCAGGGAGTCGATGCGCGCGACACTGGAGCCGCGCGGCGCGACGCTCACCTGCAGCACGTCTGGCCAAAGGTGAGGCACCGCTGTCTGCAGCACCGCGCGCCCGGCGTAGACCCAGGCCAGCTGGCGCTTGTAGGCGCTGTCCTGCAGGGGCGCGCGGGGCAGGCCGACGGTGAGCTTCTCCATGGCGGTCTCCACCTCAGCCATCTCAACCAGTGGCTTGTTGCGCCGCACCGCCAGGATGGCCGCCTCGTTCAGCAGGTTGGCCAGGTCTGCGCCGCTGTAGCCCTGCGTCAGCAGCGCGGTGGTGCGCAGCACCGCGTCTCCGTCGGGGAAGTCCTCCGAGACGCTGTCTTTGCCGCGGGGCACGATCTTCCCCTCCGCGTGCACCTCCAGCACGCTCTGCCGCCCCTCCAGGCTGGGCAGGCCCATGCGGATGACGCGGTCGAAGCGGCCGGAGCGCAGCAGCGCGGGGTCCAGCACCTCCTTGCGGTTGGTGGCTGCGATGAGCAGCACCCCCGTGCGCTTCGTCTCGAATCCGTCCATCTCAACAAGCAGCTGCAGCAGCCCCTGCTCGCGCTCCTTGGCGTCCGGCGTGCTGCTGCCCGTGCGCGCGCGGCCGATGGTGTCAATCTCGTCGATGAAGATGATGGAGGGTGCGGAGGCGCGCGCGCGGCGGAACAGGTCGCGCACGCGCGCGGCGGCGACGCCCACGAACATCTCCACAAACTCGGAGCCGTTGGCGGAAAAGAAGGGCACGCCAGCCTCGCCAGCCACAGCCTTGGCCAGCAGCGTCTTGCCGGTGCCGGGGGGGCCCTCCAGCAGCACACCCTTGGGCAGCTTGGCACCCGCAACCACGAAGCGCTGGTCGCCCAGCATCATGTCTATGATCTCCCGAAACGCAGAGATGGCGGGCTCCTGACCGGCCACGTCCGCGAACAGCACGCCCGTGTTGCCGCGCCCCATGCCGGAGGTGCGCGCGGCGCGGCTCTTGCCGAAGGAGGCGGCCACCTCCTGGCGCATGTTGCGCTTCTTGCCGCGCAGGCGGGCCACCAGGTCCAGGCCTTGCAGGAAGAAATAGAAGCCGACGATGGGCAGCATCCAGCTGGCCGCCTGGCCCACCAGGGCTGGGTACTGCGAGGCGGGGTCCACGAAGTAGAGGCGGCAGGCGACGTTGCCCGACTGCGGCGACGCAGCTCGCCGGTCCGCAAGCTTGGCCAGGCGCAGCACCTCCTCCTGGTAGTCGCCCGGCAGCGCGACGGTGAAGCGCTGCTTCTCCATCTTCTCGTACGGCTCATCCTCGTAGCCGGGGATGCACACTTCCACTGCGAGGGCAGCGGGTGTCAGACACGCGCGTGGGCGCGCAAAGCTGCTGCTGCAGCTCACGCCACACGGGCGAGGCGTGTGCGCAGAGCTGGCACAGACAAGTTGGCGACTCTCGGCCGTCGCCGCCCTAGGGCAGGGTTTGCGACTGCCTCACACCAGCCACCAGCCCTCGTACCTATGGCCGTCTTGCCGTTGTCGTAGATGAGCATGCGCAGCACGCGCTTGTTTACCAGGTACTCCATGAACTGCGCATAGTTGATAGGGCCGTCGTTCTGCGGGCGGTCGCCCCAGATGCGCGTGATGAGACTGGCAGAGGCCAGCGGCGCTGAACCCAGCAGCCCGGCCGGCGCGCCGCCGTCTGCCGCACGGCGTCGTCGAGCCGTCTCAGACGTGCCAGCCTCGTCTGAGGACTGGCTCTGGCTGGACCTACAGAGCCCGGCCGCGCGCTGCGGCGCCGGCAGGGGTGGCCGCGCGCTGCGCCGGGCGCAGGAGGCGCGGGAGGCGCGCACGGCGAGCCGGCCGGCGGGCGCCCGGAGCAACACAGCTGCCGGTGCCAGCTGCGCCGGCCGCATCACGGCGGGCGAGTCAGGCGGAACGCGCAGGCGCGGCGCTGGAGGCGACAGCACAGCAGGCGTACGGAGGAGCGCGTTGCGAGTCGTCCAAACTGCGCCGTCGCTTTTTTGCCCAACAAACCCAAATCCGCCGCCGCTTCGCGTCTCCACGCGCCTCCTGCTCGCGCCTCTCCTTACGACGTGTGTGAAACTGACTAAGTGGCTCAGCAGTCGAGTCGCGCAGGGTGGGAACTGTGGCTCTGCTGCGTTTGGCGCGAGACGTGAGACCTGAGACGTCAAGCAGCACCATGCTGCTTGCAGCCACCGCGCTGCTGCTGGCGTTGCTGCCGCGCGGCGGAGGCGAGCTGAATCAAGCGCTCTGGTCTTCGGTGGTGACGCTAGAGATGGAAGAGGTGCGGCGCGGGGCAGACGCCTGACCGATGGAACACGTCTGACTGGCGTAAGTTGCCTGACGCCCGGCTGGCGCGAAGGGCATCCCGGACGGCGTACGACTGCACGCCTGCCCCGGCGCGGCGCTGTCCTTTGACCGCCCGGTGCCTCTGACGCTGGAGCCAGAGGTGCGTGCCAGCGAGCGACTAAACTTACTGTGGCGCGTTCTGCTCACGCCTTCCTAGTTTCTCGCGAACCACGCGCATCAGTTCAACCGCCTGCAGAGCATGAGCTTCGCGCCACAGGCGGCGCGCGCAGCAGGCGAGTCGAACGAGTCACTTGCGTCGCGCCCCCCTCCGCCTCTCGTCAGCCGCTTCACGCCGCCCCTGGCCTCCTTTTTCGTGGCGACTGTGCCCAATGGCTTCGTGGAGGGCGCCGCGGGCGCGGTGTTCGACAGCCAGCGGCGCCTGTATGCGCCGGCGGGCACGTTTGCGGTCGGCGTGGAGCCGCCTGCCGGCCCGGACCCGGCGTTGGACGGCACAGTTCGCGCCTATCCGCTGCTGGCCACCGTTATCCAGACGTATGGGTGGATGTACCACCACTGGGTTGTGGAGACGCTGCCCAAGCTTGTCCTTCTGCGCAACGCGCTGCCCGCGCTGAACGCCAGCAGCCTGCGCCTGCTGCTGTGGGGCCAGCCCTGGGAGGGCGAGTGGCTGGACATCCTGCGCCTGCCCAGGGAGGCGGTGGTGCGCTTCGACGTCCGTGCACGCTACCACGCCACAACGCTGCTGCTGCCCTCGCCCGTGCCGCTCATCACGCCCTCCGCCGAGGCGCTGCACGCCGCGCGCGAGGCTGTGCTGGCCAGAGTGCAGCCCAGCGGGCCCAGGGACGTTCTGGTGGTCACCAGCCGGTCAGGCGAGCGGGCACGCGCCGTGGCCAACGAGCGCGAGCTGCTACAGGCGCTCAGAAGCGCCTTCCCGGCGCTGCGCGTGGAGGTGCACAGCCGTGAGCTCTCTGCCGCCGCGTCGGTGCTGCTGTTCAGCCGCGCAGTGGCGGTCGTCGGGCCACACGGCGCAGGACTGAGCCACGTGCTGTTCTGCTCGCCCGGCACGGTGGTGGTGGAGCTCATGTTCATGCACTCGCCGCCCATGATGTTCTGGCACATGAGCGCCGCGCTTGGGCTGCGCTACGCCATGGCGCCGCTGCCGCGCAGCTTCTGGGGCCAGCAGAGCAAGAGGGTGGATGCGGCGGAGGTGGTGACGCTGCTGCGCCTCGCCTTGACGGGCGTGCGCGAGGAGGCTGCGACTGGCTGCGCGCCGGGGAGCTACGGGGCGCCCTGCGCACCCTGCCTGCCCGGCCGGGTGGCGCCGGAGGCTGGCAGCAGCTTTTGCACAACCTGCCCGAACGGCACGCGCAGCGTGGACCGCGTGCGCTGCGAGGCGTGCGCTGCTGGGGAGATGGCAGCTCTGGTGGGCAACGCGGAGGTGTGCATCGTGCCGCCGGAGAGCGATGCAGAGCTGGCTGCCATGCTGGACGAGGGCAGGGAGTGGGCGGTGAAGGGGGGTTTGGCGCGGGGAGCTGAGCGGGTGGAAGAGCGTGTGGAGCGTCGGCTGTTTGAGATGCATGGCGGGCGGGTCTACGGGGTGGGCGGAGGGGCAGAAGGCTTAGCGAGCCCATCCCCTCCGGGCGCGCGGAGCCCACCGCCACCGCCGCCGCCTCGGAGCATGGTTCAGGTGCCGCCCCTGCCGCCACCGCCCCTGCCGCCGCAACCGCCTGCAGTGGCTGCTGGCGTCCCGTCCGCCGCCCCCTCCCAGTTCGGTTGGCGCGCGAGCTCCGGGGCCGTGGCGGGCGTGATTGTGGTGTTGGTCGTGCTGGGCGCCGGCTGCGGGTACTGTGTGGGGGCGAGGGAGCGGCGCAGGGAGAAGAAGGGTGAGCGGTGTTGTAGTGTCTAGTGGTCCCGCCTCTATCTCCCGGACTTCCTTCACCACTGTCCCGCCGCGGGAGTCCCGCACCGAACGAAACGCACGGACACCGCCCGCGCGCTCCTGTAAGGTACCTGTGTGTTGCCACAACGCGCGCCTCGTTGCAGCCGTGATCGTGAACGGCCGTTTAGCGCTTGTGTGAGTCACACCATGCCCCACGCACGTGTGCCGCCGAACTAAGCACGCGCCGCCTGTGCGCAGACTCCCAGCGACGTGTACAACCAAGCGCGTCGAGCTGGTGTCCTAGGATGTCTGAGGTGCGAGCGAGCGAGCCGCATTTTTATCTCCCTCCTGCCCTTGCCCTCGCCCTCCCTGCCGCCTCCCTGCCGCCTCCCTGCTGCCCCCGAGTCTCCCAGAGTGGGCTCATTGCCGTTGGTGAGCACTGAGTCTCCCAGCACAGATTTCCCAGCAGCGCTGCCCATATCTACATGGCACTGTGGGCGTAGGCCCCTACCCGGGCTACGTGCATGGTTCGCACCCGCAAATATGCCCTAAGGGCTGCGTGCCAGATGCGCTCGTCCTCAAGAGCGGGCGTAGCGGCGAGAGCGTGCGCGAGACGCTGCTTCGTGAGGCGCAGGACTATCTCATCCTGTTCCACAAGGAGAACGGCCTCGGAGACGACGCGTGCACTGCCAGAATTTCTGCGGTGATTGCAAGCATCGAGGCGACGGGCACGTACGAGCACACGCTGGCCGAGCTGGAGTACGGCGCGCAGGTGGCGTGGCGCAACGCGCCCAAGTGCGCCAACCGCAAGCACTGGTCCGAGCTCAAGCTGGTGGACGCGCGCCGCGCCACGACTGCGACCGACATGTTCGACGCCTGCTGCTCGCTGCTCGACCGCGCGGTGGAGTCGTCCGCGGCGCTGGCGTCCATCGTTGTTTTCCGCCCGCAGACGCCCGGCACGCTGGACGGCCCACGCGTGTGGAACTCGCAGCTTCTGCGCTTCGCGGGCTACCGCATGGCCGACGGTAGCGTGAGGGGCGACCCGGCGGAGCTGGGCTTTGCGCAGGTGCTGGAGAGCGAGTTTGGCTGGAAGCCGCCGGTAGAGCGGGGCATGTTCGACATCATGCCGCTGCTGCTGCAGCCGCACCCCGACGCCGAGCCTGAGATGTTCACGTTGCCGAAGCAATATTGTCCGACAGTGCCTCTGTCGCATCCACAACACGCGTGGTTCGCGGAGCTCAACCTGCGCTGGTACGGCATCCCCGTCGTGGCTGCGCTAGACATGGATGTGGGAGGTGCGTGCTTCGGCCTGGCAACGAAGGTGCACCGTTTGCAACGGACTCACCTGCTGTTTCCAGGTCTCACGTACACAGCCGCCCCATTCAACGGTTGGTATTCCGTGACGGAGATTACACGCAACCTGACGGACGAGGGGCGCTACAACCTGGCGCCGCTTGTGGGTGCCAAGCTCGGCCTAGATGTGCGCTCCGAGGCGGCGCTCTGGCGCGACATGGCCATGTCGGAGATAGCGCGCGCCGTGCTGCACTCGTTTGCCAGGGCGGGCATCGCGATGGTTGACCACCACACGCTGTTGCGCTCGTTTATGCAGTGGTACCCCAAGGAGCTGGCCGAGCGCGGCTACTGCCCCGGCAATTGGAAGTGGATCATGCCGCCCATCGCCGCCTCGGCGGGCGCACACTATCTGGGTCTCAGCAAGATGACCGAGTACACACTCAAGCCCGGCTACTTCGCCGGCCCCGGCTGGTACAAGCTGCGCCGCCGATGGCTGGACAACCCGCGGGCGGCGGGTAGTGACAGCGCGGCGCGCGTGGCGGCCAACAGCGCGCGCATCAACCCCGCCGTTTGCGCGCTTGTGCTGAAGGCGAGCTCGCGCTACAAGCAGCGTGTGCTGGCGTTGCGCTCGCGTGTCTGCATCCTGTACGCCACCGCAACGGGCACCGCCAAGGCGGCGGCGATGGAGTTGCTAAGGTTGCTGTCGGAGGTCGCCATGGTGACAGTGCTCGACCTGTCCACCTCACCGCACGAGGCGCTAGCCCAAGCTATGCGCGAGACACGGCTGCTGCTGATCGTCACCTCCACTTTCAATTCGGGCGAGGTGCCGACGGTGGGCGCCGCAAGGGCGTTGCGCTGGCTGCGCAAGGAGGCGGAAGAGGGGCGCTCGCCCGCGTGCGGCGTGCCCTTCTCCGTGTTGGGCCTAGGCTCCACCGCCTACCCGCGCTTTTGCGCCGCAGCATTCGAGATGCACGAGGTGTTCGCGGCATGCGCCGCCATCCCGCTGCTGCCGCAGCCGGGCTGCTGCGACGCGCAGGACTCGCCAGAGCTCGCGAAGCTGCAATGGCTGGCCGCGACGGTGGCGGCGGCCGCTGATGCCGGCTTCATTCCCACCGCCAAGGCTGCGCGCTTGGCGGCGCTGATGGCTAGCAATGCTGAGGTTGAGTGTGATTACGCGAATAGCCTGCCGATGACGCCCCCGTTTACGGCGGCGCCGATCAAGCTGGGCACGGAGGCGATGCCGGTGCCCATGGGCGCTTTTGAGGCGGTGGTGTCGGCGGCGCGGCCGTTGGCCGGCGCGGCACACCTCACGTTGGCGTTGCCGCCGTACGGCGCCGAGTACACAACGGGCGACACAGCGGCCCTATGGGCGCTCAACGACCCGGCGGACGTGAACGCGGTGCTAGCGGCGCTGGGGCTGGTGGGCGCGGCGGATCATCCCTTCATCTTCCGAGCCACCACCATCCGCTCATCGGCGGCATCGCATGCGGCTCCTCCCTTCCCCAGCCCGATCACCTTCCGCGTGGCGCTGAGCGCATGCGTGGCGCTACGCGACACGCCCACGCTGCTGCAGCTACGTGCGTTGCGCGGCTACGTGGCGACGCGCGCGGCGCTAGCGGCCCTTGGGCCTGCTACCGCCAGCTACGAGGCGTACGCGGCGCGCGTGCGCGACGCGGGCATCACCTGGGCGCGCTTGTTCGACGCCTTCCCGCCATTGGCCGAGGCGGGGGCCCTCAGCGCTAGCGCCTTCTTTGCCTGCGCGCCCCACATCCGCCCACGCTACTACAGCATCGCCAGCGCGCCCGGCGGCGGCTCGCTGGACGTGGTTGTGTCGCAGTTGACCTACCATCACGCGGGCAGTGAGCAGCGTGGCTTCGCTAGCACGTGGCTCAACTGCGCGGCGGTGGAGGGGACACGGCTGGGCTGCAACATCATCATTAACGGACACTTCCGTCTGCCCAACAACCCCGCCTCGCCCGTGGTGATGGTGGGAGCGGGCGCGGGCGTCGCGCCGTTGCGTGGCATGTGGCAGGAGGTGGCTGAACGGCGTGCGCGTGCGGCACAAGGGCAGCCCACGCCTGTGGCGCCCATCTTCATGCTCTACGGCTGCCGCTCGCGCGACGCCTGGCTGTTTCGCGAAGAGATGAGTGCCCATGCGGGCATTGCCACGTCCATAGCCTTCTCGCGCCAGCCGGGTGAGCCTAAGCGCTACGTGCAGTCGCTCGTCGCCGACGCGTCCGGCGCGCTGCTGGAGGCGTTGCAGCACCCGCGTTGCGTGGTTCTCGTATGCGGGGGTGTCGAGATGGCCGTCGGCGTGAACGAGGCGCTCAGGGAGGTGCTAGGCGCCGTCGCGTTCAAGGCGATGCGCGATGACGGTCGCCTGCGCGCCGACGTGTTCGGTGCCAAGCCCTCGGACAAAGCCAAGGCGTGAGCTCGTGCAACTGCTGGGCCGCAATGAAGGCGCGTGAGGGGCGGGCGACGCGAGCAGGGTTTCGCCCAACTTGAGCTCACGACCACGCCACCTTGATTTGTACTAACACAGCACACACGGAGATTTGCGTGGCGTCAATCATATCGTTTAGGGTTTAGGTTTATAGGGTTTAGGGTTTAGGGTTTAGGGTTTAGGGTTTAGGGTTTAGGGTTTAGGGTTTAGGGTTTAGGGTTTAGGGTTTAGGGTTTAGGGTTTAGGGTTTAG
>Ga0208951_1000523_pt1 | contig 17619 bp, 18 predicted proteins | sample GreLakmeMI27MSRF_FD_187702 | JGI IMG/M metagenome (GOLD analysis project Ga0208951, IMG submission 187702) | Freshwater lentic microbial communities from great Laurentian Lakes, MI, USA - Great Lakes metaG MI27MSRF (SPAdes) | ecosystem: Environmental > Aquatic > Freshwater > Lake | place: Great... | reverse complement strand
CAAGCACGGCTTTCATGTCCTTTTTTTCTCCTTTTCGGATTTGCATTTGAATCAAAATTTGAGCAAAAATACGATTATTAATTTCTATAATAAATACAAATTAATTTCAAAATTTATCGATATTTGCATCTATAACTGCAACGATTTTTTAATGGAAGGAAGAACCAAAACCCTGGGTGAATTTATCATCGAAAAACAAGAAGAGTTTCAGTATTCTTCGGGGGAATTATCAAGAATTATCAATTCCATTCGATTGGCAGCTAAAGTTGTAAACTATAAAGTAAACAAAGCGGGATTAGTAGATATTATTGGGGCAGCCGGTGAGATTAATATTCAAGGTGAAGATCAACAAAAGTTGGATGTTTATGCTAATGAAATATTTATACAAACGCTTATAAATCGTGAAATTGTTTGCGGTATAGCCTCTGAGGAGAGTGATGATTTTATTACTGTTGAAGGCTCTGACCAAAGGCACAACAATAAATATGTAGTTTTAATGGATCCGCTAGATGGTTCTTCTAACATTGATGTAAACGTTTCTGTTGGAACTATATTTTCTGTTTATCGAAGAAAAACACCTGTTGGGACGCCTGTAACTTCTGAAGATTTTTTGCAGTGTGGTATTAATCAAGTTGCTGCCGGTTATGTTATTTATGGCACTTCTACCATGCTGGTTTATACAACAGGTCATGGCGTAAATGGGTTTACTCTAAATCCAGCTATAGGAACGTTTTATTTATCTCACCCAAACATGAAATTTTCAAAAGACGGGACTATTTATTCCATCAATGAAGGAAATTATGTGCATTTCCCTCAAGGGGTAAAAGATTATTTAAAATATTGTCAGTTGGAAGAGGGCGATAGGCCCTATACATCCCGTTATATTGGCAGCTTGGTTTCCGACATTCACAGAAACATGATTAAAGGAGGTATTTATATTTATCCAACAAGTTCTAAATCTCCCAGTGGAAAGTTACGCCTACTCTATGAATGTAATCCAATGGCATTTATCGTTGAGCAAGCAGGCGGGAAAGCATCTGATGGTTTCGGGCGGATTTTAGAAATTCAACCAACCGAATTGCACCAAAGAGTGCCCTTTTTTTGCGGCAGTTTAAACATGGTTGAAAAAGCAGAAGAGTTTATGTCAAAATACGTTTAAAACCCCATTTTTTATCAAAGAACTAAATCCCTCATAATTTAGCTTTGTGATTCATAGAATATCCTTATAAATTATTTGTTCCTTTTGTCTTTAAATAGTTCAATTTATTAATTACCTTTTTGGGCTTAAAACAAAAAAATTGTAAGTTTACCAAGCCAAATATGTCTTTATTATGTCTGATTTCTGGATTAATTTTACTTTGGGATTAAAACACATGTTGCAGTTGGTTGCACACAATGACATTTTGTTTCTTTTAGTTCTTATGATTCCTTTTGAAAAGAAAGCATGGAAAAAAATAGTAATTCTAATTTCATTATTTATTTCTTGTCATACATTTTCCCTCCTGTTGACCGTATTTAATATTTTAACATTGAAAATAAATATAATTGTATTTATTATTTCATTAATCATTCTCATCATAGCACTTTATAACCTGCTCTTTTATGAACGAGCTACTAAAAATAATAGCTTGACTTTTGTAGCTGTTGTTACGTCAATATTCGGAATTTTTCACGGACTTGGGTTTGCAAATTATTTTAATTCGCATTTTACAGGTAAACCTACCGATAAGTTACTACCGCTTTTTGAGTCTTCACTTGGTTTTGGCTTCTCCCAAATTATCTTCGTGGCAGCCATATTACTATTTGCACACATTATACAAACTTTATTAAAATTTTCAAAAAGGGATTGGATTTTAATAGTTTCTGCATTTGTCGTAGGCCTTATTATCCCTATTATAATTAAAAGTAAAATTTGGATTAAATAATTGGTTCAAAGTTTAGATATATTTGCCAAAGACACTTCAGCGCAAGAATAGTTTTTAAAATCGACTAATTTTATACAGATTTAAAAGGAATGATAGAAAAAAAACAATACAAATACGATATTGCTTACTTAAGAATCGCTTCCGAGTGGAGTAAATTGTCTTATTGTAAACGAAAACAAGTTGGCGCCATAATAGTGCGCGACAGAATGATAATTTCTGATGGATATAATGGGACACCTTCTGGTTTTGAAAACTGTTGTGAAGATGAGAATGGACTCACGCAGTGGTTTGTTCTTCATGCTGAAGCCAATGCAATATCAAAAGTGGCTCGCTCCACCCAAACGTGCGAAAACGCTACTTTATACATAACACTCTCCCCATGTAAAGAATGCAGTAAGCTTATTCACCAATCCGGAATAAAAAGGGTTGTATTTCAGCATGGATATAGGGATACATCGGGATTAGAATTTTTAGAAAAAGCAGGTATTATTGTAGATCAAATAGAAGATTTAGGGTAATATAAAAAAGGAAGGAAAATGAAAATAAGGGAAAATTATTCACCATTACTATTATTTACATGCGTCGCTATTGGTGTTTTTATAGGTGGAATGATTAATTTTCCTAAGCCGATGTTGTCAAAACAAAATGCGCAAAAACTAAAAATTGAAAAGTTAATTGATTTTATAAATGATGAATATGTAGATGAGGTTAATTCTGATTCTATCGTTGATAAGACCGTGAACGGAATTTTAGCAAGTTTAGACCCACATTCTGTTTATCTTCCTGCAAGTGAACAGTCACTGGAAGCCGAAATAATGAAAGGTGATTTTGTTGGTATTGGCGTTAATTTTTATATGCTAAATGATTCTGTGGCTGTTGTAAAGCCACTTGAAAATGGACCGGCCGCCAGGGCAGGAGTTCTTCCTGGTGATCGAATTTTATATGCAGACAAGACAAAACTTTTTGGACGAAAATTGCCAACAGACAGTTTATATAGTAAATTAAAAGGCAAGGAAGGCTCCAAGGTTAAGCTAACTGTTTACAGAAAAAGTAACCATAAAAAATTTAAAATAACTATTGAACGTGGCCATCTGCCAATAAAGAGTGTAGATGTTTGTTTGATGCTAAATAAAACATCTGGATATATTAAAATTAATCGTTTTGCAGAAAGCACTTATAATGAATTTATAGTCGGCTTACGTAGTTTAAAAAAGCAAGGCATGACAGCTTTGATAATAGATTTACGTGATAATGGTGGAGGATATTTGGAAAAAGCAGTTGAAATTGTTGATGAGATTTTAACCAACAAAGAGCTTATTGTTTTTACTAAAAACAGAAAAGGTACTGTAGATAAAATTTTTGCAACCTCGGGCGGAATTTTTGAAACTGGAAAAGTAGTTGTTTTAATTGATGAAAATTCGGCTTCGGCTAGTGAAATTTTAGCAGGGGCGATTCAAGATAACGACAGAGGGATTATAATTGGACGGCGTTCCTTTGGGAAAGGCTTAGTACAGCGCGAAATGGGATTTGATGATGGCTCTGCAGTTCGACTAACGACCTCCCGATATTATACTCCCAGCGGAAGATCAATTCAAAAACCCTATATAAAAGGAGAGTTAGAAAAGTATACTCTTGATTTTGAAACTCGTTTTGTAAACGGCGAGCTCTATGAAAAAGACAAAATAAAAATAGCCGACACTTTAAAGTTTAAAACAAAAAAAGGTAGAGTTGTATATGGTGGTGGTGGAATTGTCCCAGATGTTTTTGTGCCTCTAGAAGTTAAAAAAGGTCAAGAAGGTTTAGTTTCTATTTTAAATTCTGGATTGGTTGGACATTTTGTTTTTGAGTACTTAGAAAAAAACAGAATTAAATTTAATAAGTTAAAAGTCAAAACAGTATTAACCCAAATATCAAACGATAACAGCTTTATTTCAAAATTTGAAAGTTATTTAAAAGAAGGGGGTGTTGACATTAAATTAGCAACTGATAAAGATTTCGTTATGAAGTACATTATAGCCGAATTTGCTAGACAACTTATCAGTGAAAAAGAGTATTTTACAACAATTTTAAAAAATGATCCGATGCTGAATGCAGCATTAAAATAAATTATTTTTTTATTGCATCATGACTTTGAGCAGCAATACCATTATTCCAGTACGTTAAAATATCAGTTGCAACAGCCGCGCCACTTCCTGCTGCAATGGCTAGTTGACTGCGCCAACCTGCAAGTGTTCCAACTACATAAATACCTTCAGTTACTTTATGATCTTCGTTTTTCAATTGAATGCGTTGTTTTTCGGCTAAAGCTTTTTTGTGTGGTTCAACATATTGATTCAATCCCTCTATATCAAGGGTATTTGAATACCCAACGGCAACTACAATATTCCTAGTTAGGTATGTTCCTTTGTTTGTTATAACCGTGAAATTTGGAAAATCGCCAGCTATTTTCATAACTTTTTCAGATTCAATTTGAGATATATGCGGATACAATTCCTGTAGCTGGGTTTTGCTCTCAGATAATAAATCAGCGCCTAATTTTCCTGGAGAAATTCCATAAGCATTATAAAATATAGCTTCTTGGAGTGATGAAGTTTTTTGATGCGTAATAATTCCAATTTTTTTATCTTGTACAAATGGTTTTCTTGATGCCGACCCCAAGATCAAAGCACAAGACATTCCCGATACGCCTCCGCCAATAATTAAAACGTCAAACATATTTGATTTTTCAAATTTTTACAATGCGTTTAAAAAATAAACAACAATTATTTTTTTAGTTTGTTTTCTATTTTTTTTGACATTCTAAAAATTAACAACAGTAAAAACGCACACAAAGATGCCGTTAGGCTTATTAAAGCTATCATACTATCTCCTTTAAGCGGATTGATATAATCAAGTTTTAACAGGTTAGCTACTATAAAAATTAGAGTAATTAAAAAAAGGATATTCGTGAAAATTTTCATAATTGAATTTTAAACAACAAAAATACTAAATTATTTTTATAATTAATTCCATTGCTGTTGCACATAAAATGAATTATTATCAATAGCTACTTTAGAGAATTTAAATAACTATTTTTGTTGAGAATAAGATTTTATGAGAATTAGTCTCGCAGGTAATTATATATGGTAAAAAAAGTCAGTTAGAATCCAAATAGTGGCTTGAGCTTGCAAAAGCTATTATCAACTATGATATTTCAGGAAAAATAATAAATAGGTTTTAAATTATGTTCCAATTAGGAAAAACAATTGTATCAGAAGATATCCTCCAAAAAGAATTTGTTTGCAATCTTTCTGCCTGTCATGGTGCATGTTGTATTGATGGTGATGCTGGAGCCCCGTTAACAGAGGAGGAGACAAAAATACTAGAAGAAATTTATCCAAAAGTCAAGCCTTTTTTAAGGCCTGAGGGGATTAGTGTAATAGAAAGTCAAGGAGCTTGGGTGGTGGGTACCGATCAAGAGTTAGAAACACCACTAATTGACAACAAAGATTGTGCGTATGTAATTTTTGACGGTAGAACTGCACTTTGCGGTATAGAGCAAGCCTATAATCAGGGAGTTATTGCTTGGAAAAAACCCATTTCTTGTCATTTGTATCCGGTTCGGGTAAAAGATTTCACAGAATTTGCCGCCGTTAATTATGATCGATGGGATATTTGTGACCCAGCTTGTTCCTTAGGGAAAGAGCTTGAAGTTCCGGTCTATAAATTTGTGAAAGAAGCGCTCATTCGCAAATTTGGTGAAGATTGGTATTCAGAATTAGAAAAAGTAGCGGATGAATTAAAAAACAACGCTTTCAAATAAATGTGGAAAAGTAGTAAGTCTGCTTTAGTTTTTTAATTAATGGTCAATTGAATTTTACAATTCAATCTTTTCAAAAATTAGCAAATTACATTCCAGAATACATGCGTTTGGAATTTTGATATAATATTGTTTTTACCGTTAGTTTTTTTAATAGTTTTGTTTATTATTTATATCCCTTTTATTTTTTTATTCTTGAATTTTGAGCATTTATCTTAAATTTAAATTATTTTATAAATTAATACCATAAAAATGAAAAAACCAGTTTTAATTTTACTCATCACTCTAATTTCTGTTTTCCAATTAATTGCTCAGTCAACGGAAGATAGAGTATCTGACATTAGAATGAATTTCAATAAAGTGAATGGCATGGAAGTTAAAAGGCAATCAACAAGTTGCAAAAGTGGCGCAAGAAGAATTATTAGTAAAAATGGATTTGGAAAAAATGTTAGTTATCCTCAGTCATCAACTCAGTGCAATTATCCAAATGGGTATAAAATTATAACATCAAAATTTGAGGGCTGGGAATGGGAGGCTACGGTAAAATTTTATTTTAAAAACGATATTTTATTTTTTGTTTTTTCAACTTACTCAAATGTTATGGGCTTCTATGAACACCGAACATACTACAATAATGGCAGAGTGATTAGATTTTTGAGGAAAGATGTTTATGATGCTGAAGGATACGGCACAAGTAATAGGGATGTTACTAAAAACCGGGAAGATTATAATTGGATAAGTAGATTTAATAATGAAAAGTTAAGCCAATCATATAATATGCTCAAATAACAATTGAGAAAATTATTCTACAGATCACATTTCTTAATTTATTTTGTATTTCGCACAACGTTTTTTTCTTTGTTTAAATAGTCTTAAAAACAATTTTTATTTTTAGATATATTTTTTTGTAATTTTACAATCCAACTTTTGAATTCTCAGAGTTAATCATTAATTTATTTATAAATTTAATTTTAAAAAATGAAAAAAATTATTTTAATCGCTTTGTTTTCAGTGTTTGCATCCAACTTTGTAACAGCTCAAAAACACGCGCCAAGACCATCAAATCAACGAAAAATCACACCAGGAATTTACCCAGAGGGGTCGACAAGGTATATAAATGAAAATGACCTTAGCGGATTGGATAGTTGGGATTTAAAAGTATTTAGAAATGAAATTTTTGCCAGACATGGTTATATTTTTACTACTCCAAATATGATAGATTATTTTAGAGAACAAAAATGGTATAGACCAAGACGAACAGATGTGAAACACTTATTATCGGCAATTGAGAATGAAAACATTCTATTCATAAAAAGGTATGAATAAAATATATGTTTTTTTATTATTCCTTTTTCCTTACATTTTTATTGGGCAAAATAAAAATCCAATTTCAATTAATAAAATGCCTATAGTTTATAACCAAGAACGGATAAAACTTAGCTTGGAATATTTAAAAGAAAGGCACAATTTAATACAATCTACTCCCACTATTGTTCCAAAAATAATTGTACTTCATTATGTTGGTGGCGGCACATTAAAAAGTAGTTTTAATTATTTTAATAATATTAGAATTGAAAATGGCCGAGAATACAACAAAAAACAGAGTCAATTAAATGTTTCTGCCCACTATTTAGTGGATAGAGATGGAGAAATATATCAGTTATTGAGTGACACTTTATTTGCACGACATACGATTGGTTTAAATTATTGTGCCATCGGAGTTGAAAATATTGGAGGCAAAGACAACCCATTAACCGAAAAACAAATAATTGCGAACGCCAAATTAGTTAGATATCTAAAAAGTAAATATCCAATAGAATATGTCATTGGGCATAGTGAGTACGGTAAATTTAGAAAATCCAAACTCTGGAAAGAGACTAGCGCGACTTATTTTACTGGGAAAGAAGATCCAGGAGTTACTTTTATGCAAAAAGTAAGGATACTTATAAAAGACTTAAATTTGAAGTATGAGCCGTGATGATGGCGCAAAAAATGTTCTTTATTTTTGATATTAGATATTACTACGCTAAAAATAGGGATTGTCAAATATGATCAATTATAACTTTATGAATAAATCGACTATTCTTCAAATAAAGCGTTTTATTTCAAACTGAAAAGACATGTTCAAAATTCTCTGTTCAAAACACATTCAGGAATTTATAAAGTGCCATTTGATGTATATATTATTACTTTAGATTTGTGTCCAACAGCAAAGCATATGCATAAAGATTTTTGCTGGAAATTTATATTCAATTAGAACAAAAATGTCAGTCTGAGCTCTGCCTGTATTGACGAAGGAAGTATAGAAGACATTAAAAAGGATACATTTCGACACTTCCTTCATCAGCATAAGCTGACCTCAATTTAATAATTTAGTATAAATTAGCCATATAAATAATTACACCCAGCGGGTTAAATAAATAATTTAATTCTACTTAATGAAAAATAAAATTAATATTGTTGGATTTCTAATTATGGTCCATATTGTGACAATAAGTTGTAATGGTATTTCAAAAGAAGGGAATGGAATAAATTTGAAGACTAGTATAGATAGTACAAGAATCAAAGATTCGCTTGCGGCTCAAAGAAATAGTATTGAACCTGCAAATGTTATCTGCCGACTTTATTTTAAATCTGAAGATATATTTGACGAGGAATCTGGAGTAACTACTTCCGGGTATGTTGGAGTAAGAGACGAATTCACTACCAAAAAAGGATATACTTTTTGCTATGATTCGGAGAAATTCCATAGTGTTACTTTATCTGGATCTGGGAATGAGATAATTTTCATTGTCAAAGAAGCAGATCAAGAGATTTTTAGAAAAGAAGGGATTGACTTAGTTGATAAAACAGTATTTACATCCAATGATATTTCTATAGAAATGGGAAAAAAGTATACTGTTATTGCTATGCAAAATGAGACGATGCTTTTTGAGAGCAAGATAGAATCCCAGGGGTGTTTGTAAAACCAATTTAAAAGCATCAAAAAACCTTAACCCCTTTATTCATTAGGCTTAAGGTCTTGCTTTTGTGGAGAATATCGGATTAACTTCGTTTTTCCTCAAAGCGACGCTTTCAAAATAGAAATCTGACTTAAATAAAAAAGCAAGCTATTTTATTTTAGCTCGCTTCCTATTTATTCGTGGAGAATATCGGATTAACTTCGTTTTTCCTCAAAGCGACGCTTTGAAAATAGAAATCTGACTTAAATAAAAAAGCAAGCTATTTTATTTTAGCTCGCTTCCTATTTATTCGTGGAGAATATCGGATTCGAACCGACCACCTCTTGCCTGCCAGGCAAGCGCTCTAGCCAAATGAGCTAATCCCCCAAAAGCGCTGTAAATATAAAAACAAAAATTAGTTTTTTCATAAAATTTTGTAACGAATTATAAGCAAGCTGTTTAAAAAACCAATTCTAATGAAAATAATGAAAAACATTTTTTTATGTAGTATAAAATAACTAATTTTGCTAGGATTTATATAAATAACAATTAATTAACATCAATAATTACTCTTATGAAAAATTTTTTACTATTGCTTATTGTATTTAAAAGTTTTGGCACCCTAGCCCAAACTATTGTAAGCACTTCAGCTCAAAACAAAAAAGTGATATTAGAAGAATTCACAGGTGTGAATTGTGTGTATTGCCCGCAAGGACATGCCATAGCAAACACCATCAAAAATGCTAACCCATCTAATGTTTTTTTAATTAATATACATGTAGGAGGATATTCAACACCAACCGCAGGCCAGCCTGATTTTAGGACTACATTTGGAACTTCAATAGCTAATCAAGCTGGTATAGATGGCTACCCATCAGCAACTGTTAATCGCACACAATTTTCTGGTCTAGCTGCAAATGGTGGAACAGGAACTTCAATGTACAGAAATAATTGGACTACCGCTGTCAATCAAACTTTAGCTCAAAGTTCATATGTTAATGTGGCAACAACGGCTAGCATTAATGTAAATACACGACAACTTACTGTTTTTGTAGAAGCTTATTACACAGCCAATAGTCCTGTGTCATCAAATAGATTAAATGTTGCGTTATTACAAAACAATACGTTAGGACCACAAACAGGTGGAAATTCAGGATCCAATTACAACCACCAACATCGATTAATACACATGCTTACTGGGCAATGGGGAGAGACGTACACCACCACTACTGCGGGAACCTTGATAACAAGAACATACAATTACACAATACCGGCTAGTTACAATGCAAATCCAGCTGAAATGGGAGAATTTGAAATTGTTGCTTATGTTGCTGAAACAACACAAAAAATTATATCGGGGAGTGGAGCAACCCCAACCTATACAGGATTAGCAGCTAACGACATAAAAATAAAAGAAGTTTCAGAAGTTTTAGAACAATGTACCAATAGTTTACAGCCAGTTGTATCAATTCAAAATTACGGAAACTCTACTGTTACAACTTTACCAATAACTTATTCTATCAACTCAGGTACGCCACAGGTTTTTAATTGGACTGGTAGTTTAGTTCCACTAGCAAGCACGACGGTTACCTTACCTGCAGTTACCTATTCACTCCTGCCGTCAAACTCTCTAGTTGTTTCTGTACCCTCAGATAACAATAATTTAGATAATTCGGGGACGCAATTTTTTGCAAAAGCCATTGACACTGATAAATCAAATTTAACAATAAAAATCACCTTAGATCAATACGGATCAGAAACTTTATGGACGTTGCGAAATTCAAATAATGCAATTGTAGCGCAAAGCCCGTTATATGCAGATGCTGCTGCTGCAGGGGAGTATCCACAAGCAGATATTAATATTACTGTTCCAGACAATTGTTATACTTTTACAATGTTAGATTCTTATGGTGATGGTATAAGCGGAGATTATGGTGCAGGTAGCTATCAAATTTTTGCAGATGGCGCTTTGATTTCAGGTATTGAAGGAGGTGCTTTTGGCGGTTCTGATATTAGAAAATTTGGAGTTGTTACTACTTTAAGCAACACACAATTTGAATCAAACAAAATCTCAGTATATCCAAATCCAACAAAAGGACTTATAACTATTAATACTGAAAATAATGTGGATGTTTCTATTTCAGACATTACAGGTAAAGTTGTTTTCACAAAAAATAATGTATCTAATAATGAGGCAATTAATTTAGTAGGACTTCAAAATGGTGTTTATTTTGCAAAAATAACTGCCGAAGGAATAAATGAGATTAAAAAAATTATACTAAACTAAAATTTTAAAGGCAACCCTAATTTAAATTAGGGTTGCCTTTTTTATAAGAAATACTATGAAAAAAAATTACGTATTACTATTACTTTTTGTAAGTCAATTGGGCATCTCCCAAATTTCAATAACAAGTTATGGAACTCCAGTAACTAACGGAGCAGTTTTAGTAAAAAATCAGATTGGATATCCACAATCAGAAATTTTATTTAGAGTAAGAAACAATGGCACAACTTCAACAAATGTATGGGCTAAATGTGAAAGTCTACTAAACAATAATGGGTCAATGTTTCAATTTTGTTTTGCAGATGTTTGTTTTGCTGAGGTTCAACAAGGAGTTGTATATCCAATTCAGGCATTAACTTTAACGCCGGGTTCTAGTAACGGTAATTTTGACCATTTTTTAAATGAAAATATTGGAAATGGAACATATCCATTAGATTTTGTATTCAAATTTTTTCAAACCAATCAAGCTACTCAAGGAGGAACAGAAGTTGGTAATGCTATAACCCTTACTTACCGATTTGATCCAACATTGTCAATAGACGAAGTAGATCAATTACAAACTTCAGGGGTTATTGTAAAATCAACGGTTATTGATACAGAATTGAATTTAGATGTTTTGAAAGGAACAGCTATGACTATTTATGATTTAAATGGGAAATCTGTTTATGGAGCAAATTTGGAATATGGTATTCAATCTATTGATGTTTCTAATTTAAGTGCTGGAATATACATAATTAGTTTTACCAACGAGGAAGGGATAACTTCAACAAAGAAAATTATTAAAAACTAAGATTTTATAAAGAATTGATCCAACTTTCAATTAACTGAACGGCTTCTTCATGACGTTGGGTTCTCCCTAATGGGGGCATTATATATAATAAATCATCTTCTGTATACATTCTATAATGCAAAATCGATTTGTTGATATTTCCTGGCGTAACAGTTACATTGTTGTACCCTTCTAAATAATGAGCAGCATGAGCCCCAACACCCATTTTCATTGGATTAGTAGTTTCATTAAATGCAAATCGCAAATTATGCATGGTGGATTCGCCTCCATCAATATGACAATGCGTACAATTGATATCAAAATAAGATCGCACTCTGAGATTTAATGATTTTGAGGTATCTTCAAAATCTACAGTAGAAATGATATTTTGAGGTAAGTTATTTTCTAAATATCCAAACTCAATAAGTTTGTCTAGCTGATTTTTTGGCCCATCAGAATAATTGATTGCATAATTAATATTTTGAGGCTTTATACCTAGTGGCTCAATAACTTCATTGTTAAATCGCGCATGGCACCGCAAACATTCGAAATCAACTTCTGGTGTGCGATAATCAATAGTATGAATTACACTATTAATATCTGACCAACTTATTTGTCTTGTTGTGCTTTGAGTAGTTAAGAGGGCCTCTGTTTGTTCATTATTCCATATATATTCTGCAAAAATCCAACCGGATTCTTTTTTTATCATCAATCGAGTTTCGATAATTTTAGTGCTATTTGAAGGCTGTACATTATTATAATAGAATACTTTTATCAATACAGCTCCCACGGGCAAGTTAAGCACGGAATAATCATTCACATAATTTGCTTTAGTACCATTTGGCATCCATACAAATCGTTTTTTTAAGGCGTAATCAGAAAAAAGTTCAGTAACGGGCTTGTAGGGTAGTACCCCAAAGGCGGGTTTTAGATTTTTTAATGCCCCCTCAAAAAAATGATAATCAGATAATTTTGGATAAGGCACCTGGGTTAAATCTGCAACAACAGGTTTAGAATCAATTGGCACATATTCTTCTTTTGTACACGAGCTGTAAGCTGCGAGCACTATTAGTAAGGTAATTAGTCTATATTTTACATTTAAATTAAAAGTCATTTTAAAAAGACGTATTTAATGATAATGAGATTCCGGAACTCTCAGGAACATTTCTGCAAACACCACCTACGCAAACTAAACCACCACGTTGTCTTCCATAACTTAGGGCAATTCGAGTTGATTTGTTTCTATAGGAACCGCCAAAATTATAATAGTGGTTTCTTTGGTATTCTTTTTCGTTGCCATAATTATATAAATCAATAGCGTAAAATGAATATTTTGAATTCAGGTTACATTCAACAGTAGCACTTGCCCAATTCTTTTTTTTATCACTTGCCCACATGTGCTCACCTACAACTCGAATGGATTTATTTGACATAAATTTATAAGTTGCTTCAGCAGCTAGTATGTCTGTATATACTATTCCAGGTTCAATTCCTATTGAGTTTTTGTTGTAGTATTGGTTGACATAACTAAATGCGGATAGCCATTTACTATTCCATTTTTTGGTAACTTCAATATTTACATCTGTATAATATCTTTTGCCAAAACGCAAAAAATCTGTCTGGTAATCCTGTGGGCTTAGGATGTAGAAAGTTCCGCTAAGGGCGTTCCAATTAGATAAGTTAACGGCAATTTTAATGCCGTTTTTTCCTCCCAATAGTGTTCCTTTTTTCACATCATAAAAAAGGTCTAATTGTCCACCTATCTCACCTGCCCTTACCTTTTCCTCATCGCCGTCGCCGTCAATAAAAACTCCTGGCTGTGCCTGATAAACATAAATATTAGCCAAATTATAATGTTGTTGTTTTGTTAAACTTGGAATATAATTCATCAACCGATCATTAAAATTATTTCCCTTCGCACCTCGTTCAGAAAAGAAACTCATGTTTTCTAATCTTCTGAAAGTAGCATCAATGCCGAACCCTTTTTTTGAATAACCCGTATTCATCAGTAAGGCATTTCCCGGTTTTACCAGTCTATTATTTACTTGATCGCTTGACTGAACAACAGCATCGTCTAACTTATAACTTACTTCAGTATTTATATAAAAAGCATTATGTGAAAAATTAATTCTTCCACTAAATGCGTTGGTGAGATCATCAAAACTTTGGACAGGAAGATCAAGATTTTCATATCTTCCTATATAGTTCCAACCAATTGTTAAATCAGAGATATTCAAATTTAACGGTTTTTTTAAATCAATTTCAAAATCGATACCATATATTTTACTGTTGGCAACATCAAATCCAGTTCGTTGTTGGCCATAAATATATTTCATGGTAATAAATTCGGCTGGTTTGTATATAAGCCGAACACCTCGTAAAGCGTTATTAATCCCCAAAGCTCTATCTTCCCAAGCTCTTAACAATAATCCGCTCCCAAATTGTTCGTAATAGTATCCTGCGGTTATATCAATTTTATCTGTTTGGTATCTCGCAAAATAAGTGGCAACATTGGTTTCGTTATATTTCTGATTCATATTCAATAAAGCATTTTGAGTATAGCTTTCCCCCTGAATCCCAAATGACCATTTTTTATATAAATAATTCACAAACAAATAATTATTCGATCTGACAGGATCTTCGGGCTGTGTGGTAGTGTTATTAAATTCATCTTTTAACCCTTTGTCATTTAAATACCATTGCGCATTTGATTCAAATCCACCAGAAACACCATTTTCATTTTGTTGTGAGTGAGTTAAAAAGCTATAAAAACAAAATAAAATAATGAGTATATTTCTTTTCATTTATTTTAATATTTTCAATTTTTCTAATAAATCTAACTCATTTCCTGGAACATACCCATTTTGTATGTGTACAATTTTATTGTTTTTAACCACAATTAAGTAAGGCACATTTACAATTCCTAATGCTCTTTTAAAATCTTGATTGGTATCTAGCAAAATATCAAATCCCCATCCTTTTCCATTAATTAATGGTTTTACTCTTTTTTGAGTTCTTGAATCGTCAATTGAAATTGCGATTAATTTGAAGTCCACTTCCTTTTTCCATTCTGACATTAAATCATTAATTTCATCAAGTTCACTAATACATGGCGTACACCAAGTAGCCCAAAAGGAGAAAACATACAATTGATCTTTCTCTGAAAAATCAGCTATTGACGACACTTTTTTACCTTCAAGATTAGATAGCTGTATATTTGGCAAGTTGGTTTGTGCATTCAAATTAAATCCGACTAGAAGCAAACCAAAAAGAAAGTTTTTCATTTTAAAATTAATTTTATCACAAATAACTGAATTAAGTTACTAAATATTGAATTTTTTTTTATTTTTTTGTGTTAAATAAATAATTAAAAATTGGGTATGAGAAAAATATCTTTTTTAGGCGTGTTTTTTTTAATGGTATTATTTAATTCTTGTGGCGAGACTAATTTAGTTGAAATCGAAGCCGACCCAAGTTTTGATGCTCCACCTGTCTCGGGTTATTTCAAAAAGCGCGTATTAATTGAAGATTACACAGGAACTTGGTGTGGAAATTGCACCCGAGTTTCATGGGCTATTGAAGAAGCAAGCGCTGCTTCCGACAAAGTAGTTCCAGTCGCCATTCACAACGGAAATGATCCCTATCATTTTGAGGGGATAGCACCATTAAAAAATCTAATATTACCAAATAGTCCATTAGCACTTCCGGTGTCTAGATTGAATAGGATGAATGTTTGGACATTCCCCGAAACTTCAAATATTCAAGACGCTATTAATTTAACTGGTAATAATTCGGGAATGGGAATTGCTATGAATTCAACAGTTGCTAATGGGAATATAGCGTTAGATGTTAATTTAAAATTTGCTTTATCTTATTCCAATTTAAAATTAGTGGTCTATTTGTTAGAAGATGGGTTGATTTATTTTCAACGAAATTATACTTCGTATTATGATAATGTAAACCCAATTCCAAATTATGTCCACAACCATGTTTTACGCGCTTCTATAACAAATATTTTAGGAGATCCTATTTCAGTTAATCCAACTCCTGGAACTACTGTAACCAAAAATTTTACAATTCCAGTTCCGTCAAACATTGCAAATCCAGCAAACATTAGTTTTGTTGCTTTCTTAGTTGGACCCGATAATGTTGCTATAAATTCAAGAGCATCACATGCAAATGAACTACAGCAATTTGAAGAGAATCCATAATTTTTTTTATAATAGGTTCTTCTCAATCTTGCCAGTGGTTGGGGATTTTTATATTTAAAATGCTTTTATATAGTTATTGTGTTTTAATGAAGTAATTTTTGAATTCTAATAATAGTTTACGTTCCAAAATTGAAAACAAGATAATAATAGCATCCCAATTATAAAGGGATAATCCTCAAGTATAATTTTGTAAATTTGTGGCCAAAAGATAGTCCAATGAGCAACATCAGAATCACAAAACAGTTTTCTTTCGAAACAGGTCACGCACTTTATGGCTATGATGGAAAATGTAAAAACGTTCACGGTCATAGTTACAAACTTTCGGTTACGGTCATTGGGAAACCTATTTCAGATAATACTAATGTAAAATTTGGGATGGTTATCGATTTTACAGATTTAAAAAAAATTGTAAAAGAAGAGATTGTAGATGCATTTGATCATGCCACAGTTTTTAATAAAAACACACCTCATATAGAGCTAGCCCGAGAATTAGAGAGCCGCGGACACCACATAATATTGGTTGATTATCAGCCAACAAGTGAAAACATGGTTATCGATTTTTCTCAAAAAATTAAAAATCGTTTACCTTCTAGCATAAAATTACACTCACTCAAATTGCAAGAAACCGAAACATCTTTTGCTGAATGGTTTGCCTCAGATAACGAATAACCAGAATTAGTAATGACAATTTCACCCAACAAAAAAGTTTATTTTGCTTCCGATCAACACTTTGGTTCTCCAAATTTTGAAGCTAGCTTAATCCGTGAGAAAAAGTTTGTTTCTTGGCTAGATGAGGTGAAAAATGATGCCGAATGTATTTTTCTTTTGGGCGATTTATTTGATTTTTGGTTTGAATACAAAACAGTAGTTCCTAGAGGATTTATTCGTGTGTTGGGAAAGCTAACTGAAATAAGAGATAGTGGTGTGCCGATATATTTTTTTGTAGGGAATCACGATTTATGGATGACTGATTATTTTGAGAAAGAATTAAACATTCCTGTTTTTAGAGATAACCAAGAATACGAATTTAACGGTAAAACATTCCTAATTGGACATGGTGACGGAAAAGGGCCAGGGGATAATGGTTATAAAAGGATGAAAAAGGTTTTTGTGCATCCACTATCAAAATGGATATTTCGCTGGCTTCATCCTGATATTGGTGTAAGAATAGCACAATATCTTTCATTAAAAAATAAACTAATTTCTGGAGAAGCTGATGTAAAGTTTCTTGGCGAAGACAAAGAATGGCTTGTTCAATATTCAAAACGCAAACTTGAAACCAAACACTATAATTATCTAATTTTTGGACACCGTCATTTACCAATGGTAATTACGGTTGGTGAAAATGCTCAATACGTAAACCTTGGCGATTGGATAGACTATTTTACTTATGGTGTTTTTGATGGCACCTCCTTTGAGTTGAAAGCGTATTAATTCTCTAATCCTTTTTACTTTTGTCATTTTGATTACGTCCTTGTCATTTCGAAATGCTATGCAATGAAAAATCACCTATTCTTAAACTACCAACCTAAATAGTGTTATGTGATTTCTCCTTAGTCGAAATGACAAAAATACCGCCATGTCATTTCGAAATAGAATGCAATGGAATGAGAAATCACATAATCTTAGTTTATATACTAATTTATAGTTTGTATTGTTTAATGTGATTTCTCCTAAGTCTAAATGACA
>Ga0208951_1000521_pt1 | contig 17640 bp, 8 predicted proteins | sample GreLakmeMI27MSRF_FD_187702 | JGI IMG/M metagenome (GOLD analysis project Ga0208951, IMG submission 187702) | Freshwater lentic microbial communities from great Laurentian Lakes, MI, USA - Great Lakes metaG MI27MSRF (SPAdes) | ecosystem: Environmental > Aquatic > Freshwater > Lake | place: Great... | reverse complement strand
GCGAGGCGGAAAAGGCTGTGCTGCACATGGACGGGGGCCAGCTGGACGGCAACCGTCTGGCAGTTGGCTGGCGAGCTCCCTCCCCACCGCGCCCTCCACCGCCGCCGCCGCAGCAGCAGCCGCCGCAGCAGCAGCAGCAGCGCCCTTACGGCCAGGGCCAAGGGCGCGGGCGTGAGTGGGAGCGGGAGCGGGGCCGAGAGTGGGCGCCGCGAGGGGGCTACGACCGCGGCGGCGGCGGCGGCCGGGGCTACGGAGCTCCCTACGGCGGCGGCGGGGGAGGCGGCAGCGGCGGCGGCCCCGCCTGGCGGGGCTCCTTCGCGCCCCACGGCTCCTCGCGGCGCGCTTCGCCGCCGCGGCGTCGCTCTCGCTCCCGTTCGCGCTCGCGTTTGCGGCGCGGCGGCTCCCGCTCCCGCTCGCGCTCGCGCTCGCGCTCGCGCCCCCGCCGCGGCCGCTCCTCGCGCAGCTCCTCCTCCTACAGCAGCAGCAGCAGCCGGTCGCGCTCGCGCTCGCGCAGGCCGCGCGGACGGGAGGGGAAGCGGCCGACACCGACAGGACTCCCCGCTGCTGCTGAGTGAGGAGCTCAACCAACGGGTGCACGCAACATCGTTTCATAAATACAGACAGCCCCGTCCAGCTCGGCCGCGCCTCCCTCACGCCCCCGCAACCTGCGGCTTGAACCAGTTGAACGCGCCCCCAAGCCCCCCCAGCGCGCTGCCCACCGTCGCCGCCGCCTGCGCCAGCACATCGTCCGCGGGCGCAGCGCCAGCGCCAGCCTCGGCGGGCGCAGCCTGCTGCGCTGGGGCGCTGCGGCCTCGCGCAGCCTGCGCCGCGGCGGAGAAGCGCTTGCAGAGCTGCGCGGGGGAGGGGGGCTTATCGGCGGGTGCCTGCCGCTTCGCTGGAGGGGCAGGAGCAGCGAGTCGCCGCACGCCCGCGGCGGTGCTGCCTGCGGTCAGCGCGGGCGCGCCAGCCCCGCCCGCGGTGCCGCTGACGGGCAGGCTGCAGTGCGCAACCTCGGCAGCCACGCGGGCGGCGAGGCCGTGCGCCAGTGCCAGCGACTGCTGCGGCGTCGCAGGCGCAGCGCCGGGATCGCGCAGCGCGGCGCCGGCGGCGAGCGTCGCCTGGCGCTCAGTCGCCTGCGCACGCTCCGGCAGCAGCCACGCGGTCCAGGTGAGCGCCTCAATGGCGGCCGCCTCCTGCGCAGCAGCCTCGCCGTGCTGTGCGTAGATCTCCATCAGGCGCGCGCCCAGCCGGGGGGGGGGGCCCTGCGCGCCGTGGGCCAGCAGCACCGGCTGCGGGGCTGTGGGCCAGTTGCCACCGCCGCAGCGCGACGCAAACGTAGCCACCATTGCGGCGGCGTGCGCCACGCAGCCAGCCTTGAGGCCGCTCTTGGGCCCCGGGGGCGCGTCCAGGCCCTGGCTGAGCAGCGCGCGAGCACGGGCAACCACCAGGAGGCGGCGAGCCTGCGCGCCGCGCACGTGGCGCTGGATGCTGCTCGCGGCGCGACTGCGAACTGCGGCCAGCTCATCCGCCGAGCGCGCGGGCACCACGGCGAGCTCGGCCAGGCGCGCAGCCTCGGCTAGGCGCGCAATCTCTGCCAAGCGCGCACTCTCGGCCAAGCGCGCCGCCTCAGCCAGGCGTGCAATCTCAGCCAGTCGCGCCGCCTCCGCGAGACGCGCCGCCTCTGCGTCTCGTGCTGCCAGCGCCGCCGCCGCCAGCGCCTCCTCCTCCATGGCGCGCCTGAGCGCCGCCATCCTGGCCGCCTCCTCCGCCGCCAGTCGCGCAGCCTGCAGCGCGGCGAGCCGCGCAGCCTCCTCCGCCGCCCGCAGCGCAGCCTGCTGCTCAGCCGCGCGCTGGGCAGCCTCCAGCGCCGCCCGGTGCGCCGCGTCCAGCGCCGCCTGACGCTCAGCCTCCGCGCGCGCGGCGGCCTCGGCGGCGCGGCGCCGCGCAGACTCCAGCTCAGCCTCGTGCGCGGCACGCAGCGCAGCCAGCCGGTCAGCCTCCGCCTGTGCTGCAGCCGCTGCCGCCGCCCGCAGCGCCGCCAGGCGCTCTGCCTCCGCCTTTGCTGCTTTAGCTGCCCGCGCCTCCCAGATGGCTCGTCTCAAGCGCCACCAGTCCTGGATCACCTCCGCCGCCGCCGTCTCCACCGCGCGCTTCTGCAGCGCCGCCCAGCGCGCTGTGTAGCCGCGCCAGATGGTCTGGATGCGCAGCGCAGCCAACTGCTCGATTGAGGAATACACCCGCACGGCGGGCGCGGCGGTGGTGACCACCGTCACACGCAGCGTCTCCTGCTCACACTGCCAGCTGGACGAGGCGCCCCGCTCGCTCGCCAGCGCGCCCAGCTCCTTGTGCAGGCGCCAGGTGCGCTGGATGATGGCCGCGGCACCGTTCTTCAGAGCGCGCGTGTACAGGAAGTCGCCGCGAGCGCGGTAGCTGCGCCATGCGGACTGCATGCGCGTCGCAGCCGCGTGCTGGCTGGATTGTGCCGCCATGGGACTGCGTGGAGCAAACAGCGGGAGGGGTTACGGTTAGGCAGGACGGTTGCGCACGAGCTGGCACAGCACGCACGCACGCTGCAGGCGCGTCAGACGGCGGTGCCTAGCAGTTGTGCACGCCCAGCAACGACTGTTCGCAGTGGGGTGCTGTCAGCGGTGGTGGGAGGGCGCCAACACAACCCTACACAAACTGCCATACGTAAGAACGCGCGCGGCCTCGCGTGCGCACCAGTGTGGATTTTGCAAGTGCCCGCCTGTGCGTGCGTATGCTACTCCTTCTCTGCAGCACAGCGCGACCTGACTGAAACTGCGCTCCTTGCTGACAAGTACGCTACGCCCGCAGAAGCTGCTCTTGGGCAGGCGCCGCGATACGTGCTAACCGAAGGCGTGCTTTATTGAGAACCATGCGCCAGCTCGCTGTTGTTGTACGATGACGCACTCGGGACGCAGTCGTACGACTGCCGTGCGGCAATTTCGTCCCCCTCGCTCGCCTGCTCCCCGCCTTCAGCCCATAGCGCGTGCCCTGACATGGCTCCGCGCGCGCGCCCGGCTGCCAAGGCTGCTGCTTCTCCGTTGTTAGCGCAGCTGTTGTCAGTCGACGCAGCTCTTTCCAAGCACTGCTTCGCTCGCTACGGCGCCACCCAGGGCCTCGGCCGCAGGCGCGTCCCAGCTGCGTCACTGCTCCGCCTCCTGCTGAGACGCCATGGGGCTTTCTAGGGCGCTCAAGGTGGTTGAGCGTCTGGGACAGGGATACCTCTGGTTTGGCATCCCCATCGCAGTGCTGCTGCTCAGCCACGACGCACTGCTACGCCGCGACGCCGCCACGCTGCTGGTCGCCATGGTGCTAGACCTGGCGGTCATTGCCAGCCTGAAGGCACGAGCACACCGGCCCAGTCGTGTCGTCGCTGGGGTACCTCACTCTGCGCGCTGCAGGCGCTCATACGTCGCCCACGGCCGCCCTACAACCTGCCCGACATGCTGGTCATCTCCATGGACAAGTACTCCTTTCCTAGCGGTGCGCTTCCGTGCACAAGCAAACTGCTCGCACACCTCTCACCCTCCGCTGCTGCAGGTCACGCCTCCAGGTGCTCACTGCTCGCCTGCCTGGGCTTCTCGTGCAACGCGGCGCTGGGCGAGGTGCGCCAGCGAGGGGCGCCCATCCCTTCCGAGCAGCTCTCAGCGCCCGCTGTGTGGCAGGGCGCGCTGCTGGCGCTGCTCTTCGGCCTCTGGGCGTTGGCCACGGCGGCGTCGCGCGTCGCCATGGGGAGGCACTACGTGGGCGACGTGCTCACGGGGTGGCTCATTGGCTTCGCCGAGTTCCGCGCAGTGCAACTGGTCACCGGCGCAACCTTTTGCAGCTGAGGACGCAAGCAGCTAGCAGCGGTCCAGCGTATGTCCATCTAGACACTCTATTACTTACGTCGGCTTACGTCGGTCCACGCTCAGGCATCTCACGCGCTCGCTCCTCCGCCCGCTGACGCAGCGCCAGGGCCGCGCCCTCCCCCGTCTCGTCCACCAGCTGCGAGAAAACGGTGCTCGGGTCGCGCAGCAGCTCCGCGGGCGAGCCGCGCGCCACGAGGCGCCCGTCGGAGAGGCACATCACCGTCTGCGCGTCAATGATGGTGTGCAGGCGGTGCGCGATGGTAATCACCGTGCAGGCGCGGAAGTGCTCCGCTATAACCAACTGCATGCGCGCATCGGACTCGACGTCCACGCTGGCGGTGGCCTCGTCTAGGCACACGACGCGCGTGTTGCGCAGCATTGCGCGTGCCAAGGAGAGCAGTTGCCTCTGGCCCTGACTGTAGTTCTCGCCGAACTCAGCCACGGGCGCGTCCAGGCCCAGCCCCGTGGCAGCCACGGCCGCCTTGAGCTGCACAGCCTCCAGGGCGCGCCAGAGCGCGTCGTCGCTAGCGGCGCCGCCGGTGGGATTGAGGTTGTGCCGGATGGTGCCGCTGAACAGCACTGGGTCCTGCGGGATCTGGGTTAGCTGTTCCCGCAGCGCCCGCAGCGACAGGCGGGACGTGTCCATCCCGTCCAGCAGCACGCGCCCGCCCTCCGGCTCCACCAGGCGCCACAGCGCCACCAGCAGGCTGGACTTGCCGCTGCCCGTGCGGCCGACGACGCCCACCTTCTCGCCCGCAGAGATGCTGACTGATAGGTCCGTCAGCACCAGCGGCATGGAGGGCTGGTAGCGCATGCTGAGGTGCTGGATGTCCAGCGCGCCGGTACGCGGCCAGTCGCGCGGCGGCGGCTGCACGCCGCCCCGTTGCTGCGCGCCGCTGCTCTCCTCGCTGGGCAGCGCGGCGTACTCGCCGATGCGCTCCACCGCGATGACCGCCGTCTCCGTCTCGCTCCACTGGCGGATGACCCAGGACAGCAGGCCCGTGATCTCAAGCGCAAAGGTGAGCACAAGGCCCACAAAGGGCGCGGCCGAGGTGTTCGTCATGGTGACGCCGAGCAGTGCCACCGTGAGCACCAGCAGGTTGCCCACGCTCTCCAGGCGCACCGGTAGCCAGCGGTCGCAGGCGCAGCGCTGGGCGTAGAAGGCGCGCTGGTTGGTGCCCACGCGCGCCAGGTTGTCGGCCACGAAGCGCTGCGCGTGACCGAAGGCACGAATGGTGCTCAGACCGCTCAGCGTCTCACTGAAATGTGCGTAGACAGGACTGCCGGTGGTAGCATCCAGCCTCTTGATCTCCCGGTAGCTGGCGCGGAAGAACGCCTGGTAGGTGAAGTAGAGCCAACCAATTGGCAGCAAAAAGGGGATGAGCGACGGCACGATGACGCACATGGTGAGAATCACGGACAGCAAACCGGTGATGAACTCGAATGAGTTGTTCATGGATGCTGGCAGCGTGCTGTCCAGCACGTCCGTGTCCTTGCTGAAGCGCTGCAGGATGCGGCCCAGAGGTGTGACGTCAAAGAAGGTGAGGCGCGTGCTGAGCACGGCATGCAGGAGGCGCATGTGCAGCGTCTGCGCAGCCTCAATGCCTAGGTAGGTCCACGCAAGCGACTTGAGGTAGGTCACCAGCGCCACGATGACGGACAGTCCCGCATAGACGCCTAGGTACTGTGCGGTGCTCAGAGCCAGCGCGCCGCCGGACCAAGTGGAAAGCCACAGGGTGCTGGCCACCGAGGCGGCCTGCTTGAGCACGTTGAGGAAGACGAGGCCGCCCACGGAGAACCAGGCGCCCGGGAAGGCGCGCGCGTAGCTGGCAAAAACGGGCCACTTCACGGAACCCTCCTCGCGCGTCTCATCCTTGATCATCTTCTCCATTGGGGGCTTGGGCTTGCCGTCACCCTGAGGAAACGCCGCAGCAGCAGCCTCTTTCTGCACGACCAGCGCAGCCGCCGACTCTGTGCGCCGCAGCGTGGAGGCGGCCAGCTCCTCCTCCGTCTCTGTGGCTGGCCCGTGCTCCGCCATGAGGCGCCCAAACACGCCGCCCGCCCCCATCAGCTGCGCGTACGTGCCGCTCTCCGCGATGCGCCCCTGGTCCATGACCAGCACTGCATCCGCCTCAGACGCGCAGCTAAGGGCGTGGGTGATGAGCAGCACCGCCTTGTCGCGCAGCGCGCCGCGCAAGCAGTGCTGAAAGACGGCGCGGCCCACGTGCGCGTCGAGGGCGGAGAGGGGGTCGTCCAGAATGTAGACGTCTGCCTCCGCATAAACGGCGCGCGCCAGGGCGACGCGCGCCTTCTGGCCGCCGGAGAGTGTCACCCCCTTCTCCCCAATCTCCGTGTCGTGGCCGGCGGGTAGGACGGCAATGTCGGGGCCCAGGCAAGAGACGTCGATGGCTGCGTCGTAGCGCTGCTGGTCGAAGGGGAGACCGAACAACACGTTCTGCTTGAGCGTCAGCGACTGCACCCACGCGGTCTGCGCCACGTAGGCGACCCGGCCGCGGACGCGCGGACGCCCCGCCTCGCCGGCCGTGCAGGGCCAGAGCTCACCCAGCAGCGCGGAGGCAAGCGCGCTCTTGCCGCTGCCCACGGGGCCGCACACCACGGTGAGCTGGCCACGCCGCAGCTGCAGGCTGATGTCGCGCAAGAAGGGTGTCTCCGCGTCCCCCAGGGGCGCGAAGTGGAAGTCGCCCCGCTCGATCTCAGCCACCGTCTCGCCCTCCACGCCCCTGGTGCCCGCCGCCGCGCCCCGCAGGTCCGCAGGGGGAACTGCCGACTCCGTCTCTGACAGGCCCAGAAACTTCTGGAGACGCTGCAGCGAGACGAGCGCGTCGGCGCACATTGCCAGCACCCTGGGGAAGAACATGATCGGGAAGCGCAGCTGGTTGAAGAGCGTCAGCGCGGGAAAGATAACCCAGCTGGACATGGTGCGGTGCATGACGGCGCTGTACAGGGTGAATGCTGAGAGGGCGACGATAGTAGGCATGGTGGTGATGAGCGCGCTGACGAGCGCGTTCAGGAAGGCCAGCCCCCGCGCTATGCGCAGCTCCTCTGCGCGCACGGCGCCGATGGCGGCCATCATGGGCTTTTCCCAGTTGTTGAGCTTCAAGATCTTGATGCCCGACAGCGTCTCGTTTTCAAGCTTCACGCGCCTGTCGCTCTTCTGCATCTGCAGCTTGCGGCGCTTGCCAATGACCGTGAACACCTTGGCCTGCACGGGGATGAGGAGAAACATGATGGACAGGCCGCCGAACGTGCTCCAACCAAGATACGTATAGAGGATTGACAGATAACCCACCGTCTGCAGCAGCGCGGACCAGATGACGTTCAAGTAGACCAGCAGCTCACCGATGCGCGCCGCGTCCAGCTGCATCAGGTTGAGCACCTCCCCAGAGTTGCTGGCCGTCTTGGCCGCGATAGAAAGCCTCATCGCCTTCTGGTAGACGGACGTGGTGAGCGCACAGCGCACGTTCATGTTCAAAACCTGCGTCCTGTAAAAGTACGCCTGCTCCACCAGAGTGCGCGCCACGGGAAAGACGAAGAGCAGGACAGCGTAGCCCGCAGCACAGCCGGCTGCGTTGGTGGAGCCCATCTTGGCGAACACGTGGTTCTGTTTCCCGCTCAGCGCCTGCAGATAGTCGGAGAGCACGATGGCGGGCAGGAACTGGAGCAGGTCTGTTCCGAGCTTAAAGAGCGCCGCGCGTAGAAACGCGGCTCCAAAGCACCGACGCAGCGCATAGAAAACGGGAGGCAGCTTCCCATGCCGCCTGCCAGGCGTCTCGGCACGCGCAACCTCTTCCTTCAGCAGGCGCTGGAAGGTCAAAGCGACGAGGGTAGCCTCGCACTCGGGGGGCAGCTGTGGCGCCCGCGTCACCACCATTCTCTACACGCCTGCCAGCGCTCACTGGACGCACCTGGAAGAGGTCCTCTTGCTCCAGCTGGCGCGCTCGCCCCGTCTTGAGCAGAGGACCCACCCAGAGGAAGAAGACACGAGAGAATACGGAGGAAGTAGACGGGCCGCCGGGCGAAGACGCCCTTTCTCTGCGCGGGCTGGCCAGCAGAGAGGCGCCCTCGTCCTCGTCCGATAACTCGCCCTCGCTGCGTACCTCCGCGCCCCTCTGCGCAAGCGTCAGACACACACGTACCGCAAGCGGAGCCCACCACAGGACACACCTCCTTTGACATCAAAACACAACGCTCGCGAGGGTCAGCACAAGCGACGCACGAACCAGCGATGCGATGCGGAGAGCGTTTCAACCAAATACCGGACGGCGCACCACGACACCACGACGGCCGCCGCTGGCTGGTCAAACTATGCCAAGACTCCTACGCCCCTCGCGGGCCCGCTCTCGCACTGCGCCTGCTTGCGCGGACTCAGATCCAACTCCCAAAAATGTTGGTGCGTGGCCCAGAGCGGGATGGGGAGGGGTGGGAAGAGACCCGCTTCTGCCTGCTTTCGCTTCCCAGCCAGCGTGCCCGGCCTGCACCCGCCAGCTGCTGGTCTGCTGACCAGCGGCGGAGCCCATGGCACGACAGCGAGGCGTCGCGTGTGCTGCGAGCGCTGAAGCTGCTTCGAGCTGCGCTGCCGCGCCGCCACTGCTGCTCTTCGAACTGCTATTTCTGACGCTCCCCGTGCGCAGGACGAAGCCAGCGCCGAGAAGATGGTTGCGTCGCTGAAGGCTATGAAGCGCGAGGAGGCGGCCCTTGCCATCAAGGCGCTGAGCTGCGAGGACGCTGCCACGGTGTTGCCTGCACTCAAGCCTGGCTACGCCCGCGCTGCTCTTTTGCTTATGAGTGCCGAGGAGGCCAGCCACACGCTCTCGGCCATGACCAGCGACGAGATCGCAGGCGCGCTTGGCGCCATGACTGCGGACGAGATCGCAACCATGGTCAAGGCGATGTCTCTGGAGAGTGCTGCAGCCTGTCTTCTGGCGATGAGCGGCGGCCTGGCCGCCTCCGCGCTCTCCAGCAAGCTTTTGAGCCACGAGTTGGGCGCGGTGTTGCTGCACGCCATGGCGACGGGCGTCATCCCAGACTCGAGCAAGCACATGCACCTGCTCTCTCCCCTCGCCAAAGCTGCAGTGGTGCGCGCCGCAGCTTCGCCTGCCAAGGCGCCCGCTCCCAAGGCGCCCGCTACTGCCGTGATCGCCCCTATCAAGACGGAGGCTGCGCCCGCCGCAGCTCCCGTTGCCGTCGCTGCACAGCCCTCTGCGGCCCCCAAAGCTGCCGATGCGCCTGTCAGCGCCTCCGCGCTGCGCGCCATGCCCGCCGCCGCCGCCACCGCGGCTCTGAGCGGAATGTCCGCCGAGCAGGCGTCCGCGGCGCTGGCGGGGCTGTCGGCTGACGAGGTCGCCGCCCTGCTGCGCCCGCTGCGCATGCGCCAAGCATCCGCCATCTTGCTCGCCTTTGAGCCGCAGACGGCGGGCGCGGTGCTGTCCAGCAAGGTGCTCAGCGGCGACCTCACCGCCGTCTTCAAGCACTCTGGCTGCTGCTTCTGCGGAAAGTCTGGCTGCAACGTCGACAAGGCCGCGGTGGCGCCCGCCCCCGCCGCCAAGCAGGCTGCCCCGCTCCCGACCTCGGCTAGTAATGGCGACGCGGCAGCCACGGCTGCGGCTGCGGACAAAAAGGCGGACCAGGCAGCTGCTGCGACCGCTTCCAAGCGCGAGGCCGAGGCCGCGCTGGCTGCTGCTACCAAGGCTGCTGCGGACAAGAAGGCCAAGGACGAGGCCGCTGCGGCTGCCGCCAAGGCGGCTGAGCAGAAGAAGAGCGCAGATGCCGCCGCTGCCGCCAAGGCCGCAAGCGATGCCGCCGCGGCCAAGGCTGCGAGCGATGCCGCCGCTGCCAAGGCTGCAAGCAATGCCGCCGCTGCCAAGGCTGCAAGCGATGCCGCCGCGGCCAAGGCTGCTGCGGACAAGAAGGCCAAGGACGAGGCCGCTGCGGCTGCCGCCAAGGCGGCTGAGCAGAAGAAGAGCGCAGATGCCGCTGCTGCCGCCAAGGCCGCGAGCGATGCCGCCGCGGCCAAGGCTGCGAGCGATGCCGCCGCGGCCAAGGCTGCTGAGGACAAGAAGGCCAAGGACGAGGCCGCTGCGGCTGCCGCCAAGGCGGCTGAACAGAAGAAGAGCGCAGATGCCGCCGCGGCCAAGGCTGTTGCGGACAAGAAGGCGCAGGAGGATGCGGCCGCCAGAGCCGCGGCTAACAAGCTGAGCGCGGCTGCGGCTGCGGCTGCGGTTGCCCAGGCGGCGGCCGCCACCGCTGCTGCGCTGCAGGCTGCGCAGGAGGCCGCGGCGGCCAAGGCTGCTCAGGCTGCGGCGGATGAAGAGCAGGCGGCCCGGCAGGCCAGCCAGGCAGCGGCCAAGGCTGAGAAGGCTCGCAGCGATGCGGAGGGTGCCGCCGCTGCCGCCAAGCTCAAGGCGCTCTCGCCCGAGGCTGCCGCTGCGGCGGTGGCTGGCCTGGGCGCGGCGGCTGGCGCGGCGGCCCTCAAGGCGATGGGCCGCGATGAGGCGGCCGCTGCGGTGCGCGCGATGAGCGTGGAGGGCGCTGCGTCTGTGCTGGGCGCCATCAAGCCCGGCCAGGCGCGCGTGGCGCTCAACGGCATGGGCCTTGACAAGGCGAGCCACACGCTGGCCAGCATGGCGCCCGAGGCTGCGGCCAGCGCGCTGCAAGCCATGACTGCAGACGAGATCGCAACCATGCTCAAGGCGATGCCGCTGGAGCACGCGGTGCACGTGCTGCTGGTCATGAGCAGCGGCCTGGCGGGCGCAGCCCTGTCCAGCAAGGTGCTCAGCCACGAGCTGGGCGCAGTGCTGCTGCACGCAATGGCCACCGGCGAGGTGCCAAAGTCGGAGGAACACGCGCACCTCCTCTCCGCGCTCGCCAAGGAGACGCACGCCAAGGTGAAGAATCGAAGTGCCGGAGCGCCTTCTATTTTGTAACGACGTTTCGTTTCTTTCACCACGCGTGGTGACGTGTGGAGTCCTGACTCACAGAGAGGCATGCACGCAGCGCACTTTTGCCAACGGGCGTGTGCCCTTCAGAATCAAAACAGGTTGACGTTCATGGGCGGCGGCGTGACGACAGGCGGCGGCGGCGGCGCGCTCCCGTTTGCCTGCTTTTCGCGGCCCTGGGCGCGCGCGCGGCCAGGCGCGCGCGGCTCCTTGCTGCCGCCCCCGCTGCCCCCACCGCGCGGCTTAGCGCCTCCCCTACCGGCGGGCGCCGTGGAGAAGGACTCGCCGAAGGGCCCCGGCCCCGGCCCCGCACCATGCCCGGCGCCCTCTGCTCGCGCTGTGCTCGAGGCGGCTGCGCGCGGCTGCGCGGCGGGGCGCACTCTGGGCGGCAGCGGCGTGATAAGCTGCTGCAGCGGCTCCGCGTCCAGCGCCAGCGCCGCGGCAGCCGAGTGCTGCGCGGCGGAGGTTTCAAAGGGCTGCAGCTCCGCCGGGGCGCCCACCGCAGCCCCGGGCACAGGCGGGCGGCTGGGGAAGGGCGGCCACAGCGACTGCGGAGGCGCCGGCTCCGTGAAGTCGCCAAAGGAGACGGACTGGAAGGGTTCGGAGGAGGGCATAGCTAACAACCCACTGGTTGGCGGCCCACCCATCTGGTGCGCCCAGGGCAGCTGGTGCGGCGCCATCAGCGGCGCCAGCATTCCGTGCACGCCCTGCGGGTAAAAGGGCGGCACGCCCTGCTGCGGCAGCATGGGGCTGCCCTCGTTGCGAAACATGGCGGTGAGCTGGGGCGGGTAGTTGAGCGACTCGTCCTGCGGGCGCGCCAGGGCCATGGGCGCCGGGTGCGGCGGCGGCGGCCACTCCTGCATCTGCTGCTTGAGCGAGGTCAGCTGCTCCTCGCGCTCCCGCAGCTGCGCAGCTTTGACGGCCAGCGCCTGGTCACGCTCTTGCAGCGTCACCGCCGCAGCCTCCAACTTGCGCTCCTGCTCCTCAGCCTTGGCCACAGCCGCGGCCGCGTGAGCCTTCATCGCGTGCAGCTCCTGCTCCCGCTCCGCGATCTGGGCGGCACTGGAAAGAAGAGAAGGAGATGGAGTGAGTGAGTGCCAGAGCACACGTGCAGCAGCGGGCAGAGGGCACGCACTGCGCCTGCGCCTCCTGATCCTGGTTCCACAGCCGCTCCTGCAGGTGCTCAGTCTCCACCTGCCGCGAAACGGCCAACTGTTGGAAGCGGCAGGTGAGACAGCAGCTGCGTTGCAAGAGGCCGCCACACTCGTACCGAGCACGCAGTGGCCACCTGCGCCTCCAGTTCGGCACAGCGGCTGTTGGAGGCCGCCAGATCCACCGTGAGGCGCTTCGAGAGCGAGCGCTCGGCGAGTTCGTCTCGCAGCGCCTTCTCCGACTGCGCACGTGGAGGCTCAGGGCGGCCCACGACGCCGGCTCGCGGCGCTGCACGACACGCCTGCTGCGCGCGCGTGGCGGCGGAGGCGCACGCACCACAGTGAGCGCCGCGATTTGCTCCGCGAGCTTGCTAGCACGCTCAAGCAACGTCTTCTCCGACTGCCCTCCTCCCTCCGCAGCCGGCGCCAGGGCGGCAGCGTGCGGCTCGTTGTGGCGCGGGCGCGGAACGCTAGGCTTGTCCGCGCTCCCGGCTACCGCGCTTGGTGCTGATGCTAGGCTGCTCCGCCCCCCCGCCTTGCCCGCGCTCCCTCCGGCCGACGCCATACCGTACCTCCGATACGCGCCGGGCAGGCGAGCGCAACTGTCACTTGTCGTATCTCGTACGACTCCGAGTCAAGAAGCTGACAGGCAGGACCCGCAAAGGCAGGTTCCCGCCCTCCGCCGTCTGTGTGGGCCCGCGTTGTCACGGCGATGGATACCGCCGCGTATGAACGCCTGCGTGCTCAGTTCGGGCTGGGAGTTGGCGCAGCCGCCGCGCGGTACGTGTTCGCTTTGACTGTGCTCACAGTGCTAGCACGGCGTGCCCTCTCATAGCTCGCCCTAGGCGCCCAGCCCGCTACCGAGCTAACCTGGCCTACGCGGCGCAGGAAGCTGCTTATGAAGCAGGCCCGCGCCCAGGGGACAGCTGCGGCGGCGGCTGCTGCGGGCAACGAGGCCGACGAGTACACCGACCACGGCGCCATTGCGGCCGCGGCTGCTGCGGGCAACGAGGCCGACGAGCAAGCCGAGGCTGCGGTTTTCGCAAACTACACGCCGAAGCTGGTGTTGGTGCGCGGCGCGGCGCGGCGCGCTCGCTCTGCCTCCCAGAAAGCGTGCCTTAAGTCGCCCTCGGTTGCACGCCACGCAGGAAGGCAAGCCACACCCAGACCCTGTGGTGGAGACCGCCACGCTGGCTGCGTGCGTTGCCTTGCACCCCGTGCTGCGCTGCGTCGCTGAGCGCCGCCCTCACAGGATGTCCCCGCCCGTGCCCACCTACAAACACAAGCTCACAGAGGCCGTCAAGAGCGGCACCCTGAGCAGCCTGCAGGTGCGGCTGCTGGCGCACAGTGCGGCCAGTGACACGTGGCGCGCGTCTGATGCGCGCGTGTGTGCGCAGATTGAGTCAGTCATCTACGCTTTCCAGCGCTTCGAGGGCCCCCGCCTGCCCGACGGCTCGCGCGCCGGCTTCGTGCTGGGCGATGGTGCGGGCGTGGGTAAGGGGCGCCAGATTGCGGGGTGCGCGTACGAGCACTGGCGCTGCGGCGGGCGGCGAGTGCTGTGGATCTCTGTCAGCAGCGACCTGCGGCTGGACGCGGCACGCGACCTGGACGACCTGGGCCTGGATCAGCTGCCCATATACCCGCATCGCGGCTCGACGGCCGCCATTGCGACGGGCAACCTGGACGCAGCTGGTGTACGTGATGGCGTGCTCTTCTTTACCTACTCCCTGCTCATCGCCTCCAGCAAGAACGGTTCGCGCCTGCAGCAGGTGATCAACTGGTTGTCCAAGGACGCCTCGCCGCTCATCATCTTCGACGAGTGCCACAAGTGCAAGAACTACGCCCCCGGCAAGGATAACGGCAAGCCCACCAAGACGGCCCTGTGCGCCGTGGAACTGCAGCAGCGCATTCCTAACGCGCGCATCCTGTACGCGAGCGCCACGGGCGCCAGCACCCCCTCGAACCTGGCTTACATGGTTCGCCTTGGGACGTTTGGCATGCCGACCTTCAAAGACCTCCTGGACTCGCTGAACAAGAGCGGCTTGGGCTCCATGGAGCTCTTCGCCATGGGCCTCAAGGCCACGGGCGCCTACGTCTGCCGCTGCCTCTCCTACCAGGGCGCCGAGTTTGAGCTCGCCACCGTGCAGCTGACGCCTCAGATGCGGGCCATGTACGACAAGAGCACCCTCTTCTGGAACCTCCTCCACCGCGTCTTCAAGGCCTCCAGCCCCAAGGCAAGCACCATGGCCCAGTTCTGGGGCGCGCACCAGCGCTTCTACCGCCAGATGATCCTGGCCGCCAAGGTGCCCGCACTGGCCAAGATGGCCGTCCAGGCTGTGACCAAGGACAACATGGCGGTGGTGATCGGCCTGCAGTCCACGGGCGAGGCCAACACCAGCAAGGCTGTGGAGCAGGAGGATGGCGACCTGGAGGACTGGGTCTCTACCCCCCAGGTCGTGCTCTCCTCCCTAATCGAGTCCCAGTTCTCCTGCCTCGTAGACATGCACAGCCTCAACGACTACAGTGGCCTGTACACCCAGGTGCTTGCTGTGGTGTCGCTGTGGACCATGCAGGCTCCCATCGGCGGGGGCACCGCCGGCGCGGGGGAGGAAAGCGGCGAGGAGGACGGCGACGAGGTGGTGCTGCTGGCCGAGAAGAGCCTGGACGAGGTGGAGGCTGACAAGCTGGAGCGTGCCAAGCTGGAGGGCCTCTACATCGACCTCTCCGGCGCCCACGCCAGCGCGGACGAGATCGAAAAGGCCGAGGCGAACGCGGAGGAGGCGCGCCTGGCGATGGCGGATGTGTTGGCCAGACGCAAGGCTGCGGTGGAGCAGCTGAAGCCGCAGCACATTGCTGAGGAGGAAGAAGACGAAGCACCCAAGCCCGCCTCCGCCAAAAAGAAGACGGCCGTCACGGTGCAGGTGAACGGGCGCGCGCTGCGCGCGGGGGCTCGCGCACAGCGTGTCATTGTGGTTGACGATGGCAGTGAGGACGAGCCCTCCGACTCCTCCGGATCCGACGAGGACGGCAGCGAGGACGGCAGCGAGGAGGCTGGCAAGCAGGCTGTCAAAAAGAAGGCGGGCGTCCTGGGCTCTCCCTCCTCCGACTGGGGCGGCATCGTGGACAGCGACGGCAGCAAGGAGGTGGGCAGCGGCTCCGACGACGGGTCTGCCAGCGAATCCGACTCGGACGACGATGCCAGCGACGACGACGACGATGGCTCCTCGGAGGAGGCTGAAGAGGAGACGCCCGCCAAGAAGCGCAAGGTTGAGAGCAAGGTGAAGCTGGAGGGCGCCGCGCCCAGCGTCCCCGTTCCCAGCGTGCCCGCCACCGCCGCCGCCAAGGGCAAGGCGCCCTGGGTGGGCAAGAAGGCACCCTTCGTCAAGGACGAGGAGGACCTGGAGGAGGACCTGGAGGGACCCGCCGGCGGCTTCGGCGGCCCCCAGATGGTCGTGGACACGTGGCTGGTCAAGATTCGCGACGCGCTCATCAAGGCTGTGGTTGCGCTGGAGCTGCCCCCGTGCCCGCTGGACCATTTGATCGACCTGTGCGGCGGCTCGGAGAAGGTGGCGGAGATGACGGGCCGCAAGATGGGCGTCACCAAGAGCGACAACGGCAAGATGTCGGTGGTGAAGCGCAACGAGGCGGCCGGCTGCGCGCAGAAAAACCTCAACGTACAGGAGCGCAACTGCTTCATGGATGGCGACAAGCTCATCGCCATCATTTCCGACGCAGCCTCCACGGGCATCAGTCTGCAGGCGGACAAGCGCGTGGCCAACGGCCGTCGCCGCCTGCACATTACGCTGGAGCTGCCCTGGCAGGCCGACAAGGCGATCCAGCAGTTTGGCCGCTCCCACCGCAGCAACCAGGTGTCGGCGCCTATCTACCGTATCTTGGTGACCCCGCTGGGAGGAGAGCGCCGCTTTGCCGCATCCGCCGCCAAGCGCCTGCTGGTGCGAGGCTGCCGAGCTGCGCTTCTCTCCTATGCGCTGCCCTGACGCCCTTCCCCACCCCCTCTGACTCTTCCAGTCGCTCGGCGCGCTGCTGCGCGGCGACCGCAAGGCGCTGGGCGCTGGGCAGGCGCTCAAGGACTTTGACTTCCAGTCCAAATGGGTGCGCGCGCCAACCTGTTCACGCTCGTCTGGCGTGCCCTGAAGGCAGCCTCCCTTGCCTTGCCCTTGCCTCACACAGGGCACCGAAGCTGTGAAGCGGCTCTACAAGGACATGATGCAGTACAGTGAACCCTTGGCGGGCGTGACCATCCCCGGCGGCAACATCAAGGCGTTCCGCGCGGTGGCACGCAAGGCGCTGGTGGGCGTGGATCTGGCCGGCTGGACCGGCTACGTCACCCCCGCCTCCATCGCCTCAGGCGACGCCTACATCAGCGTGCCCGAGAAGCAGCAGGGTGTGCCACGCTTCTTCAACCGCCTGCTGGGCGTGGAGATCGAGTTGCAGCAGCAGCTCTTCACCTACTTCACGGAGACCTTCGACGCGCTCATCGTCACCGCAAAGTCCAGCGGCAAGTGGGACGACGGCGTGGTGAGCCTGAAGGCCGAGAGCATCTCCGCCGTACCAGGCTTCCCCACACGCATCCACACCGACCCCAACAGCGGCGCGGAGACCAAGTCGCTGAAGCTCATGCTGGACCGGGGCGTGCCCTTCGACGTCGCCCTCAAACGCTTGACGGACTTCAAGTCGGAGGCTGAGGCAGCCAACCGCCCCTTCTCCCCAGACAACGGCTTCTACAAGGCCACCTACCTCGCCGGCAAGCACTTCGCGCAGACGGACAAGCCGCTGGTGGTTCTGGCGGTTGAGGTCTGGACCGGCAACGTCGCCACCGCGCACACCCGCTTGCGCCGCGCCTTCCGTATCTGCCGGGTGCGTCCACTGCGCCGCGCGGCCCTGCTCCGCCGCACGCGCACTCACGCGCCGCTTCTCGGTGCGCAGCCCAATGTGGGCTACGTAACGCCGTCCTGGCTGGATGAGCTCAAGAACAACTACGTGAAGATTGGGGAGGATGAAGCCAAGGCGATCTGGTCCTTCTGGCACACGCGCTCCCTCACCGTCTGCACCCACGGCCCCAAGTGCAGCGCCCGCCAGCACGGCTTCACCTGCTCTGCGGGGATGCGCAAGTCTGAGGAGCACCTCATCATCGGCGCTGTGCTGCCAGTGTGGAACCTCGTCACCCAGGTGGTGAAAGACAAGCAGATGCGCGTGGTGCGCACCACCACCGACAACGGCGAGGTGTACGTGGGCCTGCACTTGGAAAGCGAGAAGGCCTTCAGCAACGTGGTTGGCGCCATTGAGGGACTGGACGCGGCCGCCTATGTGTCGGACGAGGGTGGCGCCGCGGGCATGGAAGAGGATGAGGGCGCCGAGTGGATCTAAGCCACCCGTCCCGCGCTAGTCGGCACAAGGTGCCAGCAGCGCACAATAAGGATCAGAGAGACGCAAGACGGACGCACGACGAAGCCTTCGTTAGTCACAACATTATCGCAGCGCGTCACCACTCTCACTTGCACGCTGAGACAACCTTGGCGTGCGTCTCCTTGGCGAGCGCGGAGAGGAGGTGCGCGTGTTCCTCCGACTTTGGCACCTCGCCGGTGGCCATTGCGTGCAGCAGCACTGCGCCCAGCTCGTGGCTGAGCACCTTGCTGG
>Ga0208951_1000519_pt1 | contig 17661 bp, 9 predicted proteins | sample GreLakmeMI27MSRF_FD_187702 | JGI IMG/M metagenome (GOLD analysis project Ga0208951, IMG submission 187702) | Freshwater lentic microbial communities from great Laurentian Lakes, MI, USA - Great Lakes metaG MI27MSRF (SPAdes) | ecosystem: Environmental > Aquatic > Freshwater > Lake | place: Great... | reverse complement strand
AACAAAGCCGCCTGCAGTTGCGCCCCCGCCCAGCGCTCCTGCTGCGCCGCAGCCCCAGCCGCGGAGGAAGCCGCAGCGAGCCCAGCGCCGGGCGGCGAGCTCGAGATCGCGTGCTGCTGCTGCTGCGGCGGTGACTGCTGCGACTGCTGCGCTGCGCCGACTCCAGAGGGTGGCTTGCTGAACAACGGCGGGTCGCGCCCGAAGGCCTCCGCCAGCTGTCCAGCCGCGTCCACCAGCGTGTGGCTGGGGAACGTCCAGCGCTGCAGGTAGGGCGCCGACACGAGGCCGCACGCCTCCACACACGCGTGCCCTGGCTTGACAACCATCTCTGCCGTGGGCGTCACAAAGCATAGCGGCGCCGACCGGGGGTACGCCTCTGGCAGCCAAAAGCAGACGGGGATGTTGTACTTGACGCCCTGGCAGCGCAGGCGCATGCGAGGAGGCGGGGGTCCAAGTGAGACGTGCAAAGTCGAGCGCCACAGCGCTGCGCAGCGCGCGCCTGGAAGTAGATGGGCAGCGTGCCCTGCACGCGCAGCAGGTGCGCGGTGCGCCCGTCGTTGTGTGTGAAGTGCGCGGTGGAGGGCGACAGCGACGGGAAGCTCTGCACACCAGACGCCTTTCAGCGGCCGCGCAAACACGCCAATAGGGACGTACCGCCAGCAGCTGCACCACGTGCTCCCGGATGGTCCACTTCAGCTCCTCCACGTACGGCAGTGCAGCCGGGCCGCGCGCAGACAGCGCCGAGTTTAGGTAAGAAAGCACTGCGGGACTGCCGCCGCTCCCGCCGCTGCTCCGCATAAGAAATCAGCACAGGGCGCGACGCGCTAAAATGTCTCTTGGATTTGTCGTACGTAACGTACGAGACTACTGCTGTACTGCTGCATCGCTCGCCCCGCATCAGGCATCACACCAACTCCCTGCCGCGTAGTTTATCAAGCATGGCGAGGAGCACTTTGACGCCTCCCTGGGCTGTCGACGCGAGGCGCGCAGGGCGATGTAGAGCTTTTATGCTTCGATGCTCGCACACTGACGCTGCCTGCCTGCGCCGCAGCTCTGAGCTACCTGTCGTCAAGTCCAACACGCGCTGGTCAGATTCGACAGCGGCGAAGTCATCGGCCAAGGGCCTCATCTTCTCTAGCGATTTGACAGAGGAGATGGGCAAAACGGGAAAGCGGGTGGACTACGCACAAGGCGCGTGTCACCGCTGCGCCATGTGTTGCAGCAATACAGCAACGCGAGCGTTGCAGAGACACGCGCCCTGTCTCTGTCGCCTTGCGCAGCTTGCGAGGAAGCTGCAGGGGGTGGGTGGCATGCGTTGACCAGCCGCTGCCGCTGACAAGGCAAACACCGCCTGCGCACCCTCACCAGAGAAAGACGTGCAGTGCCCCTTCGCCACCGGTGACCCGGAGCGTGTTGAAAGGCGTGTGCCCACCGCCCCCGGTGGTGCTCAGCATTGCGGCGGAGCTCTGTATGCAGAACTCACAGACCCACTCCCTTCTTCACGCAGGGCTAGGCGTCGTCCTTTCCCGGTCGATCTAAGCGACAAGTTCGGGCCCACTGTCACCTCCTGCAAGGTTGGGGAGATTGGGACAGACAGCGCAACCTATAGCCGCAATTTGGCAGAATCACGGGCGCGGCTGGCCTCAGCCAAAGCGGCAAACTTCAAGGGCTGCGGTGGAGTAGTGAACTGAAGTACGTGCGCCAAGCGGTGGGTATACATAATAGCCGCAGATCCGCATTGACGCAACCATCGCCTGTTGATCGTCACGGGATCGTGACGTGTTGATTAAAGTTGATGTCAGGCGCCGTCGAAGCAAGCAGCATAAGCCTGAGAGCGCCAATGGAGGTTGATGTCTTGCCTCGCCTCGCCTCCATCGCACGCAGCCCGCAGCAACACAACGAACGAACCTTTTAAATTTTACGTTTTTACCACAGCGACTCCCGCCTGTCGCGTACCAAGCATGGCGAGCACGGTGACGCCTCCTTGGGCCATCGAGAGGCGCGCACGCGAATAGAGCTGTTGGGCGCGCACAACACTGACGCTGCCTGCCTGTGTCGCAGCTCTGAGCTACCAGCCGTCAAGTCCAACGCGCGCTACGCGGGCTCCAAGGCGGCCACCTCTAGCGCCAAAGACATCATCTTTGCCAGCACGCTCAGCGAAGAGGCGGCCGGCCACACTGGCAAGCGAGTGCACTATGCACAAGGTGCGTATCGCAGCGCCTGGCGCTCAGGCGTGCTGGCTTGTGCACCCGGGAGGCAGCGGCGTGCAGAAGCAGAGTCGGGGCAGAGTCGGGGCTGCAGGAGCCGAGAGCGGAGTGGACCTAGCAGCTTGTCCCACTCGCTGCCACTCACGCCGCCCTGCGCTCTCCCCTGTGCAGAGAAGGACGGGGAATGCCCTTTCGCCACGGACGCGGGAGCGTCTTCGCCGAGCAAGTGCGTGCCCGACTGGCGTCGGTCAGCGCTGCGCGCCGGGACTGTCTTTTGACGTCACGGCCCCCCTGTATGTCGCCCAGGAGCAAGCGTGCGCCCCTGCGCGGCGACGTGGGCGACAAGTTCTCGGTGGGGTCCAGCAAGGTGGGCAGCGTGCAGCTGGACAGCGCAGTCTACGTGCAAAACTTGGCTGATTCGCGGGCGCGGCTGGCGTCTGCAAAGGCTGCCAACTTCAAGGGTGAGGGGGCGCTGCGGCAGGAGGAGCACGCGTAGGCGGGCTTCGCTGCGGGTGTATTCATATTCTACGTGGCCCTGTGCTACAGCTCACAATGTGCTCTTGCCTCTTCACAGCGAGCCCAGCGTGCGCAGCTCCGCCCGGCAAGCTGCGATGCGCGCCTTGAGCAGCTCCAGCACCTCGTCGCCGTCGGAGGAGGGGCTGCCCAGCCCCGGGGAGTGGCGCACGGGAGAAGGGGTGAGCAGCCTGGAGGCAGCAGCGGCGCTGGCGGGCGCCCCGCCGAAGCCGCCCTCCTCGCGCACGCGCGGCGGGGTGCGCTGCTGATGCTGATGCTGATGCTGTGGCGGCGGCGGCGGCGGCGGCGGCGGCGGCGGCGGCGGCGAAGGCAGCGACGGGTGCGCAGGCGGAGGCGCCGCCGCGGCGCTCGCCGTTGGGCTGCGCCGCTGCGGCGCCTCTGCGCCGCCGCCGGCGCCGCCGAAGAGGAGCGCACCCACGGTGCCCTCCAGCAGCTGTGTCACGTCATCGGATGCGTGCGATAGCCGCGCCCACGGCGGAGAGCAGGGCTGCCCGCCGTCGGACGAAGGGGGCGCTCCTGTGGCAGCCTCGCCCAGCGCCCAGGCGCTGTGTGGGTATGGGGGTGGGGACACGGACCGGGGGCGCGGCAGGAGGGGCCGCCCAGAGGGGGGGGAGCCAGGCACGCGCAGCCGCAGCCCGTCCTGGCTGCCGGGGCTGGAGGGGGGCGAGCAGGCGGCGTGGATGTCCGGAAAGGCGGGCGCCTCCGGAACTGTGGCACAGCAACACGAGCGAGAAAGGGGAAGGGGGGTCAGACACGTGCGCGCTTTGCAACATCCGCCTTGCCCAAAGCCACGCACCGTCCAGGGTGAGCGCGCGCCGAGCGCTGGGCGGGCTGTGTCTGGGCGGCGGCGAGGGGGCTGGCGGGTTGTCCGGCGGGGTGCAGGACTGCCTCGGAGGTGTCTGCTGAAGCCGCAGCGCAGCCGTATCCGCAGCAGCAGCAGCCAGGCGCTCAGCTTCCAGTGACGCGGCGGCAGCCAGCGCAGCGGGAGGGGCTGCCCAGCCAAGGGAGGACGCCTCAGCCTGTGTGCGGTGGGCGAGCGCGAGCGAAAGGGCCTTCCGTCAGAGCAGGAGTCACAAGAGGGGGGAGCAAGCAAGCAACGCACGTGTCGCTGTCGCCGCCACGACTGCAGCGCGTCCTCGCCCTCCGCCCGCGCGTCTGCGGGGTCGCGGGCCTCCTCTCCAGGCGACCGCTGCCAAGGGCGCGCCTCTGCAGCTGCCTCCTCCTCCTCCTCCTTGGCGTGCGCGGAGCGCAGAACCGCCGCGCTGGCGGCAAGCACTCGCGCGACGCGCTGCTCGAAGGTGGAGGCGTCTTCAGGAGGAGGCAGCGTGGAGGATGGCCGCGGCTCTGTTGGGTTTGAGGAGCAAACAGCTCTGCTGGTCACTCCAGGCTGGCGCGCCCTGCCGCTGCTCTGGGCCTCGTCGTACGACTCCCAGTCCCAGTGCCGCTCAGACGGGGAGCTCGAGCTGGCGTTGTGGCTGTCTCGCCAGGCACACAGAAGGTCGGCTGGCTCTGTGCTCTCCGCCGCCCGACGACCGCGGCTGCTGCTCTTCAAGGCCAGCAGCTTGCTCCGAAGCGCCGCGGTGCGCTGCCCCTCAATGGAGCGCTGGCCGTCGTGCGGGGAGGCCATCACACACGCTGCGCTATCAGCACCGCCTCATCTATATCCACAACAGCGCACCTAGCGGGAGAGTGACAGTGTCCTTTGTTGGATGTCGTACGACGACGTGGAGCGAGCGAAGCCAAAACTGCGCTCCCCTGTGCAACAAAATGTGCGGCCGTGCGGCCTATGCCATGAGCCGTGGAGAGGTGGCCCGAGCGGCAGGCTTGCCCGTGGCAGGTTGGCGCGACGCTGAGCGCTATGAGCCGCGCTACAACGCCGCACCCGGTTCCTGGCTCGCCGTCGTTCGCCCTGCCAGCCACGAGGTCGAGGGCGCAGAGGCTGCAGAGCCAGATGCACTGGCCTCTAGCGACGCTGCTGAGCTGCATGACACTGGCAATGCGCAAGAGGAGCTGCAGCTGCAGTCGATGCGGTGGGGCTTAGTGCCGTCCTTCACGCCAAGCGACGGAAAGCCAGACTTCTGGAAAGCCTTCAACGCGAGATGCGAGACGGTCGCTGAAAAGCCCCTTTTCCGCCGTCTGCTTCGGCGCAAGCGCTGCCTGGTGCTCATGAACAGCTTCTACGAGTTCCGCTCGGAGGGCTCGCCGGCGTTGAAGCAGCCTTACAACGTTCATGGCCAGAATGAAGAAGTGCTGCGTGCCGCAGCGCTATACGACCGCTGGGAGAGCTCTGCTGGCGCCGTCTACACTGTCACCATCCTGACGAAGGACGCGGGCTCCGCCTTGCGCTGGCTGCACGACCGCCAGCCTGTCTTCCTGAGCGAGGAGGACGCCACCGCCTGGCTGCACACGCCTGCGTGCGACGTTGAGCGGCTGCTGCAGCGTCTGGCGTCTCCGGACGCGAGCCCGCGCCTGGCTTGGCACCCAGTGAGCGTGCGACTGAACAAGGGCGACCACGACGACCCCGACTGTCTGACGCCCATGAAGCGGGAGGTGGAGAAGAACGCGGGCAGCGTTGCGGCGCTGTTTGCGCGCCACAGCGCAAGTCCAAGCGCTGCCACAACTGAGAAGCGGCCACGGGAGGAGGCGCAGCCCAAGGCTGTTGTGCCTTCATCGCCCACCAAGCGCTCCAAGGCGCAGCCACAGCCTCTGCCGAAAGGTCAACGCTCGCTCGCCTCCTTCCTCGCTGCCGGGCCGGCTTGACAGAACGGCCATTCAGAGACGCAGACGTCTAGATGCAGTGTTGCAGTGTCGTGTGCGCTGTGAAAGGCGTCTCTATGGTAAGGCGTCTCTATGGTGTCTCTCTCCCTCGTGCGCACCCTCAGACGATGAGAAGCACCTTGCCGCCCGCGTGTCCATCGATGACGACGTCCTGCGCTTCTCCAGCCTTTTCCAGGGGCATCTCCAGCGCCACCTTCACCCGCAGCTGTCCTGCGTCCATCAGCCCCGCCAGCTTGACCAGCTGCGCGCCGCTGGGCTGCACGAGCGTTGCCGCGTAGCCAAAGGCGCTGGATGCGGCGTAGCCCTCGCAGAGTGCGTGGTCTGTGCCCCGGTTCATCACCTCGCTCACAAAGCCGCCAGGCTTGAGGCAGTGGGCGACGGCGTAGTCCAGCAGAGCACCGCCCACGACGTCCACGATGATGTCAAACTGGGACTCCGCAGCCGAAAACGGCGCCAGGCTGGCCTCGATGCCCTCCGTGTAGTGGCTGACAGCCTCAGCGCCCAGCTCCTGCATCCACGCGTCGTGCTTGGGCGAGCAAGAGGTGACGACGTGGAGGCCGAAAAGCGCCTTGGCCAGCTGCACCGTGACGTGGCCCACGCCGCCAGAGGCGCCGGTAACGAGGACACGCTGGCCGGGCTTTGGCGCAGCTTTCTCGAGGCACTGAAGCGCAGTGAGCGCCACCAGCGGCACCGCGGCGGCGTGTGCCAACGAGACGGAAGTGGGCGCGGGGGCAAGCCACTCCTCCTTGAGTGTAGCGAACGCGGCGTAGGTGCCCGGCAGAGCGCCGGGGATGTAGCTGCTGGAGAGAGCAAACACTTTGTCTCCAGGCGCAAACTTGCTACCCTCGCCCACCGCGTGCACCGTGCCAGCCGCGTCTCCGCCCAATATCTGCGGAGTAGGGAGTTAGAGTCGACACACGCGCGGGTGCGTGCTGCCTGTGCGCTAACAGACAGCTCGTGCTACCGCTCACCAGCGGGAATGTCTTGGACGCGTAGGTGCCGTTGCGAACGTAGACGTCCACTGGGTTGACGCTTGTGGCCGCGAGCTTGACCAGCACCTCGCCGCACTTGGGCGCGTCCCAGTTGAAAGCCTCAAGCTTGAGCACATCCACGCCGCCGTGCTGGTGGAGCACAACGGCCTTGCCGCTGGCCATTTGACGCGAGGGGCGGGGGGGCGGGCGTGACAGTTCTTGTTGTTGTTCGACGAGTAGTGTTCGATCGTCCTAGAGTCCTGACTAGATGTCCCTCGTTCTGTGAGTTCTGGCCTGAGGCGAGAAAGCTCTAGCGTCTATGCCTCTTGTGGCCGTCGCCGCCCTTCTTCTTGACCTTCTTGCTGATCTGCTCCCAGCCTTTTTCATCCTGCGTGTCCTCCTGCAGCTCGTTCAAGTTTTCCTGCGCGTCGAAGAACTCGTCGTGCTCCTGCGCGACCGCGCGGCTGTGGCGGCTCTTCAGCCAGGCGGACGCCGTGCTGACGGCGCTCTTCAACTCTGACACCAGCGGGCCCAGCGCCTGCAGGCCGGCTGCCCAGTCCTTCTCGTCCTCCACTCGCTGCAGGCCCGTCAGCACGGCCGAACGGGCGCCATCCACGGCTGTGCCGTAGTCGATGGCCGCTGCGCCCTCGCCCGAGCCGCCGCGGAGGCTGTCGCGGGCCTCGATCAGATCGCCTTCCACCAAATCGCTGTCCTTGAGCACCAAGGCGGTGGCCTGGTAGGCGATTTCGTAGATGCTGAAGGCGTGCACTGCGGCGGCGTGCTCTGGGCAGGACTCGTGCGCCTGGCGAGGCACGAATTCGGCGGCTCTGACGCTGAGGCCAGCCACCGGCGCGGGCGGCGCCGCCTGCGCGGGCTCCGCCGCCGCGCTGCGGCACACGGGGCAGTTGCGGTTGCTCTGCAGCGTGCGGAGTGCGGTGCGGAACGTCTTCAGCCGCTCCGCGTAACTGTTGCTGGCTCGGGCGGCTTCCCGGGCGGCCCGCATCGCAGCAGCCTCCTCCTCCTCCTTGCGCAGCGACAGCTTGGCGCGCAGCCACTCCAGCTTGGCGGCCCATCGCTGGCGCACCGCAAAGTGACGCAGCTTGCGCCGAGCGACGGCGACGATCGCGTTGAGGCGCGAGCGCCGCAGCGCTCGCAACCACCCAGAGCAGGCCCGCCGCACCAGCTTCTCCAGGCGGATCTCGCGCTCCGCCTCCTCGTCCGACCGCGCGTAGGCGTCGTGGGCGCCGAAGCTGGAGAGCTCGGAGAGCGGCGGCGATACCAGCAGCGCCGCGATGAGCTCGCTGGGGCGCTTCGGCAGCCCAAAGGTGCGCTCTGGATAACCGGCAGGCTGCTTGGGCGGGCCGTCGAACTGCACGGGCGGCGCGTCGGGGTCGATGAGGACCAGCTCGAAGCCTGAGCGGAGGCGCAGGAGCGCGTTGGTGACGGCGCGCCCACTCTCGGGCGGCGACTTCCGGTGCGCCAGCGGGGCGCACGCGGCGGCGCACGCCTGCTGCCACTCCGCATCGCTGCTCAGCCGCGGCAGCGCGTCCACCGCCAGGTGCAGCACCGCAGTGAGGAACGTCTCCAGCACAGGGGCCGCGGAGGGCAGCGCGGCGGTGAGCAGCAGGCTCAGAGGCAGCAACGCGCAGCGGCTGGGCGACGCCTCCGGCCAAGGCGCCGCGTGCAGGAGCAGGCGCACGGCCCGGGCAAGTGCAGAGTTGGCGTTTTTCTTGACCAGTGCGACGGCCTCAGCTCTGGCCCAAGGATCTCTGGGCAGTCTCGGGCGCGGCACATTCAATGTGCGGTTGCATGTACGCTTGTACGCATCCACCCAATCAGCGGGGCAGACGCACTGCTGGACCGACGCCAGCGAGGTGAAGGCAGCAGCGCAGGCGAGCTCCAGCATGCCCAGCGTCCACGCGGGCGAGGGCAAGGGCGAGCGCGCGAGTGTCCGCGCAGCGATCGCGGCGCACCGCATGTCCAGAAAGAAGATCAGGGGCATGGCTGCGTCCTGAGGCTGTGAGCGCCGAGCCGCCTCCAGCGACAAGTACAGCAGCGAAATGCCGGCGGCGAAAGGCTTGCCGCCACACGCCAATCGAGGCGGCTGCGCCTCTTTCAGGACGCTCTTGGCAGCCAGTGCGCCCTCGACTGCGCACTTGGAGGTAGCGCGCCAGAGGGCACCTATGTCGCGCCTCGCAAACGCATGCAGCTGCCAGTACCGCGCTGCCGCCTCGCCTCCGTCACTGCCGGCGCGTACGCGCGCTGTGAGCGCGGTGAACTGCGCCTCGCTGGTGGTCAGCACCCCGCGCGCCGCGATTTGCTTCACGTCGAATTCGTTCAGCGCCAGGATGCCGTGGAAAGCCTCCAGCGCGGCCAGGCAAATGCCGCACGGCGCACCTGGCGGGAAAAGCATGCGCATGACTACATTCACAGCGGCCCGCCGGGTGTCCCGACCTGCGTCAAGGCTCGCCTGGAACGACGGCCATGCGTCGTCGGGCAGCGCCAGTTTCTGGCCGGCCTCGCGCAAGGTCCGGCAGAACTCCTCTCTGGGGGCGGCGTGTGCATGCCACGCCACCGCAGCCTCCAGCGCGCCCTGCAAATCCGCCGGCGCTCCAGCTTGTGCAGCCAGCCGCGCGGCGGCGCCGTCCATCAAGTCCAGCACAGTGCGCCCGAAGTGGACGCAGACCAGCGAGAGAGCAGTGCGCAGCGGCACCAGGACTGTAGAGGCCGACGGCCGGACGATCAACTCAGCCGCGCAGGCTGTCAGGTGTCGCTTGGCCTTTGAGCCAACGCCAGGGTGCCCTAGCAGCTCCCTGGAGGCGGCCAGGAAGGCCCAAAAGTCGTCGGGCCGTAGCGTCACCTGCGCGTCCAGAGCAGCGGAATCGCTCAGCGAGGTGGCTTTCAGCCCGCCCAGGCAGCCGCCGTACAGCTCGTCCAGAGAGGCGAGATACTGCTTAGGCCCCAAACCGCGAGTGCCAGCCCCGCCGTTCAGGATGCTGATGACCTTGCTTGCAACGCTGAGCGCATTATTGGCGGCTGACAGCTCATCGACGGGAAGCCCGCTGCCCGTGGTGAGCGCGGACAGCGCCACAGCCTGGCCCAGCGGACAGGCAGCATCCTTGCATGCCTGCAGCGTAGAGAGCAGCGTAGGCACGTGGGCGCTCAGGCGCCCAGCCAGCAGCGTGGCATGCGCGTTCAGGCGGCACGACGCGTTGCTGTCGTTGCTCGAGAACAGCGCAGCGGCAGAGAGCGCATGCGATGCATCCTTCTTCTCCACCGCGGCGGCGCACTGGTAGCGGTACAGGCGTATGCGCAGCGCTGGCGTGTTAGCCTCTCCGCGCAGCCGAGCTGCAGCGGCGCTGGGGCCGTCGTGCACCAGGAGCACCTCCGCCGCGGCCACAGAGTCGGTCATCATCTCGGCAAGCTCTCGCAGGTAGCCGAAGGACTTCAGGTACGTCTCGCGATCCTTGCGCCCTAGCAGCGCCAGCGCGTCGATGACGCCCTGCTTGTTGCGGCTCTTGTGGAGGTCCACAGCGGCAGCCTTGATCACCTTGTCGAGGTTGATCCCGGCGCCTCGCACGGCGTCAGGCCGCAGGACCGCCGGGTGGCGCCGCATTAGCGCAATGGCCTCCGCGGGCTGGCGCGCGCCCAGGGCGCTCACGGCGGTGAACAGCATGCGTGAAGCGTCTGCAGGCGGGGCGGCGGCTGCTGCTGCTTCCAACGCACGGGCGCCAGCGGCCACCTGCCCCGCGCGCACAAAGCACTTGCCGGCGTTATCGTGTTTTTCCAGCGTCGTGAACAGCCGGCCAGCCAGCACGTACTCGTTGGCGCGGATGAGCGCCCGCGCGGCCCGTAGCAGCCAGGAGCGGCGCTCCTTGTCCGACACGAGCGTGATGGCCGCGGCTGGTGGCGGCGGTGCAGGCGTGACGGGGTCTGGCGGCGCATCGTCCTGCTTCTCGGCCGCCGCTGCGGCCACAGATGCCGCGGCTGCTGCGGCCGCGGCTGCAGATGCTGCGCGCGCAACGGCTGCGTGATGAGCCTGCCTCACGTGTGCCGCCGCCGTCAGCCAAGCATCAGCAGCCGCCGCATACCATCCCCGCTTCTCGCGCGCAAACGGAGGCGTGTCCGGCAGCGCCGCCGCGCGCAGCGTGCAGGAGGCGGCGGTGCAGGCAAGCGCGTGCGGCGCATCGCCCGCGCGCCGGTAGGAGGCGGCCGCCAGCTCCATCCGCTCTCTGCGCCGTCGCACAGGTTCGCAGCGCGCAGCGCCCACTCAGCCGGCCCGCTGCGCCCGCGCATCAGCCCGTGGTGCTGCCCGTCGTCGTCCAAGATGCTGCTGCGCACGCTGCGCGCCAGCCCCATGCGGCGCAGCAGGTGGTAGAATGGCGCGCGCGCAGCCGCGTCCCGGTCGGTGAAGACCACGTTGCACTTGGCCCGAGTGATGGCCGTGTAGAGGTGCTTCAATTCCTCAGCCATCGTGACGTGGCGCTCAGGGTCAAAGGCGAGCGGGCGCAAGAAGCCTTCCGCCGCTGCGGCGCGGTCCAGCGCGGCGCCCGCGTCGCCGGGCGCCTCTGAGGGGCGCAGGTCCAGCTTGTCCAGGTACGAAAGCAGGATGCGCCACTCCTCCTTGCATGGGCTGTCTGAAAAGAAGTTGGCAATCACCACGTCGTCAAACTCCAGACCTGCGTGAGTGCACGCGTCAGAACAGGGCAACATGGAGCGCGCAGTCCCGCCTTGCGCACCCTTCGCCTGGGGCACGGTCAACACCAGCGCTGCGCCGCGCAGTCCGGCGGGCAGGTTCTTGGCGGACACCTGGTCTCGAACCAGCACGGCCTGGTGCGCCCCAAACTCAACCGTGCTGGCCGAACGGTCGCTCCCAGACAGCAGGATGGTCACGTCCCGCTCAGACAGCTCGGGCAGCAGCAGCGGCGGCAGGCCGCGGAAGTGCGCTCGCTCAGCCGGCAGTGCATCGATGCTGAAGGGGAAGCGCTGCTTGAGCGTCGTGATGCAGACCGAGGCTGCGTCCAGGACACCGCTGTGGGTGCGATAGTTGACCTCCAGGGTCTCGATCTTGGGTAGGGCCACGGGCGGCAGGCCAGCCTTGGTGCGGCGCAGGTTGTCGTGGTAGAAGAGCGTCACCACGTCCGTGAACCGGAAGCCCAGCCCGCGCGCAATGGTCTGTGCGGTGTCGCCGCACAGGAAGATGCCGCTGGGGTCGGCCACCACTCGGATGTCTAGGTACAGCTCCGCCTGCGTGAAATCCTGGACCTCGTCTCGCGTGAGCGCGTGCAGAGGGACGCCCGGCCAGCCGCCAGCCTCCAGGCGGCAGTAGATGGAGGTCACCAGGTCGGTGACGTCGTAGCGCCGGAACTCCTTCTTCATGACTTCGTACTTCAGGACCATGGGGGACAGCGCCGTGCGGCCGTCGGCGTTGAACGCGTGCGCGCGCTTCTTGCCCAGCTCCAGGTACTCCTGCAGCGGCAGCCGTCCTTCAGGGGATTGAACAGCCTCTGCCGAGCCGCGCAGATAGGAGCGGAGCTCGGTGAACCACCATCTCGGGGCGGAACATGCGGCGCTGCACCTCCGTCGTCATGCGGGTCCACATCGTCTCCAGGAAGAAGGCGTACGTCACCTCGCGGCGCCGCGCGCCGCCCCCCGCGGTGCCCTGTCGCCGCGTCGGCGCGTCAGGCTCGCCTGCGCTGTCGGCGCCGTCTCCGTCGGCGTCCTCGCCCACGTCGCTGCCGCTGTCGCTGGCGTAGCCCTCCGCCAGGTCCACCTCCAGCCCCGCGCCGTCTAGGTCCTCCTCGTCGCTCTCATCGCCGGCGCTGGCGGGCAGGAAGCGGTCGGGCAGGGTGGCGTCCAGCAGGCGCAGGTACTCCGCCGCGGTGAGGAAGAGGGGGAAGCGGTGGTGCGGCACAGCCAGCAGGCTATCCAGGGGGCCCTCCTGGGCACCGCCAGGGCGGCCCCCTTCCTCCCGGTAGGTGGCGGCGCGCAGGCGGCGAAACATGGAGGCCACCTGGAAACGCAGCGTGGCGGAGGCTGTGACGAACAGCGCATGCTGAGCGACGCCTGCTTGACGGTCTTGCAGGTAGCGCGCCCACAGGCGCAGCACCGCCACCGTGGTTTTGCCGGTCCCCGAACGCCCGACGCAGATGACGGCGGCTGGGGGCACGGGCTCCTTGGAGATGAGCTCCCGCTCGATGGGGCTCACACGGAAGGAGAACTCAACCTCGCGCTCGTCCAAGCCGGCGACGCAGGCGTCCATGAGCTCCCCGGTCAAGGAGTAGGACTTGAGGAGCGTGAACGTGTCCTCGTCCGCGCTTGCTGGCGGCGCGTGCTCGACAGCGCCAGCCTGGGGCGCCGCCAGAGGAGCCAGGCCCAGCACGCCGTTGCAGAGGTAGCTCTGCGGCAGCCGCTGCCCGCGCTGCGCGTCATTCGACGGCAGCCGCGTCAGCGTGCTGCGCAGCTGCGCGGTGTTGCCGCGCTTGATTGATTTCTCGGTGGAGACGACGGCCCGCTCGTAGCGCCCATGGTCCAGCGTGATGCACCAGATGCGCACAACGTCGCGGAAGCCGTTGCCCGTGGGCGTGTGGTCTGGCGCCACATCCCACAGTATGCGTCCAGCCTTGCTCCACTTGCAGCGCCACACCTCGCACTGCAGGCTCTTGTCAGAGGGCGACAGGTTCTTGCAGCTGCCGTCCGTCTTCCAGAAGTCCTGCGCGATAGCCAGCAGCTTTTGGACCACCATCCTGCGGAAGGGTGCATCCAGGCTGGCCCACTCGCGCTTGGGCTCGCTGAATAGCACCAGCTCCCAGGGGGCGCTCCTCAGCACGCTGTTCAGCTCGTCCAGCGAGGCTAGCGGAGCCATGGCCGCCATGCGCGCAGCCTCGTCCTCGCCCTCCAGCCTGGCGGACAGCGCCGCTCGCGCAGCAGCCTCTGCGGCGTTGCGCTCCTGGGCGCTCTCCAGGGGCACCAGCGGGCCCAGGGTGGCCACCGCGCCCTCGTGCACGCGCGAGGAGCCAGCATCCACGGCGGCGGCAGCCTGCTCGCTTGGGGCGGGGCCGCCAGCCGCCGCTGCGTGCAACAGCAGCTGCGGCAGCTCATCCAGCGTCTTCTGCAGGCGCTGGGTGCGCGCAGCGTCGGTTGTGGCCAGCGGGTCGATGTCCAGCGGGCACGCGGGCCACCAGAAGACGGGCGCTGTCGGCTTGGCCGCAGGCTTCTTCTCCTCTTTTGCAGCCGGAGCTGCGGCAGCCGAGTCAGCCGTCTTGGCAGGCGCGGCCTTGGGCGCATGCTGCGCGGTGCCCAGCCTGGCGCAGTGCGCCTCGTGCGAAGCATCCTGCATGCAACCGCGCGTGCGGCTGGGGGCCGCCTTGAACGGCGTAACGCCGGCATTGTTGGGCACGTTCATGGCACGCTCGTCGCGCCCGGCCAGCTTCACGCACAGCGCGTTGCGTGGCTGCTCTGCGGCCACGTCGCGTGCTGCGAGGTGCAGGGCCGTGTCGCCTGCGTAGTTCTTGGACGTGAGGTCTGCCCCGGCCTCCAGCAGCAGCTGGACCGCATCTAGGCGCGCAGCGCGCACAGCGGCGTGCAGCGGCGTGTTGCCGGTGAGCGGGTCAACAGCGGTGAGCGACGCCCCTCGATCAAGCAGCTTTTTCAACCATTCGCAGGACAGGTGCGTGGCTGCCGCCCAGAGCGGTGCGCCCGCAAAGGACACGTTCGGCTCCTTCAACAGCCAAGTGAGGGCGGCAACGCAGTCTGAGGTGCTGGCGGCGAGCGCGCGCAGCAGGGCCTCTTTCACAGCGAGCTCGTTGGCGAGCACGACTGGCAGCAGCGGAGTGCGGATCATCTCCAGCAGCTTGTTAAGCGGCGTCTCGCCGTTCTTGTTTGTCAGCATGAGGCAAGCAGGCGCGCGCGTCACCAGCAGCGTGACCAGCAGGTCGCGCGTCGCGCGCTCTGCCGGCGCGCTTCGCCTCACCGCAAGGTGCAGGGGCGTGTCCCCATCAGGCGCCCCGGTGGAGGCGGCGTCAGCCCCCGCATCCAGCAGCGCCGCGCAGACGTCGGCGCGTCCCGCAAGCACAGCGGCGTGCAGCACAGAGCCCGTGTGCCCCTGCCCCTTGTGCGACGCGCCACGTGCCAGCATGTCGCGGAGCTGCTGCAAGCCGATGTGCTCGATGCAGGAGGTGAGCGGCGCATCCGCGAACGACACGCCCTTCTCGGCCAGGATGGCTGGCAGAACGACTGCGCACACGAAGGCCGGCGCTTTCAGCGTCTCCGAGATGAGCGCCTTGGCGTAGCGCTCTGTTTGCAGCACCGGGCTGAGCCGCGCCTTGCGCTCCTGCTGCAGCCAGTCCAGCTCTCTGCGTATGTGGGGCAGCGCCGTTTTCACGCTGCCGCTTGTGAGGCTAGACAGGAACTGCGTGACTGCGGACTGCGAGGAGCTGACGTTTCCTGAAGCTTCCTTCTCCCAGGCGCGCCCCAAGTCCTCCAGGAGCGGCGACTGGTCCATCAGCGCCAGCGAAATGGGCGTCTGGCCCTCCGAGTCGCGAATCCATAGCACCGCAGGCTCGGACAACAGCAGCCGGACCAGACTCCGAGCAAAGCCCTCTTGCCCCAGGCCGTGTTGCTTGAAGCCCCGCAGCGCGTAGTGCAGCGGGGTGCTGCCGGGGTGCGGCAGGTACCCCTGCACCACCGGCAGGTGCCTATCATGCGCATCTGTCAGCACCTCCCGGCGCAGTGGCTGTGGGCATGCTGCCAGCGCCGTCTCAATAACTGCCCATTGCAGGTTAAAGCAAGCCCAGTGAAATGGAACACGGCACAAGGCGTAGCGCCCGGGTGGGCTGCTCGCAGAGCGGCAGAAGGCGCGAAGCGCTGCTGGTGACTTGAGCATGGTGAGCACGAGAGGCCACACCTGGTCGAATGCCGCCACAGCGATTGGCGCAAACGTGCAGAGCGCCAGGGGAGTACCCGAGGGCCCCGGCTCGAAACCGGCAGACAGCAGCGCTGCTGCAACCTCGTACTCCTTCCACACAAGCGCGTCGACGAGCGGGAAGCATGCTTTTCCCGCCGCATCCGTGAGGAGATCAAACTGGTCCAACACATTGCAACCCCGCTTTTGGCGCGCCTCCAAGTACCAGCGGCCCACAGTCTCCGCCTGCTGTGCGTCACCAAACCAGATGGATAGCATGAGCGGCGTCGTGGGCGGCTCTCGGGGCTTTTGCGAGTCGCTGCTGAACTTGACGCGCTGCGGGTAGGGCACCTCGTCGCCAACGGCTCCGCTGAGCACCGCAGCCACTAAATCGCGGCCGTTGCCGCCAGAGATCTTGGTCATCTCCCACAGGATATCCAGCACAGGCTTGGGAGCGACCGACTCCAAAGCCGCGCGCAGCGTAGAGCGGGGCGGGCCGAGCAGCGCAGCAGCAGGTGCCTGGCTTGAGCATTTTCTGAAAAAGCGCAACACGTGCAAGCTTGCATCCCAATGGTGCTGCATGAGGGTAGCCGATAGGAGCGTGTCATTGGCTGTTTCCATCCGGAAGACAAACACGGTAGAGCTAGAGTAAGCGTACCACAGTTCTTGCGCCGATATCACCGCCGCCACGAGGCCCCACTGAACAGTACAGTCCCACACAGTATTGTAAAGAAAGTTCAGTGTCTGGGTACTGCGGAAATTGTCCGTGCCCACAAGAGACAAGTGCCCAGAAGAGAGCGCATTGGCTGTGCAACTCGAAGGCGTGTGCCCAGAAATGCCACAGCGAAAGCAAACCAGTTGCGCAGCTTTGGCCAGGTTAATGAGCATCTTCGTGAGGGATCGGAAGCCCGCCAGGTCCCGAGATGCCACGCATTGTGCTGCACTTCGGTGAAGCCCGCTCCCAAAATCGAAGAGCGCGCCAACGCTGATGGTCGCAGCGCAAGCAGGCATAGCGCCAAATGCGATGGTCTGCAAGCTGCTGTGCTCTTCAAGCGCGCGCACCGCCGCCTGAGCTTGCGCGAGCTGCGCTGCCACATGCGCTGCGCGCTGAGCCTCCTCATGCGCTGTGCGCTGACGTGCGATGAGGCTCTCGCGTTCACGCCGCTGCGCGAGAGCCTCATCGCGGCTGGCCTTCCAGCGGGCCTCCACTTGCGCACGCTGCTGCGCCTGCGCCTGGCGTAGTGCTGCGCTGCGCTGGGCAACCAGCAGCGCCTCGTCCTCGTGCCGCTGTTGCTCCAGAAGCTCAGCCTCCAGCAAGGCGGCGGGAGTGCGGCTGGCAGCTCGCGCTCGGCGCTGTGACTCAGCTTGCTCAGCCTCGAGGCGCTTGGCCTCCCTGGCGAGGTACGCCTGGCGCAAGGCCTCCTGCTTGACCGCAGCTTCGGCAGCCGAGGCAGCTGTGGTGCGGCTGGCAGCTTGCGCCCGGTGCTTGGACTCAGCCTGCTGAGCCTCGAGGCGCTTTGCCTGATTGGTGAGGTACGCTGGGAGCGACGCCTCCGGTACTGTGAGGGTTCAGATGCGGCCTTTCACACTGCGAAGCTCTGGCAGGAGAAAGTTCAGCCGCAGCTTGCGCTCAGCGACAGGGAGACGCGCCTTGTACGCCATGAGCGTAGTAGCAGCCTTTCCCGTAAGGACAGGGCTGGCCGCTCTGTAGGAGCGCAGCGCAGTGGCGCGCGTCAGAGGAGCCAGACAGATGCGTCGCAGCTCCGGCCTCGCGCCTGGAAGGAGCGACACAGGACAGTCTTGTGCTTCGCCGGATCCATGCTATCTGTCAGTCACGTCCCGAGCTCATTTCGGAAGGAGGCGAGAGGCACAAGGCACAACGGACGGGCGCTCGTAGGTGGTTTGTACGACCAGTTGTCAAACAGCGCTCGGGCGGGCTAAGAAAGGACAAGGACCAAATGCACTGCATGCGCGGCGGAGGCCGACTCTTATCGCAGCGGTGTCTCAGCCTCAAGACGCGGCAGGCAAGCCCGTCTACGGCGGCTGCGGCGGCACGCACAGCCGCTTGCACACGGGGCATGTCTGTGAGGCTGCGAGCCAGCGTTGGATGCAGTTTGCGTGGAAGGCGTGTGCACAAGGGAGCGTCACAAGCTCCTCTCCAGCCACAGCATCTTCCAGACACACCGCGCAGCAGCAGGCCGGTCCAGAAGGGCCCGCGCTGTCGCCGGCTCCAGCACCGTCGCTCAGCGTGTGCCGCGGAAGTGCGGCC
>Ga0208951_1000518_pt1 | contig 17672 bp, 13 predicted proteins | sample GreLakmeMI27MSRF_FD_187702 | JGI IMG/M metagenome (GOLD analysis project Ga0208951, IMG submission 187702) | Freshwater lentic microbial communities from great Laurentian Lakes, MI, USA - Great Lakes metaG MI27MSRF (SPAdes) | ecosystem: Environmental > Aquatic > Freshwater > Lake | place: Great... | reverse complement strand
AGGAAGCGTCGTGCGCGTGCGCGTGCCCGTGACCCTCATCGCCCTCAGCAGCGGCGCCGTAGTCGCCAACGATGCTGGAGAACATGACGCTGATGAGATAGGGCGCCGTAGGTGATCACATGTAGCGCCGCGCGTGGGGTCGTACGAGAGAGACGGACTGCCAGTCGCCTTTGCTATCCTCGTCTATCGCACGGTGTATGCGTGTGGTGTCCCGTGCCCGACCGTTCGGCGTCGCAGGCTCCTCCGCTCCGGCGTGTGAGGACCTCCGCCCTTCTTCGCGCCCCCGAAACCGCGCGCGCCACGCGCCCCGCTCCCGCGCGCACCGCACCGCACCATCCCCGCCGGCGCTGGCCAGCGTAGCCGCGTTCCCTAGCCTGCCTCAGGTGCGCCCCGCATCAGACACCTGAGCCCTGAACACTGACCTTGGCGCGCCGCGCGCCCTCAGGCGCTGCCGCCGCCGCCGCCGCCGCCGCCCGCGCGCAGCGTAGTGCAGCTGCGTCGCGCACCGCTGAAGCGCAGCTTCGCGCGCGCGCTCGTATCGCCTAAGCCGCGCGACTTTGCCTGCACTCCGCTGCTGCGCCGCTCCGGGCGCACCACCAGGCGCGTGCGCGTGCGTGGCGCAGCAGCGTTGCGCTGCTCACGCGGCGGGTCCCTCCCAGCCGTCAGGCGCCCCTCCGTTCGCTCCCGCGCGCCCAGCAGGCGCCCCCGAGCAGCAGCCGCCGCCGCCCTAGCCGCCCCGCACGCGCCCGCCGCGCTCCGAGCCTCGCGCGCGCGGCAGCCACCCACTGCGCCGCGCTGCGCCGAGCCCTTCGACCGGGTCGCCGCCTCGCGCCCGCCTGGCTTGGACTCACCCCCAGCCGCGCCTAGGCTCACCCCCAAACGCCACCATGCGTCTCGTTCCCCGCGAACTCGACAAACTCGCGCTCCAGGCCGCTGGCGCGCTGGCGCAGCGTCGCCTGGCGCGCGGCGTGCGGCTGAACTACCCCGAATCAGTTGCGCTGGTCGCTACCGTGTGCCTGGAGCTCATCCGCGACGGGCGCAGCGTCGCAGAGCTCATGGATTTGGGGCGCAGCCTGCTTGGGCGCCGTCAAGTGATGCCCGGTGTGGCCGCCATGATGATCGAAGTGCAGGTTGAGGGCACTTTCCCCGACGGCACCAAGCTGGTGACGGTGCATAACCCGATCTGCCTGGAGGATGGCAACCTGGCACTCGCGTTAACGGGTGCCTTCCTGCCGGTGCCGCCGCTGAGCAGCTTCCCGGAGATGCCGGCGGTGCCCGACCCTGGCGAGGTGCTCTGCCCGGTCGGCGCGCCCGCGCTCACCCTCAACGAAGGCCGCAGAGCCGCGCGGCTGACCGTGACCAACACCGCGGACCGGCCCATCCAGATCGGCAGCCACTACCACTTCATCGAGGCCAACAGCGCACTCTCCTTCGACCGCCAGCAGGCGTTCGGCATGCGCCTCAACGTGCCCGCCGGCTCCGCGGTGCGCTTCGAGCCGGGCGAGCGAAAGGCGGTGACGCTGGTCGCCATTGCGGGCCGCGGAGTCATCCACGGGGGCAACAACCTCTGCAAGGGCGCTTCCACCGTGCACGCCAACGAGCTGGGCCACGCGCCCGCATCGGTCATGGCGGAGGTCAAGGCGCGCGCCTTCCTGCACGAGCCAGAGCCGGATGCGCCCAGCTGGGCTCGTTTGGAGTGGTCAAACCCTGTGGCGGCCTCCATGGCGCGCGAGCACTATGCCGCGATGTTCGGGCCCACCACCGGCGACCGGGTGCGCCTGGGAAACACCGGGCTGCTTGCCCGCGTGGAGAAGGACTTTGCGTTGTACGGCGACGAGTGCAAGTTTGGGGGCGGTAAGGTGCTGCGCGAGGGCATGGGACAGGCTGCGGGTCTGGGCCCTCACGAGTGCTTGGACTACGTCATCACCAACGCGCTGGTCATCGACCACACGGGCATCGTCAAGGCTGACGTGGGAATTAAGAACGGCATCATCGTCGGCATCGGCAAAGCAGGAAACCCGGACGTCATGGCGGGCGTGTCGCCGCACATGGTGTTCGGTGTCAACACTGAGGCCATTGCCGGAGAGGGGCTGATCGTGACTGCGGGCGCGCTGGGTGCGTCTCTCTTTGGCGGCTCATGGCTGTGGCACTGGAGCGCTTTCGTCGCCTCACCCCACGCGTCTCACTCTGCGCCACCCCAAATCAGACACGCACATCCACTTCATCTGCCCGCAGCAGGCGTTCGAGGCGATTGCCAGCGGCACCACCACCATGTATGGCGGCGGCACTGGGCCCGCAACGGGCACTTGCGCCACCACCTGCACGCCCGGGCCGGAGCACATGCGGCTCATGCTGCAGGCGACGGACACGCTGCCCCTCAACTTCGGCTTCTCGGGCAAGGGCAACACCAGCTTGCCGGAAGGTCTGGCCGAGGTGATCGTAGCTGGCGCGGCGGGTCTCAAGCTGCACGAGGACTGGGGCACAACACCCGCGGCGATCGACACCTGCCTCACGGTGGCTGACGCCTACGACATCGCAGTCACCATCCACACCGACACGCTCAACGAGAGCTGCTGCGTGGACGAGAGCATCGCGGCGTTCAAGGGGCGCGCCATTCACGCGTACCACACGGAGGGCGCTGGCGGCGGTCACGCGCCCGACATCATCAAGGTATGCGGCGAGTCCAACGTCATCCCCAGCAGCACCAACCCCACCCGCCCATTCACGCGCAACACGCTGGACGAGCACCTGGACATGCTGATGGTGTGCCACCACTTGGACGAGCACATCAAGGAAGATGTCGCGTTTGCAGAGAGCCGCATCCGGGCAGAGACGATCGCGGCGGAGGACATCCTGCACGACCTGGGCGCAATCAGCTGCATGAGCAGTGACTCGCAGGCGATGGGCCGCATCGGCGAGGTGATCACCCGCACCTGGCAGACCGCGCACAAGATGAAGGAGCAGCGCGGACCTCTGCCTGAGGACGAGGGCACCGACTGCGACAACTTCCGCATCAAGCGCTACATCAGCAAGTATACCATCAATCCGGCTTTGGCGCACGGCATGAGTCACCTGATCGGCAGCGTGGAGGTGGGCAAGCTGGCTGACCTGGTCTTGTGGAAGCCAGCCTTCTTTGGCAGCAAGCCTGAGATGGTCATCAAGGGTGGCCACATCGTGCTGGCGCAGATGGGCGATCCCAACGCCAGCATCCCATCCCCAGAGCCAGTGATAGCGCGCTACATGTTTGGCGCAATGGGCGACGCTGTGGGCACCTGCTCCGTCGCCTTCGTTTCCCAGGCCGCCGCCACCGCCAACGTGAAGCAGGCGTACGGGCTGCACAAGCGCGTGGAGGCTGTGCGCGCCTGCCGCAGCGTGGGCAAGAAGGACATGCGCTTCAACGACGCCACGCCCGTCATGGCCGTCGACCCGGAAAGCTACGCCGTCACCGCCGACGGCGTGCTGCTCACCTGCGCGCCCGCGGAGCAGCTTCCTTTGGCTCAGCTGTACCAGCTGTTCTAAGCCGGTTCTTGGGCGATGTCAGCCGACATGGACGCGGGCATGCAGCACTGGCGCCTGTGGCAGCTCCTAGATAGCAGTTTCCCCACGGGCGGCTTCGCGCACAGCGGCGGCGTGGAGGCGAGCGCGCGAGCGGGTCTTTTGCCGCCCGGTGACTCTCAGGTGCTTGAGGAGCACATCGCGGCGGCGCTGGCGTCGTCGTGCTCCCTGGCGCTGCCCTTCCTGCTTGCGGCGCACGGCGGGAGCGACGCGGCGGCGCTGAGCGCCACGCTGGACCTGCACCTGGTTGCCTCGCCCGTCGCGCGGCGCGCCTCGGCGGCCGCTGGAGCCGCGCTGCTGCGCGCCGCCGCGGGTGCCTTCCCAAACGCGGCGGCGGCGCCTTTAGAGCAGCTGCGCGTCCGCGCCGCCCGCACCCACACGCTCCTCCACGGTGCCGTCGTCCTGGGCGTGCTCTCTGCAGCGCTGCGCCTGCCCGCCGCCACCGCCGCGCGGGCGCACCTCTTCCTCCTCCTCCGAGACGCCTGCAGCGCCGCCACCCGCTTAGGGGTGCTGGGACCCATGGCGGCCTCCGCCATGCAGGCGCGCTGCGCTGCGCGCGCCGAGGCGATGCTGGCCGAGGCGATGGCTCAGGATTGCGATGTGGAGAACGCGGCGGGGGGAAACCCGTTCGCAGACACCTTACAGGCTGGCCACGACGCGCTCTTTGCGCGGCTGTTCCAATCATGAGCGCCCCGGAAGCACCCGCATCGGCACTGCAAGGCTGCGACATGCCTGCGGTGCCGGCCCACGACTCGGTGCCAGCCGGGCGTGAGGGGGTTCTGGAGGTTGAACTTACCCCGGGGAACCCCGGTCGGTGCGTGGCCACCCGCGCCTTCGCAGCATACCCCCTGAAGCTGCTCATCCCCCGCTCCCTGGCCTCCTTTACCCCCCCCCGCCACACCACGCCTCCGGGCAGCCCCGCCACGCCGCAGCCAGCCGTGTGGGCCTTCCTGGTCTCCTACGGTGGCGGCATGGTGGCTGGGGACGCGGTGCCGCTCACCGTGCGCGTGGGTCCCAATGCCACCCTAGTGCTGGGCACGCAGAGCAGCACCAAAGTGTACCACGCACGGGGCGCGATGGTGGCGGCCTCCGCCGGCGCGCCGGCTCCGTCGCCGCCGGCGCTGCTCAGCACCTGTGCTGTGGTGGCTGCCGGCGGTCTGCTGGCGCTGCTGCCGGACCCGGTGGTTGCGTTTGCGGACGCGCGCTTCAGGCAACACACGCGCGTGGCGCTGGCTCCGCGGGGCAGCTGCGTGCTTCTGGACTGGTTCACCAGCGGCCGTCGGGCGCGCGGGGAGGCGTGGTCCTTCGCCAGCTACGAGTCCAAGACGGAGGTGAGCGTGTGCGGTGGGGAACAGGGTGGGGACCAGGAGGGCCGCCGCGCACTGTTCGTAGACGCGCTCAGGCTGCAGCGCAGCGTCTCGTCGCCGCTGGCGTCGCGCATGGGCAGGGCGCACGTGCTGGGCACGCTGATCCTCACGGGCCCCAGGCGCGTGCGACACGCGTGCCGTGCACACCATGCAGGGCGCGCTTGGTTCTGACCACGCGCACCCCTCTCCCCCCCGCCTTCTCGCAGGGTCAACGCGCACGCGGCTGCGCTGCTGGTTGACCTGGCGGCATTCACGGCGCGCTGCTTCGAGCGCAGCCGCGCCACGGCTGCACCCGTCGTGGGCGACAGTGCACCCCCCGGCCAGCGTCGTGCACCCTTCTTCTTCGCAGCTGGCAGCGCGCTTCCAGGTGTGCATCCCACCCATTCACGCGCATTCCTTGCACCGGGCTGCTCACGCTCACGCATGTGCCGGCCGGCCTCCCAATCTCAGGTGGTGGAGCCGTCATCCGCCTTGCTGCGGAGGAGTCGGACGATGCCTATGCCTGGGCGCGGGCGGCGCTGGAGCCGCTGCACGCGCAGCTGGGTGGCGCGCCGTTCAGGAATTGAGAGGGACGGATCCTGGTCCGTGCGGATGCGGATGGGACAAGTGAAGCATGCGTCGTCAGTAAGGAGAACGCCGCCCCGCAAGAAGTGTAACTACTGTAGTTGATTGATTGATCGCCGCTGCAGATCTAGGCAGGCTGGCAGGGGGCGGGGTGCACGGCAGGCGAGGGGCGGGCGCAGAGCGGCATGGGCCCGGCCGCGCTGTCAGTGCCGCACCAGGTGGTCCCTCCGAATGGGCTGACCAGCCTGGCGGGCGGGTCCCCGGTTCCCCGAATATTTGTTGACCCCTGACCCGCAGCAGTCTTTGATTTTGTCGTACGAGTGCAGTCCTTCGGCCCCCTAGCCTTCCGGCTGGTGGTGTGGTTCTCAGGATGGCTGCTGCTTTGGCTCAGTCCGCGGTCTACAACTCGGCCGCCACCGCTTGGCCGCAGGCATCTCGCGACGCGCTGGCGCAGTGGCGCCCGGCGCGCGACGTCTCTGCCCGCGCTGGCGCCCTGCTGTGCCCCCAGGGCCCCTGCAACAACGGCGACCCTCGCTGGGCTGTGACGGGCGGCTACTTCCTGAACGCGTTCGGCATCAACAAGTATGACTGCAAGTGCGTGACCCATGCGCGCTAGCAGCTCCTGCCTCTGCAACCCCAGCCCAGCCGCGCTGCTGCGACTCAGCGCCCGGCCAGCTGCCGGGGCCCGCCCGGCGCGCCGTGGAACGCAGCGCAGCGCAGCGCAGCGCAGCAGGTCGCTGGTGGCTGTTGGCCTCTTGCCCCACTGGGTGGGCCCAGCCCGTCTCTGACGCAGCCCCGCCCTGCGCCCGCCTCTCCCCGCGCGCAGGTGCGGCTTCTTCGACGGCAAGGTGTGTGTCCGGCGCGCCGGCGCGTCGAGCCAGCCGTTCCGAGTCTTCCCTGTGTGGCGGCTCTCACTGACTCGCGCCGCGCCGCCTCACACCAGGACACCGCGCTGCCGGAGGGCCTCGGCTGGTTCATCGTTGTGGGCCTGGGCGGCCTCTTCTCCCTCTTCACTGCGGGCCTGGTGCGCCACAGCCGGCCTCCCGCCCTGCAGGGCTGTAGGGTCGCCCGCCTCCGACACTCGCTCACGCGCGCCCCGCTTCCCCAGGTTTACCTGGGCGACCGCTACAGCGGCCACGTGCCGACCAGCGAGGAGTACAGCACTGCTGGGCGCAGCATCAAGATGGGCCTCACCGCCTGCGACATAGTGAGCAAGTGGACCTGGGCAGCCACCCTACTGCAGTCCTCCAACGTCGCCTTCCAGTACGGCGTCTCTGGCCCCTTCTGGTATGCCTCCGGCGCCACCATCCAGGTGCTGCTGTTCGCGGTGCTGGCTGTGGAGATCAAGCGCAAGTGTCCCGCCATCCACACCGCTCTGGAGGTTGTGCACGCCCGCTGGGGCACCGGCCCCCACATCGTCTTCCTGGTCTTCATGTTCATCTGCAACATCATCGTGACCAGCATGCTTATCCTGGGTGGCTCCGCTGTCATCAACGCGCTGTCGGGCGTGGACCTCTCCGCCGCAGCCTTCCTCATCCCCATGGGCGTCACCATCTACACGGCGCAGGGCGGCCTGATGGCCACCTTCATCGCCAGCTGGGCGCACGTGGCCATCATCTACATTGCGCTGTGCATCTTCATGTTCCAGATCTACGCCACCGACCCCATGCTGGGCTCACCCAAGGCTGTGTGGGACCACCTGAACGTGATGAACGGCCTGGTGCCGGTTGAGGGCAACCACCCGTACGGCACCATGCTCACCATGAAGAGCCACAACGGTCTGCTGTTCGGCATCATCAACATCATCGGCAACTTCGGCACCGTTTTCGTGGACCAGGCGTACTGGCAGGGCGCCATTGCGGCCAAGCCCAGCGCCACCTACAAGGGGTACCTGATGGGCGGCATGTGCTGGTTCGCCATCCCCTTCACCCTGGCCACCACCCTGGGCCTCTCTGGCCGCGCCTTCGACCTGCCCCTCACCTACAAGGAGGCTGGCGACGGCCTGGTGCCTCCCGCCGTGGCTGCGCACACTCTGGGCACAGGCGGCGCCTTCCTCATTGTGCTGCAGCTCTTCATGGCCGTCACCGCCTCCGGCTCTGCTGAGCAGATCGCCGTCGCCTCCATCTTCAGCTACGACATCTTCAAGCGCTACATCAAGCCCAACGCGACTGGCAAGGACATCATCCTGATGTCGCGCGTGGGCGTCTTTGGCTTCGGCATCATCTCCGGCATGCTCGCCGTCACCCTGCAGCAGCTGGGCCTCAACCTGGGCTGGGTGTACAACGCGATGGGCATCTTCATCGGCTCCGCCGTGCTGCCGCTGTCGCTTGCCATCACCTGGAAGAAGTGCAGCGGCTCCGCAGCGGTGACTGGCGCCATCCTGGCCCAGTTCGCGGGCCTCATCGCCTGGATGGTGCAGGGTAAGCTGTCCAGCAAGGCGTTGGGCTGGAACGGCGGCAAGGGCGAGGTGACGTACGAGTCGCTAGGCCTGCTGAACGCGCAGCTGGCTGGCAACTGCGCCTCCCTGTTCGGCTCCATCTTCATCACCATCCCCATGTCCCTCATTTGGCCCCAGAACTACGACTTTGCCGAGCTGCGCAAGCTCACCGATGGCAACCAGGTCGTCACCGAGACCGACGACTCCGCTCTGCTCGACGCCGACGGCGCCGATTCTCCGGAGGCCATGGACCTGGCGCTGTCCTGGACCTACAAGACCGGCAGCGTGCTGACGCTCGTCCTCATCATCCTGTGGCCCTGCCTCGCAATCCCCGCTGGCCACTTCACCCCCAGCTACTGGGGCTGGTGGGTGGCGCTGGCCATCGCCTGGGGCCTCATCGCAACCTTCTGCACCATCTGCCTGCCGCTGTGGGAGGCGCGCACCACCATCACGGCCGTCTTCAAGTCGCTGCTCGGCGGCCACATCCCGGAGGGCCACGAGCCGAGCATTCACCACGCCAAGGCGAAGCCGCCCACCGCCGTCTAAGCGCTGCAGCTGCTGCTGGCACGCGCGCAGTGCGCGCGCGTGATTTATTATGCGGACAGCGAGGCCTCGCCTGGCTCTGCGCCTCAGCTCGGCCTGCTGCCTCTAATACAAACATTCTCATGCCTCCTGCCTCCTGCAGCGCTCCTGCGACGAGCGAGCGAGCGTCTTGGCGCTTCATCTTCTGATGCGTGTTGACGTCAGCACAGTGCGCCCCCCTCCGCTCGCCTGCTCACGCCGCCTTCGCCTCGAATATCAGTGCTGCGCACAAATGTCGCGCCATGGAGACATCAGCTCGTCGCCTGACTGCGTCGGAACCACCGTCTTCCAGTACAAGTGCGCTGCCCACCGCCCAGCGCAGCGCAGGCTGCAGCTGCACAGCACACTGCGATCGCGTGCTGCGCGTGCTGTGCAGTGCTGCTGGCCGCCCTTTCTGTGCGCTCACTGTTTGTGCCCGCAGGATGCCCCGCCTGCACACGATGCAGGAGGTTTTTGCCAACGCGCACAAGATATGCGAGATGATGGCTGGCGCCAAGGCGCGTCCGTGCAGCGGTGGGACCGCGCAGAGGCGCTGTGGAGCAACCGCGGAGCACGCGTGGCGAGCGTGCCTCGCAGTGTGCCTGCTGCACGCCAGCCACCAGCACCAGCTGCCAACATCAGCTGCCAGCACTCTGCCGCGGCTTCCCGCGCCGCGTCGCTGGCTTCTGTGCTGCGCTTCGCAGCTGCCGGTTTGTGCAGCAACGCGGGGCCCTGGCTCCGCTCCACTGTCGCCCTCTCGCTCACCTCCGCTCCGCAGGTGGGCTTGCCTGGCATGGAGCTGGCCATCTTCCCCGAGTACTCCACCCACGGCATCATGTATGATAAACAGGCGCGTGTAGTTCTTCACGTCATTGAGCTCTCAACGCCGCTAGTAGTCACACTGACACACTGCGCAGGAGATGTACGACACTGCGGTGCCTGTGCCGGGTCCTCTGACAGACATCTTCAGCGCGGCATGCACCCGGCTGGGCATCTGGGGCGTCTTCTCCATCACCGGCGAGCAGCACGAGGATCACCCCCGCAAGCAGCCGTACAACACGCTCATCCTCATCGATCCCACGGGCGCCATCGTGCAGAAGTACCGCAAGATCATGCCCTGGACGCCCATCGAGGGGTGGTACCCGGGCAGCCAGACGTTTGTGACACCTGGACCAAAGGGCCTCAAGATCGGCCTCATGATCTGCGACGACGGCAACTACCCGGAGATGTGGCGCGAGCTGGCCATGAAGGGCGCTGAGCTCATCGTGCGCTGCCAAGGGTACATGTATCCGGCGTGCGACCAGCAGGTGCAGATCAGCAAGTCGATGGCGTGGAGCAACTGCGCGTACGTGGCTGTATCAAACGCGTCGGGTCACGATGGGGTCTATTGCTATTTCGGGCACAGCGCCATCGTGGGCTGCGACGGGCGCTCCCTGGGCGAGTGCGGCTCAGAGGAGAATGGCATGCAGTACGCGCAGCTGTCTGTGAGCGGCATCCGCGACGCGCGCAAGCACGACCAGAGCCAGAACCACCTGTTCAAGCTGATGCACCGCGGATACACTGGTGCGGAGGAGGCGAAGCCAAGACGCACTCACCCGCTCTGACGCGCCTCCGCAGGCGTCTACGCCTCTGGCGAAGGCGACCGCGGCATCGCAGAGTGTCCCTTCGACTTCTACAAGGCGCGCAGGGGGCGCGATGCGCTGACACCGCCGCACGCGCCGCTGACCTGTTTGCCCAACAGACCTGGGTCAACGATCCTCAGGCTGCGCGCGCCATGGTGCGTGCAGCGCATGTGCCCTGCCCTGCCGCCGCGGCTGCGATGCTGACGTCATCACGTGCGCCCTCCGCAGAGTGAGGCGGTCACTCGCTCTACCATCGGCGTCGCGGCATGCCCTGTGCCGGGCATCCCAGCCCCGCCGCCAGCACAGTAGGCGCCGCGGATGAATGCCCCTTGCGCGGCAGGCGGCCTGCTGCTGCTGGCTGCGCGTTGGATCCGCGCCGCTGTCGCTCGATGTCAGCTCTAACTTATGTCCCTGCGCTGCTGTGTTATGCTACGCCACTTTCTAGCACGTCATGCGGGCGGCGGCCTGCGCGGCGGCAGGAGCAGTGCGGAGCAGTTGATCTTTCGATCATTTTTTGGCGTCCTTGACGCGTTGACGGTCGCGCCTCCCTCCTTTAAGTGCGGGTGTACAGTCGCACGCCCAGGCGCAGCGCTGGTGGTCGCTGGCGCGGTCGGTGTCGCCCTGGGGCTGGTCTCAGGTTGTTGCGGGAGGGACCACCCGGTGGGCGGGCCTGGGCGGGATGCCAGGTGGGCGACCCCCAGGGCTGGAGTGGGACGGGTCGTGCCGCTCTTCACAATTTGCGAGGGTCCACCAAAACATGCAAACAGGAGGGACCACCTGCCGCTTGGGCGCAATTCCGTCGCCTCCGCCGTCTGCTTCAATGGCGGCTGTCGGCGCCGCGGCGCTCCTGGCCCTGCTGTCCTCCGCAGACGCGGCCCGCACCGGTGCGTGGCGCAGCCGCGAGTGAGCAGGCGGGAGCCGGCACCAGGGCTCCTAGCAGCTACGCCCCGCCCGCGCGCGCTGCTGCCGCTCCGTCGCCGCCGACGCGGCCAGAGCACCTACTGCCGCCGCGCACTGGCGCGAGTGCTGCCTGGCGGGGAGCCTGGCAGCGGCGCGGGTGCACGGCCGACATGCCAACTCGCCGCCGGCTCTGACGCGCGCTCCCCTGCTCGCAGGTGTCATGGTACGCTGCCGCTGCGCTGCTTGAGTCACACTGGGCGCCTGCGCGCGCACGGCGCTCGCTGGGAGCAGCCGTCCTTCGGTTGCAGCGGGGTCACCAGACTGCACCTTCGCCTCTGCGCACAGCCCGGGCCGGCTGCGCGCTGTGGGGGCGGCATTGGGGTCGAAGCAGCACTTGCGCCTGGGGTGCAGCTCGACGCACGGCCTCTGGCTGTTGCATCAGCGCCCATCGGACTCGGGTCAACTCTCCTCTCACACCCCGTGACCCGCACCGCAGGCGAGCCGCGGGCTGCTCGCGACCAACCTGGAGTATCTGGAGGCTGACGCTGAGGTGCGTGCCGTGAGAGCTGCGCTTGCGCCAGAATGAGAGCCATGCTCACTGGCTCCCTGCCTTTGTGCCCACAGCATACTACCCTGTCGCACGGCGGCATTGCTGGCATCATCATTGCGCTCTGCCTGCTGCCCTTCATGTGCATCTGCCTCATCTGGGCAGTGGTACGCCTCTCGTGTCTGCGCTGTGTTGCGTGCAGTGCCTCACACGCACGCTTCCTCTCACTTCTCCAGATGTACGGCAAGAAGACCGCCAATGACGTGGCACCGCCCCGTAAGAGTGTGGGTGTGGAGGAGGTTGCCGCCCCTGTGGAGGCTGCGCCCGCTGCGACTGCCTAAGCAGTCACGCCGCGCTGGCTGCCGCCCCACATACCCGCCTGGCCGCGTGTCCTCTGCAGTCGCAAGCGCGCCTGAGGGATCCGATCCGGGCCGGTGCGGGATGGGGCAGCAGTCTGCACGCCGTCCGCAGTTGCATTAAAACTTTCTTTGCCCACACTCCGCGTCCGCAACAGCTCACCAGATGCAGGGGCTCCTGACGCGCGACCGAGCGCGCGTTTCCAGGGACTCTGCTGAGCAGTCTGATGAGTTGTGCACATCGAAGAAGGTCACCCGACCGCCCCCGCGTTTTGTGCTCGCGCCCTTGCCGCGATGGCTTTGCAGCGCAGCACAGTGCGCAAGCTGCTGGTGTTGTGCGCTCTGTGCCTGGTGGCCATCACGCTGGGCGGAGCGTACCTGGTGCAGGACAACCGCGTGCTGCTGCTTCTTCTGCCTCCCAGTCTCACCTACTTCCTGTTGGACGCGGTCAAGGACGCCAAGCACCAGAAGCAGCTGCAGGCGGCGCTGGACGTGACGCGCGCGGCGCGGCGCGCGGCGGAGGAGGCGGAGGGGGAGAGGGCGGCAGCAAAGGTGGCCAAGGGGGATAAGAGCAGCGCACGCCAGACGCCGCGTAGAACCAAGGCGGCCTAAACGCAGCACAAGCTGGAGCGCGACGCACAGGGACACTGCAATGCAGTGCAGCCTGCAGTCACGCTCTCGCATTCTCTCTCTGTCTTGTCTGCTGGCTTCGCAGTCCGCAAAGCAGCACGCGGGCAGACCAACACGGGTATAGACGCCAGCCTCTCCGCATTAGCGCCTCCGCGGCTGGCTGCTGTTGGTGCTGCTCGCTGCTGCTGCGTGCTGCCAGCTGGCGCAGTACGCGCCCCTCCTCCGCCTTCCTGTTGCCTGTTATTGCTCTCTACCGCTCTAGCTCGTCGCCATGAGTAAATGCTACAACTTCGTGAGCCACGTGGAGTACAACCATGTGGTGGAGATCGCCGACATCCTGACGGTGCGGCCGCGCTGCCTCCAGTCAAGCACGCCGGCGCAGGGCCGGCCGGCGGGCCAGCCACGCCGACCTCGCAGCGCGGCCATGCGCCGCGACGAACAGGCTGCTGGCCAGCGAACGTCTGCTGGAGGCGGCCGCGTGCCGCAGTGACTCCCGACGGGGACCCTCACGCGTTGGGCTGCCCAGGCGCACGTGAACCCGGACATGTCTTTCGCGGGCGTCATGCCGCTCCACTTGGCCGTGGAGCTGGGCCACGTGGACCTGGTGGCGTACCTGTTGCACTGGTGCGAGCGCAGCGACAACCCACCACATGCGGCGGATTCCAGCTCTCTCACTCACCTCACTCCAGGGGCGCTTCACGTACCCGTCTGGACGGCTCTCGCTTCATGCCCATCCAGGTGCTGGCGCAACGGCGCGCCAACAAGAAGCATAAGGCGGACCCAAACAACGACGTCATTGAGAAGCTCCTCACCGACAAAACCTTCCTGGAGGCGTATGTCAAGGAGCTGCTGCCGCGCATCGACAGCATGCGCCACGCACAGCGTGCAATGGTGCGCCGCGCGCGCTTGGGCTTTGCAAAGGCCTTGTTCCTCTTCAGCCTGTTGCTGTTTGTGGCTGCGCACGTGCTGGTGCTGTACTTCCCCGAGCAGGCTGCCAAGCACTTCAGCCCGAGCACGCTGGTGAGCATCTACCGCGTGTCACCGCTGCTGGACGAGAAGGCGTTCGTGCCGTGGCAGCCGTCCGCCGAGCATCACGACGAGCTGTAATTACAGAGCACCAGCGTCTGATGTGAACTTGTAAACCGTCTACACCTTGAGGCCCGCTGTGGCCTCCATCAGCGTCGCCAGGACCTGCAGAGTGTGCTCCGGCGTCTTCACAGACGCCATTGAGCCGTCAGCTTCCTTCCACTTGCCGCGGATGGTGCCCTTGGGGTCGATCAGGAAGGTTTGGCGGTCCGAAAAGCGTCCGAAGATGGGGATCTTCAGGTCAGCCCCGTAGCTGGAGCTCATGTCGCCCGTGCTGTCGGAGAGCAGCGGAAACGTGAGCTTCTTGTCGCTGCAGAACTCGCTGTGCTTGGAGAGGTCGTCCATGCTCACTCCAACCACTTGTGCTCCAGCGGCTTGGAAAGACGGCAACGCTTGTTGGAAGCGCTGCGCCTCCAGGGAGCAGCCGCTGGAGAAGTCGGCGTTGTAGAAGTAGAGCACTGTCCACTTTCCCGAGGAGGTGAGGCTGGCAAGGGAGATTTCCGTGCCCGATGTTGATGGCAGCGCAAAGCCCGGGGCTTGGTCGCCAACGCCTGGCGCGGCAGCAGCCAAGGCGGGCCCGCAGCCCAGCACCAGCGCTGCGGCGGAGGCGGACAGCAGCATGTCGCGGCGAGAGGCTGCGTGCGAGGCTGCGTGCGCTGTGCAGCAACGAGATACCCGACGCGTGCGCCCGGCGTGCCCGCACCGCGCCGGCGCAGCGGTGGCAGCAGCAGCAAGCGCCTGCATGTCCGCCGAGAGAACGCAGAAGCCGAGGGTGAGAGGATGAGCAGAGGCGGACCGAGCTTCTGACGCGCCTGGCAGGCGGCCCCGCCTGCACTCGCGCCGTCCTCTCTCGCCCTCGGGTTCCTATGTCCACGCTCTCGCTCTCTGTGCTCACCGCGCGGCCCAGCAGAGCTGCACGCCGCGCGCTGCCCAGGAGTTTGTGCGGCCGGCACCTCCTGTCATCACCGCGAGCGTCGCTGGACGTTGCGCAGCTCACCGCAGCTGCCGGCGACGCGCTCTTCGGAAGCCCGCTGAAGCTGGCCGGCACGTTGGGCATCTCGTTCGCGTCGTTTCGCGCCATCCTGTACTTCCACGTGAGTCACAGATGCGCTCCCGGTGCGCTCCCAAGTGCTCGCTGACACGCCTCTGCGTTCTCAGCTGCAGTACCTGCTGGCGGCGCACATCAGCAACAACGTGCCTCCTGGCGCCAAGGTTGTGGAGTTTGGCTGCGGCACGGGTGCGCCGCCGTGCACAGCGTTTCTTCCGGAGCTATCTTAGCTGGCCGCCGCTTTAGGCACACACCTGTACTACTACCCTCCTGGCACCGGTCTGGTCTACGGAGTGGACACCAAAGCGGAGCCGGGCCTGCTGCTGACGGTGGGCGCGCAAGCGGGCGTTGCAGTGTCCGCGCAAAAAGTGTCCTCCTACTGTGACCGACTGACGCTGGAAGCAGCCTCCATGGACGCAGCCGTCAGCGTGGGCGCCCTCGGCAGCGAAGCCGACCCGGCTGCGGCGGTAGCGGAGGCTGCGCGAGTGCTCAAGCCTGGCTCTCCGCTGCTCTTCTTCGAGCCCGGAGCGGCGCCCAGCAAGCTCACCGAAGCGCTGCGCAAGAGCGGCGACTTCGCCTCCGTGCGCTACGACGACAAGTGGGCGGGCTACCCGTTGGGGGCGCACGCCATCGGCATCGCCGTGCGTAACGATGCGCCCTCCCGCGGTGCGTTGGGAACACCGGGCGTCGCTGCGACCCGGTCCAAGGCGCCAACACGGGATCGGGAGCCCAGCGCGGCCAGCCAGGCAAAGGGCTTTGGAGCAAAGGGAAAGCAGCCGCCTCCCAGCGCATGAGAGAGCACTCGGCAGGCGCGAGAACACCGCATGGCAAGAACCCGCAAAGTCGTTCTTTGGCACCAGACTGAGCTGAGCGTCAAAAGCCAATATGAATAAACGTCACCGGCGACTAGCTGTCGCCCTCGCTTCTGCCTGTGAGCAGGCGGGCTCGCTCAGCCTCTGCGCCCCCAACCGCGCCCAGCTCCTCCGCATCCGCCTCCCCTTCTGCAGGTTGTCCCTCCTGCGCCACGTCATCGCGTAGCGCCCGCCCCGCCGTCTCCGTGGGCAGCTGCACCATCACGCAAAAGGCCGCTGCAAGCATGACGCCCGCGCCGGGCACCAAGGGCGCCCACTGCGAGAGCGGCAGCAGCGCGCCGTTGACCAGCTGCGCCCAGATGCTGCCCAGGCGCCCCGCCGCCGAGAATATTCCCAAGCCGGTGGTGCGCACCGCCGTGGGCAGCACCTCCGCGGAGTAGGTGTCCAGGGCGTTCCAAGCGCCCACCGAAACGCCATTGAACGCGCATGCGGCCCCCAGGGCCAGTCCGCCCCGCCCGCCGGGCGCAAAGGCAAACAGCAGCGCTGCGGCGGCGCCGCCAGCCAGCGAGGCGGCGAGCGTTGCGCGTCGCCCCACGCGGTCGATGAGCCACACGGACAGCAGGTTGCCGGGCAGGTTGGATGCCGCCACCGCCAGTTGCGACGTGAACGGCGTGCTGGAGAGCGGCTGCGCGCCCGCGCCCGGCTGTGGCGCCGGCGCCGGCGATGCGGCCTCTTCTCGCGCGGCAAAGTACTCCGGAAACCACAGCACTGTGCCGTACCAGCCAAACGAGATTGCGCACCACACGAACATCACAGCCACGGTTGTGCGTCGCAGCGGCGGCGCGAACAGGCTCCGCAGAGCTCTGAGCTGCGCTTGGGCCGGCGCAGCCTGCGCAGCGCCAGCTTTTGGAAGGGGCGCCATGATGAGCTGAGCGTGTTGTGGGAGCGCGTGGAGGCGCCCGTTTTGGGCGGCAACGGACCGCAGCACCGCCATCGCCTCCGTGCCACGGCGCTGCACCAACAGGAAGCGGGGGGACTCCGGCGCAGAGCGCCAGCTCCACAGCGCGCAAGCTAAGCTGGGCAGCGAGGCACACGCGAGGAAGACGCGCCAGCCATGCACCGGGTGGCGTGGCACCAGCGCCAGGCCCGCCAGTGCGGTGGCGATGCTTCCGACCATCCAAAACGAGGCGAGGAGGCACATGTATCGCCCTCGAGTTGCGGTGGGGAGGAACTCGGACAGGTATGCAAACACCACCGGCACGGAACCGCCCACGCCTACGCCAGCGAGCGTGCGGAGGAGCAGCAACGCAGCAAAGGATGTTGCGAAGGCTGACAGCAGGCCAAAGGTGCCCGCCACAGCCATGGAGAGCTCCAGCGAGCGCTTGCGCCCCACAGAGTCGGACAGGAAGCCCCAGGCGAGCGTGCCCACCAGCGCGCCCCAAAACAGCGAGGACGAGAGGAGTGCCAGCTGCGGGAGCGTGAGACGGAGAGCACCGCGACCATCAGGACCCACCGCGGGCAGCACCAGGCTCACGGCGAGCAGCTCAACGGCATCTGCCGCGTTGCCCAGGCCGCACAGCAGCAGCAGCGAGCGCTGAGCGCGGCCGGTGCCGCATGCTGCCAGGGCCTCGTCGAAAGAGAGCAGCGTAGGAGAGCTGGCGTCGTGCTCTTCCAATGCAGCCGCAGTTGCCACGCCAGCCTCCGCGTGCGACTCTGCGCGCTGGTGCATCGCGCACGCTCGCTCACGCACACGCAACGCCACAGAGGAGCCCGCTGCAAGCTTGCCTGGGCCTCAACGCGCGCAGCAAAGGGGAATGATAGGGCACGCAGGAGGCGAAGGCACCCCGAAGAAGGCACCAGGGCACGAAGGAGGAGGCGAAGGGGGACGACTGGACGAGCGATGACGTCATCATGACGAGATTTCGCTTTTCCGAACTGCTGCTTACTCTTTTGAGATACGCGAATGTGCAGATGAGCGTCTTGATGAGCGGCGTGCTTGTGTGGTGTGCATGTTCGTCGCTCCTCGAGCGAGCAACAACGGGCATTTAAGATTTAACGCCGCGTCACGATGTTCATCGCCTCTAGAAGCTCCGGAAGCTGTTCACCAAAGCCAGGAACACCAAAGCGAGGAACAATGCGTAAGTCCAGCCGCCGCAGGCTGGTGTTTGCGCGTACCGCGGGCAGCAC